>Ga0180436_10002393_pt1 | contig 17881 bp, 16 predicted proteins | sample SS_ome_2_FD_132434 | JGI IMG/M metagenome (GOLD analysis project Ga0180436, IMG submission 132434) | Hypersaline lake sediment archaeal communities from the Salton Sea, California, USA - SS_3_S_2 metaG | ecosystem: Environmental > Aquatic > Non-marine Saline and Alkaline > Hypersaline >...
ACCTGCTCGGAATACCGGTCCCGTCACTCTCGGGGTGCGGGACCTCAGAAAATGCCGCAGGGCGAAGGGCTGCAGGCCCGGGCTGGACCGGCCTGCTCCGCGATCTCCTCACTGCTGTACGTGGTGACCACCGGCGGTTCGTACGGGGCGCGATCCCCGGTCATCAACTGGTCGTTGTCCGTTTCCCGCCCGTGGCATGACTGCTCTTTCATCATGGCCCCTCCTGAGGGACGTCCGACCGGCGACACCCTCCCCACACCCGCCGGGCACACGTCCGGCAGCTGGGCGGCCATCGCAGATCGTACGTCTCTTTTCGGCAGATTCACATCCTGACTGAAAATGTAACAACACCTTCCGGGCCTGTCAACGGCAGCCCGGCCCGCCCATGAAAAAACCCCCCGCCACAGGGCGGGGGGCTGAATTCCGACAGCCGGGATGAAACGTCCGCTGTTACTTTTTCGCCATCGCGTCGACTTCGGCACAGGTCTTCTTGACCGCGTTCACCGAGTGCCGCAGGGCTTTCCGTTCCTCGGGGGTCAGCTTGATCTTGATCACCTTCTCCACACCGTCCTTGCCCAGGATGGCGGGAACGCCGACGAAGAGCCCCTTGACGCTGTACTCGCCCTCGAGCAGGGCACAGACCGGGACGATCTTCTTCTTGTCGTACATGATCGCCTCGACCATCTCCAGTGCCGACCAGGCCGGGCTGACGAATGCCGAACCGGAGCCGAGCAGACCGACAACCTCACCACCAGCCTTGCGGGTGCGGGCTTCGATCTTCTCCAGCTTCTTGGCCGTGACGAATTGCTCGACCGGCAGGCCATAGATCCGGCAGGCGCTGCGGATGGGCACCATGGTGTCACCATGGCCACCGAGCACCACCGCTTCGACGTTTTCCACGGAAACGCCGGCCGCGTCGGCCACGAAGTACTTGTAGCGGCCCGAATCGAGCACGCCGGCCATACCCATGATCTTGTTCTTGGGGCACTTCAGCTTCTTGTAGAGACGGTAGACGATGGCGTCCAGGGGATTGGCCACCGAGATGATCATGGCGTTGGGGCAGTATTTCTTGATTCCGTCGGCCACCTTATCGGTGATGCCGAGGTTGATCGCCAGCAGCTCTTCGCGGCTGGGGAAGGTGCCGTCGGGCCGCACGGTGCGCGGCACGCCCGCGGTGTTGATCACGAAATCGGACCCTTCCAGAACCTCGAAAGTCTGGCTCGCCTGGAAGTTGACGTCGCGGCCGATGGTCGGGGTCCCCTCGGCGATATCGAGGCACTTGCCCTTTGCCAGGTTGGGGGGCTTGGGATCCACCAGGCCAACGTTGCGCGCGAGACCGCGCGAGACGATTTCCGATACCAGGACGCCGCCGATCTGGCCGCCGCCCACGAGTCCGATCTTGTTGACCATCGCCATTCTCCTTGGTGTAGATGAACAGGTCTGCTCGGGTCCACAACAGGCGCCCGACCGGTTGCCGGTCGCCGGTCTCTCCAAAAATATTCGCAGATATTACCACCATGGGAACGTCAAGGCCAGTGCATTTGGCCAAACAAGGTCAAATCCCGATTATTTTCCCGTTTGCCGCGGGCTCGGACCCGGTTGACCGGGGCGCCGGACCGTGATTCAATGCTCGAAACGGACCAGGACCATACAGTGGAGGGAGATCGATGGAAACCATCGACGTGCGCTACCGCTTTAACCTCGGCGAAGGGGTGCTGGAGGTATTCGACCTCTCGTTCCGTCCGGAGGACATGGAGCTGCTGGGGCCGGAGCCTGAAAAATCCCCCCCCTGGGCCAGGCTCGGTTTTCACCAGTGTCCGCACTGCCCGCTGAACGAGAAAGAGCACCCCAACTGCCCGCTGGCCCTGCGCCTGGTGGAAGTGATCGACAAATTCCACCAGATCATGTCCTACGACAACATCCGCCTGGATGTCACGACACGGGAACGGTTCATCTCCCAGGACACCTCGGCCCAGAAGGGGGTCAGTTCGCTTCTCGGGCTGCTCATCGCCACCAGCGGCTGCCCGCACACGCGGTTCCTGCGGCCCATGGCCCGGCACCACCTTCCCTTCGCCAGCTACGAGGAGACCCTGTACCGCGCCGCATCGATGTACGCCCTGGCCCAGTATTTCAGGATGCGGGAGGGGCTCGACCCGGACCGGACCCTGCAGGGGCTGCTCGGGCTCTACCACTCGGTGTGCGAAATCAACGTGGCGGTGGCGGAGCGGGTGCGTGCGGCGACCAGCGCCGATTCCACGATCAATGCCATCGTGATCCTCGACCTCTTCGCCCAGGTGCTCCCCGAAAGCGTGGAGGGGGAGCTGGACAAGCTGCGCGAACTCTTCACCGCCTATCTCGGAAAGTGACCGGCCCCGCAGCAGGTGGCCGGCGAGACGTCAGGGCCCCGGGGCCCGGACTTCTCACAGACATCGTCGCGAGGGTCCGGAGACGCGCCGAGATTCGGCGGGTTCGATGGAGGAGCCGAGGGAGGCGTAGCCGGAGGCTACGTCGACCGAGCGAATTCGAGAAACCGCTGCAGATCGGTGTGTATCCGGAGCCGCAGCAGATGGCCTGCGAGACGTCAGGGCCCCAGGTCCACGATGATCCGGCCGTCGCGCAGCACCGCCGGCCACGTGGTCAGCGGGCGTGTGGCCGGGCCGTTGAGCACGTTCCCGTCCACGTCGAAGAACGATCCGTGGCAAGGGCACTCGAATCGCCGCACCCGGCGGCGGTAGGCCACCGTGCACTTTTCGTGGCTGCAGATGGGGCTCACGGCGCTGACCCCCTCTTCCGAGTGCCGGGCGAGCAGCATTTCCCGGCCCTTGAGGCGGATGGTGATCGATCCGCCGACCCGGCCCAGCCGCTTGACCCGTTCCAGGGGGATGGCCACCCTGCCCGCCCAAGCCTCGCGGCTGGTGAACAGTATCCCCCAACCGGCCAGCAGGGATGCCAGCCGGCGAAAGAACCCTCGTCGATCGGTGGTCCCGGCCTTCATGCTCAATCCTTCGATGGCAGCAGGCGGAATTCCCTGGTGATGGTGAACCCGAGGATCAGGTCATCATAGCCGCGGAAGGTGTTGGTGGCGATCCCCGTGGCCCCGAAGTACTGGGTGTTCGAAATGACCAGGGCGAACGTGTGCTTGTTCGTCGTGGCCCGGAACGACGTGGAAACCACGGGGTAGCGTTCTTCAAATCCGTCCACATTGGCCACCACTTCCCCGTGCCAGGAAAAGCCGGGTGTGAAACGGATATCGACAGTGACCGGCACGGCCATGGAATGGTCGGGATCGCCGCGGCGCAGATCCTTGTTCTCGTTGTACGAATCCGAGTGATAGAGCAGGCCGGTTCCCGCACGGACCCGCCTGCCGAAGGTGCGGTTGATCAGCAATTGACCGAAGAACCCCTGGTCATCCTCGGCATCCTTGATTGAAAACCAGGTCATCCCGCCGCGGACGGCGGCATCGAGGTGGTGCTTCTGCTGCTTGAGAAACTGGTACTTGAGATCGATGTCGTAGGTGTCGGTCTTGAACGTATCGGCGGTGCCGTTGATCCGCTGAAGGCCCACGTCGAGGCCGTCGAAAATGCCGTACCGGGCGGCGAGGCCGATCTTCAGTTGCCCGTTGTCGAAGCCGAGGAAATCGCCGGCGATATCATCGAGGAAACTCTTCCAGGTCCGATGATCGAGTATGAAGAGCAGCGACCCCTTGCGGGCGGTGCGGGCCTGGAGCACGTTGACCGTGCGTTCGTCCCGGGTTTTCCCCTCGATGTCCCAGGAATCGAGAGGGTCGACCTCCTCGACGAACTCGATCTCTTCGATCACGTCCTCGGCCGTTCCGGCCTCCTGCGCCTGCACGACGGGCCCGCCCGGGTTCATGAGCAGGACAACCACCAGCGTAAGCCAAAACAGACTGACGATCCGCGGATTTCTCATCACGGGGCCTCCTCGGGATCGGACGGGGAAAAACGCCTCACGGGCCGCACGTTCGCCTCCATGGCAATAGGGAACTCAACTGAACCGTAAAGAACCGCGTGGTTCCTGTCAAGCCGGCGGGGGCGCCGGTTCATTCCCGTCGAGGGCCACCGGGACGGCCATGGTGAAGGGAACCGGGCGGCCCCCGCTCATTGCCGGATGGAATGTGTATCCGGCGAGGGCCTCGAGCACGAGGCGGTCAACCGCCTCACTGCCTGACGAACTGACCACGCCGAGGTCGTCGACCAGGCCTTCCCGGTCGATGCGGATGTAGATCCTCGGGTCGGTCAGTTCCCCGGCCCGGCGCAGTGACTCCGGGATTTCGGGAAGCCGGCCGCTGAGCTTCCGCGGCGGCTGGATTCGCCGGCCCGTGCCATCGAGGGAGGGAATACCCCAGGTGTCCTGGACCCATTTCCCCGGTTCATCCACGGCCGGAGATTCCACCGGCGCCGGCGCCGGGGGCGGGGGCGGTGCGTTCTCGGAAGCGCGCTGGAAGAGCTTCACCGAGAAAAAGGCGAAAAAGACAATGGCCACGCCGACATAGAGCACCGGCCGCGGCAGCTTCGTCCGCCCGCGCTTGCGCAGTCGCTCAAACCGGAACTCGTTCATCGGGGTGTCCGGCCAGGTCGTTCTTCAGGTACTGGGTCAGGATATGGATCAGGATCAGGTGCGCCTCTTCGGACAGGCCGTAGTTCTTCGGACTGACGACCAGCGCCAGGTCGGCGAGACCGGCCAGTTTACCGCCTCCGAACCCCACCAGGCCCAGGGTCGACGCACCGTGCTTCCCGGCATACTGCACCGCACGCAGCACGTTCGGCGAGTTGCCCGATGCGCTGATACCGATGGCCACGTCTCCAGGCTCCACGAGGCCGCGCAACTGCTCCTCGAAAATCTCTTCGTAGCTGTAGTCGTTGCCCACCGCGGTGAGCACCGCGATGTTCTCGCTGAGGCTGATCGCCCGAAAACGCGGCGTGTCCGGCGCCGCCGTGCCCTTGGCCAGGTCCACGGCGAAGTGAGAAGCCGTGACGGCACTGCCCCCGTTGCCGAAAATGTAAATCCGGTTGCCTCGCCGCCGGGCCTCCTGGAGCATCTCGGCGGCCCTGGCCACCTGCTCGGGGGAGATCTCCCCCAGCATGTCGCGGAGACGCCCCACGTATTCCTCGCAATAGGCTTCGATACCCATGACTCCTCTCACTGTTGTCACGGACGGCGGTGCCGCCCGGCCTCTGTTCAGATCTGACGGCAGTATACCCGAGCGCCGGAAGACCGTCCACGGCCCACGGCTTGTCCGGCCCGCAAGGGATGCTATAGTGTACGCGATCCGAAAACACTGCGGGGGTGTACCGATGCGTATTCTGCTTACCGGCGCAAGCGGCCTGGTGGGCCGCACCCTGGGACCGGGGCTGGCCGCCGCCGGTCACGAAGCCGTGCCGCTGGTCCGTCGCCGGTCCGGCGCCTCCCCGGCGGCCGGAGCGGTCTGGTGGGACCCGGCGAGCGGGGAGCTGGACCGGGAAGGGTTGGCGGGGTTCGACGCCGTGATCCACCTCGCCGGCGAGAACATCGCCGGCGGACGATGGACCGCTGCCCGCAAGCAGCGCATCCTGGACAGCCGGGTCCGTGGCACGGGCCTGCTGGCCGGGGCCCTGGCCGGGCAGGACCGGCCCCCGTCCGTGCTCATCGCGGCATCGGCCGTGGGGTTCTACGGCAACCGCCCTCCGCAGGAGCAGGTCACCGAAGCCTCCCCGCCCGGGTCCGGCTTTCTGGCCGATGTCTGCCGCCAGTGGGAAGCAGCGGCCGCCCCGGCCGCCGAGGCCGGGATCAGGGTGGTCAACCTGCGGCTGGGCGTTGTGCTTCACCCGGAGGACGGGGCCCTGGCCAGGATGCTGACGCCATTCCGGCTGGGACTGGGCGGCCCGGTGGGCAGCGGGAAGCAGATGATGAGCTGGATCGCCGCGGCGGAACTGCCGCCCCTGGTTCTGCACCTGCTGGGGAACCCGGGCATCACCGGCCCGGTGAACGCGGTGGCCCCGAACCCGGTGGACAATGCCGGGTTCGGCCGCACCCTGGGGCGGGTGCTCTCACGCCCGGCGGTAGCGCCACTGCCGGCCTTTGCCGCCCGGCTGCTCTTCGGCGAGATGGCCGACGAACTGCTGCTGGGCGGCGTAGCCGCTCAGCCGCAGGTCCTGCTCGACTCAGGCTACACGTTCAAGCACCCCACCCTTGAACCGGCCTTGCGGGAGCTGCTTGGGCAGTAACTGAAAACGCCGCCACGGGCATCGCCGCAGGACCCGTAAAGGAGCCCCGCCCGGCGGGGCGACAGGGTCCCAGGGGGATGCCCGTGACGGCGTTATGCCAGAGAACGATATCCGGCCAGGCCGGCTACCAGCTGGATCCCAGTTCGCCCACCTCCGCTTCCACGGCGTCCAGCACCCGGCAGTCGCGCACGGCGTCGGACATGTTGTTGTGGTCCGGGAAGAGCGGACGGTCCACGCCCAGGTGCTCCACCACTTCGCGCACGGCGGCATGCGCCGCCCGCGTGCCGTTGCCCGGCCGGTAGTCCCGGAAATCGAGGGCCTGGGCGCCGGCGATGAGTTCGATACCCAGCACGCCGTTCGCATTAACGAGGATCTGCTTCGTTTTCAGCGCGGTGTTCATGCCCATGCTGACGAAATCCTCCTGGTCCGCGGCGGCCGGAATCGACTGCACGCAGGCCGGCATGGAGAGCGTCCGCTGTTCGACGATGAGCATACCGGCGGTGTACTGGCTGAGCATGTGGCCGGAGAACATCCCGGCGCCCTCGGTGAGGAAGGCCGGCAGCCCGACGCTGAGGGCCGGGTTCAGCAGGCGGTTCAACCGGCGCTCGGAAAGCACGCTGATCATGGTCACCGATGCCCCCACCATATCCAGGGGCAGGCTGATGGGCGTGCCCTGGAAATTGGCCCCGGTGAGCACCATGTCCTCGTCGGGAAGGAAGATCGGGTTGTCCCCGACACCGTTGAGCTCGATCTCGAACTGTTTCCGTGCGTAGGCCAGGTGGTCCCGGGCCGCACCGATCACCTGGGGCGTGGAGCGCATGCTATAGGCGTCCTGCACCTTGGTCTTCACTCCGCCGAGCAAATCGCTGCCTTCGATACAGCGGCGGATGTTGCCCGCCGAGGTCACCGAACCGCGGAATCCGCGCAGCTCGTGCAGCTTCGAAAGGTAGGGCCTCATGTTGGCCCGCAGCGCCTCGAGGCTCATGGCGGTGGCGATCTCGGCCTGCTTGATCCAGCGCTCGATGTCGTAGATCTCCAGGCAGCCGATGCCCGAAATGAGGTTGGAGCCGTTGATCATCGCCAGCCCGTCCCGGGCTTCCAGCACGACCGGCTTGATCCCGGCGCGCTCCAGGGCCTGGTCACCGGGCAAGCGCTGTCCCTCGAACCAGGCTTCCCCCTTGCCCATCAGCGCCAGCGCCACCTGGCTCATCGGGGCCAGGTCGCCGCAGGCGCCCACGCTCCCCTTCTCGCAGACCACCGGGGTGACGCCCTTGTTCAGCATCTCGCAGAGGGTCTGGGTCACGATGGGCCGGCAACCGGAATGGCCGTGGGCATGGACGTTGGCCCGGGCGAACATCGCCGCGCGGATGTGCTCCTCCGGCGCCGGTTCGCCAATCCCGGCCGAGTGGTTGTAGATCAGGTATTTCTGGAAGTCCTTGATCTGATCCGGGCTGAGCGCCACCTCCGAGAACTCGCCGATGCCGGTGTTCACGCCGTACATGATCTCACCGGCCTCGATTTTCCGCTCCAGCAGCCCCCGACATTTGGCGATCCGCTCCACCGCAGCCGCGTCCAGTTCTACTTTTTCCCGGTGACGGGCCACTGCCACCACGTCTTCGATGGTCAGGCCGCCGCCGCTGATGCTGATTGCCATTTCCTTCTTGTCTCCTTGGTTGGATCCCCGGCATCGACCGGGCCGTGCCGGCACCGCTCGTCCCATGGCGCCGCCGGGCGCAAAACAGCCCAATCATAACGCCGCCGGCCGCGCTCGTCGAGGGGGAAAAAGCGGCAGCATGCTATACTCCACCATTCAGGCCGACCATCGGCCACGGACGATTCTGGTGACGCACACGGAGGAAGACGGCAATGTCCGGTCCAGGAAAATTCTTCACCTTCGGCTGGCTGCTGCTGGCCCTGACCATCCCCGCCGCCGGGGAGACAGCGAACGACTTCGATCGATGGTTCGTCGACCGCACCATGCGTGTCGACTACTACCACATCGGCGACGCCGAACAGGAGACGGTGACCATCGACCGGGTCTACGACCAGGGGCCGTGGGCCGGAAACACGGTGAACCTGCTCGACACGCGGAACAACGGCGCCTTCTACGTCAAGGTTTTCGACACGGCCACCAACCAGCTGATTTTCAGCCGCGGGTTCGACACCATCTTCCGCGAGTACCAGGCCACGTCTCCGGCCGCCAACGGCGTTGTCCGCACGTTTCACGAGAGCTTCCTCATGCCACGGCCCCGATCCCGGGTGCAGTGGACGCTCGAGCGGCGCGACAGGAACAACCACCTCCAGCCGGTGTTCAGCACCACCATCGACCCCGCGGCCGTGACCGTGGTCCGCGACGCCCTGATCCCCGGGGTCACGGTGAAAACGCACCACGAGGCAGGCCCGGCGCATGACTGCGTGGACTTCCTGCTCGTGGCCGACGGCTACACCGCGGAGGAGCAGTCAAAATTCGAAGACGACTGCCGGCGCATGGTGGAAATGCTCTTCCGCTACGAACCCTACGCCGCCGAAAAGGCCTCGATCAACGTTCGCAGCGCCTTCCGGGCCAGCGCCGAAAGCGACGTGAGCAAGCCCCACTTCGGTGAATTCCGCAGCGGCGCCGTGGGCTGCAGCTTCTATTCCCTCGGCTCCCCCCGCTACCTGCTCACCGAGGACAACCGGGCACTGCGCGACGTGGCGGCCCATGCGCCGTATGACGCGATCTGCATCCTGGTCAACACCGGGACCTACGGCGGGGGTGGAATCTACAACCTCTACGCCACCAACGCCGTGGACAACCAGTGGGCCGAATACCTCTTCATCCACGAGATGGGACACAGCTTCGCCGGCCTGGCCGATGAATACTACTCCTCGTCCACGGCCTATGACGAGGATGCCTTCTACCCGCCCGGGGTGGAGCCGCTGGAGCCCAACATCACCCGTCTGATCGGCAACCCGAAACCGAAGTGGATCGAGGCGGCCGATGCCGGGGTCTACCCCACGCCATGGGGCAAGGAGGCCTTCGACGCCGCCGATCGCGAATACCAGAAGCGACGGGGGGCCCTGAACCGCCGCATCGCCGAGGCCAAGCGTTCCGGGTCCGATGACGAGGCGATCGCCGAGCTGGAGGAGCAGGCCGCCCGGATGAGCCGCGAGGCCGCAGACCAGGCCGCGGCCATGCTTCGCGAGGACCCGAATTTCGGCAAGGTCGGGGCCTACGAAGGGGCGGGGTACTGCAGCAGCGGCGTGTACCGGCCTGAACTGGACTGCATTATGTTCACCAAGGGCAGCAAGCCCTTCTGCCGGGTCTGCCGCGAGGCCATCGCGCGCACCATCCACTTCCACACCGGGCGATAGTTCCCCGGTTTCCATGCCGTACACGACGAGGGGGAATCCGGTGTTCCGGATTCCCCCTCCCTGCAGCCGGCCAACGTGAACGCTTCAACCGTGGTTCAAGAGCGAGGTACAGCTCGTTCCGCAGGGCGGAGCATACGCTCGTGGTACGTGAAGCCGTTCGGCACGACCTGGAACGAAGCCATCGGGCCACGGATGAAAATTATTCAAAGATCGCTTTAATGCGGTCGAACACCTCGTCGATGGTCCCGATGCCATCGACATTGCGCACAACGCCTTTCGGCTCGTAATAGCCCAGACACGGCTCGCTCTGGTTCTTGTAGGTGTCGATGCGGTTCTGGACGATGGAGCTGTCGGCATCGTCCGCCCGGCCCTCGATGTCCGCCCGCTTGGAGAGGCGGCCGAAAATCTCTTCCTCGGGCACGGCGATGTTGATCACGTGGTCCAGGGGCAGTCCCAGTTCGTCGAGAATACCGTTCAGGGCCTCGGCCTGGGGCACGCTGCGCGGAAATCCGTCGAGCAGGTAGCCGCCCTTGACATCATCCCGGCCCAGGCGTTCGCGGACCATGGCGATGGTCACATCGTCGGGCACCAGCTGACCCTTGTTCGAGTATTCGACGGCCGTCTTGCCCAGGTCGGTGCCGTTCTTGATGTTCTCGCGGAACATGTCGCCGGTGGAGATGTGCGGCACGTTGAGCAGGTCGATCAGTTTTGCCGCCTGGGTGCCCTTGCCGGCTCCCGGAGGCCCGAAGAGAACAATGTTCTTGGCCATGAGATCCTCACTTTGTGGAACGATTTTACTGCAAGCCCTTCACGAAACTCGTCTCCCGCAGGAGGCGAAAGGAAACCGCTATTCAGGAAACCCTGGCCCCGCTGGCCAGCTCACCGTCGACGGTGAGCAGCCTGAGCACCTTGCCCTTCTTCGCCGCGAGCACCATCCCGCGGGACTCGATGCCCCGAATGGTGGCCGGTTTCAGGTTGGCCACCACGATCACCAGCTTGCCCGCCAGGTCCGCCGGTGCGTAGTGTTCGGCGATCCCGGCCACCAGTTGACGCTTCTCGCCGCCGATCTCCACCTGCAGCTTGAGCAGGCGGTCGGCGTCAGGCACCGCCTCGGCCTCGATAATCTTCGCCACCCGCAGCTGCACCCGGGCCACATCGTCGATGGGAATCAGGCTCACGCCCTCCGGCTCCCCGTCCTCTTTCTTCTTTGCTTTCTTTTGCTTCGGTGCCGCGCCCGGCGCCTTCTTCGCCTTGACCTGGATTCGCGGAAAGAGCGCTTCCAGCCCGCCGGCGGACCGCCCGGGTTCCAGCACGTTCCAGGCCGTCAGTGTCTCCAGGCGGGGTTCAACCTCTCCGTCGTCAAGGCCGATAGCCCGGCGCAGATCGCCCATCTTCTGCGGGATCACGGGGTAGAGCAGCCCGGAGACCACCCGCAGGCATTCCAGCGTGGTGTAGACCGTGCGGGCAAATCCCTGCGCATCACCGTTCTTCAGCTGGTTCCACGGCGCCTGGTGGTCGAAATACCTGTTGGCGGCCCGAATGGCGCCGATGGCTTCCCCCAGTCCGCGGTCGAGGCTCATGCCTTCGAGATGCCTCTGCATCCCCTCCACGGCGGCCAGGCACTGCCCGCGCAGTTCCTCCTCGGCCTCGCCCATCTCGCCCTTCGCAGGCACCTTGCCGCCGAGGTTCCGCTCCACCATGCGCAGCGCCCGGCTGGCCAGGTTGCCCAGGTCATTGGCCAGGTCGGCGTTGTACCGCAGGATGAAGGCATCCTCTGTAAAACTGGCATCGCGTCCCAGGGTCATCTCGGCCATGAGGAAGTAGCGCAGGGCGTCGACGCCGTATTTCTCCGCCATCGCCATCGGATCGGTGACGTTGCCCAGGGATTTGGACATCTTCGTCTTGCCGGTGAGCCACCAGCCGTGGGCGAAGATGGTCTTGGCCTGCGGCAGACCGGCAGCCTGCAGCATGGTGGGCCAGTACACGGTGTGGGTGGTGAGGATGTCCTTGCCGATGAGGTGCATGCTGGCCGGCCACCAGCGGTCGAACATCGCCTCGTCCCGCCCGTAGCCCACGGCCGAGATGTAGTTGACCAGCGCGTCGAACCAGACGTAGCAGACAAACTCGTCGTCGAAGGGCAGCGGCACGCCCCAGGGCAGCCGCTCTTTCGGCCGCGAGATGCAGAGATCACCCAGGGGCTGGCGCAGGAAACCGAGGGTTTCGTTGCGCCGGAACTCGGGCAGGATGAAATCCGGATGCTCGTTGATATACTCGATCAGCCAGTCCCGGTACTGGCCCATGCGGAAAAAGTAGTTGGTTTCGGTGATCTTTTCCACCGGGCGGCCGGTGGGGCTCAAGCCATCCACCAGTTCTTCCTCGGTGTAAAAGGCCTCGTCGGCAACGCAATACCACCCCTCGTACTCGCCGCGGTAGATCTCGCCCCTGTCGTGCAGATCCTGCAGCACCTGCTGCACCACCGTGGTGTGCCTCGACTCGGTGGTGCGGATGAAATCGTCGTGGGTGATGCCCAGCTTCTCCCAGAGCTGCTGGAAACGGACCACGGTGTTGTCGCACTGTTCCTGGGGCGTGATGCCCAGGGAGCGCGCCGCTTCGTAGACCTTCTGGCCGTGCTCGTCGGTGCCGGTGAGGAACCTGGTCCGTGTCCCCAGCAGGCGGTGGTAGCGAGCAAGCACGTCGGCGAGCAGCGTGGTGTACGCATGGCCGATGTGCGGTGCGTCGTTGACGTAATAGATCGGCGTCGTGATGTAGAAGTGACTCATTGCTCGCTCGTTTTCTTTTTCGATCGAACCGTCTTCGTCGGCTTCCGTTTCGCGGCGGCCTTCTTCTTCGCCTTCTTCTTCCCCGCCGCTTTCTTTTTCACCTTCCGTCGCTTCTCCGGGGCAGCCTCGGCCAGCTCCACACAGCGCTGGTAGGTCAGGCTTTCCGGGTCCTCGCCCTTGGGAATGCGCACGTTCTTCTTCTCGAAAGAGATGTAGGGTCCCCAGCGGCCGTTGAGCACCCGCACGTTCTCATTCTCCTCGAACTGCTTGATCAGCTTTTTCGCGTCCGCTTCCCGCTTGGCCTCGATGAGCATGATCGCCGTGGCCTCGTTCACGGTATAGGGATCGTGATCCTGGCCCAGGGAAACGAACTTGCCGTCGTGGCGGACGTAGGGGCCGAAGCGGCCGATGGCGGCAACGATGGTCTTGCCCTCGAAGGTGCCCACTTCGCGGGGCAGGAGGAATAGGTCGAGGGCCTCCTCGAGCGTCACGTTTTCCAGCAGCTGCCCGGGACGGAGCTTGGCGAACTTCGGTTTCACCGACTCGTCGTCGCTGGCCAGCTCCACCACCGGGCCGTAGCGGGCCAGACGGGCCACGATACGCCGCCCGGTCTTGGGGTCGAGACCCAGCTCGCGCACCGGGCTGGCCTCCGACCGATCGACATTGGCCAGGGTGGACTCCACGCGGGGGTGAAACTCGCTGTAGAACTCGGCGATCATCTCGTTCCAGCTCGTCTCGCCCTCGGCAATGGCGTCGAACTCCTTCTCCACCGTGGCGGTGAAGGAAAGGTCAATGACCTTGGGGAAATTGGCCACCAGGAAATCGTTGACGATCATCGCCACGTCGGTGGGAAACAGCTTCATCTTTTCCGAGCCGGTGAACTCCGAGCGGGTGGCCTCGTCGATGGCTCCCCCGCTCAATACCAGCTCCCGGTAGTGGCGCTCACGCCCCTGGCGGGACTCCTTGACCACGTACCCCCGCTGCTGAATGGTGGTCAGCGTGGGTGCGTAGGTGGACGGCCGGCCGATGCCCTTCTCTTCCAGCGCCTTGACCAGCGAAGCCTCGGTATAGCGGGGCGAGGGGCGCGTAAACCGCTCGGTGGCCGTCATCTTTTCCAGGTCCAGCTGCTGACCCACGCTCAGCGGGGGCAGCATGCCTTTCTGTTCCCCATTGCCGTTGTCGTCCGTGGAGACCTCGTAGACCTTCAGAAAGCCGTCGAAAGCGATCATCTCGCCCCGGGCCACCAGGGACTGCTCGACCCCGGAGATACCGATGGTGGCCGTGGTCTTCTCCAGCCTGGCGTCGGCCATCTGCGAGGCGATGGCCCGTTTCCAGATCAGCTGATAGAGCCGAGTCTCGTCCTTGCCCTTGCCCGCATCCTCGGCGCCGAAATCAGTGGGGCGGATGGCCTCGTGGGCCTCCTGGGCCGAGGCGTCCCTGGTGCGGTAGCGCCGGGTCTGCACGTATTCGGCGCCGTAGCGCACCTCGATGCGCCCGGCGGCGGAGGCGAGCGCTTGCTCGGAGAGGTTCAGCGAGTCGGTCCGCATGTAGGTGATGTGCCCCGCCTCGTAAAGCTTTTGCGCCAGCATCATCGTCTTGGACACCGAAAACCCGAGTTTGCGGCTGGCCTCCTGTTGCAGCGTGGACGTGGTGAAGGGGGCGGAGGGAGACTTCTTTGCCGGTTTCTGTTCCAGGTTGTCGACGGTGAACCGGGCACCGTTGCATTGCTCGAGCCAGGAACGGGCATCGGTCTCCGCGGCCAGCCGCCTGGGGTGCTCGGCAGGGAAGGTCCGTCCGTCCTCGAGGCTGAAAACCGCCGTGACCTTGAAAAAGGACCTGGGATCGAACCCGAGAATTTCACGCTCCCGCTCCACCACCATGCGCACGGCGGCCGACTGCACGCGGCCGGCGGACAGCCCGGCCTTGATCTTCCTCCAGAGCACCGGGGAGAGTTCGAAACCCACCAGCCGGTCGAGGACCCGGCGGGCCTGCTGGGCATTGACCAGCTTCTCGTCGATACGTCTCGGTTTTTCAAAAGCCTTGAGGATCGCCGACTTCGTGATCTCCCGGAAGACCACCCGGCGGATTTTTTCCGGGGCCAGCTTCAGGGCCTCCTGGAGGTGCCAGGAGATCGACTCCCCTTCGCGGTCCTCATCAGTGGCCAGCCAGACCAGGTCTGCCGAGTTCACTGCCTTTTTCAGTTCCCGCACCACATCAGCCTTGTCGGGCATCACTTCGTAGGCCGGGACGAAGCCGTTCTCCACATCGACGGAGAGGCCTTTCTTCTTCAGGTCGCGAACGTGGCCGTAACTGGACTTGACGATGAAGTCCTTGCCCAGATAGCCCTCCATGGTCTTGGCCTTGGCCGGCGACTCGACGATAACCAGATTCTTGCTCATTATTCCGCCACCCGCCCTTGCGGGCGGTCATATTCCTTTCACGCAGCGCACCGCGTCGTTTTCGGAAGGCGTGCGGGGATCAACCGATCGTCCCGGCGGGAATGCCCTTCTCCTCGAGCATCAAGGGTATCCCGGCATCGACCGCGTAGATCGTCAGGCCGTCCACTGTGATCAGGCCTTCCTCAAGTTCCTGTTCCACCGCGCTCTGGTCCACGTGACTGGCCCGGCCGGCCCGGATGGCCTCGTTGAGCCGGTCCAGTTCCTCACTGCTCAATCGCCGCACCGGCGTACGGGACACCGGGCAGCAGAGGATCTCGAGGAGCTCGTCGTTCACGGGCATGATCATTCTCCCAGGTTGCGGATCGTCAACAAAAACAAATCATGTACACCATCTCGGGCAAAAAAGAAAGGGGGGATTCGCTCCACGGTGCCGAAAAAGGGCCCCGGATGCATGTGCGGGAGGCCGCGGATGGAGCGGTTCGGCCACTTGATCGCAAATGAATTTTTGTTAAACTATTGCTTTGACAAACGGTCTCAATTCTAGGACAATGGGTGCAGTTGACAAACGTATCATTTACTTAATGTTCAAGGTCATTGCACCGAAGAGTTAACCGTTCGACACCAGTTGCGGATTCTCGGCGGGGTTCGGCTCGCCGAACAGGTTTCAGAAGTTCAACCAGTTCTGTACAACAAAAAAGGAGATGGCGTCATGAAAAAGTTCTCTGCCGTATGTGGCATGGTCGCGCTTTTCGCGGTCGCGCTGGTCATCAGCCCCGCCTGCCTCGCCGCCGAGCAGGAAGGCCCGACGGAGATCACCCGTCTGGGCGGAGCCAACGCGTTCTTCAAGGCCAAGGGCGGCCTGACCGCCGAGGCGTTCCAGGCGATGTGCAAGGAGAAATCGGAAGACATCACCACCCTGCTCTACGAAGCCGGCTGGACCTGGGGTCCCGAAGTCCTCTTCGCGGCCATCGAGGCCGGCCAGTTCGAAGAGGTGCAGTTCCCGGTGGGCGGCGAGCTGGAATGGATGATGTTCCGCAAGAAGGGTAAGCCGGTCCTGGGCTATGACTTCGTCTGGGCCGGGAAAGAGCCCTTTGACGCCTTCAAGATCACTCTGGCAGTGAACGACGGCAAGAACTGCAAGGACTACGTCTACGAATTCATCGTGCCCAAGGCCTGCGCCAACATCGCCCTCTACTCAATGGAAACCACGCCGTACAAGGCCAGCGTCTCGGCCAAGCTGGCCGTGGCCCCGGAAAGCGGGTGTGTCTGCACCGACTTCGTCATCGACGCCACCGCTTCGGCGGCCTCGATGAAGGGCGCCGCCGCGCTGGCCAACGTCATGGCCCAGGTGACCAAGCCCGACGGGACCACCGAGGGCCTGGGCGCCCCGGATTCGCCGTACAAGTGGACGCTGAACTACAAGAAGCCCGGCACCTACACGTTCAAGGCCGTGGCCATGGCCGATGACTGCGAGAAGAGTTCTGCCGAGGCCACCGCGGTCTTCGAAGTGCTGCCCTGCCCGCCGGACTGTGACATCGACCTGGACGTCGCCGGCGACTACTCCGACGAGGAGAAGGAAGAAATCCTCTACGAGTTCTACACCGGTGAAGAGATCATCGTCGACGTGTCCGGCTCCGAGGCCAAGACCGGCGAACTGGACAAGGTCGAGGTGAAGGTCTATCTCGATGGCGACAAGGTCGACGAGTACGACCTGGACGGCGACATGAAGAAGAGCGTCTCCTTCGACGAGAAGGGTGACTACAAGTTCGAGGCCGAGGCCTTCGACACTTGCGACCAGGACTCGGACAACGACTGCGACGCCACGCTCGGCGTCAACTCCCGCTGGCTGCCCTTCGTCTCCCTGCTCGGCGGCAAGCAGCGCCGGTCGGTGTGGGAAGCCGAGAACTTCGAGGGCCACTGCGAGCCGCTGGTGGTGCTCAAGGGCGGTATCGGCTACATGGTGGTGCCGCGGAAGTTCGAGATCTCCGGCGCCCTGGGCTATGCGTTCTCCATCGACGAGAGCGATTATTCGAGCCTCTTCGCCGATGTCTACTTCAATTACCTCAACCGGCCCTGGATGATCGGCGCCGGCTTCGGGTACTGGAACCTCGACGACAGCGACTACGATGACTTCACCCTGAACCTGCACGGCGGCTACGACCTTCCCTTCTGGGATATCAACGAGAAGCCGGTGCAGTTCATCGTCGAGTTGAAGAGCTTCCTCGACGAGATCGATGACTTCAGCAACAACTATGCGCTGCTCGGCGGTTTCAAGTTCAACTTCTAGTTGAACGATTGAACGCTTCTTCGAAAGGCTTTCGGGGTTCTCCCGAAAGCCTTTTTTTTATCTCTTTCAGCACCTTGCCGGCAGGCCAATCTCGGTAAAAACACAAATTGGCGTGAAGGAATTGGAGAAGAACGAACGGTGATGAATGAATCGACTCTACGTGAGGGAATTGTGATCGGGATTCAATTAATTTATTCGCTTGACACGAATTGTGCATGACGTTCATAATTTCAATATAATTAATCGTCATCTCATCCGGGTTCGATTGCTTATTCTCAGCCAATCGTCTGACAGGCGAAATGGCTGACCGTTCGAATTCCGGTAAACCCGGGCCGGGAAATGGTTCGCAACCTATCGGCCCTCGCCTGAAACGGAGGACGCAGGATGCCGAAACAGCTGAGCCTCGAAGAGAAGATCAGCAGACTGGCCGCCGAATTCACTGCCCAGCTGGTGGAAGCGGTGAAGAAGAGTTCACTGGAAGACCTGGCGACGCTGAAGAGCGAGAAGAAGAAACCGGGGCCCAAGCCAGGCAAGAAACGCGGACGCAAACCAGGGCCGAAGCCGGGCACCAAGCGGGCCAAAAAGAAACCCGGGCCGAAACCCGGGCGGAAGAAGCCGGGACCGAAGCCGGGCAGCAAACGGAAAACGGTAAAAAAGGCCGCGGCCAAAACCAAATAGAACTCGAGAGACCGACAGCGAATTCGACAGCGAATTAATCGGGTAGCTAGGGGCGGTCACCCGCCCCCGGCTCCCACACCACCGGACGTACCGTTCGGTATCCGGCGGTTCATCAAGTGCTCGCAAGCCTGCGGTGCTCTTCGATGAGGCTGAGCAAAC
>Ga0180436_10002394_pt1 | contig 17879 bp, 19 predicted proteins | sample SS_ome_2_FD_132434 | JGI IMG/M metagenome (GOLD analysis project Ga0180436, IMG submission 132434) | Hypersaline lake sediment archaeal communities from the Salton Sea, California, USA - SS_3_S_2 metaG | ecosystem: Environmental > Aquatic > Non-marine Saline and Alkaline > Hypersaline >...
TAAATGAACAGAGGGTTGTATTGACTACCCGGTTGCTCGGCTACAGCCATAGCTGCAGCATTGGCAAAACGATTCGAGGAGCCAACCACGAAGTTGTCGAACGTGTACTTGGCGATCAGTCGCGACTCTCCCGCCATCGGAAGGCGCGGTTGCGTAGTCGGGGCTGTTGCTATGGGTTCCGCCTGATCCCGGTTGCCAGGCTGTGGGGGGGAAGCGGGGAGCTCGGTAGCAACTGCGAGATGGAGTTCGACGTCCGTGCCGTAAACCGTCGTGGTCGCCCGGCGCAGCGCCGGCAAGTATCGATCCCTCACCCAGGAACGGTGGAACTCACTTGGTGCGGAGAGCGTGAGGGCATCCTCATCGTGATCGGGCTGGAGCGGCGCGATCCATGTCTGCCAAGCCCCCACGGAGACCTCTTCTTGTACAAATCGCTTGAAGCTGTCCCACTGCGAAGGCAGCGGCTCAGGTTGTCCGTATGTCATTGTTCGAGGTGGCCGTCCTAGTAAACCTACGGGCAATCCACATAGCTATCCACAGCTGTGGAGAAATATGCGGGCGCGCCCCTTTCTAAAAAGTCCCAGGGAAGTGGTCGGTCGTGGTTTGACCTGCCGAGCGAGTATATGGAACGCAGTTGATGACTTTCAAGAACGGCAAATCCGGGATTGGGCACCCGAAACAGTATCGTGCCCTAATCAACATATCTATTGCAGTACAACAGTTATGGGGAGGTCGAGCAGGGTGTCACCTGGTAAGGGATCGGCCCGAGATCCACAGAAACAGCCGTTTTCTTTCTTTCGCGGGAAACGCGAACTTTTCGCGGTTGGCTCATTCGCACCCACGCAGCACGGTGCGTCTAGCGGGTTTCCCCTTTGACAACATCTCGGGGGCGTTCGTAACCTAGCGGCCGATCGCGAACTCCCCTATCTGGACTTCCCGCTATGAAACGCACTTACCAACCAAATGTACGCCGCCGCAAACGGAAGCACGGCTTCCGCTCGCGCATGAGAACCCGTGCCGGTCGCGCTGTCATCAAGCGTCGCCGGGTCAAGGGTCGTCATCGCGTCTCGGCCTAGCTCCGGCAGGCCGTATCGATCGCTGCGCAGCAGCGCCGAATTCTCCAGGGCCTACAGGACGGGCCGTCGCCGCCGGTGCGGGCCCGTTACAGTCATTTCCCTGGTCGGTCCTCCGGGACCGGCCACCGTGGGATTTGTCGCCGGTAAGAGGGTGGGTTCGGCGGTGTTGCGCAACCGAGCTAAGCGCCGGCTTCGCGAAGCGGCGGCGCGCAGTGCCCTGAGAAGCGATACCGTATATGTGTTGATCGCCGATCCGGGTGTGTTGACTGCCGATTTCGCCAGTCTGATCCGGGCGATCGACCGCTGTATTGGAGAGTCGTCTGTGGCCGAGGAGAGAGCATGAAGCTCAAGCCGTATCAGCCGTCCTACTGGGCGGTGAAGCTGATCGCGCTGTATCGCAGGTTTATCTCTCCGGTGCTGCGAGACAATTGCCGTTATCGGCCCACGTGTTCGGAGTATGCGCAGCAGGCTCTCACCGGACATGGCTTCGTCCGGGGCGGTTGGCTCGCAGTCAAGAGGATCGGTCGATGTCATCCCTGGCATGACGGCGGCTACGATCCGGTACCACCCCGCGCAGCAGCGAAAGAAACCTCCCCAGCACAAGGCAATCCCACGTGAATCCTTTCACCGTCCTCGCTCCCCCACTCGGCCAGGCGCTCACCTGGCTGTACGACGTCTGGCCCAATAACTACGGCGTCGCCATCATGATCCTGACGCTGCTCGTCAGCTTGCTTCTATTCCCGCTGACCCTGAAGCAGACACGCTCGATGAAGGCCATGCAGGAAATCCAACCGGAGATGAAGCAGCTCCAGAAGGAGTACAAGGACGATCGGGAAGAGCTCAACAAGCAGATGATGGCGCTCTACCAGGAGCGCGGCGTCAATCCTGCGGCCGGATGCCTCCCGCTGATCCTGCAGATGCCGATCTGGTTTGCGTTGTACCGGGTCTTCCGGGTCAAGCCGAGCGAAGCGGATCCCACTGTTCTCGACCCTTCAGACATCATCCCCGCGGATTCGAATCTTGCCGAAGCGCTACTGGCCGACGACTCCAGCATCTCTTTCCTGAGTCTCGATATGTTGCAGTCGCCCTCGGATGCTATGTCCGAAGGTCTGAGTGTGGGAATCCCAGCAATCATTCTGGTCCTGCTGATCGTTGCTACCAGTTATTACCAGGTATACCAGACTACCCGTCGCAACAAGAACAACAACAACCAGTCGGAGAACAAGCAAGCGCAACAGATGCAGATGATCTCCAAGATCATGCCGCTCTTCATGGGCTTCATTTCGTGGACTTTCCCTATGGGTTTGGGACTGTATTTTGCGGTTTCCAATGGGTTCCGAGTTGCTCAGCAAGCTGTGATCTTCCGTCTGGATGGCGACGACGGTGACAAAGACGGTGGTAAGCCGGTCAAAGGTGAAGACGCTCCCCCGGAGCAACCGAGGTCGAGCGGGCCGTCTCCGCACGCCAGTAAGAAGCGCAATCGGCGCAGGAGGAAGTAGGTATGGAGTGGGTTGAGGCAGTCGGAAGGACTGTCGATGAGGCTGTCGACGAGGCACTGGGAGCTCTTGGCGTAGCGTCTCGCGATGAGGTGACCATAGAAGTCATTGATGAAGGAAAGAAGGGCCTCCTGGGCCTCGGTGGCCGTGATGCACGGGTCAAGGTGACGCTCAAGCCAAAGAAAAAGCGACGTCGCCGATCAAAATCGCGGGACCGGAACCAGCAACGAAATGAAGGCTCGAAAGCGCCAAATGGTCAGTCTCGCAAGGCAAAAGGCGGGAAGCCCAAGGACCGCGGTCAGCGCCGAGATAACAAGAAGGACCACCAGTCAGCGGGTAGTGGTGGACAGGAGAAGAAGAAGGTCGTCGTGGACAAGAAGCCTGAAGAGAAGGCCGATATCGAAGAGCAAGCCCAGGTGGCAAAGGACTTCGCCGAGGGATTGTTGGAGGCATTTGGTCTGGAAGGCGAGGTGGCGACCCGAGTTGAGGACGACATCCTTTTTGTAGACATCAATGGCGAGCAAACCGAAGCTCTAGTAGGCCGCAAGGGCGTTGTGGTCCAGGCGGTGCATGAGCTGACCAGGACCGTGATCCAGCGGAAGACTTTCGGCGCCCCTCGAATGAGGGTCGACATCGCCGGCTACGCCGCCCGGAGGCGTGAGGCACTCAAGATATACGCCGGGCGCCTGGCTGAGAGCGTCAAGGAAGACGGCCGTGAGGCGATGCTCGAGCCGATGAACGCGGCAGATCGCAAGGTAGTGCACGATGCCATTGCCGAGATCGATGGCGTGCGCTCCTTCTCCGAGGGTGAGGAGCCCAACCGGTCGGTGGTTGTCGCACCGACAGACTAGAAGGGCCAATGATCCTGCGTCCCAGACCCCATGTTTCACGTTGAACATGGGGTCTGATTCATTGCAGCAAGCTCTGGCGGCGGCCGAGTATGTAGGTCTGTCGTTGGATGATGGACAAGAGGGACAGCTGCGGCGTTTCCACGACTGGCTCTCGCAGGAAGCGACGCCGGCGGGCGGTCTTGGGCCCCACGAGCAGGATCGCTTGTGGAATAGGCATATCGCCGACTCTCTCCTCTTTGGCGTTGGCTTGCGACACGCGTCGGAATGCCTTGACATCGGCTCGGGTATAGGGCTGCCGGCGATCCCCCTCGCTATTGCCTACCCAGAGACGGGGTTTGTGTTGCTGGATCGGTCTGGCCGCCGCTGTAACCTAGCTAGACGTGCTGCTGCCATTCTTCGGTTGCGCAATTGCATCATCAGACACGCTGAGATCAACCAAGTCGCAGAACGATTTGAGGCAATCGTCTCTCGGGCTGCCATACCGCCGGATCGGCTGGTGATTCACGTGAAACGTCTGCTAGCGCCTGATGGCGTGGCGATCCTGGGCCTTTCCCGATCCGCCGGTCCGCCTGCAACGCTCCCTCGAGACGATGACGTGGCGATCTCGCTGGTGACGATACCGGCCAATATCCTTGACACCGCAGTCCACCTCCTTAGGATTGAGGCAACTTGAGCCCGAGGAGACGGTCTATGGCCTCGAACGCAACCGTTGTTGCGATTGCGAATCAGAAGGGTGGGGTCGGAAAGTCGACTACTGCCATCAATCTTGGTGCTGGCCTTGCGATGCAAGGCGATCGGATCCTTCTCGTCGACCTTGATCCGCAGGGAAACACGTCATCGGGTCTCTCGATCGACCGCAACTCGCTCGAGTACTCCACCTATGAGCTGCTCATCGACGATATTCCCATCGACGAGGTCATCGAGCCGACCTCAGTCAGGGATCTGTACGTCGTCCCGGCAACGATTGAGCTTGCCGGCGCCGAAATTGAGCTTGTTTCGCTGTTTTCTCGTGAAACCCGATTGGCACAGGCACTCAAGCCCGTAGTCGACGAATACGACTACGTGCTCATCGACTGTCCTCCTTCCCTCGGCTTGCTGACAATCAACGGCCTGGCCGCAGCGGACGAGGTGCTTATCCCCATCCAATGTGAATACTACGCACTGGAGGGAGTGAGCCAGCTGATGAGAAATGTGTATTTAGTGCAACAGAGCCTCAACCCTCAACTGGAGGTTGAAGGCGTGTTGCTGACCATGTTTGACGGCCGCACTACTTTGGCCGCCGATGTTGTTGAACAGGTGAGGGCACATTTTGGGGACACAACATACCGAACGGTGATTCCGCGCACGGTGAGACTCTCGGAGGCACCCTCGTACGGTGAGCCAATAGAGGCATTCGACCCGATGTCGCGCGGTGCTATTGCCTACAGAGAGCTGGCGCGCGAATTCAGGAGGCGTCATGGCACGTAAGAGTGGTTTGGGTAGGGGACTCGATTCCCTTCTCCCGGTCGATCGACCAGTATCAGGCTTTGGCGTACTACCACTGGACCACATCGATCCGAACCCGCAGCAACCACGCGAGCGCTTCGATGACGAGTCTCTCGAATCGCTAGCCGACTCCATTGCTGAGGTAGGGGTCCTGCAACCGGTGGTGGTACGGGCCCAGGGTGATCGATATGTCCTCATCGCAGGGGAGCGGCGGTGTCGGGCGGCTCGGCGGGCTGGCTTGGAGGAGATTCCGGCGATCATCCGCGGCGATGACGCAGACGAATCGGCCAGCTTGGCGGAAGCTTTGATCGAGAATGTGCAGCGTGAGGACCTCAGTCCCCTGGAAGAAGCGGCCGGATACCAGCAGCTTATGGCAGATTTTGGATTAACCCATGAGGCGGTTGCGGATCGGGTGGGCAAGAGCCGCAGCGCAATCACCAATACGCTGCGCCTACTGCAGCTTCCAGCTGGGATACAAGGCATGGTGGGTCGGGGAGAGCTATCCGCAGGTCACGCCCGGGCCCTGTTAGCGATCGACGATGGTCCCTATGCGATCCATATTGCCGAGCGGGTTGTTGCAGAAGGATGGTCTGTACGCCAGGTCGAGGAAGCGGCCAAGAAGCGGGCAGGGGCAAGTGCAGCTGGAACCAAGGCGGCGAAACGGCCGCGACCGGCCGCAATCATCGAGCTCGAGGACCGGCTCGGGGAGAGGCTCGGCACGGCGGTGAAGATCGATCATGGCCGCCGGGGAGGAAGAGTCTCGATCAAATACTCTTCGCTCGATGACTTGGAACGCATCTACCGCTTGCTGAACTAGTTGACCACGACCGGAGGAGTTGCGAAGCAACCGCTCTAACGAACCTGCGTGGCGGGTCCGCACCTGCGCGGGGCTCGATTCTCTCGAACTCAAGGCTCATTTGTTGAGCCGGGTTCAGACCAGTCAGTCGTGTAGAGGTCGAACAAACCCTGGGCAATCGCCGTCACGGCTCGCTCCGAAAACTCGGCGAGAGCAACGACCACCGCCGGCGCCCGGGTGTTCTTCAGCATTGGGGTGGCCCGTCCGGCGGCCTCGAGACCGAGCCGCGCCCCGACGAGCCCGGCCAGCGCTGCGCCGGCAAGGGAACTGCTCATCTCTGAGGCGAAGTAGTAGGCGCCCGGCGGATCGTGGCGGGCGGAGCATATCGATACCACTACATCGATGCCCAGCCGGTTGGCTCGCACCGCACGAACCAATTCGCTCGGCGTTGTGTCAACAGCTCGCGAGAGGAATACCGCAGCACCATTTGTCTGGATGATTGTGGAAAGCAGGACCGCAGGAGGCCACGTCGTCGCCGCCTCTGCATCATCTCGACAGAATGCATCAACGTAGATCCTTTGCCCCGCCATTGTACTGGGAAGATTCTCCAGCCATTGGTGGTCGCGGACAACCTCGCGGCCGGGCTTGCTGGTGGCGCGAGCCATGAGGGCCAACTCGGCGAGTACTTCGGCGCCGGTCAAGCCATCCTCAGCCAACCCGCGATTGGCCTGGAACTCGAGTAGCCCGCGCAGTGTGTCCGGACCGAAGATGCCGTCCACGTAGCCACTCTCGAACCCGAGTGAATTGAGTTGGCGCTGGAGATCTGCGACGTCGTCACCGCGCATCATTGGAACCCGGTGATAAAGGATGCGGCTGCCGAGCTTGAAACCGGCGCTGACCAGGGCGCGCCACGTGTCGGGCCCAACGATGCCGTCGGCCCAGAGTCCCCGCTTGGTCTGGAACTCGGAGACTGCACGGAAGGTGCCTTCGCCAAAGGTTGCGATTGGATCGGGATCGGTGGGGTGACCGAGCGCAGTGAGGCGGTCCTGGATATCCCGGACCGCCTCACCTTCGTCACCTCGTCGATAGAGTCTCACGACCCCATCGTCTCACATGTCTGGTTCAACCGATGTAGTCGGCGAGCTCGGCTTCGAGCTGCCCCTTGGACCGAGCCCCGACGAGGCGCTTCTCCTCCTGGCCTGCCTTGAAGAGAATCATCGTGGGAATGCTCATGACTTCGTAGGTCATCGCAGTGTTCGGGTTCTCATCGACGTTCAGCTTCGCCACGGTCAACTTGCCGGTCTGTTCTCCGGCCAGCTCATTGAGAGGACCCTCCATCATCTTGCATGGACCACACCACTCGGCCCAGAAGTCGACGAGCACCGGCGTATCGCCTCCGATCAGCTCCGTGAATGTGGAATCCTGTGCTTTGACTGTTGAATCTGCCATGACTGCGCCCGCAGGCCGTCACCTCCTTGTCTTTCGATTGCCGGCGTCGGGGTCAACCCGGCCCGCTTGCGCTTGCTAGGGGACTGGTTCCCCTAATCCTCCTGTTCATCGAGCCAGCGTTCGGCGTCGATGGCTGCCTGACAACCCATGCCGGCGGCAGTGATTGCCTGACGGTAGACGTGATCAGTAACGTCTCCGGCCGCAAAGACGCCCGGAACCGACGTCATCGTGTTCTCGCCGACGAGAATGTAGCCTTTGTCGTCCAACTCGATTTGGCCTTCGAAGATTCCTGTGTTCGGCGTGTGCCCGATTGCCAGGAAGAGTCCCTCCACCGGTAGCTCTGAGACCTCGTCGGTGACGACGTTGCGTATCTGGAGCCCGGAAACGAGATCGTCGCCGAGCACATCCTCGACAACCGTGTTCCAAACCATCTCGACCTTGTCGTGGGCGAGCAGGCGATTGGCCATGATCTTGGATGCACGCAACTCATCGCGGCGGTGGATGACATAGACCTTGGAGGCGAACTTGGTGAGGAAGAGGGCTTCTTCGGCCGCACTGTCACCGCCTCCGACTACAGCGATCTCCCTATCGCGAAAGAAGAAGCCATCACAGGTCGCGCACGCAGAGACCCCGTGACCGCGCAGGCGCGTCTCGTTCTCGAGACCCAACCAGCGAGCGGATGCACCGGTAGAGATGATTACAGACTCGGCCTCGTAGAGATCGTCTTCAACCCAGAGCTTGAAGGGCCGAGACGAGAAATCCACCCGGGTGACGTCGTAGCTCATGATGCGAGTGTCGAACCGCTCGGCTTGTTTCCGGAAATCCTCCATGAGCTGCGGCCCGAGGATGCCATCGGGGAAGCCGGGGTAGTTCTCAACATCAGTCGTGAGCATGAGTTGGCCCCCGCGCTCCATGCCCTCGATCATCAGGGGCCGGAGATCGGCCCGAGCGGTGTAGATGGCGGCAGTCAACCCGGCGGGGCCCGAGCCGACGATAACGACCTTCTCAGTCATCGTTGGATCCTTTGGTGATATCAGTTCTCTGTGGTCTTGCGCGGAACGCGCATCCTCCATAGGAACATCCCGGCGACCACAAATAGTCCCCCGATGATGGTGTAGGACCACTGCATGCCGACAAGACCGGCGAGGAGCCGGACCAGGCCGACGACCAGGAAGATGGATAGCACCAAGCCGAGCAGGGCGGCAAATATGCCAACACCCGTCCACTTGGCCGCGTTGGCAAGGCGATCCACCGTCAGGGTGCGGATCTTGCCGGCGGTCTCCTCGAGGAAATCGGCGATCTGTGTTGGGAAATCGTTCATCGCCTCTGAGGTTAGTCAGTGCCCGGGCGGGTGTCGCCAGCGACTAGGGGAGAAGGAGGATTTCAGCGCAACCGGGAGTGACCGTAGCGAACACGGTATCGGCGATGTTCTCGGGAACATAGGCAACGAGCAACAACTCGCCACCCAGATCGTCGACCACAGTGCCCATGATCACGGGGCTGCTGTCGACCGGCAGACCCCAAATGGCGGCAACCTCGGCGGTCACGCTCTCGGCGAGGCAACCGGCAAGCACCGGGTCTGCATTCTTGGCTTGTTCGGAATCTCCGGCGAGGTCGACGTCCTCGCTGCGGATCAGATCGAGTAGAGCGGCGGTGTCGACCTCGTCGACCGGCCCGAGAAAGCTGAGAGTACCGAGCAGACCCCCAGATCCGTCGTCGCTTAGGGCGGCCATGGTGGTTGTCGTCGCCTCGGGAGCCTCGGTGGTTTGAAGAGCCGCCGGTGGCGCTGCTTCTGCGGTCGCGTTGTCGCCGCCGGCCATCTCCTCCATGCCATCGCGCGGGATCTCCATTGCCGCGGTTGTTTCGGTAGCACCGACGTCGAAGGAGGGGGAGGCAATGGTTTCATCGGAGGAATCGTCGGAACCACCGCCGAGGAGCGAAGGCAAGGAGATGATGACCACCAGCAGGGCTGCGGCGACACCAGCGGCGGGCAGAAGGCGCGACCAGGCAAACGATCGGCGGGCAGGTGCAGTCTCCGGCCGGGTCTCCAGCGATAGCTCTCGTTTGAGGTTGGTGTGGAGCCGAGCTGATTCCGCGACCGTCAGGTACACCTCGGGCATGTCATCGAGTATGGCGATGGCGGCCATCTGTAAGTCCAAATCCGCGGAGCACTCGCTGCAGCTTGCGATCTCGGCGTGTGCCTCAGCTGCTGCATCCGCGGCGAGCCTGCCCTCGGCGAGGGCCATGATCAACTCTTGGTCGTGTTCATGCATCTTCATTCATCTCTTGGATGTCGCGAAGGGCCGCGAAGGTTCCCGAGGCTCATCGCCAGTTGCTTTCGACCGCGGAAGACGCGGGATTTCACGGTACCAATCGGCACGTCGAGGATTTGCGCGGCCTGGTCCAGGGCAAGGCCCTGAACGTCGACAAGGACAACAGCCGATCGGAACTCAACCGGTACTTTGGCCAGCGCCTTCTCGATTTCTGGCCGCAATTCGACGGCCGAAAACTCGTCTCCGCTCTGGCGATCAGCCGGATCTGTCGTTTCGGGTAGCGGCTCGGTGCGGCGGCGCTTTGCCTTGCGCAGTTGGTCGTAGCAAGTGTTCACCGCTACCCGGTAGAGCCAGGTGGAGAAGGCGGCCCTCGCCTGGTAGCGATCCGCCTTGCGAAAGACCGTGAGGAAGGTTTCCTGCACCGCGTCGAGCGCAGCATCGCGGTTGCCCATCATCCGCAGGCAGATACCGAAGACCCGGTCCTCGTGGGCGCGGACCAATTCATCGAAGGCCCCAACATCGCCTTGGAGGTAGCGGTTCAGTAATGCCACATCTTCTGCGGCCCTGCTCGTCATGAGACGATTCTGGCGCGTTCTGGCATGGGTGTCATGCCAAGAACGTCACCTCGGACACCACGGAGAAGAACTCATCGGGAGCCTGTTCCGGCAAATCAGTCAGCCAGAGCAGCCAGAAACCGCCGTCGCGGTTCGGCAATTGCAGGGTTGCCGGAGCGTCGAAGACGGTACCCGAGCCGATTCGTTCCCACTCGGTGAATGTCGCCGGGATGGTCTCGGCCCACAGCACCGAGTAGGCCGTTCCTGCGCTGGCACGTATCTCAATCGATCCGGGAGCCCCCGCGACTCGGAAGGTCACTCCCACGCCGTCTTTGAGTAGAGGCAACGGATCGAAGTATCTCTCGGTCCGCCACGTCGTGGAGAAGTCTCCATCCACCAGATTGGGCAGGTCGGCCTCTCGTTCGCTTTGGTCACCGAAGGGGTCGTAGACCGCAGGATCAGCCCCGAGAACGCCCGGTCCGATTTCGGGCAAGGTGGTTGTCGGGGGCAATGTTGTGGTAGTCGTAGTGACTTCACGATTCACCGCCGGTGTTGCGGGGAAGAGAAACGGCGAATCTGGGTCGACGTCGAGGGCCAGGCCGATTCCCGCAATGACGAGTGCGCTGATCAGCAGCATGGCGGCAGGGATCACCCACCGCCACGACCATCCCTGGCGGCGCATGGGCGGGGGAGAAGAGGGAATCGCCCGCAGCGCTGCCCCCAGAGCCTTGGAGTCGATTTCGCCTGACTCGGCGAGGCGCAGCGCGTCGTCCACTTGGGAGGGGAGGCCCTCAACCAGGTGCGAGGGCCGGATCTGGGGGCTGGCGGAACCGGTTACGGCAATCCGCAACGCGCGAGCCAGCGCGACGGTATCGCTGGTGGCCTTGCTCGAAACGCGCCGGCGACCGTACGAACTGAGCTTGGCAGGATGGGCGGCGGCAAAAACGATGGCGCCCGGATCGATTGCTCCATGGATCACGCCGGCAGCATGGAGCTCGGCCAGCCCCTCGGCCAGCCCGGCCGCGTTGGGTAGAAACTCAGATACCGGGAGGGTTTCCCCCGCAGCCAGGCGATCGGCGATGGATACGCCGCCGTTCCATTCGATGGCGGCATGGGCTCCTCCCGCCGGAGATTCAGCCACCTCATAGACCCCGGCGAGGTGGACATGCTCGACGGTTGCCGCGGCTCGCGTTGTTGTGATGAACTCGGCGACTCGGGCAGGGGTCGCATCTGCATCCAGGACTCGGATCAGCACCGGTCGATCGAGAGCGGTGTCGGTGGCGAGCCATTCATCGATGTCGCCGTCCCGGCCGAGCCGGACCTGGGTTTGATATCTGTCGGGTAGTTGCGGTGCCACTGCGGAACGAGGTTACCTCCGCACCGGGGTAGTCCGAGGGCGACTCAGCCGCCGTACTGAAGCAGAGTCAATGGCTCGGGGAGCTGAACGAATCCCTCGTCCTCGTAGAGGCGTATCGCCGAGTGGTTGTCGATCTGTGTATTCAGCAGGAGAACCTTGGCGCCGGCAGACCGGGCTTTGCGGGCAATAACCCGGACGAGAGACCGTCCCATGCCCTGACCCTGCCACTCCGGTTGGACCGCCACCCGCTGCAGGTAGGCGATGGCGCTCCCGAATCCAACTACCGCATAGGCGATAGGTCCGCCATCGCTACCGAGAATGATCAGCGTCGTCGAACGGGAGGTAGCACCGATAGCTTCCTCGAGAGCCCCGCGATTGAAGCGCCAGAACGGCGCAAACGCAGCTTCGTCAATCGCGAGGAGATCGGAGAGGTCCGCGTTGGGTTGCTCCACAACGAGATGGTCCGGAGCCCCGGGGGGGCTGTCGAGGGGCCGCCTCATGAGCGCCAGGTCGACGAAGGGTCTGTAGCCGGCCTGGCTCCAGGCTCGTTGCGCCGATTCCGGGAGAGGAGGGGAGATAACACCAACAGGGCCCAGCTCGAGGAGATGGTCGGAACACGCTTCGAGAAACGATGCGCCACCACGGAGGAGGCGCAGGGAGGCCTGCGGTTCATCGTCATTCCACGGGCGGGCCTCGGCGCGGGCCCATCCCCGGCGCAGCGTGATCCTGCCCGGCCACTGTCCCCGCTGGGTCACCGCGGTGGTTTGATCGGCAAGAGCCATCCGTTCGGCTTCCTCCTCCGCAACCGACTCGTCGTAACTGTCCGGCCGTGTCGTTGCGGCCACCATCCACGTTAACCGGACCTCAGAGACACCCAGCCGACTTGTCCACTAATTGGGGAGAAGCACCGTTCAAGTGGTTGCTGCCTGTGGCCGATACCGTTTTGATGCCACGCAGTGTGGCCGCGCAGGACACCGAGAGTAACCGAGGATGAAGATGGAACAACTGCCGACGCTAGAGGCGCTTCTGGGCAAGCTTGCTGAGATCGATGCTTCCGATCTGCACTTGAAGGTCGGGTCGCCTCCTGCATACCGAATCGACGGGCAGCTCCATTTCTCTGAACTACCCAAGGTTCGCCCCGAGGATACGACCGAGTGGGCAGAGAAACTGATGGACGACAAGGCCAGAGAGATCTTCGCCGAGGAAGGGGAAGTGGACTTTGGCTACGGAACTCCCAGCCTGGGCCGCTTCCGGGTGAACATCTACCGCCAGCGTGGCTCTGTTGCTCTCGTCGCGCGCGCGGTGGTTGCCGGGAGCAAAGGTTTTGTCGAACTCGGTCTTCCCGAGGCAGTGGGTCGGGTTTGCCGACAGGGGCGTGGGCTCGTCATCGTGAGCGGGCCCTCCGGTTCAGGCAAGACCACCACACTCAACGCAATGCTTGATGAGATCAACTCCAACCGGCGGGTGAGCGTGGTGACCCTGGAAGACCCTATCGAGATGTTGCACCGGGACAAGATGGCCATCGTCAGTCAGCGTGAGGTGGGCGTCGACACAATCAACTTCCCGGACGGTTTGCGGCGCATCCTCCGCCAGGACCCCGATGTCATCATGGTTAGCGAACTGCGCAACGCCGAGACAATCGAAGCAGCGCTGTACGCCGCCGAGACGGGTCATCTCGTGCTCAGTGCGATGTACACCGGAAACGCCACCGAAACGGTTAGCCGTCTCGTCGAGGTGTTCGAACCGCATCGACATCATCAGATGCGGCTCCGATTTGGCCGGAATTTGAAGGCCGTGGTGAGCCAGCGCCTGGTTGCGGCAGCCGATGGTTCTGGCCGGATACCTGCGGTCGAGGTGCTCACCGATACCGACCGCACCTTCGATTACATCATGGATCCTGAGCTCACCCCGAAGCTGGAAGAGGTCATGACAGAGGGTGCCTACTACGGCATGAAGACTTTCGATCAGTGCCTCTTGCAGATGTTCCGGGACGGTGCGGTGACATTCGAAGAGGCGCTCAGCAATGCATCGCATCCCACAGATTTCAGGATGGCAGCGCAGAAGACCGGGTTGCGCACCGCCTGATCCGGTTGTCCGGGTCTAGGACTCAGCAGGAAGCAATGGCAGGGTTTTCAGGAGTCCTAGATCCGGCCTTCCCTTCGAGGGCATTACGCTTCTGGGCATGCCCGAATTCATATGCCGCGACTGCGGTGATACGTTCTCGCTTCCGCAGAGCGTTCTAGATCGCTACCCCGGGTGGGTCCCCAAGCAGTGCCGGAACTGCCGTAACCGCAGGCCGGCAACTGCGCCGGCGCGTGCTCCGGAGAAAGACCCGACCACAGGGGTCTTCACCGATGGAAGTTCAATCCCCAACCCGGGCCCCGGTGGGTGGGGGGTCGTTTATGTAGTTGACGATGAAATCATCGCCGAGCGCTGGGGCCATCACCCGGACACAACGAACAATCGGATGGAACTGACTGCGCTGCTCGAGGCCCTCGACGTTGTGCCTCCCGGCACTCCGATGACCGTCTACAGCGACTCGAATTTGGCGGTCCGTACCATCACCGAATGGGCCAGCGGCTGGGAGAAGCGCGGCTGGAAGCGCAAGTCTGGGCCAGTGGAGAATCTCGATCTTGTCAAGAAGGTCTATCGGGGTTACCGAGATCGCCCGGAGCTGAAGCTGCAATGGATCAAGGCCCACGTCGGCTTCAAGTGGAATGAGCGTGCGGACGAATTAGCCGCACTTTGGAGGCAGAGTTGATTCCGCCGCGCTTGGAGGCGCTGTTCGCCGCAGGATCACCTGCGCAAAGCCTCGGTGTACTGTTTGATCGCGCCGGGTATGAGTTGTATCTCGTTGGGGGGAGCGTGCGGGATGCCTTTCTCGGTGTGCCCACCAACGACCTGGACTTTGCCACTAACGCCCACCCCGAGGTGATTGCAGACCTGGTCGAGGATTGGGCCGATGCTGTGTTCCGGGTTGGCGAGCAGTTCGGGACAATCGGGGCAACCCACTGTGGGCAGGTTCACGAGATCACCACTTTCCGCAGCGACGTCTACCGCGAGGACAGCCGCAAGCCCCGGGTGGAGTTCTCCGAAGACATCGAGACGGATCTGTCCCGTCGCGACTTCACCGTCAACGCAATGGCAGTGCGTCTCACGGGAGGTGGGGTCCCGGCGATTGTCGATCCATTCCAGGGCCTCGCCGATCTGGGAGCGCAGGCGCTGCGCACCCCGATGGAACCGGAGGTCTCCTTTGGTGACGACCCGCTGCGGATGCTTCGCCTCTATCGATTCGCCGCAACGCTGGGCTTCGTTCCCGATCCCGATGCAGAACAAGCGGTGATCCGCATGCGGGATCGTCTCGACATCGTTTCCCGGGAACGAATCCGAGACGAGTTGAACAAACTGATCGTGGGAGAAAGTGTAGAAAACGGTCTTTGGGGACTGGTGAGGTCGCGCCTTGCGGAGGAGTTCATCCCGGAACTGACTGCGCTCGAGTTGGAACAGGATCCCCAGCATCACCACAAGGATGTGCTTGCTCACACCATCGCAGTCGTTGCCAAGACATCACCCGACGAGATCCTTCGCCTCGCTGCCCTGTTCCACGATATTGGCAAGCCGGCGACCCGGGAATTCGGGGAGCAGGGAGTGTCTTTCCACCATCACGAGGTCGTTGGGGCGCGCCTGACCCGGCAGCGAATGCGGGAACTGCGCTACCCCAAGGACACGATTCGAGATGTTGCCCAGCTCGTGTTCCTGCACATGCGACCACATACTTACAAGATGGGATGGACCGACTCGGCGGTTCGCCGCTACGTTCGAGACGCCGGCGAGCTCCTCCCGCGACTGAACGAATTGGTTCGCTGCGATGTCACCACCCGCAGCCGGAAGCGAGCCAACGCAATCGCGCGACGGATCGACGAACTCGAAGAGCGGATCGCCGAGCTTCGGAAGCAGGAGGAACTGGATGCCCTGCGGCCCCCGGTTGACGGTCACGATGTCATGGCTCACCTTCAGCTTGCCCCGGGACCGGAGGTGGGGCAGGCCATGCGCCTGCTGACCGAACACCGCATCGAACACGGGCCGTATCAGCCGGAGGAGGCGTACCGTCTGCTCGACGAGTGGTGGGCTAGACGGCGTCCGGACTGAGGAGAGCTATTCGGTGGCTTCTTCGTCGGCGTTCCCGGCCGCTTCGTCAGCCCACTCCGGGGATTGGCGCATACCCAACACGCCGGCGGCCACCAGTGCCTGTGATCCGAGGAGAGCCAGGATGAAGCCGATTCCCAACCGGGCAGAGCGGGCATACAGGTAGACGACGCAGAAGGTGACGATGCCGGCCGCAATCGCGGCGGCGGCTCCGGCCACTCGATTGCGATCGAAGTGACCCAGGTAGACGGCGAGGATTGCCCCGAGCCCCCCGAACCCCGCCAGCAGTCGTGCGATCGGGAAACTGCCCGGGTCCATGAGGCGGAAGGGCCCCCAGGTGAGTGCTGCGCCGCCAAGGATGAACACGGCGGAAACCGCCATGACGACGGCGAGGCGACGATCGATGGGGTCGGCGCTGTCATCGAGCGCCTGCTGCTTCAGGTTGGCCAAGCTGAACGGGGTCGCGCGTTCCTGGCTGTAGTCCGGATCCTTCTTGCGCCCCCGGCGACCTTTCTTCGGCTCCTCACGAGAAACACCAAGGAGATCGAGGAAGAAGTCCTGCCCCTCGATTTCGAGAACCAGGGTTTCGTCGTCTGTAATCAGATGAACCCGATCGTCAACCACCTTGACATCCACTTCGCCGTGGCTCCACGCCCCGATCTCGGTGTTGTCGGCAGTCACCACGACACGATTCAGATCCACCGTGACTTTGGATTGGAGAGTTCCCTCCGGTTCATCCAGCAAATAGACGCTTCCATAGAAATCGTGCACGGTAGGCCTTCCCTGGGAATCGATGTTGATTCTGTCATTGGAATCGGGATGAGGCCAGTATCCCTTGAGCGCAAATAGGGGTCGGCCTAGACAACCACCAGCTCTTCAATTCCCACCGACCGGATGATGTCGGCAAGTTCGGCGAGATGCTCGGGCGTCGCCTCGGGTATGTCGGCGAACTGGGGACGAACTCCATGTTGGCGGAATCCAATGAGCTTGACGCGAAGTGACGGATCGACATCGTGTAGCCATCGTGCCGTCTTCTCGACAACCGCAGGATCATCGTTGCGTCCCGGCACCATGAGAAGGCGCACTTCGTAGAGACGGTCCCACTCGGCCAGGTAGCGAATGGTGTCCAGCACGAGGTGATTCGGTTGGCCCGTCATGGCGACGTGGGTGTCGAGATCCAGGGCCTTGAGATCGATCATCGCTCCGTCCATAACGGGGAGGAGGCGATCCCAGATGTCGCGGTTGGCGTGGCCGTTGGAGTCGACAAACGTCGTCAGTCGGTCGAGCCGCTCGTGGCACTTGATCGACGAGAACAGGCCGGCGACGAAGTCGGCCTGCAGAGTGGGCTCCCCGCCGGAGACCGTGATCCCGGAGATGAAGGGCGACACCTCATCGATCTGTTTGAGCAAGCTGTCGAGACGAATCATCCGGCTGAGTGGTGTGCTGTCGCTCGGGCAGACCTGAATGCAGATATCACAGTTCGTGCATTCATCCTCGTCGACAACAACGCGGTGGTGACCATCGAACCAGAGTGCCATCTCCGGGCAGGGTTCGACGCAGACGCCACAACTGTCACACTCATTGATCGTGTACGGGTTGTGGCAGGCGATGCAATTGAAATTGCATCCCTGGAGGAACACCACAAAACGGTTGCCCGGTCCGTCGACCGCGCTGAACCGGATTACATCATTGAGGTGCCCTTGGGCTGCTTTCACGGCTCAGTACCCGCTTCACGTATCTCTCCGTTACGTGCGAGTTCTTCACCGACCCGGCCGCGAAAGTCGTGCTGCCGTGCCGGGCGCCAGTCTCGTCGAACTGCTCGATGTCGCATTTCCGGACCAGATATCCGGTGATGCGGATGAAACCGTTCGTGGCAAGATTGAAGGTGAAGTCCCGCATGCCTTCCTTGAAGGCGCCACGGATGATATCGACCATCGCGGAGGGGTTACGACGTACGGTGTCCTCGACGTGGAAGATGTCGCTCACCCCCGACTGGAACAGGTCGTGATGAGGGGCGACAGCCCTGATGTGGTCGAACATTTCGGGTTCTTCTCCGATGGGGACGCGGGTGCCTGCAGTCACTTCGAGGTCGGTGTCGATCCCCGATTGGGAGTGCATGAAGGCGCGACCGTTGTTGCCCTCGCAGTAGGGCAGTGGGCGTTGGGCAACTAGGTCAGCGATCTTCCGGGTGATCCGGTATGAGAGCTCGTTGGCCTCTTCGTCGTGCCCGTAGCGGCCGTCCTTGCCGGCAGCCTCCATCAATAGGTCCACTGCCTCGGCCAGGCCATAGATGCCGTACATGGCTGAGAATTTGTCCAACTCGATCAGGCCTTCGACGGCGAGGAAATCGTGTTCGAAGAACCGTGCCTCCTCGACCAGGTAGCGGATGCGGGCTTCAA
>Ga0180436_10002396_pt1 | contig 17870 bp, 17 predicted proteins | sample SS_ome_2_FD_132434 | JGI IMG/M metagenome (GOLD analysis project Ga0180436, IMG submission 132434) | Hypersaline lake sediment archaeal communities from the Salton Sea, California, USA - SS_3_S_2 metaG | ecosystem: Environmental > Aquatic > Non-marine Saline and Alkaline > Hypersaline >...
GAGATTAGGCAGCCTCAGCACCTGCTCGCCGATCAGTAGAATGTCCAGGTCGAGGGTCCGCGGCCCCCAGCGCTGACCGTTGCGGATGCGCCCATGCCGATGCTCAATCCGCTGCAGCGCGGCCAACAACATCAGCGGCTCGAGGTCGGTATCCAAGCGCGCCACGGCGTTGATAAAGTCGGGCTGATCCGCGGGGCCGACTGGTGCCGTCTGGTACAAGGAGGATACCGCCATCAGCTCAGATTCAGGTAGGGTCCGCAACTCCACCAGGGCCTGCTCGACCCGCCGGCGTGGATCAGCCAGATTCGCGCCAAGACCAATGTAGACCTGGACCCCGGGCCTGGTCATCGCGAACGGCTCAGTCATCGCGAGCGGCTCAGTCATGGGTCGTCCCCGAGCCCTGCTTGCGCTCTGATGGACGCTGGGCGGAGGGATCGCCAGCCGCGGCAGCGGCCTGCTCCGGCCCGGCAGAACCAGCGGCCGGCGGCGCTGACTTCGGCTTACGCCGACGCCGCTTGCGCTTACGCCCTGGCGTGCTGCCAAGCATCTTACCGCGCTCGGCGGCATCGACCTCCTGAAAGCGCGTCCACCATTGCCCCAGCTCGGGATCGATCTCACCCGCTTCGGCGCGCAGGAGCAGAAAATCGTAGGCGGCGCGAAATCGGGGGTGACCTAGCAGCATCAGCGGCCGCTTACCCTGGCGCCGCTCCAGTCGTGGCTGTAGCGCCCAGATCTCGCGCATCGGCAACGCAAAGCGCTTTTGGATCGCGACTCGTCGCTGTTGCGCCGAGGCGATCTCATGCGAGGCCAAGGCCATCGCATCCGCCGAGGGCAGTCCCTCAGCGAGCAGGGTCTGATAGCGCAGACGGACGGGCTCCCATAACAGCACCGCGAACAAGAAGGCGGGCGCTACCGGCTTGCCTTCGAGAATCCGGCGGTCGGTATTATCGAGCCCGCGGCTGACAAAGGTGATCGGAAACGCCTGCTCTTCGCGCGCTAGGCAGACGTCCGTCTCCGGAAACAGCTGCGCAAAGAGATCGAAATGCCGCAGCTTCTCGAAGGCATGCAGCGCATAGCCGCTATGGAACAGCTTTAAGGTCTCCTCGAACAGGCGCGCCGGCGAGATCTCCCCAAGCAGCCCCGCCAGCTCGCGGATCGGCGCCGCGCAGTCGGGATCGATGATGAAGCCGAGCTTGCAGGCGAAACGCACCGCGCGCAGCATCCGCACCGGATCTTCGCGGTAGCGGGCGACGGGATCATCGCCAATCAACCGCAAACGGCCCTGCTCGATATCGGCGAGGCCACCGGCATAGTCGACCAGTGAAAAGTCGGCGATGTTGTAGTAGAGGGCATTGACCGTGAAGTCGCGGCGCAGCGCATCCTCGGTGATGCTGCCATAGACGTTATCGCGCAGGATCATGCCCTGCTCGGTCACCCGTGCATCGCTGCCAGCCTCGGCGTTACTGCCGCGAAAGGTCGCCACCTCGACGATCTCGCGGCCAAAGAAGACATGCGCAAGGCGGAAGCGCCGTCCGATCAGGCGACAGTTGCGAAACACCTCACGCACCTCCTCGGGTGTCGCGTTGGTCGCGATATCGAAGTCTTTCGGCTCATGGCCGAGCAGCAGATCACGCACGCCACCGCCGACCAGATAGGCCTCAAACCCAGCCTGCCTCAGCCGATTGAGAACCTTGAGCGCATTCGGGCTGATATTGGCGCGGGAGATCGGATGCTCCGGACGCGGGACGATGAGCGGTTCGAGACGATTAGCAGGGAGCAAGCGAGCCAGGGTTCCTTAAGAGGTGAGAGATGAAAATGGCGATGAGACTGAAGAAAGACTTGAGCACGCCGACGACCTGCGTATAATACGCGATTCTTCGCGACGCTTCTGCTCCCTTCGTCTAGTGGTTAGGACGTCGGCCTCTCACGCCGGTAACAGGGGTTCGAATCCCCTAGGGAGCGCCAGTTTTATCTTAAAGCTTGCAAAGCAAGCTCCATTCCTACCCTTCTCCATGCTCGGCGCGCGCATCGCACGCGGCGTCCAGGCCGCGACCTAAAGCGATTCAACCGCATCAGCGGCTCCGAGATCGGAACCGGCTCTTATCGGCTGGCGGATTCAACGAAGTTAGGGTTCTCGCGCATCCGCAGCGTCTCCAGTACGGAGCATGGCGCGAAGATGGCCACTTGCCTAAAGGCGAGCTGAGAGCGCCAGTTGGGCCGCTCTTCCTGGCGGGTGGAATATCCAAGCGCAAGCACATCACTTACCCTGTGAGCGCCTGTATTTATAGAGTATCGGATTAAACTGGTGGGCCGTGTAGGATTCGAACCTACGACCAAGGGATTAAGAGTCCCCTGCTCTACCAGCTGAGCTAACGGCCCGAGGCTGACGGAACCCGGCGACAATGCCCCGAGACCGACTAAGCCAGTTATGATAATTCATCAACCTTAGTGACGTCCACCCCTAGTTACCGGAGCGCCACAACAGCATGCCCGAGTGCAACGACCAGTCGCTACCCAACAGCGCCATGTCCTGCCAGCAAGACCAGCAGGGGGCCAAGGATGCATGAACTTTCGGTCTGTCTGTCATTGCTGGAGCAGGTCGAGCGCATCGCCCGCGAGCATGGCGCCGAGCGTGTTGAGCGCATCCTGCTGCGCATCGGACCGCTATCTGGCGTCGAGGCGGCGTTGCTGACTCATGCCTATCCTCTCGCCGCTGCTGGCTCGATCGCCGAGCACGCGAGATTGGATATCGAGCCGGCGCCTGTCCGCGTGCATTGTATCGACTGCGGTCAAGAAAGCGAGGCAAGCCCCAACCGGCTGCTGTGCGCGCATTGCAGCAGCTATCACACCAAGCTCAGCAGTGGTGATGAGATGCTGCTCGCGAGCCTAGAGATGAGTATTCCAGAAGAACCGAGCGAGACTCAAGAACCGCCCGCGGCGCCCCCCTCACCTTAGTCTTGCGCCAGCATTGCGCTGCACTGCTATAGTCGCCAGTTACTGTACTTAGGCGACGCCTCGCGCCTCTACCCTCTCACGGAGACCATCATGTGCGATACCTGTGGTTGCAACATCACGCCTGGCAACGAGCATCTTGTGCGTGCCGATGGCAAGCACGCGAAGACCGCGGATGGACGCGCCGCGGTCGAGGTTCTGACCAGCCTGCTCGACGAGAACGACCACCAGGCCTTGCATAATCGCGAGCACTTCGACAGCCAGGCCGTGCTTGCGCTGAACCTGATGTCATCACCCGGCGCCGGTAAGACCAGTCTGCTTGAGGCCACGATTGAAGCCTTGGCCGGCGAGCTGCGCATCGCCGTCATCGAAGGCGACCTGGAAACCGAGAACAATGCCGAGCGTGTACGCGCGAAAGGCGTGCCAGCGATTCAGATCGCTACCGGTAGCGCCTGTCACCTCGACGCGCACATGGTCCATGATGCCTTACACCAGCTCGACCTGGCTGATATCGACCTGCTCTTCATCGAGAATGTCGGCAATCTCGTCTGCCCTGCCAGCTTCGACCTCGGGCAGCATCGCAATGTGACCCTATTGTCGGTTCCGGAAGGCGATGACAAGCCGGCGAAATACCCGGTGATGTTTCGCGCCGCGGATCTCGTGCTGCTCAGCAAGGCCGACCTCTTACCGGTGCTCGATGATTTTGATCCGTCCCGCGCCGAAGGCTACCTACGCCAGCTCGCCAGCAGTGTCCCCTTCGAGCGGGTCGCGATTCGAGGCGATCAAGACCAGCTCAGCTCCTGGCTGCACTGGCTACGCGCAGAGGTAGCCGCCCAGGGTCGACGCCGCGCCGCCGGCAAGACCGCACGCCCAAGCGGACAGCCCGATGGGCCTCGATTGCAGCCACATGCACATGCACATACGCATACGCATACGCATACGCATGAACATGATTTAGGTACCGAGCGAGCGGCAGCCGCGGTCTCTGGACAGGATCATGATCATCTGCATCATCACCGGCATCACCACCAGGGCGCCCCCTCGGCGGCCTAGGCGCAGCCGAGTAACTAGTGCAGGCCTTGCAGCCCTTGGCTGGCAATCGGCCCCCAGACAGATTGTCGCCAACAGGATAGTATTCCTGCCCGGCAGACCGCGGCCTATCGGCCGCGAGGCGCTGCTCAAGACCCCTCAACGAACCCCGTGACGACAACAATTCCAGTTCATTAGATCGGATGGAGGATCTCGCCTTGTCAACAATCACACAGCCTATTCGTAAGACGATCGCCCTAACCGCGCTCATGATCATGGCCAGTCCCGCCGTACAGGCGATTGGCTTTGGAGACATGTTCAACCCTGGGCGCTGGTTCGGCGGCAACGATGACGATTACTACTATAACGATGGACCCTGGGGGCCTTATGGTCCGGGTCCTTACGGCGCCCCCGGCTACGCCCCTTATGGTGGCTACGGCTACGCCCCCCATGGCGCACCTGGCTACCCAGCACCAGCTCCAGCGACGACCTACGGAGCCCCAGGCTACAGCGACCCCGCCACGGTCCCATCGAACGAGCCCGCATCCAGCACCAGTGAGAGCGCCAAGGACCGCGAGATCGAGGCCCTAAAACGGCGCATCGAACAGCTCGAATCGCGCAGCGCGCCGCCCAGCCGCCCGCAACCGAGCCAAGGCCCCGGCGAGGGCTGGCCAGCAGCACCGGCCTTCCGTCCCATGGACCAATACTAACCTAGACATCAGGCTAGGCCCGCGGTCGTGCTCGGCCGCGGGCGATCATGAGGAGCAGCACAGATGAAACCATTCCAAGCCCTACTCTTGAGCCTGCTACTGCTGTCAACCGCCGTACCAACCCTGGCCGATGATTACGCGGTCTATGAGAGCAGCAGCAGTTTTTCCGACGTGATGGATGGCCTCAAGCTGGCGATCCAACAGCGTGGCATGTTTATCAATAACCTGATGCACATGAACGAGATGCTGGAGCGCACCGGCACTGATCTTGGCCTCGGTGGCCCGCTCTTTGGCCAGGCTGAGTCGGTCGAATTCTGCAGCGCGGTCTTGTCGCGCAAGATGATCAGCGAAGATCCACGCCGCATCGTCAATTGCCCCTTCATCATCGCGGTCTACACCCTTCCCGGGCAGCCCGATACGACCTATGTCGCACATCGCAAGATCTCAGCCTCAGAGACCGAGCAGAGTCCAGCCATGAAAGAGGTTGCAAGCATGCTCGAAGCCGTCGCTGGAGATGCGGTGAGCTGGTAGGCATGATGCCGCTTAGTCCGCGCCTCCGTATTCATTCACTGATCGATTGATCCAGATCCTGTTTCTTGGTGTACAAACCGCAAACGATCGGTCTATATTTCCTTGACAGCAGCAAAGAATGCTGTTCCACAAACTGCTAATACAAGAATAAGCCGATAGACCAAGGCCGGACTCAGCCGCCCCAAGAACCTAGAATATCCACCTCTTTTAAGGTGGAGGAGTTAATCGATGACTGCAATGACTGTTGTTGGCGCCTTAGCTGGACGAGATGTTTATTTCAACAAGAAGGGTTTTCTCGCCGACTTCGAGGATTGGGATAACGATCTTGCCTATGCGATGGCGCAACAAGAGGGTCTCACCCTCACCGAATGCCATTGGACGGTGATCGAATTCTTGCGCGAGTATTACGCCTTTCACGAGATGCCCCCATCGCCCAAGGTGATCATCCGCGCGATCGGTGAAAAGGTCTCCGAGCACACGCCCTGCACCCGCAAGAAGCTCGAGGGCCTCTTCCCGCAAGGCGGCTGCAAACAGGCCTGCCGCATTGCCGGTCTACCTAACCACTACTGCCATTCCTGCTAGCGACTGCTGGCTACTGCTAGCCATCGCTCATGCCCTAGGATGCCTTGGGACAGCTGTCTCAAGCATCCTCAAAAAGCATTCCCTCGAGACCGGCACCTCGAGAACGCCCCTCCCAAGCAGTCCAATGCGAAGCCCAACAACGGCAAAACCCAGCAACGGCGCCTCCCGCCCCGGAGCCGGCGGCAGACAGCGCAATCGGCCTGCCATCGGCCACTTTTCACAACGCATTCCCAGTTGCACGGAACCAGGCGTTCCGGGGCTGACTGCAGTATCCTCTAGCCCTTGACCGCAGCCGCCCGCGCTCTCAACCGAGAACGCAGCCTAACAACGAAGGGATAGAACCGCAGATGACCCGCCTGCTCGCTATGGCCGGAGCCCTATTTGGACTCAGTGCCGTGATCCTTGGCGCCTTTGGAGCCCATGCGCTAGAAGGCCAAATCACCCCGGAACGGGCCGCTATCTGGACAACCGCCGCGCACTACCTTGGCTGGCAGGGTACCGCCTTGCTTGCGCTCGCCGCACTCAGCTGGTCAGCGAACACGCCAGCCGCGGCGCGCCCTCTACTCGGCATTGCCGGCTGGCTACTCGCGATTGGCAGCCTGATCTTCAGCGGCAGCCTGTTCATTTTGGTGCTCTCGGAGATCAGCCTCTTCGGCGCGATCACCCCGATCGGCGGCCTGCTCTTGGTGTTCGGCTGGGGCCTCACCGCTGCCGCGATCTTTAAGCTCAAGCCACCAGGCGAATAAGCTCAAGCCGCCAGGCTAATCAGCTCAAGCCACCAAGCTAACTCTGACTCAGCAGCTCGCAACCGATTGCATGCGCGACAATCGCCTCTACACGGAACAACCGCTCACCATCGGCGCCAGCATCGAACTCGAAGCGCGGCCGGCGAAACATGCCAACCAGGTCCTACGACTCGGCAGCGGTGACCTGCTCAGGCTGTTCAACGGCGACGGCCAGGATTATCGCGCTGAGATCGAGACCAGCACCCGCGGCCAGGTCAGCCTGCGTATTCTCAGCGTCGGTAAGCCTGAGCCAGCACCGCCCTTGGCAATCAGTCTGGCACTCGGGGTTTCGCGTGGCGAGCGTATGGACTTCGCCCTGCAAAAGGCGGTTGAGCTTGGCGTCAGCAGTATTCAACCGCTGTTCGCGAGCCGCACCCTGGTGCGCCTGAGTGGCGAGCGTCTCGCTAAGCGCGCTCAACATTGGCAGGGCATCATCATCGCTGCCTGCGAGCAGAGCGGGCGCCGTAGGCTTCCGTCCCTGATGCCCGCGCTCGCGCTGCTTGATTGGCTCAAGCAGGAGCAGACTGGCGGCATCCTGCTGCATCATGAAGCCGCCAGACCCATCACCGAGCTGCCACCCCCAACGGGACAGCTAACCTTGCTCATCGGTCCCGAAGGCGGCCTGGAGCCAGCCGAGCGCGAGTACGCCCAGACCCGCGGCTTCTCAGCGGTCAGGCTCGGCCCACGGGTGCTTCGCACCGAGACCGCCCCACTCGCCGCGATTGCCGCCATCCAAGCACTTTGGGGAGACTTTGGGGAGACTTTGGGGGACTAAACCAACCATGACATCCCAGTACGCGCTCGTCCTCGTCGATGCCTCCGGCTACCTCTTCCGCGCCTATCACGCCCTGCCGAAACTGACCAATTCGAAGGGCGAGGCAACGGGAGCGCTGATCGGCGTGCTGAACATGCTGCGCAAGCTCATCGACGAGACCTCACCGACCTATATCGGGGTGGTCTTCGACGCCCCCGGGCCGACCTTCCGCGATGCGCTCTACAGCGCGTACAAGGCCCATCGCCCACCGATGCCGGATGAACTGCGCGAGCAGCTCGCCCCACTCAAGGCGATCATCCGGGCCATGGGTCTGCCGCTGATCGAGATCCCCGAGGTCGAAGCCGATGATGTCATCGGTACCCTTGCCAGCCGCGCGGCAGCCGCCGGCCTGCGCACCCTGATCTCAACCGGCGACAAGGATATGGCGCAGCTGGTCGATGAGCACATCACCCTGGTCAACACCATGACCGATAGCCTGCTCGATGCCGAGGGCGTGCGCGCCAAGTTCGGGGTGCCACCGGAGCGCATCATCGATTATCTGAGCCTGATGGGCGATAGCGTCGATAACATCCCAGGCGTGGCGAAATGTGGCCCCAAGACCGCCGCCAAGTGGATCGAGCAATACGGTGATCTGGATGGCGTGATCGGCCATGCCGATGCGATCAAGGGCAAGGTCGGCGAGAACCTGCGCGCGGCGCTCGATCAATTGCCACTGTCCCGCAAGCTGACCACCATCAAACGCGATGTCGCGCTGGAGCTGGGACCAACCGATCTCAGCCCCGCCGAGCCCGACCACGAGACCTTGCGCGCCTGGTACGAGCGCATCGAGTCCAAGCGGCTGCTCGCGACACTCCATCGCGGCGCCGACTCCAGCGCCGAGACCACTGGTCGCGCCACCGACGCTGTCAGTGCGGATGGAAACGCGACGGATTATCAGACCATCCTCACGCAGGCCGAACTCGAGTCTTGGCTTGAGCGCCTGCGCCAGGCCGAACTCTTCGCCTTCGACACCGAGACCACGGCGCTCGACTACATGCGCGCTGACATCGTCGGCATCTCGATTGCAGTCCGTCCGCATGAAGCCGCCTACATCCCGCTCGCGCACGACTACCCCGGGGCGCCGGATCAGCTCGACCGGGATCAGGTCTTGAACGCCCTAAAGCCGCTGCTCGAAGACCCGAAGCGCCCTAAGCTCGGTCAGAACCTGAAATTCGATATGAGCGTCTGCGCCCGCGCTGGCATCAACATGCAGGGCATCGCCCACGACAGCATGCTGCAGAGCTATGTGCTTGACAGCACCGCCACCCGGCACGACATGGACTCGCTGGCAAAGAAATACCTCGGCCAGGAGACCATCAAGTTCGAGGCCATCGCCGGCAAGGGTTCCAAACAACTGACCTTCAATCAGATTCCGCTCGAGACCGCGGCGCCCTATGCCGCCGAGGATGCCGATATCAGCCTGCGGCTGCATCAGTGCCTCTGGCCGCGGATTCAGGCACTGCCGAGCCTGACTCGGATCTACCGCGAGATCGAGATGCCCCTGGTGCCGGTGCTCTCGCGCATCGAGCGCCTCGGCGTGCGCGTCGACGTCGAGGCGCTCAAGTCCCAAAGTCAGGATCTCGCCGAGCGCGCGGCCGAACTCGAGGAGCAGGCTTATGCCGCGGCTGGCAGCCGCTTCAACATGGGCTCGCCGAAGCAGATCGGCGCCATCTTCTTCGAGCAACTCAAGCTCCCGGTCGTCGCCAAGACCCCGAAGGGCGCACCCTCAACCTCCGAGGCCGTGCTGGAAAAGCTGGCTGAAGATGGCCACGAGCTACCGCGGCTGATCCTCGAGCACCGCGGCCTGACCAAGCTGCGCTCGACCTATACCGACAAGCTGCCGGCCATGGTCAACCCGGACACGGGCCGGGTGCACACCAGCTATCACCAAGCGGTCGCCGCCACCGGCCGCCTCTCCTCCAGCGATCCGAACCTGCAGAACATCCCCATTCGCAGCGAGGCGGGCCGGCGCATTCGCCGCGCCTTCGTGCCGGAGCCTGGCTTTCGCATGCTGGCGGCGGATTACTCGCAGATCGAGCTGCGCATCATGGCCCATCTCTCCGGCGACGAGCGCCTGCTGACCGCCTTTGCCGCCGGTCAGGACATCCATCGTGCCACGGCCGCGGAGATCCTCGGCTTGCGGCCTGACGAGGTCACCAGCGAGCAGCGTCGCTCAGCGAAGGCGGTCAACTTCGGTCTCATCTACGGCATGTCCGCGTTCGGGCTTGCGCGCCAGCTCGGCATCGAGCGCCAAGAGGCGCAAGACTATGTCGACGCCTACTTCGCCCGTTACCCTGGCGTGCGCGCCTTCATGGACAAGACCCGTGAGCAGGCGCGCCAGGATCGCTACGTCGAGACCCTGTTCGGGCGTCGGCTCTATCTCACCAACATCGGCCACAGCAATCACCAACTGCGCAGTGCCGCCGAGCGCACCGCCATCAACGCGCCGATGCAGGGCACCGCGGCGGATATCATCAAACGCGCGATGATTGCCGTCGACGCCTGGATTCACCGCGAGCAGCCACCGGTGCGGATGATCATGCAGGTGCATGACGAGCTGGTGTTTGAGGTCGCCGAAGAGGCCACGGCATCGGCCTCGGCGCAAATCCGCGCGCTGATGCAGAACGCGGCTGAGCTGGCGGTCCCGCTGCTGGTGGAGGCCGGCGTTGGCGATAATTGGGATGAGGCGCATTGAGGCATAAGAGGCGACCTATAGGTCGCGACCGACAGACACCATCACTGAGGAAAGGATTGCAATGGGGCAATCATCAACTGCCAAAAACCGACCTGAGCCATGGCGTTTAGAGACCTCGGCGAGCGCCGTCGCTTGCACCTCCAGGGCCATCGGTGCCGCCCTAGCGACGCTCATGCTGCTGGCCATCACCGCTCCCAGGGAAACCAGGGCCGACGAGGTGCTGAACGACGTTCCTGATCCTCTCCGCCTCGAGCAGGCGCTGAGCTTCGCGAAGACCCATCCGCGCGTCACGGCGGCCGAGCAACCGGCAAGGCTCGACCTCCCACGCGCGCAGCCGCTCTATCTCGGCTGCCATTCACTCGCCTTCAGCGGCGCGCGGAATAACGATGCCGAGCGCGATGTCGCCTGGTCCCTCCTACTCAGCAGTGCCGACGCTCAGCGTCTCGAGATCATGCAGCGCTTCTATGACGTGCTGCTGGCTGATCTCAGCTTCGCCCGCGATAACGAGGCCATGGCGGTGGCCTTCATCCAGTTCGATCGCGCCGAGGCACGCGAAGAACTCGGACAATTCTCACCGCTGCGCACCGCCGAGCTGCAGGCCGATTACCAGCTCGTCCGGCGTCAGCGCGCCGCCAGCGAGGCGGCCCAGCGCGTCACCCGCGCGCTGCTGGCAACCGCGATGGGCTACCCAAGCTCGCTGCCGCGCCAGTTGATCACGCCAACGCTCAATGCAACCGGCCCCAAGCCGCTGGATCTGGACATGGTCGTCAACACCGCCCTCAAGAACAACCCCGAGGTCAAGGCCCTGATGCAAGACCGTAGCGAGGCCGAGCAAGCCTTGGTTCGCATGGCGGTGCGCGAACGCGCGCTGGAACTGCTGACCCGGCTCGAGCTGCTTGAGGTCATCGCCGAGCAGGCCCGCACTGAGTCGGACTGGCGCGATCTCAAGCTCGATGAGAGCCGCACCATGTATGAACTCGAAGCCAAGGCTGATCTTGGCTTCTCGATGAGCCAGCAGACCAAGGCGCGGCGGGATGAGCAAGAAACCGCCTTCTGCCAGGCGCTGACCCGCGCCGAGCTGAACGCATTGCAGGGGCTGCAGCCATGATCCGTATCAGCGCGATTGGTGGAACCGCTATGCTTGCCCCATCCCATCTGTACAGGCATATGAGTCACCTCAGCCAGACCGCGGGACTGCAGCGGGCGCGGCTGAGGCTGAGCCTCAGCCTCCTCATGCTGGCGCTGCTAACAGTCTTAGCCAGCAACGCGACCGCTGCGCTGCAACTCAGCGGCCGTCTCGAATGGGTGCACAAGGTCGAGATGCGCGCGGTCGAGAATGGCGTCATCGACGAGGTCCTGATCGCACCAGGCGAGCACGTCGAGAAAGGCCAATTGCTACTGCGCATGGATCAACGCGAGGCCCAGGCGGCTAGCCTCGAGGCCAAGGCCCGCGTTGTCCGCCGGCAGATTGGCCTCGAAGACGCCGAGCGCGAGCTAACCCGAGCGCAAGAACTCTTCGACCGCGGCCTGATCGCCAGCGAGGAGTTGAAAGACGCGGAGTTGCTCAAGGCCGCGGCCCTAGCCGAACTCGAATCAGCCAAGGCCAAGCAAGCGGTTGTTGACGTGCTGCTCGAGCGCACCGAGCTGCGTGCCCCATTTGAGGGCATTGTTGTCGAGCAGAACGGCTATCGCGGCGCCGTGATCTACAAGACGCTCCAGCAGCAGCCTTTGGTCGCCGTCGCACCGACCAGCCAGATGCTAGCGCGTGTGCTGGTCACATCAGACATTCTTCGCCGCTATCGGCCAGGACAGCCGGCCAAGATCAATGTTCGCGGCCAACTCCGCACCGGTGCCATCTATAGCCTAGGCGTCGAAGCGATTCGCATCGACCCCGATGGCGCCGTCTATGAATTAGACGTCATCTTCGATAGCAAGCCCGATGAGATCCTCAGACCCTCGGAATTCGTCCAGGTGACACTTCCGTAATCTTTCCCTAGCGGAACTTCAAACAACTGCTACACTCTGAATTGCTAAGCGCGACAACGCGCTAGGCCGCCACGGGCTCCCCCTCCCAGGCGGCCGTAGCTCCCGGCTCCCCAAGACCGGGAACAGTTACCCCGGCGCCTCTCCCCCGAGCGCCGGGGTTTCTTTTCTCTCGATGCTTGTGCTTGGTCGCTGCCTTCGGTTGTGCTTAGTCGATGCTTTCTGGTATCGTTTTTGGTAGTCGCGATGCGCTGCGGCGAGACTCTAAACGCACGCAAAAGTCGTTTAAGACCTTGTTTTTAAAGGCACCGGCACGTACGGCGTGAATAGATGCGGCTTCAGAAAAGGGCTCATCTTTAGCAGCGGTATACTCAGTAGATGAAGTACAAGCTTGGCGTCCTGATGGACCCGATTGAGTCCATCAACATCAAAAAAGACAGCACCTTTGCGATGCTGCTCGCCGCACAACAGCGCGGTTGGTCCATCTATTACATGCAGATTGCCGATCTATTCGTCGCCGGCGAGCAGGTCAAGGCACAGATGCGCCGGCTGCGGGTCAAGGATGATCCGACCGGATGGTTTGCGCTCGAGGTCAGCGAAACGCTGGCCCTCGCCGAACTCGATGTGGTGCTGATGCGCAAAGATCCCCCATTCGACATGGAATACGTCTACGCAACCTATCTGCTCGAACTCGCCGAGGCCGCTGGCTGTCTGATCGTGAATGCACCGCGGACCTTACGCGACGCCAACGAGAAGGTCTTTACGGCCCATTTCCCGCAATGCTGCCCACCGCTGGTGATCAGCCGCCATGCCGATGTGCTGCGCGCCTTTCTCGCCGAGCACGAGGAGATCGTGCTCAAGCCCCTCGATGGCATGGGCGGGCGCTCGATCTTCCGCGTCCATCGGGGCGACCCCAATACCTCGGTGATCATCGAGACCCTGATCGGCGCAAGCCGCGGCGCTGGCCAGCGTTTCTGCATGGCGCAACGGTTCCTACCCGAGATCGCCGACGGCGACAAACGCCTGCTGATCGTCGACGGCGAACCAGTCCCCTACGTCTTGGCACGGATTCCAGCGGCTGGCGAATCACGTGGTAATCTGGCCGCCGGCGCCAGCGCTGAAGTCCGCCCCATCAGCGAGCGCGAGCGTTGGATTGCCGCCCAGGTGGCGCCAGCGCTGAAGGCGCGCGGCGTTCTCTTCGCCGGGCTCGACGTCATCGGCGACTGGCTCACCGAGATCAACATCACCAGCCCCACCTGTATTCGGGAGATCGACCGTGACCGCGGCACCGAGATTGCTCAAGACCTCATGACCGCGATCCAGGCACGCCTCGATGCACGCTAATCTCCATCACAGGCTCCAGTTGAGCCTCCAAAAGCTCCAGCGAGCGAGGATCAGGCTCATCCTCGCTGGCATCCTTGCAAGCATCCTCGCTAGCCTCACGGCAGCCTGCGACACCACCGAAGTTCCCGTCTACACCACTCAGTTTCCAGCCTTCGGAACCGCCGTCGATCTCAGCATCGTCGGCATTCAGCGCGAGCGCGCGGCAGCCGCGGCAGCCGATGTTGAGCGTGATCTCCTCTTCTTCGAACGGGCGCTTTATGCCAACAACGCTGGACACATACTACGCATCAACGAGCAGCTTGCCCGCGGCGAGCCCTTCGCGGCACCACCCTCGCTGATCCCACTGCTGATACGCAGCCAGACCTTGTTCACAGAGAGCGACGGCCTCTTCAATCCGGCCATCGGCCGTTTCACTCGTCTCTGGGGGCTCGATCATACGCATCCGGCATCCGAGACACCGCCCGGACAGGCAGCGATCAACGCGCTGCTAGCGGTGCGACCAACGATGGACGACCTCTACCTCGACGGACTTCTCCTGCAAAGTGACAACCCCGCGGTCCAGCTCGACTTCGACGCCGTTGCCACCGCTTACGCCATGGATGTCGCCATGGATGCCCTGCGTGTCCAATCGGTCCGCAGCGCCTTGATCAACATCGGTGGCGATGTCCGCGCCATTGGCAGCCGCTCTGGCCGCGCCTGGCGTCTACCCGTCCCGCGCGCGAGTGGCACCGGCGTCATCGGCATCCTCAATGTCAGTGGCGATGCCAGTCTATTCACCGCCAGCAGCCATGCGCGCAACTTCGTCTACCGCGGCGCGGTCTATCATTCCGTGATTGACCCGCGTACCGGTCGCCCGGCCGATGCGGCCGCCTCAGTGTCCGTGCTGCACGAGGGCGATGCGCTAACCGCCGCCGCCGCGGCAAACGCCTTGATGATCGCCGGCCCCCAAGACTGGCCGCGTATCGCGGCGCGGATGGGCATCCGCTACGCGTTGCTGATCGACAATGCCGGCCAACTCCAGTTAACCCCGGCGATGGCCGAGCGCATCGAACTGCTCGACACCAAAGTGGAGCAGATCATCCGCGTCCCGCCGGAGGACGAGCCCCCATCAACCCCCTGAGATAAGCTAGGCCATGAGCGCTGCGGCTATGGCGCTTCGCGCACCCTTGATCACGACTGGTCGCGCGACGAATAATGCGGCCAGTGGTGACTGGTCGATGCCGATCGCGATAGCCATTGCTACGGCGGTTCACGCCGCATTGCTGCTTGGACTCGGCATCCAGGCGCCACCACCTAGCGCACGGCCGACCCAATCGCTCGAGCTGATGCTGGTCACCCAGCCCGGTCTCGCATCATCCGCCGCGGTTCCGGCCCTAGTAGCCGCGCAGACCGATCGCGCTGGCGAGACCCAAGTCCTCCTCCCTGAACTCGACGCCATCACCGCCGGTGCCGCCGACAGCACCGACCTCAATGGCGCCGATGCATCCAGTAGCGGCGGCGAGCAAGCGCTCAAGCCAAACCAACCGCTTGATCCAGTCCAACCAATCGACCCGCCGTCCCCCGAGCAATCTCAACCTCCCGAGCAACCCCAGCCCTCTGGACTGTCCGAGCCAACAGCGCCAGTCTTAGACGCCATCCCAGCCAGCCCCGCTCCCCCTTCAGCGGTGATCGCCGCCAGCGTCGAGCCAGCGGTCATCCCCAAACCGCGGCCCGTTGAGGAAACGGTCCCATCAGCGTCACCCCAGTCAACCCGATCCATGCAAGACCTCAAGCTCGATCAGCCACCAGGGGCCGCGATCTCGGCAGCCGACATCTTCGCTAGCCGCAACGCCGAAATGGCCAATCTTGCGGCGCGCATCGAAGAACGCAGCCAAGCCTATGCCAGCCGCACCCGGCGCAGAGCGATCAGCACCGCAACGCGCGAATACATCTACGCCAACTACATGGAAGCCTGGCGGCGCAAGGTAGAGCGCATCGGTAATCTCAACTATCCGCGCGAGGCAAGGGAACTCGGCCTCTTCGGCAGCCTGATCCTGCATGTCGCGGTACGCGCCGATGGCAGTCTTGAGGGCATTCGGGTGGTACGATCCTCTGGCCATGAGATCTTGGACCAGTCCGCTATTCGCATCGTCGAACTCGCCGCTCCATTCGCCCCCTTCCCGCCCAACATCAAGCGTGAAACCGATGTCTTGGATATCACCCGAACTTGGCAATTCCAGCGCAACAACGAGCTGGGATGGGGTCATTGAGCAGCGTGCTAACAGCCAATGAAAGGCTCTAACAACTTGCCAGGGGATCAACTCGGCTGGATACTATCCACATGACTAATGCCACCTCGCTGACCAACCACTTCCTGATCGCGATGCCGGGTCTACAAGATCCGAACTTCTCGCGCACGGTAACCTATGTCTGTGAGCACTCGGAAGAAGGCGCCATGGGCATCGTCATCAACCGGCCGATGGAGATTCAGCTCGGTGAGGTGCTTGCTCAGCTCGAGATCGATACCGAAGTCAACAACGTCAACAACGCCCCGGTTTATCTCGGCGGCCCGGTGCAGACCGACCGCGGCTTCGTCATCCACGATGGCAACTTCCAGTTCGACTCAACGCTCAGGGTCACCGACGAGATTCAAGTCACGACCTCGCGCGATGTGCTTGAGGCCATCGCCAAGGGGCGTGGCCCAGCCAATCGACTAGTCGCGCTCGGCTATGCCGGTTGGTCCAGCGGCCAGCTCGAGCAAGAGATGATCGCCAACGCCTGGCTCAACGGCCCGGCCAATGCGCGAATCCTCTTCTCAACGCCCTCGGCGCAGCGCTGGCAGTCGGCCGCGCAGTTGCTCGGCGTTGACATGAATCTGCTCAGTGGCCAAGCTGGCCACGCCTAATCGGGCCGCGGCAGACCAACCGGCGGCACCCTCCTTGGCGACCCTGCTCGGCTTCGACTTCGGCCCGCGCAAGATTGGTGTCGCTGTCGGCCAGACCCTCACCGGCACGGCAACGGCGCTAGAGACGGTTCGCGCCCAAGGGCAACGCCCCGACTGGAAACGGCTCGAAGCCATCATTCGCGACTGGCAACCGGATGCCGCGGTGGTCGGACTGCCATTCAATATGGATGACAGCGAGGAAGACTGGAGCGAGCGGGTACATCGCTTCGCGCGTCAGTTACAGGGCCGTTTTGGACTTGAAGTCCATCTCGTCGACGAGCGTCTGACCAGTCTGGAGGCGCGCCGTCAGCTCAAGGTCAGCCCGCGCAGACGGGACGAGCGCATTGACGCCCAAGCCGCTAAGCTCATCTTAGAGACCTGGCTCACCGAGGCCCAATCATCCACGGCAGCATCCACTTAATCATCCGTGGCAACATCCGCTCAAGCATTCGTTGAGCCGCCACCATTCGCCTCCGGCGCATCCTAAGGAATCCTTCGCCATGACTAGCATGCACACCTGGCAGTCTGCCGACGAAGTCGATACCGCTATCGGCCAGATGGCCGATCAGCTCGGCACAGTCTTAGCCGCCCGCGCCATCGACCGGCCCTTGATGGTCGGCATCCACAGCGGCGGGGTCTGGGTCGCCGAGCGCCTGCACCGGCGGCTCGGCCTGCAAGAGCCGATGGGGCAGCTCGATATCTCCTTCTACCGCGATGACTTCACTCGCATCGGCACCCATCCGCAGGTGCGTCCCTCGGACCTGCCAGTGCCGGTCGATGATCGCCACATCGTGCTGGTCGACGACGTGCTGCAGACCGGCCGCACCATCCGCGCCGCGCTCAATGTGCTGTTCGACTATGGCCGCCCGGCCTCGGTGGTGCTCGCCATCCTCGCCGGTCGCGATGGCCGTGAGTTGCCGATCGAGGCCGATGTGGTCGGCCTCCATGCCGAGCTGGAGCCAGGTGAACAGATCAAGCTGACCGGCCCCGAGCCGCTGACCTTGAAGCGTGGCCGAGTCGATCCCGACAGTCATCCGGCCGGCACCGACTTCGACGCTGATCCGGCGGCTCACTCAGGCAACGGCCCGGATGACCAGCCCCAGAGCCAGACGAGCAGCGATGCCAGCGCCCACGGGAACCACCATGCCCATGGTCAGGCGAACGGCGACGCCAATCACCACGCGAGCGATGACGGCAACGGTCGGGACAAGGGTCCGACCAGCGGGGCCGGCTGATGGACCCACGCCAGTTGCAGCTCGATGAGGAGGGCCGGCTCAAGCATTTCCTCAGCATCGACGGCCTCGACCGCGCCCTGCTCACCGAGATCCTCGATCGCGCCGAGGGCTTTCTCGGCGTCGCCCGCCAGGCAGTGAAGAAGGTGCCGCTCTGTCGCGGCAAGATCATCGCCAACGTCTTCTTCGAGAACAGCACCCGCACCCGCACCACCTTCGAACTGGCCGCCAAGCGGCTCTCGGCCGATGTGCTCAACGTCAACATCAGCACCTCGGCCACCGCCAAGGGC
>Ga0180436_10002398_pt1 | contig 17863 bp, 28 predicted proteins | sample SS_ome_2_FD_132434 | JGI IMG/M metagenome (GOLD analysis project Ga0180436, IMG submission 132434) | Hypersaline lake sediment archaeal communities from the Salton Sea, California, USA - SS_3_S_2 metaG | ecosystem: Environmental > Aquatic > Non-marine Saline and Alkaline > Hypersaline >...
CCTACCAAGAGCAAGACTGCGACGAAAACGGCTACGTGGTCGGCCGCCGGAAGATCAAGCGGCGGTATCGGATCACGGTCGCCGACATCCGGGTGGACCGGAAGGTAAGGAAGGAGTGGGAGAAGGCGGAGAAGATGAAGGAGAAGAAGCGGGCGGAGAAGACGAGGCAGAGAGAGGCGGCGTAGTCATGCACGACAGCGATTACGGCAGCAACGACTACGACGATGGCCACGACGACGGCAACGACCGGGATGGGCTCGAACTACTCCAATCCCGCCTATTCGGCTGCTGGCTGATCCTAGTTCTTATTGCAGAGGAACTAGGGCGATCCGTTGGCCAGGTGCGGCAGACGATTACGCGATTGGAAGACTTGGGGCTAGTGTCTCGGCCCCGCGGCTAGGAAGTTGATCGCATGAAAACCGCAGGCACCACATCCGTCAACCTCACCGCAACCAGTCCACTCGACCGTCCTGCTGACCACGCAACTTGCCCGCACTGCGGCTCCGCCATCAGCCGCATCGTCCGCAAGTCCGGCACGGTGGTCTGGAAGTGCGGGACGTGGCATAGCCCAAATCTGAAGATCACGGAGCAGTCGAGGCACTGCCGGGTGAATGAGCTGGAGAAGGAGAACAAGGGGCTGAAAGGAGCCCTGCGAGGCATCTACCAAATGGCGACGGAAGCCATCCGAGATGATCCGCCGGACGGTTCGCTGATGTGGCAGATCGAGGCGGACGCAAGGGCGGTACTCGAAGCAGCAGGAGGGGAAGCGTGAATGACTTAGTTGGACGACTGCGCCGGAAGGGAGGCAGCTACGAATTTGCTACCCTATGTGATGAAGCCGCCGACAAACTGGAGCAGCAGGACAAGGAGATTGAGCGACTACAATCTATGCACGTTCATTGCGATCACTGCGGCGGATCATGGCTTGACGATGGAATAAACGCAGGCTGCCAGTGCCGAGAGACCGAGCGGTTACAGGCCCGCTTTACTGCCCCGATTTGTTGCATCTGCGGCAGCACGAGATTCAAGCAGGCATGGATAGCCGAGAATGCGAGGCTGACCGGCGAGGGCAATATCGTGCTGGCCGTGGGATTGTGGGGACACCACGAAAGGCAGTACCCAGACGAAGAGACAAAGAGGCAACTCGACAACCTGCACAAAAGGAAAATTGACCTTTGCGACTGGGTGTGGGTATTGGATATAGGCAGCTACATCGGTGACAGCACGCGGAGCGAGATCGAGTACGCCAAGTCTCTCGGCAAGCCGGTGCGGTATCTATCGCGAGAATTTCCGGACTACGTTGAGCCAACGGATTCGCTGCGGGCCGAGGCCGAGCGGTTGCAGGGCATCGTGGACCGCGCGTACCGCAAGCTGTCGTGTGTGGCCATTGAGCGCTCATGCAAGGGTGTCCCGGAAATAGTCCAGGCGTGCGACAAGCAGGCGATGGGCATACTCAGCGAGGCCGCCGAGGCGGGAGGCAAGTGAGCATGCACACAACCGAGGGCGAGACGCACCGTTTTATCCACCATGGCGATTTCTCCGGCAATGTGGAGATCGTGAGCAAGGAACGCGATAAGACGGTGGCGGTCGTGCCGTTTGCTGACCTGAAGCGGTTTGTTGCTCGTTGGGTGCGCAGTGAGCGGCTTGACCAACTGGAGAACATGACCGACGACGAATTGTTGTTGTTAGGGAGTGAATCGTGAACCAAACCAACACGGCTTTCGACATGCGAGTCGCCGACAAGCTGGCCTATGAGTGCATATTGGCAGTGATACGAGGCGACGTTGGCGAACGCAGCGGAATTGGTGATGCAGTGCTCGATTACTTGAAGATTGGGCATCCCGGTGGACCGCCAGATGTGCGTGCATGGATGAGTGATTACGAAGGGGCCTACGTTCCCAGGGGAGGCGAGACGTGAGCAAAGCAAAATGTCCATACTGCGGAACGGAAGAGCAAGGTTGCATCTTGCCCAGCATCCAGCAAATGGGCTGTGGCACATGGAAGGCTCGGTTGGGGGATGAGTTCGTGCAATCCGACGGATGCAAGCGGATCTGCCAGCTAGAGCAAGAGAACGCCAATCTCCGCGAGATCGCCCGCCGGGTCATTGGTGTGAACGAGATCCTGCAGGACTGCGCCTCAATCCACACCTCCGGAACGGAAGCGGGGGCGTACTGCGACTTGGATCAACTGGCGGATGAGGCGAAGGAAGTGCTGGGTGAATCAACTAAGGAAGCCGAGCAGGAGTAGCCCCATGCCCGAGATCCTATACGCCGTCGAAGTGCCGGAAGATGAGCGGTTCTTCGTAGACGACACGCCGACACGATACGAAATCGAATCACGCCCTGACAAGGAAGGCGTGGCACTTGTCGTCTACGGAGTCTATTCACCGCTTGATCTGAAAGGCAAAACGCGTCGGATTCCCAATCCGTCATGCCGCTGGCTGGTGCAGCACTTACTGTATCGGCTTCGCATGGCCGAAAGTTGCGATGACGTTGACCGGCTGGAGCGGCTGCGGCGCAAGATCGCCCGCGACGATGTTACCGGATGGGTCAAGACCGAACAGGTGCTTGCGCACATCGACGCGGCAATCAGCGGGACGCAGGAAGAACAAGGGAAAGGGCAAGAGAAAGAGAAGAAGAAGGGGGATTCGCCATGCGAACCACGCGATCATTGATTCTATTCCTACTGGTAGCGATTACGCTGATGGCGTGCGGTGGGTGCGGCGACACGGGGGATTGCCCCAGCAAACGCAAGCCTTGCACGGTAGAACTACGCCACGGCAACCCACATGTCCCGCACTGGAGTCGCGACGACTACGCTACAGACGAAGAAGCCGAAGAGGCATGGCAAGACATGATTCATCACGCGGCCAAGAGAGCCGACGTGCCGCCGGAGAATGTAGTGATCGACCGGGGGCAGGTTCCGCGGTGGCGACGTTCTGACTGCGACACCGACGAAGAGGCGGAAGCGGCCCTCGTCGAATTCGAGCGGAAGCACCTCGGATACGTCCGCAGTAGGCACGGCACCGAAACTATCGACGACACCGAGATCATTCCGCCGTTCCGCGACCGCAAGGAACCACCCACCTGCCGGTGCGGCTGCCAGATGGAATGGACAGGCGATTACTGCGCAACATGTCCAGAGTGTGGCACAAACCAGATATTCCCCACATCAGTGAGCGTTGGCAGGTGGAAGGAGTGAATCCATGACCACGAAAGCCTGGCTCTGCATTTTCCTTGCGTTCGCCGTCGGCGTGGCGTTCGGGTACATGCTTGAAGACGCCCGGTTCTGGGCGAATGAAATCTTGCGGTGGATCGTGCCGGATAGCGGTATGCCACCACCGCCACCGCCAGCGTATCCCTGTTGAGTCGCAAGGAGCAGTCGCCATGTTCTCACCATCAACACCATCCCCGCCGCCGCCGATCATGCCGCTGATCCGACCACCTGCGTCCCGCCGTAATGGCGGCGACAGCGATGGCGACAACGACAACGACTCCGGTGGCCTGACGCTCCCCGGGGCCATCATAACATTCGTAGCCATAGCCATCGTCCTGATCGCCGTTTACATTGCAGGATTCTACGTTGCCGCTTACTTCATGCCGATGGGCTCGAAGAAACACGCGGCGTGGCGGGCGAAGAAGCACCCGGAACTCCAGCCGATGGTCGAGGAAGCCTTGGAGAACGACTACCTGTCGCCGTATGAAAGCTGGAAGATCGGCCGGGAGTACGACCGGCTGGAAGCGGCGGAGGAAATGGCGGAGTGGGCGGGGAAAGAAGAGTAAGGAAAGGTAGGCACCACAATGCTGCGACGTTTACTCCGCAAATGGGCGTTTGCCCCAAAGTGGCACCCAAGAACTGACCCAACTCCGGCGGGCGTGAAGCTCTGGGCGTCCGATGGAGAGCGCGTGTGGGAAATCTGGGGCAGCGGGGAGCCAATCAGCGAACACGCCATCAATGTTCACTACTGGGCCGTCAAGCACTGGCCGGACCCGCCAGCACCACGAAAACGCAGGTAAAGCGACAAGTGACAGCGACAGTGGCCAACTGGCCGAAAGACATCACGGTCTGGCATGAAGGCGACACCGGCTATATGTCCGTGCCGTTTACGTGGTTGCTGCCCAAAGCTCGCCATGCGATTCGCCAGCGAACGTTCTTCGCTTCGCGATGGGTGGTTGGCGGCCCGGCCGTGCAGTTGATGCCGGACTACTTGGCGGACACTGACGCTGAGGTTGGCGGTGACATGCCGGGCGTACTCCAGCGGGTCAATCCATACGCGACACGCACCACTACCGGCTGCCCGAATCGCTGCCAGTTTTGCGGGATCGGCCGCCGGTTGATCGAAGGCGACTTCTGCGAACTGCCCGACTGGCCCGACGGCCCAATCCTATGCGACAACAACCTCCTTGCTGCCAGCCGCGAACACTTCGAGCGAGTGATAGACCGCCTTCGTCCGTGGGGGTGGTGTGACTTTAATCAGGGATTGGATGCACGACTCTTAACGCCATGGCATGCAGCAAGGATAGCAACGCTCCGACGCCCAATGGTCCGGCTGGCCCTCGATAGCGACAGCGAACGAGAAGTGTGGGCAAGGGCGGTCGATTACTTATTGACCGCCGGGATCGCCAAACGCAACATTCGGACCTACGTGCTGTGCGGCTTTCGGGGATCGCCAGAAGAAAACTGGCTGCGGTGTGAGTTTGTCCAGTCGTTCAAGATCCGGGCGTTGCCGATGTGGTTTCACCCGCTGGATGCCTTGGAGTATGGGGCCGTGACTGAAGGCCAGCAGCAGGCCGGGTGGACAAAGCAGAAACAACGCCAATTAATGCAGTGGTACTACAAGCATCGCGGGTCGAATCTGGTTGGTTCAGCCGCCCAAGCCCTTACCCCTGCCCCTTAATTCTCACCAGCAGGTCGTACATTTGCTCCCGATAGCTTTCCACCAACGCCGTGTTGTCGTCGTCAGCGACCACTGCCGCCGGAGCTTCCACGAGCAACGCCAACGCTTCGGCCGCTGCCGCATGGTCTGCCGACGGAACACGCGGTCGCTGCAGCACGTACTCGTATCGCAGCACAGCCCGGTGAATGCCGTCCTTCTCCCGGCCGTACCCTTCGCTGGTCCGGCGGGCCTTCAGCACTTCCCCTTTACCGACCGCCAGCCCAGGCAGCCGGCCGTCGAAATACTCACCCACTCCGTCGGCGTACCCCTCGACCTTGCCGTCCGTCTCGTCGTACACTGCGAACTCAATGACCCCCTGCCAGTATTCCGACTGACCGCTCTGACCGTCCGGCGATGTGCCGTGCGTGATCGTCACGATACAGTACGGGAACGTGTACTCGCCCTGGGCCGGCTCTCGATCGCGGTACGGGCCAGCGACGTCGGCCGAGATTGTTCCTGCATCCACCCCGGCGGTCCACTGCGTCTTCAGGGCAGTCACCAGGTCGGCGATGATCGACGTGCCGGACGCCGCCGCCGGGTTGCCGATCGCCAGGGCCGCGGACCGCAGGGCGGACAGCAGGGCGTAGTCCATCATCATTTGATGAACAGCGAGAAGCGGCTTCGCAAGTTCCATTTGGTCTTCCGCGATGAACAGTTGCGATCGCGAATTACCGCGTGCCTCGTAGGTTCGCCACGAGGATTCCGTCGAATTCAACTGCACGACGGACCAGTAGCCGTAGCCGTCCACTGCGTTGCAGCCATCTTCGATATCATGCGCCCACCATGCCTTGGACCGGTAGAGGGTGTGGTTATTGGCGCTGTCGTTCCCCGACGTGTATACCCCGAGTTCCTTGCCGAGCGATTGGTAGTATGCCGTCTGCTCCGCGCTCCAATGGGTAATGGCCGGGTAGACCGCATCGCAGACGGCGAATACATCCGCGTGATCCTCCGGGGTAGCGTAGGATGGATTGCAGAAGATTCTCACGTCCGGTTCGGCTTCCTTGATCCAGGTCGACAACTCGATGCACTGGGCCTGCTCTTCGGCCGTGTTCGGTTCATCGTAGGGGATGAAGTAGACCTTGCTGGGGTCGATTCCTTTATTGCGGAAGGCATCAACCACGGCGACCACCTTCGCCTTAGCCTCGGCTTCCGTAAGGGAAATGGCGTACTGAGCGAGAACGTAATAGCGATCTGCATCCGGATATTCGTCGATCCAGCCGGCAATCTTAGAGGGGTCACTGACGGCCGAATAGGACGCTCGCGGAAGGATTCCGTAGGACCGCAGCAAGGCCAAGATTTCCGCTCGCGCAGTGCCCAGCCACGCTGTCTGCGAATCGCCGGGCATGCAGTAGTCCCAGAGCTTGACCTTAAATGTGTCACCACCGCTGTAGTTCGCTGGATTGCAGACATCCGCGGCAAATGCAATCTCCAAGTCGATACCGACGGAATCCGCTTCGATGGCAATGGTTCCGGTTTCGGATGCTCGGTTGGCCAGATCGACCGCCAAGATGACCTGCTGGACTTGCCCCGCCGGACAGGTGAGCGTCCACTTAGTAGTTGGAGTGATCGGCATGAGCAAGTGTGCAACGGCCTTGCCACTCCATGTGTCGGACAACACGGCCCGATAGGCAGCAATATACGACGGGGTGGCCGCGTCTGTGACTCCGTCGAAGTAGAACTCTACTTCTGTTTCCGCCGGGGCGTAGAAGTTCAGGGCGACGTAGGCCGTTTCGCCGGCCAACCCGTGGGCCCGGATCCGGGTGCTGCTTGCCGGCGGAGGGGCCCTATACAGGTCCACGTCGTCGAACGGATTCACCTGCTCGACCGTCAAGCCGGCCCGGTCGAGGTCCGCCCAGAACGCCCCCTGCGCTGCGTACAGTGCTTCGTGTTCATCAGACAGCGGCAGCAACGTAACTCCGCTCTCGCCGGTCCCGTAGCAGGCCGCCAGCGCCGTTTGGACGCGGGCCTTGGCGATGGCTTGCTCGGCACCGGAAAGATCGCTCGCCTCAATGGCTGCTTCGATCCCAGCCTCGTCGGTGGCAAATCGCCTGGAAGCGCCGGCCTGGATCTTGACTGTCGTGATCCACGCTTCATCGTCGGTGACTTCCGTTCCGTCCGGCGAGTCAAACACCGAACCTTCAATGCACTCGATTTCGTCGACTGCAAAGCTAGTGTGCGGGATGACGAGCAGTTTGAGCCCCTTGCCGGCGCATGCGACGTCCATTCGCATCCACGCTCCCTCAAATGCCTCTACATATTCATTGTCGTACTCCTGGATCATGTCGCCGATGTCGATCCATTCGTCGCTGGCATTGAGGATCAGCACGCGGATTTGATAGGGTGTGTAGTAGCCCGCCCGACCTGGTCCAGCCATGTGAATGCCGATTTCTCCAATGGCCTTGAGCGTACTCCAGTTCCACGAAATCGACACATACACTTGCCACACCCAACCGCAGGCAGTCTCCCCCCACATCGTGTAGCCGGGGGTCGACCACGCGAATCCGTCGGTCAACAGGGCGGGATCGTTGCCAGTCGGAGGTGCGTTCGGGGCAGGAGAGACAGTTGGAGCGATGCCGGAAATGATATTTGCCATGGGAGACCTCAGTGACTTGCGAAAAGGAATAATTTGCGAGAAGGAACCTACTGAAAAGCAGCCCACCAGAGAGCCTATCGAAATTGGCTTCGTGAAATCCATGCCAAAAACGAAAGCGACAACTCGAAAGAAGGCAGCAAAGAAGAGGGCAGCAAAGAAGAGGGCAGCCTGCAAGGCTGCCGTGCAAAAGGTCGCCGGAAAACAACTCGACAACATCGCTCGAGCAAAAGGCCAGCCGCGGCCGATCGACTCCGAACTGCCGGAAGTGCCGCAGCATCGTTGCCCGGGCTGTAAGCAGATGACCATCTACCCGCCGGAGGAGTGCGTGATCTGTCAGGCGTTGTTGGCAGCCCGATCAAACGGCAAGAAACTCCCGGAATGGGACAAGCGAGAGTGGGAGGATTGAATTACGATGTCAGCAGCAAAAGCAGAGAACCAGCCCCCTACTAATGACTACACTGCGGTTGAGAGGCTCCGCGAACATACCCCGCCGGGTGTGCTCACGGAATTCGCCGTCCTCGCCTACCGGATCTCCCGGCAGTACCGCAACCGGTCAATCCGCGATTCGTTGGCGATGGCGCAGTACGTCGCTCAGTTGGTTTGGCAGGGAAGCGCGCAAGAGGTTGATGGTGGTGGCGGTGGTGGCATGGCAGTGGGCGGAGGAGCGAATGGAACGCCGGCGGCGATGGATGGCGTCGAGGATGTCGAAGACGCCGAGATCAGCCCCGCTGGACCCGTGATTGACGAGCGGGCCTTCCGGGCATCCGTTGCCTTCCGATCCGCGATGACCATCCTTGAATACGGACTCATCAAGTCTGATCCACTCGCCGGAAGAGATCCGCCGGAAGCAGACGAGATTGCGGACGAGAGCGTGAAGATTGCGGATGCGCTGGCGAAGAGGCTGTGGCCAGCGGAATAGAAAGAAGCATGGCCACGTCGCGGGATTACGCTTTTGCATACGCCGCAACTCCTCCCGTTTGGGCACAGCATGCTTGTAACAAAGCCTCGAAAGGCTCCCGCCCCGAAGGGCCATGCTGCACGCGACCATGCTCCAAGGGATCTTAGGTCGCTTACTTCCGCTCGGGAAAAGTCAGACCTAGATTCCGTCCGCTTTCCTTGGCGAATTCTTCGACTGCCTTATTCACTGCGTTCCGTGGTTGATGGCTGAAGTCGTGCCCGACCAAGACTCCGCCTCCGCAAACCAGCGGCCACAACGCAATCATGTCGGCTGGGATGCCCTTATGCACATGGTCGTTCCGGCGGGCGATTTCCGTTTCAGACATAATTTACTCCTCCAACTCAATCACCACATCCCGGCCGTCAACCGTCATTACCGCCCCCATGGTGGCCAGGATCTTGCTCAACTGCAACGCCGACGGGCAGTTCGCGCCGCGCTCGTATCCGTAGTAGACGGTGTACGAGACCCCGGCTTCCGTGACTAACTCATGGACCGATCCGCCGGTTTGCTCCGTCCACTGCACCCGGGCCTCATGGAGCGATTCGCCGAGCCGCTGATTGAACGCCTTGTCGTCGGGCGTAGGCGGCTTTCGGCCGGGCTTCTTTGGTTTCGGCTTCCTGCCGGTTCTCGCCTTCACCTTCGCTCTTGCCTTCTTCTTCGCAATCTTCTTCGCCATCGTGTCCGTAGCCCCCGACTGTGCCTGTTCCCGTAACCGCAAATCGCCAGCATTCCGGTCGTCAACAGTCGGATTATGCGAAATATCGAATAGCACGTCAAGGCTTTCTTGGTGGGGCGGCTGCGGACTACGGCGTTTCCTGGCACCGACACTGACGCTGGCATTGTTGCGGCGTTGTGGGCGGCGGAGCGGCCGATGACACCGTGGGGCCCGGGCCGTGGTTGCCGGGCGGCGGAGCGGCCAACTCGCCCCGGAGGACCACGGCTTCTGGCGGGCCCTCGAAGCCAAGCACAGTTCGACCGCGACCGCACTTGAGGATGTGGACGACGACGGCCACCTTGCCGAACAGCATCCGGATCGTCTGCGATGGCTTCCTTGAAAGAACGAGCATTGAATTGGGACTCCGGGGGGGGGTAAGGAATCGGGTTAAAGGAAACGTGGTTCATGGTAAATGGCGGGTCTCTCCCTCGTGCCACGCCACTTCGCGCCGGGTTATGAGCCCATTGCCAGCAGGTGTCGCTCTGGCTCTTGCGGAGCCATAACCGTCTTGCGTTACGGTGATTCTCGCCACTTCGGCATCGGCCGCTGCCGGGCAGGTGACGCCCTATTCATTACGAAGGTCTTGCCGTAAGTCGCACAGAAACTCTTCTGCACGATTGCCAGCCTGTCGTATTGAGTGTTCGGGTCGGTCTTTCAACTCGGCAATACCGGCAATGTCGCCAATAAGTTGTTCGACGAGCCGTATCGTAGCCTTCAGTGACTTCAGCCGCCGTTCGTCGATACACGAATCGCCCGCCGGGCAAATCTCACCGGTCAACCTACGCACTATGTCGTATAGGTCGAGTTTGATTTCGTCGTTCGCCATGATTTCGCTCTTATTCGCCAGATCAAACCCGGGTAAACCCAGCCGACCGCTGAACGATCGACCGGGCCCCGGGCCTACCTGCCGATGGTATCTCTTGCTTGCCGCCCTGCCGGCTGGCTGCCCTATTCACCAACCCCCAGCCGATACGAGCAACTGACCGACCCCCTCACGTTCTGCGTCTTCTTGGCTCGCAGCCGCTTGAGCATCGAATCGACCGCGTCGACCGCCGTGGTGTCGACCGCCGGCAGTTGGTTGTCGTTCGCCGCGAACTCTTCAGGCAGTTCTCGCAGAATCTTGTCACGGGTGGCCGTGTTGAGCTTGCCGAGAATCACCGCGATCAGTTCGCCTTGCTTCGGGCCGGTCGACGACGCGCGGGTCGAATCGTGGCCGACCGACAAGTCAGCCGCGATGTAGGTCTCGAACTCTTCGCCGTCGATCTGGCCGGCAATCGCCAGCCGAACCGCATGCGTCGCGCCGGCTGCGAGATCGTCGCGGTTCGCCTCTTTGCCGCCGACTTTCGCCAGGGCGGTGTAGGCCGCCGCCGCGACCACCGCGGGGTCGACCGCCGGGGCCGGCTTACTGGCCGCCGGTTTTCGAGTTCTGGTTTTCGTGGTCGTAGCTGACATGGTTTCGCCCTTTCAAGTAAGTAGAGTTGAGTGATTGACTAACTGTATTGTACGAAGTATCGCACAAACGGCAATAGCCAAAGCAGAGAAAAACCGCCGAATTCTCGATTTTCTTTCGATCGGCTGATTTTTCTCTCTCTGATTGGCTATTCGGGGCTGCCCATGCGATATTTCGCACAATTCGGCGAATTCTGATAGAATTCTTTGTTGTGGGTGTTGACCTGTGTGCGATATTTCGTACAATATCTATTAGTGCGGGGCGAATAACCCGCCAGCAAGGGCCGCCGGGGCGAATCGGCGGCAGTAATTCTCTGTTCTGTTTCTGAAAGGGCGAAACCGATGTTGGTACCAAGAAGCGTGTTCAATCTCGAAAAGCTGGCCGACACCGAAAACAGCCGCTACGCGCTGGGCGGTGTCAAGTTTGAACGCGGCAAGCCGACCAGCAAGGGCAAAGATCAGAAGCCGGGCGAACCGCTGGCAATCGCCACCGATGGCTGCAAGCTGGCCGTTCTGACGTGGCCCGAGCCGAACCCCGACGACTACCCGACCGCCGGGGCCGGGGCCGATTTCTCTGCGCAGCCGAACCCCGAATTCTCGGCTATCGTACCGGCCGGGGCATGCGTTGAAGCCGCGCGGGCCGTCAAGAAGCTGGGCAAGCGACTGCTGGGCAGCAAGCCGATTCTCGGCAATGTGGCGATCGACGAAAGCCAGGCGGTGAGCAATGGCAAGCCGGGCCGGGTGCCGATGTTCACCACCGATCTCGAAGCCGGCCGCCGGGTCGACCCGCAAGTTCTCGACGGTCGATACCCCGCATGGCAGCAAGTCTGCCCGAACTACACCGCCGACAATTCGGTTTCGGTGCAACTTGACGCGAAGTTCTTGCGTGAATTGCTCGAAGTGGTCGAGGGGCATTGCTACGACAGCAACATTGGCCGGGCCGCGGTGACGTTGACGCTGGGGGTCGACCCGGGCGAGAAGATCGAGACGACGGGCGAAGACGGGCGAAAGCATGCCGCCAAGCGACCGCTGGCCGCGCGGGGCTGGCAGTCGCCCGTTCTGCTGACTGCTGTGACCGCCGACGGGCGAAAGGCTGCCGGGGTGGTGATGCCGGTCGTCAAGGGCAAGAAAGACAGCGAAAGCGTGAGCGGGCCCAAGGGCCGGGCTGACGCCAAGCTGTGGCCGATGCTGCCCCGGTGGGCGCCATGCCAGACCGAAGCCGACCCCGAGCCAGCCGACGAACGCGAGCCAGTCGCCCCCCAAACGCCCCCAGCGACCGCCAGCAAGCCGCCGGCTGCCGACGACACCGAACCCGCCGAACCGCCGGCCGCTTGCCCGTGGGCCCCGCAGTCGATCGACTGCCTGATGTAGCGTATTGTTTCGCCCTGCCCCGACCCCGCCGGCAAGCGTACCGACGCGGGGCCGGGGCTTTCTCTGTTTACCATTCACCGAAAGGGCTTCTGATGTCACGCGAGCGAAGACAAGCCGAGCGACAAGCCGACCGCTTCATGCAGTCGGTAGTCGTCGGGGCTGGGCTGCCAGGGCAAGGCACCTTGCAACCCGGGCTGGCAATTGGCTATGATAGCCCCCAGGGCCGAACCGCAAGCCAGGGGGCTATCATGCCAGCAAGAACGACGAAGAGGGCGAGCCGGGCAACCGCCGGCCGCAAGCGAACCGCCAGCCGATCGAACCGAACCCGAGCCGCCAGTAAGCCAGCCGCCGGGGCCGCGATCATCGGGCCGCCGGTCGATGGCCAGCTACCCGCCGGCTTTCGGTGTCTTTCAGTCTGCCAGCCGTGGGCGTGGGCAATTGTTCGTGGGTTCAAGACAATCGAGAACCGCGGCCGATCGACTAACTATCGGGGCTGGCTGGGCATTCACGCCAGCGGGTCGAATCGACACCTGACTCTAGACAATGATCTACTGCTGCAGAACATGCACCCCACCATTGCTGAAGCGATGAATGCCCGAGCCGCATATTGCGACGAACACAAAAACGCGCCGTTTTTCGCCGCTGGGGGCAAGGCCCCGGGCATCATCGGCGCGGTTCGCGTGGTCGGTTGCTGTCAATTCGACATAACCCGGTTGCAGGCCGAAGCCGAAGCCGCCGGGGTTCGCGGGTCGATCGACGTAGCCCCCGCCGAGTGGGCGCAAGGGCCCTTCTGCTGGCTGCTGGCTGACGGGGTCGAGTTTGACGAGCCGATCGGTTGCAAGGGCCGGCTGAATCTGTGGCAGCCGCCGGCTGATGTCGGGGTGAAGATTGCCGAAGCAATGGCCGCGAAGCTGAAAAGCTGACAGCCAGGGCGAGCCGAAGCCGACAAGTCGGGCAACCGGCAGGCCGACGGGGCCGCCGGTCGATCGACTGATTGACCGATCGACCGGGCCCCGCCGGCTTTCTCTTCTCGAATCAAGGGCGAGCCGACAAGCGAAGGGGCGAGCTCGCCGAAGCCGAAGCCGAACCCGGGCCGGGCTGCCAGGTCGACCGGGCGAACCCGCCGAACCCCGCTGAAGCGATCGACCGCCAGCCGATCGACCCCGCCGAACCGCCGGCCGAATTCGCCTTGATATTCTCTCTGCCGAATTGCTAGGCTATTTTTCACAAGCAATTCGGGGCTAATTGCAGATTCGACGTGAATTCGACGTAGTTTGCAGTTGCAACCGCAAGAGAAAGCGAGAAAGAGAGGCAGCAATGGGCACCTTTTCGCGAGTAGCCATGCCGATGCCGGGCGCCGGCGTGCGAAGCCGAACCGGCGGGCTCGGCACTTCCGTCCGCTATGTCGGGGCCGGCGCTGGGGCCGCGGACCACTAGTCTGTGATCCGCGACCGCGAGCAACCACTTCCGGGGCAGTCGGGCCGACAAGCCCGGCTGCCCCGGTCTCGTTTCTGGCGTAGCATCCGGGGCAAAGTATGGTCGAAGAAGCAACCTCCGCGGCGGCACCCGCAGCACCCATAGCGTCCGCCGCACCCGCAGCACCAAAAGGCGGTAGGGCCCTTGACGTGATCCGCCGGTTCAAGGCGGAACACAACGTCGACCGGGTGATTGTCGGGCTCTCCAACGGCAAGGACGCTGCCGCTACTCTGGACCTGTGCGTCCAGCACTTCCGCGAGGTCCGAGCCTACTTCATGTACTTGGTTCCGGGGCTCTCGTTCCAAGAGAAGTACCTGTCGTACCACGAGCGACGGTACGGAATCAAGGTTCTGCGAGTGCCGAGCTTCAACCTGAGCTATATGTACCGGCACTCGGTCTTCCGGCACCCAACGAAGGCAGCGACGAAGATCCGCGTCGTGACGATGCGGGACACGGACAACTACGTCCGCAAGCAGACCGGCCTGGAGTGGATCGCGACGGGCGAGCGGTGTCGGGATAGTCTCGAGCGGAACGCCCAGATCAAGCGGGTGAACGGGATCAACGCACAACGGCGTCGGTTCTGGCCGATCGGGTTCTGGTCCGACGGCCATGTCCATGCTTACCTGAAGCAGCGCGGCATTGCGTTGTCGGCCGAGTACAGCACGGATCTGAAGCTGTCATTCGGATCGTTGTGGTATCGCGAACTGAAGGCGGTTCGCGACCGGTTCCCGGCGGACTACGAACGGATCGTCAAGTTTTTTCCTCTGGTTCCAGCACAGATGAAGAGGTACGAGGATCGTGAGCGAATCGAAAAGCGAGAGCAGGCAGCAAGGGACGTTGCCGAACGGGCAAAACGGCGGAGTGAACGGAAACAGCGAGCAGCCGAGCGGAGGCAAGCAGGCGAACGGCAACGGAAGCCAGCCGAACGAAAAGAAGAAGCCCAGAAGTAAGGGCGGCGGCAAGGGCGGCGGCCGGGCCGGCACGAAGCCGGGGGCGATCACCCGGTTCCAGCGATTCAAGCCGATCGTCATCCACCGCCGGAAGATCAAGAACGCGCCGTACAACCCGCGGACGATGGACAAGTACGCGAAGAAGAAGCTCCGGGAGGAGATCAAGGCGAACGGGCTGGTCGAACCGTTGGTCTGGAACAAGCGGACGGGCAACCTGGTCGGCGGCCACCAGCGACTTGAGCAGTTGGACGCACTGGAGGGCAAGCAGGATTACCAGTTGACCGTCGCGGCGATCGACGTGCCGACGGAGAAGGAAATCGCGATCAACGTCGCGTTGAACAACCCGAACCTGCAGGGGGCTTGGGACTACGATCTGCTGGAGCAAGCGTTGGGTGAGGCAGCAGAACTGGGCGGCGACGTGACCGCCACCGGCTTCGATCGAGCGGACTTGGCGATGATGTTCGACGACGGCATTGTCGGCGAATTGTTCGGCGAGCAAGCGGAGGCCGAGGCGGATGTGGTCGCCGAACTGGACCAGATGCGGGAGATCGGCAACGAGGCCGCGAAGGACGAGAAGAGCCAGCAGGAAGCGATCGACGCAGCGGTTGAGGAAAGGCTGGCGGAGGTCCAGAAGAAGGAAGAAGAAAAGGCTCACTTCAACGAGATCAGGGATGGCTACAAGGAGCAGTGCAAGGACGCGAACGCGGTGGAGTTCATGCTGGTGGTGGTGTTCGACAACGAATACGAGATGAACCATTTTCTTGTGGCGGCCGATCTGCCGACGGATGAGCGGTATGTGAGCGGTCGGAAGCTGGCGGATCGAGTAGGGATTGAACTGCCGGACTTCACGGAGGAAGTGCAGAAGGGCCCGAAGGCGACGAAGAACGCATAGCGGAAGTGGTAGGAGATCGCGAGGCAGGGGATTGCACGGCAGGAGTAGCGGAAGAGTATGACCGAAGAACCAGCCAAACCGAAGAAGAAGCGGGGCCGACCGAAGGGGAGCAAGGGCAGCAAGACGAGGAAAATCTACTTCCCGTTGGACAACCTGCCGGATAATACAAGCCCGTTGTACCACCCGGAGTTCGAGGGCCATATCCGGCGGTGCAAGGAATGCAGCAGCAAGAAGATCGGGATCTTCGACGTTCTCCACAAGCAAAGCGGGCCGGGCCAGAAGAAACTCACGGCGACCAGCAAGGGAGCCAAGAACGCGATGTGCTTGGTCTGCTGGCACTGCGGAGCCCAGCGGCTTGTCTGCGGAACGAAGATGCCGCCGAAGGGCAAGTCCGCACGGTATTTGGCGACAATTCCGGAGGAGGAGCGGAAGTACCGGCCCTGCACGCTGGCTCCATTGACTGGAAGCAACCGCTGCGGAAAGCACGGCGGGAAGGCGGCCCGCGGTCCCGCCAGTCCAGCGTACAGGCACGGTGGATACAGCAAGGTTCTTCCGGCTAAGATGGCCAAGGAACTCGAAGCGATCGTGAGCAGCCAGGATTTGCTTTCAGCCCGCGAGGAAGTCGGGCTGATGAGGCTACGGATTCAGGAGATTTTGCAGCAGTTCGAGGGCGGTGGCGGTGCCAAGGAGCAATGGGCGGCACTGATCGACGTGTACGGCGACCTGAAAGCTGCATTCAAGAGCCAGGACATCGAAAAGGTCCGGCGGTGCTTGACGGCGATCGGCCGGATCATCGAGTCCGGCAACAAGACGCAAATGCTCTGGGATGATCTCCGGCGAGCGGTCGAGGACAAGACCCGGCTGGCCCAACGGGAAGATCAGCGATTGAAAAATGCCCATGCCGCGATGACCACAGAGCAGGTGTTCGTGCTGATCGGGGCGCTGTACGCAGCCGTTAAGGAAGTGGTGACGGACCAGCGGCAGTTGAGTGAGATTGGAAATCGGATCAGCGGGCTGCTGGGGGTGGGGCAGGAGCGGCCGGTGGACAAGCTGGGAATGGTGGTTGAGGGCAAAGCGAAGGTGGTCGAGGGCAAGGTGGTTGAGGGGAAAGTGATCGAGGGCAAGGCGGATCCGGTGGCGGCGGACTCGAACAAGCTGGTTGAAGCGACTGAGGGCGAGCCAGGCGACAAGCAGCCGAGCGAACCATCCCCGACCGAACCGCCCCCGGCCAAACCAACCCCGAGCGATCAACCGGGCAGCGATCAGCAAGCCGAGCCCTCGAGCGACCCGCCGAGCGATCAGCCGCCGGCCTGGCCGACCTGACCGCGGGCTAGCCGACGGGCCGGCTGACGGGCCCCTCTTCTCTAGCCCCTCTTCTCTTTTCTCGCGTTCTCTGGCGAGCGCTGGTGGCTGGCGGTTGACATATCGACCGGGCAAGCGATCGGCCCGCCTGGGGCGACTGGGGCCGCTGGGGTTGATTCTGGCGGGTCGATCAGCAAGCCTGCCGGCCGGGCGACCGGTTGATCTTCTGGCCAAAAAAATAATTCTCGAATTCTCAATATATTTTCGGTTTTCTGCCGAATAGCCTATTGACCCGTGTGCGATAAATCGTACAATACGAGTGGTGGGGCAAGCAATGAGAACGAAACAATCAAAACGAACACGAAAGGGCGAAACGATGAGAACGAAAAGCCCCAAAACCCGTCGGGTTGACCCGATCGACGCGATGTTCGGCATGATGGGCGAAATCATGACGGGCGACGAAAGCGACACCTCGGTCGACACCCCGACCAAAAGCGAAAGCAAGGGCGGCAATTACCAGCAAATCGGCGGCAACACGACCCTCGATATGTATTCGGTAGTTATCTGCTGACCACTAACCCCACCAACCGAAAGGGCGAAACCGACGATAGGCGAGCCGATCAAACCGGGCGATATTGTGCGAGTCGACATGACCAGCACAAGGCTTTACTTCGAGGTCGAAGGGCAGGTGGTTCGCGTTGAACCCGACGGCACGACGATCGACATGCAGTTGATGAGTTGCGGCGGTGGCGTGGTCTCTCGCCACCCCGGCCGATTCAAGTTTCGGTTCAACCGGGTCTACAAGCCGGTCAAGCCATGGGGGCGGGCCGATGAAGACTGACTTGAAAACCGAACCGATCAGCCGGCCAGCCGCGGCCAGCCAGCCGAGCGAAGCCGACCGGGCGAGCACTAAGGCAACCTGGCAGCAAGCCGAGCTAGCGAACCTAGACCGTCGGGCCGGGCAGGCGGTAAACCACACTTTCTACCTCGACATACCCGCATGGGCCGACCCCCACGATTGCGTGGTTCGGCATTACGGCGGGGTCGATTACGATGATTGCGAACGGCAGGCGATCGAAGAAACGCAAGAAGAGGCGAACCACCATCGGCAACCCGTGAAGCTGACGACGTTGACGGGTGAATACGAGATGATCTTGCAGCCTGAGTGAATGTGCTGCCCGAAAGCTTTTTGACAATACACGGTCTCAGGGGTAGCAGCCA
>Ga0180436_10002401_pt1 | contig 17856 bp, 17 predicted proteins | sample SS_ome_2_FD_132434 | JGI IMG/M metagenome (GOLD analysis project Ga0180436, IMG submission 132434) | Hypersaline lake sediment archaeal communities from the Salton Sea, California, USA - SS_3_S_2 metaG | ecosystem: Environmental > Aquatic > Non-marine Saline and Alkaline > Hypersaline >...
ATCATTGCCAGGGTACGGTGCAGATGTTCCGTGGCCTCGGGGTGCACAGAGATATAGGCGGGTTGTGAGGTCAGAAACTCTTCAACAAGACGGTCGACGGGTTTCACCATCAGATGTACATCCACCGGATCATCTATGCCCGCTTTGCGCAATGATTGCAGGACAAGAGGCCCTACGCTCAGGTTGGGTACATAGTGGTTGTCCATCACATCGAAGTGAATCATGTCCGCGCCAGAGCTGAGGACGTTGCTGACTTCTTCACCCAGGCGGGAGAAGTCGGCGGCTAAAATCGAGGGGGCAATTATTGGTTCCATAGACTGCACATTCTAAACGGCTTCCTATACTTAGCCTATGAAGAAATTGAATTTATCCCTTTTGACTTTGTACCTTGCGGCTGTTTCGGTTGCGGTTCCAGTTCTGTCTGAAGAGGCGCCACCCGAAACAGAAGTAACCCAGCGCAATGGCTCGCTCACAACCCTGGCGCAACGCGGAGAGTCGCTGCGAAGTGTTGAAGAGTTGCTCTGGTTTGATTTTGCAGGTCAGCAACGCTGGCTGGCAAAACGCCCACCCAGTGGGCCGCGTAAGGGTAGTGTGGTTCTGTTTGCGGGCGAACAGGCCGGACCGAACGGTCTGCATCACCTGGCGCAGCTGCGCACAGGGTTGCCGCGACACGGCTGGGAGACTTATTTCTTCAACCTGGAGGATGCGGCAGATCCCACCGGGCAGGCACTTGCGGCACTGGGTCAGCTATCCGAGTCAGGCGCCCTTGTGCTGGTATGCGAAGGTCTGACCTGTGAAGCACTGCGTCATCTGCAGGCAGATTCGGTAGGCGCCTGGGTCCTCTTAAATCTGCCTTTAGCGGAAACCAGCCGGATTACTGTTGAGTATCGAAACAGCTGGCAGCCTGCTGCAAAACCCACACTGATTCTGCAGGAGTTCCCCCAGGGCTGGCCGCGCGAATTAGCCTTGTTGGGTGGATATGAGCTGCATCTACTGCCAGCGGCGACGGGGCCAAGTCTTGATGCAACTGTGCAACGAAAGATCCGCGGGTGGTTTAAACGCAAGTTGGGTGGCGTTTAAGCACAGTGCGTTTCGATCAGCTCCAGCGCATTGCGCAAGGCCACCATTTTATCCTGCGCTGCCTGTTTATCAGCCGTGCTGGCGTTAGCCGCTAATTTGTCTGGATGGCTGCGGCTGACCTGCTGACGATAGGCATGTTTAACCTGGTCAAAGGACGCTGTCTTATCAATCTGCAGCAATGCGAAGGCGGCCTGTAGCGCTGGATCGGTTGCGTGCTTCTGATCTCCATCTGTAGATGGATTATCCGGTTTTGAGGTCTGGTTCTGGTGGCGGCTGGCGATATCGCCATACTCCCGTGCGACGCGGTTGGGTGCAAAACCGAGATAGCCGCCCAGCAGTTTCAACTGGGACAGAGCCGCATCTGAAGGTTCGATGGCGACCAGGGAACAGAAACAGCGCAACATGCTCAGGCGTGATGCGGAGCCCTGTTCGGTGGGTTGAAGGCACTCGCGGGAGAGCGCCTGGAGCGGAAAATTTGTGTTTTTGCCATCACTGAACCAGGCTTTCGCCTGCTGCCGCACCGCGTTTGTCAGGCTCATCTGATTCATCACCCGCTCGGTATACGCGATATGTTCGGGTTGCACGCGGCCGCCCGCTTTAGCGATGCGGCCAAGGCCCGCAAACAGATACTCCAGGTGCGGTGATCTGTTGATCTGGTGGCGTTGGCCAATTCGGGTGAGTGTGGCCTGGTCATCATCGTGATGCAGGTGTGCCCAGTGGTCGTAGAGGTGACCCAGGGCGATGCCGCAAATGATTGCAACAGACAACCACAGCGGGTCAGCAGGCGCCCATATGACCGCGCAGGTTGCGCCTACGGCTTTGCCAAACCATTGATTAAATAACAGATGTGATTGCATAACCTGTTAAGCATAGGTCATACCGCAAGAGCTGCTTGAAAAATGCCTCACTTGAGTCTGAGTTTGTCTCTCAGCTGGTGGTATTCGTCCAGCGTACCGATGTCATGCCAGAGCCCTCGATGCACCTGGGCAGTAAGGTTGCCGGACTCGATCAGGGCAAATAACGTATCGCGAAAAGAGAAATGCCGGGTCGCCTGGCCTTCGAACAGCTGCGGACTGATAACCGCAATGCCACAGTAGACGTAGTCGCCGCCGCGGCCCGTCACCTGGCCGTGTTGGTAAGTGAAGTCGCCCTGTGGGCGATTGGCGGGTTTATGTGTGAGGACGATGTGGGCAGGTCGATTTTCCGGCAGAGCGAGTGGCAGCTGGCGGAAGTCAAAATCCGTCCAGATATCGCCATTGAGTAACCAGAACGGTGCTTCGCCAAGCAGCGGCAACGCATTGACAATGCCGCCGCCCGTTTCCAGCAACTCCGACTCATGGCTGTAGCGGATTTCCACGCCAAATCGGTGACCGTCTCCCAGAGTATGGCTTATCTGTTCGCCCAGGTGATGCAGATTGATAACAATCTGCTGCACGCCCGCGGCGGCGAGCGCTTCAATCTGCCAGACGATGAGCGGTTTACCTGCAAGTGCCAGCAGGGGTTTTGGGGTGGTATCCGTGAGCGGAGCCAGGCGTGTGCCTTTACCCGCGGCGAGAATCATCGCTTTCATTGAGTCACTGTGTTCCAGGCTAGGGTTTGAGGGCTAGGGCCGGATGGTTTTGAGCCCAGGCGTGCACCTGTTTCAACTGCGTGTTGAGATTCTCAAGGTCGCGGTACTGGGCAGTGAGATCAAGCAGACGTAGAAGCAGCGGCCTGATTTCCGGCAGATGGCTCGATTTGTTGTCGCGCAGGTGCAGGCGTGCAAATATACCAATTGCCTTGAGCTGGCGCTGAACAGCCATGAAATCAAACCACCGTTTCACTTGTGCGTACGGCAGCGTTTCAAGCGCAGGGGTCAAGCGGACGTAAAAGTGCAGCCATTGGTCTATTTCTGCCTCGTCGAAGGTGTGGTAGCAGTCTCTTAACAGCGATGCGATGTCGTAGAGCGCAGGTCCCTGTAATGCGTCCTGAAAATCGACGATTCCTAAAAGATTATTCTGGTATAGCAGATTGCGGCAGTGGTAGTCGCGATGCACACAACTCTTAGGCTGTTGTTCAGCGCTCTCTACCAGCTGTACGCAGGTTTTTTGGAAGGCGGCGCTGTCGAGCTGCTGCTGTAAAAACTTCTGCACAAACCATTCTTCAAACAGCTCAAGTTCAGTCGCCAGGCGCTCTGCGGTATACGCTGGTATTGCCGGGTCCTGTACCGCTGACAGGAGCACGAGAGCCTCGATTGCAGCGGTCAGCGACTGCTCCTGCGCGGCAGTACCGTACACCTCCTGCAGATGTTGCGAGCCCAGGTCCTGCATCAGGAAAAAGCCCTTGTTGAGGTTGCTGCTGATGACCTTGGGCACCGGTAACCCATGGTTGCCGAATACAGTGGCCAGACGAAGAAACTGATCGTTGTTCTCCAACGCGGGTGGGCTGAGCATCAGCACCAGGGTTTGTGGCAGCTCTGCTGACTTCAGCCGGTAAAAACTGCGGTGACTGGCTTCTACACGCAGGGCGTCGAACTGCAAAGAATGCGCAGGGGTAAGATTCAGTGCTGTTCTGCACCAGGTTTCGGCACTTTTGGATATCAGGTTTTCTTCCACCTGCGCATTATAACCCGGCGAGCAATTCATTATGATGCGCGCATGGAAATTAGCCGTCACCGTAAACACGTTGCAAACCTGCTCAAGTTGTTGGCTCTGTGTTTTACCGCGCAGATCTGGGCCGCCTCAGGTGCAGAACACCTGTGTGTGCCTGATGCGAGCGGTGAGGGATGGGATTGTGACCCGTACAGTGATGAAGTGCCGCCCTTTACCTGGAACCAGGTTGCCCCTGTGCCGTTGCCTGAAAGGCCAGCACCTGCGACAAATCCTGTTTCTGTAGATCCGATTGTACCGGAAGCTTTTGCTGAGCCCGTTGCGGCCGACACGGACCCTGTGACTGGATTGAGTAATCGTCCCGAAGACTGGTACATCCCCAGTGAGCCGCGACCAACAGACCCGGAACATCGTCTGTCTGATGACCTGGCAGCAACACGATATGTGCACCGGGACAGCGGCGGGATCTGTCCTGGTGGCTATCAACAGCGCACCTTCCCGTTGCCTCTAAATGCGGACGATGAGGCGCAGCCCATCGTCATTCTGGCCGATGGGCTCTCCAGCGTTGTTGGAGAAAGTGCGAGCATGAAAGGGAACGTGACCATCGAGCAGGGCAACCGGCTGCTCCGCTCGCCCGTTGCGGAGCTCGACTATCCTTCGCAGATTGTAGAGTTTCCGCAGGGTCTGACACTCGACCAGCCTGGGGTGATTATGCAAGGCAACCAGGCGACAGTGCATCTGGATACCAAGCAGGCGGATTTAAGCGGGACGCAGTTCATCCTCATGGATGCCAATCTGCGGGGCCAGGCGTCAAACCTTAAGCAGAGCGACACCGGCGATCTGACCCTGCAGGGCAATCAGTTTACGCGCTGTGAACCGGGCAACAATGGCTGGACGCTGCAGACAAAAGAGTTGGTGATTGAGAAAGATGCGGTGTTCGGCACTGCCAAACATGCCGTGTTGAAACTCAAATCAGTGCCGGTCTTTTACACGCCGCGACTGCAGTTTCCGGTTTCAGATCAGCGCCTGTCCGGGTTTCTTTTTCCGAATCTGGGCTACTCCGATGAAGATGGGGTCGATGTTTCCATCCCCTACTATTTCAACCTGGCCCCCAACTACGACGCTACGCTTATTCCCCGCTACATCAGTGAGCGCGGTGCGGGCGCTGAACTGGAACTGCGCCATATGTCCGGATGGCAGAACACAACCCTCAGCGGTGGCTTCCTGCCCAGTGACAAACTCTACAACGGGGACTTGAACCGTGATGATTTTGACGAGGCTGGCGGCACCGCAGCGTTTGGACCGTTTGATTCTGCTGACCGATGGCTGGGCGCGATAGACCATCGGGGTAAGATAGGCGTATTCCGCACGCTCATAGACTACACCAGCGTCAGTGACCGTGATTATTTCCGCGATCTGGGCTCAGATCTTGGTGTTTCCAGCCGTCGTGAACTCGAGCGTAAAGGTCAGATACAGTACAACCAGGGTGGCCTGTTTATGCGCCTGTGGGCGCAACGATTTCAACGCCTTGACGATTCGGTGATTGACGATTACCAGCGTTTACCCGAGTTTGATGCCGTCTACTCCAAATCCATCGCAGGACCGTTTGAATTCAGTCTGGGGGCAAAGTGGTCAGATTTTGATCGCGATACTGATGGCCTCACGGGGATCAAGGCTTTCACCGGTCAGCGCACACACCTCGAGCCAAGGCTGCGTATGTCACTGCAACAGCCTTACGGCTTCCTCAATCTTACTGGTGGTTATCGCTACACCCGTTACGATCTTGAGCAATCCGACCTGACTGTTGGCGGCGTCCTGCTGGACGACAGTCCTGATCGGAATATTGGGGTCGCGTCGGTAGATGGCGGTTTGTTTTTTGAGCGCCCATTGAACTGGTTTGGTCAGAACTTGATCCAAACACTTGAGCCACGTCTGTTTTATTTGTGGCAGGAATTTGACGAGCAGGATGCGCTGCCCATCTTTGATGCGTCACGGCTGACGTTTGGGTACTCGCAGCTGTTTCGCGATAATCGATTCTCTGGCCTTGATCGGATCGGCGATGCGGATCAACTCTCTGCCGGCGTCACCACTCGATTTCTTGCAGCAGGTACCGGGCGTGAGTACTTTCGCTTCAGCGTGGGTGAGATCTTCTATTTTGATGATCGGGAAGTGACTCTCTCTGGTGCGCAAACGGAAGCTGATCTCGACAGTGCATCAGCTATCGCCGCCGAAATGGCAGCATCGGTCTATGGCCACTGGAAAGTCACCGGAAACCTGATTTGGGACCCAAATGAAAACCAGGTTGAAGAAGGTGGTGCAGGACTTTCCTATCAACGTGACGCCCGGCATATCTTTAATATGGGCTACCGTAACCGGTTCGATCAGAACATAGAGCAGACTGATCTTTCTTTGTTCTGGCCGGTGTCTCGGCAGTTCTCGGTGCTGGCACGATGGAACTATGATCTTGAGAGCGGTCGTACTATTGAAGCGTTTGGCGGTGTTGAATATGCCGATTGCTGCCTCAAGGTTCGCCTGCTGGCCCGTCGTTTTCTCGACAGCCCGAATGCACAGAATTTTGAGAACATAGAAGCGGACAATGGTGTGTTTCTACAAATTGTATTTAAAGGCCTTGCTGGGTTCGGTACTCAGGTAGAATCTGTTCTTGAGCAGGGTATACGCGGTTATCGCACTCCTGAAGCCAACGATTATTTTACGAACTGACAATTTATTAACTAAAGATCTATCAACTGAATATTTGCGTCCGGCAAACAGGAGATATGGAATCTCCCGTGATGGATCTACCCTTGGAGGTGTCTGCAAAAATGCATAAAGTTCTGACAACACTACTGGTTTGCGTGGTCGGCATCAGCCTGCTTTACGTGCCGGTAAACAGCCATGCTGTATACAGAGAAATTGAAGGCATTGTGGCCATTGTAGACGATGATGTAGTGCTCGCCTCTGAGCTGAAAAATCGTTACGACCAGGTCATCCGCCAGATGCAGACTCAGAATGTATCGTTGCCGCCGAATGAGATCCTCATCAGCCAGATCATGGAGCGACTGATTCTGGAAAGTATCCAGAAACAGGAAGCCGAGCGACGCGGTATCCGTATAGATGATGAAACCTTAACCAGAGCGGTCATGTCGTTTGCACAAGGTAACAACATGACCCTCGAACAGTTTCAGCAGGCACTGGCAGCTGACGGCGTCAGTTATCGCGAGTTTCGGGAAGAGATCCGTACGGAGATGGCCATCACCCGGCTGCAACGAAATCTGATCAACCGTAGAATTTCGATCACCGACCAGGAAGTTGAGGGCCTTCTCAACTCGCCATTTTATAAAGAAATGTTCTCAGATGAGTATCGCGTTGGCCATATATTACTGTCATTAGAAGAGCGAGCATCAGACGAGGTAGTGGAGGCTGCCATGGCTGAAGCCAACAATATAGTTAAGCAGCTTCGTGAAGGCGCTGACTTTGCGCAGACGGCGATTGCAAAGTCGTCCAGCAGTCGAGCCCTTGAAGGTGGAGACCTGGGTTGGCGTAAGGCGGGTGAGCTGCCCAGTCTGTTTGCTGAGCAGGTGCTTGAGCTGGAAGTGGACGGCATTGCAGAGCCAATTAAAACCTCGGGCGCGATCCACATCATCAAGCTCCTGGAGCGGCGCGGTGCAGGTGTGCAGAAAGTTGTTGAGACGAACGTGCGGCATATTCTGGTGCAGCCTTCGGAGATACGTTCCCCTGAAGAAACGGCAGCGTTGATTCAGGATATTAAACGTCAGTTGGACGAAGGTGCTGATTTTGCGGAGCTCGCAAAAGAACATTCTCAGGATCCGGCCAGTGCGTTGAATGGCGGCGACCTGGGCTGGGCCACACCTGATCAGTTTGTTGGCCAGTTTGGTGAAATTATGGAGCGCACTGCAAAAGAAGGTGTCAGCGAACCTTTTCTGACTCAATTCGGCTGGCATGTTCTGCAGGTGCTTGATCGCCGCGAAGAAGACATGAGCGACGAGGCGCGGGAAAATATGGCTGTCGAAATTCTGCACAAACGACGCTTCGAAGAGGAGCAGCAGGAATGGCTAAAAGAAATTCGTGATGAAGCCTTTGTCGAAGTGCGGCTTTAGTGCTTTGCGTGTGAGGATATGTTAGCAATCACGCCAGGAGAACCTGCGGGCATCGGTCCGGACCTGGTTATCCGGCTGGCACAGCATGAACGGCGGCAGGGCTGGGTAGTGCTCGCAGATGCGCGGATGCTGGCGGAGCGAGCCCGGTTGCTGAATATTCCCCTGACAATAAATGACAACCATGCGCAACCCAGTTGCGCCCCGGCTCACCTAACCGTATGCCATATACCCCTTGCAAATCCCATCACACCAGGTCAGCTGGATTGTGGCAATGTGCCGGGTGTGCTGGCCGCTCTGGATGCCGCCATACAAGGTTGTCTGGAAGGTACCTTTAAGGGTCTGGTCACCGGTCCCATGCAGAAGTCTGTAGTCAATGACGCCGGTATCGCCTTCAGTGGGCATACCGAATACCTGGCTGATGCTGCAGGTGTTGATGATGTAGTTATGCTGCTGGTGGCAGGTGAGCTGCGAGTTGCATTGGCAACTACTCATATCCCCCTCAGTCAGGTGTCAGAATCGCTTACGCAGGAACTGCTTGAGCGTCGTTTAAACATCCTCCATGCAGGGCTGAAGAATTTTTTTGGTTTGCAGGATCCGCATATTCTGGTTGCCGGTCTGAATCCGCATGCCGGAGAAAGTGGTCATCTGGGTCGTGAAGACATAGACACGATTGCGCCCGTACTGGAGCGTCTGCGAGCAGAGGGCCTCAGGCTGAGTGGTCCGCTCCCCGCAGACACCTTGTTTACACCTCGACATCTTGAAGGTGCGGATGCGGTTCTGGCTATGTTTCATGACCAGGGTCTACCCGTGCTCAAATATGCTGGTTTTGGAGAGGCAGTGAACGTCACTCTGGGTTTGCCCTTTGTGCGTACCTCTGTAGATCACGGCACGGCGCTGGATCTTGCGGGCACGGAAGCGATTGATACTGGCAGTATGGCTGCCGCGCTGCAGTTAGCCGGTTCACTTTCTGCAGCTGCAGCCGCGTGATGTTACTGCCAGGAAGATCCAGTGCGGGCGCGTAAAAGATTTGGACAGCACTTTTTAACGGATCAGGGTGTTCTGCAGAATATTGTTCGTGCTGCAGGGGTGACACCGAGTGATCATCTGTTTGAGATTGGCCCGGGTCATGGGGCGTTGACAGATCTGTTGGCCGACACACCGGCGCTTTATCGCGCCGTTGAGATCGACCGGGATCTGGCTCCGTTGCTGCGCGCAAGGCACCCGAATCTGGAAGTAATCGTTGATGACATCCTGCGCGTGGATCTCAAAAAAATTCTCGATGGTAACGTGCCCTGGCGATTGCTCGGTAACCTGCCATACAACATTTCATCTCCGCTGCTCGCCAGTCTGACCCAGTTTGTTGAAGCCCAGCCAGGCCAGATTGCGGATATGCATTTTATGTTGCAGCGGGAAATGGCGGAGCGCTTAAGTGCCATGCCTGGCACCAAAGCCTGGGGGCGGCTCAGCGTGATGGTGCAGTTACGGTTTGATGTTGAGCACGTGTTTGATGTGGGTCCTGAGGCGTTCAGCCCGCCTCCTAAGGTCTGGTCCAGCATTATTCGTCTGATGCCCAGAAAGCCAACCGATACTGCTGTCGATCTGAAGATTCTGGACCAAGTGTTAAGGTTGGCGTTTTCCGGGCGGCGTAAGCGGTTATCTAACTCGCTGAAAGTTCTGCAACTCGACTGGTCGACCATCGACTTGGATCCAGGTCTGCGGGCTGATAACGTGACGCGCGATGAATACGTCATGCTGGCGAGGCAGGTTGCAACCCAGGTAAATGAAAATAAATTGTCACCCGAATAAGAACTTAACGAGTAGTAAGCCTCTATGAATCAGGTCGAAGTGTCCGTCGCCACCCATTATGTCGAAGCCCAGTCCGAGCCAGCTGAAGATCGCTTTGTTTTTGCTTATACGATTACCATTACGAACAATGGCTCAGAATCAGCACAACTTATGAGCAGACACTGGATAATCACAGATGCCAGTGGTGAGGTAGAAGAAGTGCGCGGTGAAGGCGTAGTTGGCAAACAACCGGTGCTGGCAGCGGGTGAGTCATTTGAATACACCAGCGGTGCTATTCTGAAGACGCCAGTCGGCGCCATGCAGGGTGAGTACACTTTTGTAAGCGCTGACCAGACTCCCTTCAATGTGCCGATTGCGGCTTTCTCCCTGTCCATGCCTAACCTGGTGCACTGACCCTTGGCCACTTATGCAGTGGGCGATGTGCAGGGGTGTTTGCGCGAGTTTGAAATACTGTTAGAGCGAATTAATTTCAGTTCTACGGACCAACTCTGGCTGGCGGGAGATCTGATCAACAGAGGTCCCCATTCGCTGGAAGTACTTCGTCTGGTGTATTCAATGGATGCCCAAGTAGAGGTGGTGCTGGGCAATCATGAATTACATTTTCTAGCCATCTATTTCGGTGGGCACAGTAGAAACCGTTCTGACACCTTTGACACTCTGCTTGCGGCGCCAGATGTTGAGCAGCTGGCAAACTGGTTATGTCAGCAGAAAATGCTGCACCATGATTCATCCCTGAAATGCACGATGACCCACGCCGGTATTCCGCACATCTGGAGTTTAAAACGTGCGCGTGCTCTTGCCTCGGAAGTTGAGGCCGTCATTGGTGGTGACAATGCGCAGGTCAGTGCAAAAGAATTCTTTGCGGGTTTGTATGGCAACGAACCCAACTGTTGGGAATCCGGGTTAACAGGCTTGCCGCGTTATCGTTTGCTGGCTAATTATTTCACCCGCATGCGACTGGTGAACTCCGCAGGCTGCCTGGATTTCAGCCATAAAGGCGCAATTGGTGACGCGCCAACCGGCTGGGTACCCTGGTTCAACCTGGTCCCTCGCTCAACGGATAAAAGAAGCGCCATGAAACTGTTATTTGGCCACTGGGCGGCGCTGGAAGGTGTAACCGACAGAGATGATGTTATCGCGCTGGATACCGGGTGTGTATGGGGGCGTTATTTAACAGCCTATTGTCTGGAAACTGCCGCGTTGACAACGGTGCAGTCGGTCAGCTGAAGTGGCGCGGAAAACCAACATTACAGATGAACTGGAAGCCTACCTTGTGGGCGGCGCAGTTCGTGATGCCTTGCTCGGACGTGCCGTTGGCGATAATGACTGGGTGGTGGTACATAGTTCAGTGGACCAGATGCTGGCACTGGGTTTCACCCAGGTGGGACGAGACTTTCCTGTGTTCCTGCACCCGGATACCCATGATGAATATGCGCTCGCGCGTACCGAGCGGAAACAGGGGCAGGGGCATCGCGGCTTTGTCGTTGACGCCAGCGCGGAGGTCACGCTCGAAGAAGATCTGCAACGGCGAGATCTGACCATCAATGCCATTGCCAGAGATCCACAGGGCAACCTGATTGATCCTTTTGGTGGTGCCGCAGATCTTGAGGCGCACATATTCCGGCATGTGTCGCCGGCATTTGCAGAAGATCCGCTGCGGGTGTTTCGGGTTGCTCGATTTGCAAGTCAGCTGCCGGAATTCTCAGTCGCAGCAGAGACTCAGCACCTGATGCGGCAGATGTGTGAGGCGGGTGAGCTGTCCTCGCTTTCGGCAGAAAGGGTCTGGCAGGAAACAGAAAAAGCGCTGAGCGCAGCGGCGCCTGAGCGTTTCTTTAATGTGCTTGCGCAGGTAGCAGGCCTGGATTTCTGGATGCCGGAGCTGCGCGGCCAGTCGCCTCAATTTAAACGGGTAGAGGCTGTGTACCGCTACGCTGAGTTACCGCTGAATGAGGCTGAGTTCGATTCGCTGGCAAACCGTTTGAAAGTGCCTGGACGCTACCAGCAGATGGCCACAGATCGCCTGCAGTGGGCTGACATCGTTATGCAATGGCAGTCTATCGATGTGGCTTCACTTGCGGGAGCATTGCAGGCCCTGCAGGTGAATCATGACAACACACGTCTGCTTAAACTGCTGGAGTGGTTGCAGCTTGACCAGGAGCAGAAAGACAGTCTGCAGCAATTGGGTGAAGGCTGGCGTGCTGTGCGGATATCGGAAGCGGGGCTCAGCGGCAAGGCTTACGGTAACGCTTTGTATAAGGCGCGTTGCGAATGGTTGGATCAGGCGCGGCGATAGATCTCAACGCCAACCTGTTCAGCCTTTTCCAGAGCGTTGGGCTTGCCGACGTTTACCCGCACAGCCTGTACCAGAGGTTGGGCGAGCGCGAGGTCCGCAATCTGCTGTGCCAGCGTCTCTACCAGTAAACATTGTTGTTCAATCGCTAAGGTTTCCACCGCTTCTGCCAGAAATGCGTAGTCGAGGGTGTCATTCAAGTTTTTTGAGTCGGCTGCGGTTTGAGTATCGACGCTCAGCTCGAGTGAAAGACAAATCGGCTGAGGCGTGATTCGCTCCTGCGGAAGCACCCCGATGATGGCGTCAAAAACAAGGTTACGAACATAAACGATGTCTGTATTGGATTGGTCCATCAGTTCTGCATCAGTTGAATTAGTTACACTGAGCGAGCGGTTCGTGCGAGCAGCTCAACGCCATTGTCGATCGGCGCTAGTTCAACCATTGGCCAGCGTGGCTTTGTGTTGATGCCAAGGTCGTTGGTTTGTTGGGCCATCAATCGTAGCGCGCCTGCAAATGCAATCATTGCACCGTTGTCGGTACACAGCGCATTAGGTGCGTAGTGCACGTTGGCATCCAGATCGTTGGCCAGTTTATGGCGCAGCGCTTTGTTTGCGCTGACGCCGCCAGCCATAACCAGATCTTTTAGTCCGGTCTGTTTGACAGCGCGTTTACACTTGATAAACAACGTATCTACCACCGCCTCTTCAAATGCAACAGCGATATCGGCAATGTCCTGGTCGGACAGGGGCTGGTTAGCGGCAACGGTATTGAGCGTGAATGTTTTCAGACCACTGAAGCTGAAATCAAGACCCGGGCGATCGGTCATTGGACGTGGAAAGGTGAAGCGGCTGTTGTTTCCTGTGGTGGCCGCTGCGGCTATTGCAGGACCGCCGGGATAGCCGAGGTTCATCATTTTTGCGGCTTTATCGAAAGCTTCTCCAGCCGCATCATCAACAGACTCGCCAAGGATGGTGTAGTTGCCAAGGCCGGTCACCTTCACCAGTTGGGTATGTCCGCCAGAAACGAGCAGCGCCAGAAATGGCAGTTCTGGTGCCGCGTCCTGACCCTGGGAAGGCGCAAGCAGTGGCGCCAGCAGGTGTGCCTCCATGTGGTGTACACCGATTGCTTTAATTCCCAGAGCCCAGGCGAGACTGCGCCCGAATGTGGCACCAACCAGCAGTGCACCCATCAGACCAGGACCGGCAGTGTAGGCAACGCCATCCAGGTCAGAGAGTTTTTTACCCGCTGCGTCTAAGACCTTGTGTGTCATTGGGGTGATTTTGCGAATATGGTCCCGGGACGCGAGCTCAGGCACAACCCCGCCGTAGTCAGCGTGCAGGTCTACCTGGCTGTATAAAGCTTCGCTGAGCAGGCCCTGTTCTGTGTCATAAACAGCAAGGCCCGTTTCGTCGCAGGAGGTTTCGATTCCGAGGATCAACATAGTGGCCCGGACTCTAGTGCAAAAGCGTTCCTTTAGTAAATCAGTTCTGTGTTGAGCTGATCATCGACGGGTTCGCTGGATTGTAGTTCGGATCAATACAGAGTATCTCCAGCATGGCACCTTCCAGTGCCGGTGGTGGAATCGGATTGTTCGACAGACACACCCGACCCTCTGCGCTGAACGTCATGTCGCGGGAATACGATCCTGACAGCGGTAGCGGATAAACCACAAACCGTTCCTCAGCCGGAATAAAACGGAATATCCGGTCAGTCATATTTTCGTTGATCCAGATATCCTGAGTATCTGGATGCACGCCTAGCGCGTAAGGTGCGGGGCGGAAGCCTGCTGCGAACTCGGGCATCTCATAAACGGTGCTGTCGAATCCGCGGCTCACATCAACCCGGGCCAGCTCACCTTCAGAATAGCCCGTTACCCAGAGAATGCCGTTGTCATCAAAACGCATGCGTCGAGGACCGCGAACCGGCGAATCGTATTCTGTGATTTCCAGCGTTTCGGGATTAACGTGACCAATCCTGTCACCAAACAGGCGGCTGTACCACATGGTGTCGTCAACCGGGTTGATATCGATGCCATAGGGTTGGGTGCCTCCGGATATGCCACCAGAGGTGGCATGGGGTAGATCGATCACATCAAATTTACCGGATTTGATGTCCAGACGAGCGACGTGTTCGGAGCCGGCGAGGGTGAACCAGACGTAGCCTTTTTTATCCGCTCGGATCGTGTGTGGATACACCGCACCGGTTTCAGCGGCGACGGCGTGTGAAGGTTCCCAGGCATTTTTTACTGGATCGAAGACGCCTATGCTGCGGCTGCCGGCGTTGGTGACGTAGTACTTACCATCAATGGCGAGATCGAGAGAATGTGGGCCGTGGCGGGAGCCGGGGTTGAATTCGCCGATCACTTCCTGGTCAGCTGAAGTGTAACCTTCGCGATATTCCATTGCTCGACCGTCCGCCTGAGGGAAGTACTCTGACTGGCCGGTTGCAGGGTCGGTGACAACGATGTGATCAAGCCCCTGATCAACGGTATAGATCAATCCGTTGGGATGAATGATGGCGTCATGGGGTACAAATGCGCGATCCAGCATATATTCGTAAATCTTGGTTTCCGCCAGGGACTCGTCGAGGGGGAACTCCGGTCGCACGGAAATCGGTTTGCCATCGAAGCCTTTGGCCAGGATTACCGAGCGACGATCGCGCAGAAGGGCGTCGAAATTGCCAACCATCTGGTGCATACGCTCAATGGTGCCTGACCAGGACTCAGCGGTGCGCACCTGTCGCGTGAAAGGATTCCCCATTTGATGGCACGACAGACAATCACGCTGAAACTGATAGCGGTTAAAGTCTTTATCGTCGCCGGATTCGAAGGGCAGGCTGCCGAAGTGGTATGCAGCAGGCAGGCTGTCAGAGATTTCAGCCGGGTCTGTCATGGGCATCATCACCAGGTTTTCCTGGCTGATACCGTTTGGTGCCAGTTCCAATGTGGTTTTTGTGTCTTTGAAATAAGGGGTGCGAGCGCGCAGCTTGAGCGTGCCGTGCAGCTGAGTAGCCAGCGTGAATTGTCCTGCCGGGCTCGTGTAAACCGATTCAGATACCCCACGGGCATCGTCTGTCACTCTTATAAGCACGCCCTCAAGGGGTTTGCCTTCATGATTCACCACCTTGCCGGTGAGCGTGCCGGCGCTCGCTGGGAAGGCAAGGATGGAAAGTAGAATAATTCCTGCAGGTATAGTGATGTTCATAGATCCCCCTAAATTTAGCAACGCTTCCCCTTGTTTGAGAATGCCCCAAAAGCGGGTTGCGGCGCAAATAAAGCAGAATTCAGACTCTGGACGGATAATATTCCAGCGTGTAGAATTCGCGCCCCTTACAGAACTCAGGGCCAAAATGCCTCACGTAAAAGTCCGCGAAAACGAACCCTTTGACGTCGCGCTGCGTCGTTTTAAACGCTCTTGTGAAAAAGCCGGTGTCTTATCGGAAGTTCGCCGTCGTGAGTTCTACGAAAAGCCTACTGCGGTACGCAAGCGCAAAGCGGCTGCTGCTGTGAAAAGACACGCGAAGAAGCTGCAACGCGAGGCGCGCAAGTACGAACGCGCGTTTTAGGCGATAGACCTGCTGCCTCCAGGCGGCATTGTTTAAGGTGGGAGTGCAGCTTCCGCCTCTAAAATCTGATTTCTTCCTCTACTGTCCTTACGAGACGCTGCGATGAGTGAACTCAAAGGTGTCATCGGTGACGCCACCAAAGAAGCTATGAAAGCCCGGGACAAAGAGCGCCTGGCGGTGCTGCGGATGGTTAACTCGGAACTCAAACGCATAGAAGTTGATGAGCGGCGCGAGCTGACGGACGCTGACGTGCTCAACATTCTGAACAAGATGTTGAAGCAGCGGCAGGATTCCCTGAAACAGTTTACTGATGCCGGTCGCGATGATCTGGCTGAACAGGAAGCGTTTGAGATAGGTGTCGTACAGGCTTTTTTACCTGCTCAGTTCTCTGATGCGGAACTGGAAAGTCTGGTTAACAAAGTGGTTACAGAATCCGGCGCCAGCGGCATGCAGGATATGGGCAAGGTGATGGCAGCAGTCAAAGCAGCCGCCGAAGGTCAGGCGGATATGGGGCGCGCGAGCGGTCTGGTTAAGGCACGGCTCAACCAATAGTTTAAGGAATTCAAATGGCTCAGAACTCGGCACCCAATATTATCCCCGTGGTTCTGGCCGGTGGTGTTGGCAGCCGGCTCTGGCCAGTATCGCGCTCTTTCTTTCCCAAACAGTTCCAGAAACTGCTCGGTGAGCATTCATTTCTGCAGGCCACACTCCTGCGTGCTGCCGCCATTACTTCGAGTGCGCCTATATTGGTGTGTAATGAAGAGCACCGCTTTTTAGTGGCTCAGCAGTGTCGCGAAATCAACCAGCAGTGGGACCAGCTCATTCTTGAACCCGAAGGTCGCAGCAGCGCACCAGCGATTGCTTTAGCAGCCTGGGCTGCGGTGGCACAAGATCCGGATGCGGTGCTGCTGGTACTGCCATCGGATCACCTGGTCGGTAATCTTGAACTGTTTGCACAGGCGGTGCAGCAAGCGGCTGTCGGTGCACGAGATGGCGGCCTGGTGACATTCGGGGTGACACCTGAGCGGGCGGAAACCGGTTACGGTTATATCCAGGTAGCGGATGCGCAGGCAGGCTTACAGGCAGTCACTTCGTTTGTGGAAAAACCCACTGCTGAATTAGCCCAGGAATATGTAGACGCAGGCAATTTCCTCTGGAACAGCGGCATGTTTGTGTTGGGCGCACAGACCTATCTGGATGAACTGGCGCACTTTCAACCGGAGATGGCCAGCTGCACGCAAGCAGCAATGGCGGATGCACAGTCTGATATGGACTTTCTTCGCCCTGCCCCCAGTTTCCTGAATTCACCGGCAGATTCCATCGACTACGCAGTCATGGAAAAAACCAGCCGCGCGAAGGTCCTGCCAGTGCAGTTCACCTGGAACGACATTGGTTCCTGGTCAGCGATTTGGGATGAGTCTGGTCGCGATGGCGACGGCAATCATCTGGAAGGTGATGTGGTGGCGGTGAATACACACAACTCCTATGTTCGTGCCAGCGAACGTCTGGTGGGCATCATTGGCGTTGATAACCTGGTAGTAGTGGAAACCACCGACGCGGTGCTGGTCGCCGATCGGGATCAGGTGCAGGATGTAAAACAGATTGTGCAGCGTCTTTCTGAGACCAAGCGCAGTGAACACCTTTACCATCGGGAAGTGTTCAGGCCCTGGGGTAGCTACGAAGGCATCGCTGAAGGTGATCGTTATCAGGTTAAGTGTATTAAGGTGGAGCCCGGTGCGACATTGAGCCTGCAGATGCATCACCATCGTTCGGAGCACTGGATTGTGGTGCAGGGCACCGCGCGCGTCACGCGAGAAGATGAAGTATTTACGCTGGGCGAAAACGAGAGCACCTATATCCCGCGTGGTGCAAAACATCGTCTGGAGAATCCAGGGCGGCTGCCCCTTGAGTTAATTGAAGTTCAGGTGGGCCCGTATCTTGGTGAAGATGACATTGAGCGTTTTGAAGATGTTTATGGGCGCTGAAACCAGGCAGCGATAATCTGTTCGATCACCACGGTGCCTTGGCCTCGGCTTATGGTAGGCTGGTGTGACCGTTTTCGTTTGTCATTACAGGCATAGTCACTTTGGCCGGTCGAATCCCACAAACTTTTATCAATGATCTGCTGACACGTGTCGATATCGTTGATGTCATTGAATCGCGCATGACTTTGAAAAAGACCGGCAAGAACTATTCCGGCCTGTGTCCCTTTCATGACGAAAAAACCCCTTCTTTCTCTGTCAGCCCGGATAAACAGTTTTTCCATTGTTTTGGCTGTCAGGAGAGCGGTACTGCACTGACGTTTATTATGAACTTTGACCGGCTGGAGTTTGTTGAAGCGGTGGAGAACCTCGCGCAACAACTTGGCCTGGAAGTACCTCGAGAGCAATCTGGTGTTGTAAAAGCGCCG
>Ga0180436_10002402_pt1 | contig 17826 bp, 16 predicted proteins | sample SS_ome_2_FD_132434 | JGI IMG/M metagenome (GOLD analysis project Ga0180436, IMG submission 132434) | Hypersaline lake sediment archaeal communities from the Salton Sea, California, USA - SS_3_S_2 metaG | ecosystem: Environmental > Aquatic > Non-marine Saline and Alkaline > Hypersaline >...
CACCAGACCGGCGCGCCCGACTTCCCGGGAGATGATCTTGGCGGCGAAGGAGATGTCGTTGAGCAGGCTCGTGAAATCGCCGCTCGCGCTGGGGTGCATGCGCTGCAGATCCAGGATGTGCGATTCGACGGTCATGAGGTTGCCGGCTGGTGCCATCGTGTCACTCCTCTTCGGGATGGGATTCGATGGCCCAATCTAGCAGGTCCGGCGGAATCTGGCGAGTTCGGATGGGACGGTTTGAGGTTGCCAAGTCGGGCCGGGTTTCGCATTGTTCGCCTGTGCGCCGACGGCCGCAGACCGGCCGCGGCGGAGAGGGGACCGCGGGCGCGCTTCGCCCGCCGCCGATCTGATCATCCCTGGAGGTAGACCATGTCCAATATGCTGCCCATCCCGCCGGTTCCCGTCAACGAGCCCGTTCTCGGCTACGCGCCGGGTTCGCCCGAACGCGCAGAACTCAAGGCCAGGCTGAAGGAGCTTTCCGCGCAGACCGTCGAGATCCCCGTGGAAGTCGGCGGCAAGAAGTTCCGCACCGGCGACCTCGGCGAGTGCCGCGTGCCCCACGACCACAAGCACCTGCTGGGAACCTACCACAAGGCCGGTCCCAAGGAGGTGAAGGCCGCCGCCGCGGCCGCCCGCAAGGCCCGCAAGTCCTGGGCGGCCATGCCCTGGGAGGCCCGCGCCGCCATCTTCCTCAAGGCCGCCGACCTGCTGGCGGGACGCTGGCGCAGCACCCTGAACGCGGCGACCATGCTCGGCCAGTCCAAGACCTGCTTCCAGGCCGAGATCGACGCGGCCTGCGAGCTGATCGACTTCTGGCGCTTCAACGTGTCCTACTACTACGACATCATGAGCGAGCAGCCCGAGTCGGCGCCCGGCATGTGGAACATGTTGGAGCAGCGGCCCCTGGACGGCTTCGTCTTCGCCGTGACCCCCTTCAACTTCACGAGCATCGCCGGCAACCTCCCCACGGCCCCGGCCCTGATGGGCAACACGGTGCTGTGGAAGCCCGCCTCGAGCGCCGTCTACGCCGCCCACTGGCTGATGGAGCTGCTCAAGGAGGCCGGCCTGCCCGACGGCGTGATCAACATGATCCCCGGCAGCGGCGGCAAGGTGGGCGATCCGGTGATGGCCCATCCCGACCTGGCCGGCGTCCACTTCACCGGCAGCACCGCCGTGTTCAACGGCATGTGGGCGACCATCGGCCGGAATCTGGACACCTACGGGCGCTATCCGCGCATCGTGGGGGAGACCGGCGGCAAGGACTTCGTCTTCGCCCACGAGAGCGCCGATCCCCAGGCCCTGGTCACCGCCCTGATACGCGGCGCCTTCGAGTACCAGGGCCAGAAGTGCTCGGCCGCCAGCCGGGCCTACATCCCCAAGACGCTCTGGAAGAAGATCCAGAAGCCGCTGCTCGAGGAGATCGCCACCATCAAGATGGGCGATCCCAAGGACTTCACGAACTTCGTGGGCGCCGTGATCGACCGCCACGCCTTCGACAACATCAAGGGCTACATCGACGCCGCCAAGAAGGCCAAGAACTCCGAGGCCAGGATCATCGCCGGCGGCGGCTGCGACGACAGCAAGGGCTACTTCATCGAACCCACGGTCATCCTGGCGGGCAAGGCGGACTTCGTCACCATGGTGGAGGAGATCTTCGGCCCGGTGCTGACGATCCACGTCTACGACGATAAGGACTGGCTCAAGACCCTGCGCCTGTGCGACAAGGGCTCTCCCTACGCGCTGACGGGCGCCATCTTCGCCAAGGACCGCTTCGCCGTGGAGCAGGCCCGCACGGAGCTGGTGGGCACGGCCGGCAACTTCTACATCAACGACAAGCCGACCGGCGCGGTCGTGGGGCAGCAGCCCTTCGGCGGCAGCCGGGCCTCGGGCACCAACGACAAGGCCGGGTCCTACCTGAACCTGATCCGCTGGACCAGCCCGCGGACCATCAAGGAGACCTTCGACCCGCCGCACGACTACAGGTACCCGTTCATGGCCAAGAAGTAGCCGGAACACCTGACAAGAGGAAGGGGCGGTACCCGCGTGCCGCCCCTTCTCTATACGGTCTGGTGCCGGAGGTGGGACTTGAACCCACACGACCCGAAGGCCACCGGATTTTGAGTCCGACGCGTCTACCAATTCCACCACTCCGGCACCGGGCGGCCATGATAAGTCGCAGGGGCGGAACCGTCAAGGCGACCGCCGCCCGAATCCCATTTGACAGTGCAGGGACGATGACCCATATTGTGTCGGCTCGGTGGGGCCATAGCTCAGCTGGGAGAGCGCATGACTGGCAGTCATGAGGTCAGGGGTTCGATCCCCCTTGGCTCCACCACCCAGGTTCCAGAGGTCGGGGGAGACGCGCGCTGCGCATCTCCCCCGATCTCTTTGATGGGCTTGCAGCCGCCTCACCGCGACGCCCGCTGCTCCTCGCTGTACCTCAGCACGAAGTCGTTCCCGTCGGACACGCCGCCCTCCGGAGGCACCGCCGCGGCCACAGGCGCGGGCATGCGCAGGTTCTTGCGGGTGATGGATTCGCGGATCACGTGGACCTCGTACCAGCCCGGCGGGATCTCCTGGAACAGGTAGTAGCCGTCGAACTCGCTGACCGTCTTGCGCACCGATCGCTGGGCGAGGTCGACCAGTTCCAGGCCGACGTTGCGCAGGGGCACGTCGCCCCGGGGCGTGCGCACGTAGACTGTGCCCTCGATGTCGCCGGAGTAGGTGACCGGGAACTCCAGGACCACGTGGCCGCCGGGATGTCCGGTGGAGCGCAGGCCCTCGACGGCAGGCAGCAGGAAGGGATCCTGGAGCGACGTCGGGTCCAGCGAGAGGTCGCGCTCGCGGTGGGCCGGCAGGCCGGCCAGGTAGGCGACACCGTCGTCGCCCGTGATGCCCGCGTTCCAGGCGCCGGCGCCGGCGATGCGGACCTCGGGCAGCGGATCGTCCTGGTCGTCGTAGAGGCCGTTGGCGTTGCGGTCCAGGAAGACCCGTGCCGTCGCGCCGTATCCCGAGGACATACGTTGGCGCTGCATGTGCACGCCCATGGTTTCGGGCACCTTCGTCACCGAGGTGGTGATGGCCAGGCTCAGGTAGGGCTTCTGGTCGCCGGCGGCGTTGGCGCTGAAATCGAAGCTGAAGGTGTCCATCAGCAGGCCCAGGGAGCCGCCGAGTGTGGTCGCGGCGGCACTGTCGAAGCGATGGGTGACGTGGGCGCCCAGGCGCAGTCGGCCCCGCGTGCGCCAGTAGGCGCTGCCCGAGACCGCCTTCAGGGCCAGTTCCGGACGCAGACCGCTGCTCACGGAGCCGCGCAGCAGCAGCGGTCCCCAGACGCCCCGCGCGAACTTCTCCAGGAAGAGCTGGTCGTAGGTGCCCAGGGTCGAGCGACTGGTTCGGTAATCCAGCCTCGCGCTCACCTGCAGGCCGCTCAGGAGGGTGGCGGCGCGCAACTGGGCCCGATCGGTGCGGGTGATGCCGCGGCCCGTGTAGCCCGTCGTCAGCAGCTGGAGGTCGTAGGCCAGGTTGCGGTCGCGCCAGAGCGTCGTGCCGCCCAGTCGCAGACGGGTCTCGTCGGTCCGCTGCTGGGCGAGCGTATTGGCGTCGCTCACGAAGTCGTCGAAGAGGAACTGTTCGGCGGTGAAGGTACGGCCGAAGAGCCGGCCCCTCACCGAGACGCTGCCCGCGGCGCCGCCGTCGAGGGCGTTCACGCCGACCGCCTGCAGGTGGTAGCCCGACATGGCGCCGCTGGCGGTCAGGCTCAGGAAGTCCCGGTCGACGCCTTCCAGGGGCTGGCGCGTCCAGCCGCCCAGGAGCGAGAGCGAGGAACCGAGTCCGTAGCCGGCCTCGAGGTGGCCGGTCCAGCGGCCGCGGTCGGGCGTGTCCTCCAGGAGCTCGTCGCCCGTGAAGAGGAAGCGGTCGTCCTGGAGTCCGAAGATGCGGTATTCGAGGCGACCGGGCTCGATCATGCCCGCGCCGACATTCATGATCTGCGTCTGTTCGCGCGTCTGGCCCTGGGGACCGTAGAGCACGGTCTTGAAGGTGTTCACGCCGTAGGCGAGCGGGACTTCCGTGAACAGGTAGCGACCCGTCTCGTCCACGGTGGCGAAGTCCAGCAGGGCGCTGTTGGCGTAGAGCTCCACGTCCCAGCCGGGAGGTCCGTCGCCGGCGATCTCCGTGCTGTCGAAACGGTCGGGGCGACGCAGGGGCCGGTTGGTCAACAGCAAACCCCGGCCCAGCTTGCCCCGCAGGACCAGGGGCGTGCTGGGGGCGTAGAGGTCGCCCATGGAGAATTCGGTGGCGCGCAGCGGCCCGAAGAGATCGCCGTAGGGATCTGTGCGTCCGGCGCGAAGACGCGCCGCGTTGATGACCTTGGCGCCGCGGGTGTGCGTCATGAACACGTCGGTGGCCAGGGTGCCCACGTCACCGCTGCTCTGGATGGAGAAGCGCGGCGTCATGTCCGGCTCGCGCCCGCGGTACTCGAAATTGGCGTCCACCAGCGGCCAGGTGAACAGGCGGTATTCGGCCACCTGCAGGGGCAGGCGTTCATCAATCTCATCCCGGTCCCTGTGGCGCTCGTGGATGGACTCGCGCTTGAGCCGGCTCTGCAGGGGAAGCGTCTCGCTGGGCGTGCGCTTGGCCAGGAGTTGCCCCACGCGGACCTCGAGGGAGAAGGGGAGCCAGTCGGCCAGGCGAGCCGCGTCGACGTAGATGTCGTCCGCGTCCGCCGCGGCGTCGCTCCCGGAGCACTGATGGGTCTGCCCATCGCTCAGGACCGCGCCGGTGGCGAGGTCGAGGGCGAAGCGGCGGGATTCGTGGATGAACCAGCCGTCGGCCCGGCCCTGCCGGGGCTCGACGTCGATGGCGAACTCGAGGATATCCGTCAGGGTGCCCAGCGGCAGCAGGACCCCGCCGGGATGCTGGAAGGCGAGCAGACCCGGCGTGAGCACCTCGTTGCCGAGGCGCAGTTCGAGGATGACCAGGTTGTCGTCGTTCAGGAAGTCGGCGGCCCGATGGGTCTGGGCGTCGGCGGCACCGGCCAGGCCGAGCAGCACGCACAGCAGCAGCGTCAGCAGCCACATGGTGTTGCGAAGAGAGCCCGAGCAGGACCGCAGGTGCTTCATTACTGGAAGATCCTCTCGGCCAGAAGATCGACCTTCGTGTCCGTCCACAGATCGCCGCGCCCCAGGGCGCTCTCCTCGAATCGCACGTGGAGATGGCCGGTGCTCAGGACGTCGGGATCCTCGACATTCAGGGGCAGTCGGACGTGACGCCGGGGCGTGGGATGGTACACGGCGATCCCGACGATCTTCGCGACGGTGCGCTCCTGTCCGCCGTCGTCGATCCAGTCGACGGTGATGTCGCCGTAGATGGAGCGTTCTCCCTGTCGGGCGAGCACGAGATCAAGCTGGGGGCGCCCGTCCCGGCTCAGGGCCGTATCGACCGACGCCGAGGCGAAGGCGACCGTGGCCTCGGGATTGTCGCGGCGGATGATCACGGGGATGCTGGTCTCGATGATGGCGTGGGCGACGGTGTGATCGTCGATGCGATCGCCCGGCGGCGGCACGTTGGGCACGGACTGGAAGACGAGATGCGTGCGGTACTCGCCGTGCTCGAGCTGTCCCTCGCTGGGATTGCGGAGCATGATGCGCACGGTCTGGCTCGACCCCGGCTTGAGAACCACCCGACGGGGCGAGAAGCGCAGGAGCTCGCTCGCGAATCGTTCGCCGGGCCAGGCGTCTTCGGCATCGACGATCTGCCCGGACTCGAGCATTCGCTTGTCGCGCACGAGGATGCGGTAGGTGGTCTCGGCGTCGCTCTTGTTGGTCAGGTAGACCGTGGCCACGCGCGAGCGGCCGTCGAAGACGAGCCGGATGGGAGCGATGGACAGACCATTGGCCAGGGTGTCCAGAACGCCGCCACACAGGACGATTGCCGACCACAGCAGTAGCCATGTCGAACGTCTCAACCACGACCAAACCATAAGTCATCCTCCTTGCAGGCAAATATCGCCGCCCTTTCGGGCGCTCGGCCGCTTCGCGCGGCGCGACAAGGGGAGCGCAACGCAACGCCCATGCCATGACCCGGACAGCGGAACCGCAACGCCGGACGCTAGTTGTAATCGACGGTGATCGTGTAGGAGAGGGGCTGGTCGAGTCCGGGAGCGGCGCTGACCTCGTCGACGGTGAGCGTGGCGCCCATCTGGAGGTCCATCTCGCCGAAGCCGTTCAGGGCGACGCTGAGCAGGGGAGGAACGCCTTCGCTGGTCACGAAGGTGTCGAGTGTGAGACCGGACGCGGAGGAACCTGCGACCGAGAGGCTGAAGGCGGCGAAGGGATCGCCGCTGATCGTGTACTGGCCGCTGAAGACGGCCCCGCCCACGTGGATGCCCGCCGGGTCCGCGGTGATGGCGTCGGCCAGGCCGAGCACGACCGCACCGTCGTCGTCCAGGACGGCGCCGAAGTCCATGGTCACCGTCTCGACGATGCTCAGATCCACGCCGCAGACCGGTCCGGCCTGTATCAGCGCGACGAGAGCCATGGTCAAGGCGATCCAGCCGCGTCCAGGCCGAACCGCTTGTTTTGCAAGCAATTCCATCAACGGGTCTCCCCGGTTCCTCGTGTGGTGTCACGGGAACAACGGCAAGGGGCGTGCCAGGCGGTGGGCATGAAAAAAGGGGAGACCCGAAGGTCTCCCCGCCAGTCCCGGGTGGAGACTAGTTGTAGGTCACCGTGATGGTGAAGTCCAGGTTCTGGTTGGCGCCGGGAGCGGCCACGCCGCTCTGGACCTCGAGATCGGCACCGAGGGTCATGGCCAGGTCGCCCACACCGTCGATCATGACGGCGACCAGCGGGAACACGCCGCCGCCCACGTCGGTGGTGAAGTTCGACAGGTTCAGACCGTTGGCGTTGCTCGGCGCGATGTCCACGTCCACGGCCGTGCTGGGCTGGCCGGAGATCGTGTACAGGCCGCTGGCCACGGTGCCACCCTGGTGGATGCCGGCCGGGTCGGCCGCGATGGTGTCGCTCGTGTCCAGGGTCACCGTACCGTCGGCGTCGATGACGGCACCGAAGTCCATCTCGACGGTCTCGGCCACGGTCAGGGCGATGAACACGTCCACGACGCCGTCCTGGGGCGAGTCCAGAGCCATGACCTGGCTCACGGGGAAGGCGACCAGCAGAGCCGCCAAGGTCAGGATGAGATGTTTCCGCATGATTCAACTCCTTGTGAAACGGTGGTCTCCTACCCGGAAAAACTGTCGAGACGGATGTTGTTCTAAGCTCCGGATGCCTCGCTCGTGCTTCTCATCGACCGCACGGCATCGGCCTTTACAGTTTTTTGGGTGCATTTTGCCTTCGCATGCGCCAGACTGGACGGGTAATCCATCCGCTGACCAAGCAGCGGAGCGTCTGCCACCCGGGGAGTTCGCAACATGTTCCGCACGTCGTGCCTGTTGCTCATTTCCGCCGTTCTGGCGTCTACGTCGGCCGTGGGCGCAGAATTCCGTTTCAACGCCCGCGTCACTGTGCTGCCGTCACTCTCGGTCGCCGCGTCCCCGACGGGGGATGAGACGTCCGAACCTACGGCGTTGGCGATGACCGGCACGCAAGATCAATGCCTGGACGTCCACTGGGCGCCCGCTCCGGGACTGGAGTCCGATCCGCCCGACCTCACCCACATGGCGCCGGCCGGGGCCTTGATCCGCCTCGACGGCGAGGGGCGGGGCACGTTCTCCGCCGCGAACGCCGCCGTTCCCGCCGGCGCGACCCTGCAGATCACCCTGAATTGAGCGAGGCAATCCGGTGGCCCGAACAGTCATCCTCTTCGAGGATCACACAGCGCAACAATTCCGCCCGCTCTCCTGGAGCCTGCCCGTATACGAGCTTCCCTGCGGTCTTTTCAACCTGCGCGAGCGTGTCCAGCATCTGATCGCCGCCGACCGGGATCCGGCCGCGATCGTCCTCTTGCCGCGGGGGCTGCTGACCGACCTGCAGGTCGCCACAGCGCCGGATGGGGCCGGGGTGGGGCCTCGGGCCGGACTGGACATGCTGACCGACGACGTCCTCTTCCTGGCCGCGCGCACGGGCGCGGACTGGGCCGCCCTGCGGGATCTCCTGGTCACGATGCCCATGGATGCCCTGCTCGGAGACGCACACGGACCCGTTGCCTGGCGGACGGACGCGAAGGCCGCCCGGGCTGCGCTGGCGGCCTGGCGGGACTGGGACGAGACCTGTGCGCGCGAGAAGGCCTGGACGGCTACGGACGTGGATGCGCCGGCCTGGACACCCGTATCCGATGCCCCGAAACCGACGACGATCGCCTGGGGCCACCTCTGGGATCTGATGCACGACATCGGCGGGGCGATCCGCGGCGACGCCGCGCACCTGGCTGACGGGGATCGCATGTCCTTGCCGCAGCGTACGCTGTTTGGCCTGGAGGCGGACGGCGAAGCCCCGGCCTGGCGCATCGGAGCTGATCTCGCACGTGTCACCGATGGGGCGCCCCTCGGCGGTGTCGTCGCGGAAGGCGGAGAGATCTGGCTCGGCCCGGGCGCCGTCCTGGGCCCCGGCGTGGCGATCGATGCCTCCGCCGGTCCCGTGATCATCGACCGCGACGTCCGCGTCCTGCCGAACGCCTACCTGGAGGGACCGCTCTACCTGGGCTGCGGTGCACGCGTCAAGGCCTGCGCCACGCTCTACGGGGAGACCGCCGTCGGCGCGGGCTGCCGCGTGTCCGGCGAGATCGCCGAATCGCAACTGCTGCCCTACATGAACAAGCAGCACGCCGGTTTCCTGGGCCACAGCGTCGTGGGGAGCTGGGTCAATCTCGGCGCAGACACCACCAACAGCGATCTCAAGAACAACTACGGCGACATCAAGGTGAATTACGGTCTCGGGCCGGTCGAGACGGGCTCGCGTTTCGTGGGTCTGATGATCGCCGAGCACGCCAAGAGCGCCATCGGGACGACCTTCAACACGGGCACCACGGTGGGTTTCGCCAGCAACGTGTTCGCGGCGGGCTTTCCGCGCACCTGCCTCGACAATTTCACCTGGGGCGACGGACGCGGCCGCCGGCACTTCCAGGTCGATCGCGCCCTGGAGGTGGCTCGCATCGTGATGTCACGTCGCGACTGCCGCTTCACCGAGGCCCACGCCGCGCTCTTCCGCGCCCTGGCCGACAGGGCGGGACCGTCCGGCCGGGTCGCCTGAGACAAGCGCCGCCGCCCTCCGCAAGCCGTCCGAATGCAATGGCCCCCTTTCAACCTGCAATGTCGCGGCGGCATCAAACGGGCGCATGTCCATTGATGTCGTGGATTAATGATACCGGCCAACCATTTCTAATATAAACCGATACAGCACATCATTCTATGCTTTTACACGATAGCGCCGGCCTGGCATTCCCCTTGATGGGGTTTCCGCCTACAATGTTTCCTGCGCTGCTGGCGCTTTGTCGAATCGACCTACTACGCTCTCCGTGTTGTAGATCCCTGGTTGAAGCGGCACGCGGCAATCGCGGGAAACATTTACCTATGCGCCCCGAGATCCCGTACGGCCCGCCTTTTCTCCGATCCGCCGCATCGTCTTTGGTCGCAGTCGCTTGCACAAAAAAGACTTGTCAGCCCCCGATCCCTATGCTACATCTTAACGGGTTATATCGCTTGAAGTTGCCAAGGATGAGCTTCAGAGGGGTGGGACGATGACCAAGGCCGAACTGGTCGAGATGATCGCCGGACGTACCGGTGTGAGCAAGAAGGACACGGGGATCGTCGTGAACCTGATCCTCGAAAACATCGGCCAGGCGCTCGAGGCCGGCGACAAGGTCGAACTCCGCGGTTTCGGCAGCTTCAAGGTCAAGAACCGGCGGGCCCGTCTGGCGCGGAATCCCCGCACGGGAGAGGCGGTGCACGTCCCTTCGAAGCAGGTTCCCTACTTCAAGGCTTCGAACGAGCTCAAATCGAAGCTCAACGAGAAGGGGTCGGAGGAAACAGGACAGCCCGTGGAGACCACCGGCATTTGATTGTGGGCCCACACTCTGTTATATTGCCGTCTCGCCAGTTCACGGAATCATCGGCAGGTCGGACGGCCTCCGGTCGTCCTGGACCTATGTCATGGCTTCATATGATCGGCGACGGCAACATCGGCAAGAGAGGAAAGGCGAGTAGCGATGCCAAATGGACGTAAGCGCAAGCGCAAGAAGATTGCGACGCACAAGCGCAAGAAGCGCCTGCGCAAGAACAGGCACAAGAAGAAGTGATGCCTGAACCGGCACTTCACGGAGTGCCGGTTTTTCTTATCCGCCCGGGCCGGTCAGCTGGCACGAGCCGTGCATTTGGAGTTCGTCACCGCCGGCTCCGGGACCATGAAGCTCCCGGGGGAAAGGAGTCCACATGAGCGACGCGACGCACGACAGGCGCAAGGGACAGCGTGTCGAGGCCAACCTCAAGCTTGAAGTCAGCATTCCCCGGCCCGACGGCACGCAGGCGCCCGTCGCCATGGAGACCCTGAACATCAGTTCCTCCGGGATCTACTTCCGCTCCGACCACTTCATCGAGCCCATGACCAAGCTGGGCATGGCCCTGGAACTGCCGACCCACCGCGACGCCGACGGCAATCCGGACGAGTTCGCGACGGCCCGCTGCGAAGGCATCGTCGTGCGCGTGCTGCCCGAGACCGAGGGCGCCGACGTCTCCCACTACGAGGTGGCCGTCTTCTTCACGCAGATCGGCGAGGAGGGCATGCGCCACCTCTCCGACCACATCAACATGCTGCTGGCCGTGGGCTAGGCGACACCCGCCTCGGCCGGCCCATTCCCGGGGGCGCCGTCCACCGGCGTCCCGTGGCCGCTCCGGCTGATACCTGGACACCTTTGCCAACGATTCTTCCAGTTCCCATCCCATTCCCGACGCCCTTCTGACCCGATGCGGCCACCCGCGTGACCGTTCCGTCGCTTGCGGGGGCGTGAGGGACGTCAGACGCGTTGATTTCACCCCGTACACCCCGGAGCGGCGCTACTGGCCACCTGAGTGGCATGTGGCTTGCGGAAGGGGTCGTCGCCACGACGTACCCAGACCGTGAGGAGTCCGTGTGCTCAAGGGACTGCGGGCGGCCGAGACCGCCATGAACATCCAATTGGCCAAGACCAACGTCATGGCCAACAACCTGGCCAACGTCGATACCGACGGTTTCAAGCAGGTGCTCACGCAGGTCACCGAGCAGGACCTGTCGGAGGCGGCGCCCGCGCCGACCCTGAACACGTCCCGCGGCTTCATCGACCAGATCCTCGACATGCGCTCGCCCGTGGACATGACGCAGGGGCCGCTGCGCGAGACCGGTCGGCCCCTCGACGTGGCCCTGCGCGGCGAGGGACTCTTCAAGGTCAGCCGGGACGGGCGGGAGTACTACACGCGCAACGGGTCCTTCTCTCTGGACGAGGACCGGCGGTTGGTCACCTCCGACGGTGCCGCGGTACACGGCGCCGGGGGACCGATCGAATTGCCCGAGGGCGAGGCGGTCGTACGTCGGGACGGGATGATCCTCGTGGACGGCGCGGAGGTCGATCGTCTGACCGTGGTGGATTTCGCCGACAACGGCCTGCTGAGACACGTCGGCGGCGCCGCCTTCGACGCGCCGAGCGACATGCCGGCCCAACCCCTGGAGGCGGACGCCGTCGAGGTCGTGCAGGGCGCGCTGGAGGGCAGCAACGCCAATCCCATCGACACCATGGTGGGCATGATCGCCGCGCAACGCGCCTTCGAGCTGGAATCCAAGGTCCTGCAGGCGACGGACCGCAGCCTGGACAAGGCCGTCAACGAACTCAGCCGCAAGGCTTAAGCGAAAGGGTGGAGCACGCATGTTGAGAGCGATGACCAGTGCGGCGTCGGGCATGAAGGCCCAGCAGACCAACATCGACGCCATCTCCAACAACCTGGCCAACGTGAACACGGTGGGCTACAAGCGCAGCCACGCGGAGTTCCAGGATCTTCTCTACGAATCGGTGGTGCCGACGGGGCGCGGCTCGGGCGACTCGGAGCCGACGCGCGTCGAAGTCGGCCACGGCGTCAAGCTGGTGGCGACCAACAAGATCTTTTCGCAGGGGCTCATCTCTCAGACCTCGAACCCGCTCGATCTGATGATCGAGGGCGACGGCTTCTTCCAGGTGCGCATGCCCGACGGCTCCATCGGCTACACGCGAGACGGCTCCTTCAAGATGGACGCCGATCGCAACATCGTCACCTCGGCCGGCTACCGGCTGGAACCGGCCATCCAGGTGCCCCTGGACGCCACGGACATCTACGTGGCCCGGGACGGCACCGTCTCTGTCCTCCTGGCGGGGGACACCTCGACCGTGCAGGACCTGGGGCAGATCGAACTGGCCAAGTTCGCCAACGCCGCCGGCCTGTCGAGTCGGGGCGGCAACATCTACCAGGCATCGCCCAACAGCGGCACGCCGCTGATCAGCCGCGCCGGCATCGACGGGATGGGCGAGATCGCATCGGGCTTTTTGGAAATGAGCAACGTGGAGACCGTCGAGGAGCTGGTCAAGATGATCAGCGCCCAGAGGGCCTACGAACTGAACGCCCGCACCATCTCCATGGCCGACGAGATGATGCAGACCGTCAACCAGTTGAAGAGGTAGACCGACTTGAGCCGCACCATCCTCATCGCGACAGCGCTCATCCTGTCTGCCGGCTGCGCCCGGGCCTGGGTGCTCGAGCTCGCGCCGCAGGTGACGCTGAACCGACCGGTCGTCCGCCTGGCGGACGTCGTGGCATCGGAGGCGCCGACGACCGTCGGCGCCCTGGTGCTGCGAACGGGCGGCGCGCCGGGGGAGGTCGTCGAGATCAGCCGGGCCTCGATCCTCAGGCGCCTGGTCACGGAGCGGCTCGCCGGGGACGTGGTCTGCCGCGGACCGGAGAGCTGCCGGATCGCCTTCGCCGGCCGCCGGCTCGCCGTCGACGAGCTGGAGGCGCGACTGCTGGCGGAGCTGGGGAACTGGCTGCCCGGCGATCCGGACCGCGCACCGGCCGGCTGGGTCGAGGTGAGCAGCGCGTTGCCCCAGGCCACCGTGGAGGGCGATTGGCGCCTGGAACTGGTCGAGCCGGCCCGCCTGGACCCCGGCCGCAACCTGATCCGCTGCCGCATCGTCGGCGACGATAGGGTGATCCGCTTCACGGCCACCGTGACCTGCCACACCTACGGAGAGGTGGCGCGCGCCCTGGGCAACGTGCCGCTCGACGAGAAGCTGGCCGCGGATCGCTTCGCCTGGGAGTGGCGGGATCTCACGCAGGTGGCGTCCGACCTCGTCGTGGGGCGTGGCGCCGTCGAGGGCATGACGGCGCGGCGACGCATCGAGGCCGGCGAGTCCCTGCGCCGGGCGGACATCCATCCCGAGCCGCTGATCCGACAAGGGCAGACCGTTGAACTGGTCCTGGACCGCGGCGGCGTGGCCGTGACCCTGCGCGGCACGGCGCGCGAGGACGGTGTCCAGGGGGAGATGGTCTACGTACGCAACGAACTCGACGGCCGGTTGATCCGGGCCCGCGTGACGGGTCAGGGCCGGGCGTCCTGGAGCAGGTGAGAGACATGCGCAAGCGCTGGATCATGGTGTTGTGCGGCCTGGCGTCCCTTTCGGCGGCGTCCTGCGTCGCCGGCGAGCCGCTGGTCGACCTGGAGAGCGGCGCCTCATTGGTGTCCAACTACAAGGCCCACCGCGTCGGCGACATCATCACGATCATGATCGTCGAGGAGTCGACGGCCAACGCGACGGCCAAGACCGATGCCAACAACAAGTCAGAGGTGAGCGGCGGCCCGGGTCTCGGCTTCCTGGACATCATCACCAGCTGGGGCATAGACACGGAGAACAAGTACACCGGCGACGGCCGGACCCAGCGCACGGGGAACCTGAACGCCGAGATCACCGCGCGCATCGTCGAGGTCCTGCACAACGGCGACTACCGCCTGGCCGGCACGCGCATGGTCGACATCAACGGCGAGCGCCAGCTGATCGAGATCAGCGGCGTCTGTCGCGCGCGGGACATCCTCCCGGACAACACCATCTATTCCACGTACATCGCCGACGCCCGCATCGCCTACAACGGCACGGGCGTGGTCAACGCCACCAGCGAGCCGGGCGTGATCACCAAGCTGGTCAACTGGCTCTTCTAGGAGATTGGGAATGCGGCAGCTGGCACTTCGAACCGCGGTCACGGCGCTCCTGCTCCTGCAGGCCTGCACCGGTCTGGCCGTGCAGTCCTCACGCATCAAGGATCTGGCGTCGCTGGCCGGCGCCGAGCGGGATCCCCTGCTGGGCTACGGGCTCGTGGTCGGCCTGAACGGGACCGGCGACGGTCAGAGCGCGGCCTTCACCACGAATTCCCTCGTGGCCATGCTGGAGCGTCTGGACGTGACCGTCGATCCCTCGGTGGTCAAGCTCAAGAACGTGGCGGCCGTGCTGCTGACGGCCTACGCGGAACCCGGCACGACGCCCGGCGCACGCATCGACGTGACGGTCTCGTCGCTGGGCGACGCCTCCAGCCTCGAGGGCGGCATGCTAGTCATGAGCCCCCTGAAGGGCGCCGACGGACGCGCCTACGCCATCGCCCAGGGGCCCGTGTCCATCGGCGGCTTCAACGTGGCCGGCGGCGCGAACAACTCGTTCCGCAAGAACCATTCGACGGTGGGGCAGATCCCGAACGGCGCGAAGATCGAGATCCCCCTGCCCGGCGGCTTCTACAGCGACGGGCGGATGGCCTGGCTGCTGCACAGCCCGGACTTCACCACTTCGCAGCGGGTCGCCGACGCCATCAACCTCGTCTTCGGCGGGAGCACCGCGCGCGCGGTGAGCGCCCAGCGCGTGGAGGTGAACGTGCCCGTCTCCTTCCACGAGGCGCCGGTCGACTTCATCGCCCGCATGGGGGAGCTGCCGGCCGTCAGCGACCAGGTGGCGCGCGTGGTCATCAACGAGCGCACGGGCACGATCATCGTGGGCGAGGGCGTGGTCCTCAAGGAGGCGGCCGTGGCCCACGGCAACCTGAAGGTCGTGATCAAGACCAGCTACGACGTCTCCCAGCCGAATTCCTTCAACGAGAGCGGGCGGACCGTGGTCACGCCCTCGGTCATCACGGACGTCCAGGAGAAGGACGCGTCGGTGATCCACGTGCCGGAGACCGGCACCGTGTCCGATGTGGTGGCCGTGCTGAACGAGGTGGGGGCGAGCCCCCGCGACATCATCGCCATCCTGCAGGCCCTGAAACAGGCCGGGGCCCTGCAGGCCGAACTGATCATCATGTAGGGGGCGCAGTGGAGCTGTCGGCACGGATCAGCAACGACGCGAAGACGACCACCGGGTCGCAGGGGACGCCCTCGCCCGGCGAGCACGCGCTGCGGGCCGCGGCCGAACAGTTCGAGTCGATCTTCGTGCAGACGCTCATGAAGAGCATGCGTCAGACGGTGCCGACGTCCGAGTTCACCGAGAGCGGCGAGATCGACACCTACCGCGAGATGCTCGACGAGGCCATGGCCAAGCGGATCGGCGGCGGCGGCGGGCTGGGGATCGCGGAGATGGTCACGAAGCAGTATCTGCCCTACGTCAACGGCGAGGGCCCGCCGGACACGCGCGAGACGCCCGGCATGGCGCCCCTGCCCGCCTCGCGGGGCGGACGGACGAGCCCGGCCGAGATGCGCGCGCTGCCGCCGCGCGGCGCGGGCCGCCCACCGACCGAAATCAGCCGGGCCCTGGCGGCCTACGCGGGCACGGACGGGACGATGCGGAGCCTCGGGACGAGGGCGGCGGGCCTGGGCGGCGCCGCCGCGGACACGGTCCGACTCTGGGGCGGACAGATCGAAGACGCCGCCCGCGAGAACGACCTGCCGCCGGAGCTGCTGGTGGCGGTCATCGTCCAGGAATCTTCGGGACGGCCCGAGGCGGTGTCGTCGCGGGGCGCCACGGGTCTGATGCAGCTGATGCCCGAGACCGCGCGCGAGGTGGGCGTGGATGACCCGACGGACCCGGCCCAGAACATAGCCGGCGGGGCCAGGTACCTGGCTCATCTGAAGGACAGGTTCGACGGCGATCTCGATCTCGTGCTGGCCGCCTACAACGCAGGCCCCGGCAACGTGAGGCGGCACGGCAACACGGTGCCGCCCTTCCCGGAGACCCGGGACTACGTGCAAAAGGTCCGCGCCATGTACGGCGAGCTGGAGGGGGCGACGGAACAGGATTTCGTCGCTGACCGATCGGAGCCCAAGGAGACGGCAAGATGAGCAAGGGGAAGACAACCGCTCTCGCACCCGACGAGTCGCGCGAACTCCAGGTCCGTCTGGAAGCCGAGGAGGCGGCCTACCGTCGCCTGCTCCGTCTCGCGGTGCGCCAGAACCGCTACCTGCGCCGTCAGGATCTCGACCGCCTCGGCAACAACGCCGAGGATTGGCGACGGCATCTGCCGGCGGCCGAGTCGGCGCGGGAGGCCCGCGAGTCGTACCTGATCGAGCTCGGCGACCGCCACGGCATCTTGCGCGACGATCTGAGCATGAGCCGGCTGGCCCGCGCCGCGACGGGCGAACACGGCCGGGCGTTGCGGGAAGGCCTGCGCGCCTGGGAAGCGACGACCGCGGAGCTGATGCGCCAGAACTCGCTCAACGGCATGCTGGCGCGCTTCTGCCTCGGCCTGGTGGACGAGGAGGCGGACATCCTCTGCCGCGGCATGTCCGGCAGGGACGGCTGTTACGACGCGCGCGGCGGTGAACGTCGGGGAACATGTGCGGGCGTCATCGTCCGGCAGGCCTGATAGGAGGCGTGATGGGTCTTTCCAGCATCATGAACATCGGTCTGACCGGCATGTTCGCCGCGAGTGCGTCCCTGCAGACGGCCAGCCACAACATCGCCAACGCCAGCACGCCCGGCTTCACGCGACAGCGCACCCTCACGGGCAGCGCGCTGGCCGTGGACACGGGCTACGGACTGCTCGGCAGCGGGACGCAGGTGATGGACATCAGCCGCCAGACGGACAACTTCCTGGTGGCTCGCCAGCGCGACCAGATGGCCATGCTCAGCCAGTACGCGGCCGCGGACTCGGCCCTGGCCACCGTGGAGACCATCTTCGGCTCCGTCGAGAACAACCATCTCGGCGACGCCCTCAGCCAGTTCTTCAACGCCTGGAGCAGCCTGGCCACGCCGCCGCACAGCGACGCCCTGCGCCAGGACGTGCTGGGCAGCGCCGAGCGTCTGGCCCTCGACCTGCAGTCCATGTCCAACTCGCTCGACAGCCTGGCCGGGGACATCGACGACCAGATGTCCGCCGGCGTCGAGAGCCTGAACTCCCTGATGACGACCGTGGCGGATCTCAACCGCCAGATCCTGATGAGCGAATCCACGCAGTCCTCGGCCAACGACCTGAGGGACCAGCGCGACCGGCTCCTGGCGGAGATCTCCAGCCTGGCCCGCACGGACGTAATCGAGCGGGACGACGGCACCGTGGACGTGATCATCTCGGGCCGGACGCTGGTCACGCGCGATCACGTGGAGCTGCTCGAGGTGCAGCACGAGGCGAGCGACGACGGCCGGCCGGGCAGCGCCCGGATCACCGTCAAGGACGGGCGCTACGAGCTGGTGCTTCCCGAGGGCGAGCTGCTGGGGTTGCAGCAGGCCCGGGACGATCAGGTGGTGCATAGCCGTCGCGAACTGGACGAGCTGGCCCGGACCCTCATGGAGCGCGTCAACGAGCTGCACGTGCAGGGCCACAGCGACGGCGGCAACGGCCTGTGCTTCTTCACGGGCGAATCGGCCGCGGACATCGCCGTCAACACGGCCCTCGTCGACAATCCCGCGTTC
>Ga0180436_10002403_pt1 | contig 17825 bp, 16 predicted proteins | sample SS_ome_2_FD_132434 | JGI IMG/M metagenome (GOLD analysis project Ga0180436, IMG submission 132434) | Hypersaline lake sediment archaeal communities from the Salton Sea, California, USA - SS_3_S_2 metaG | ecosystem: Environmental > Aquatic > Non-marine Saline and Alkaline > Hypersaline >...
AACCAGCGCGCCATCGCCACCATCGCGGTATGGCTGGCCATGCCCTGACCGAAAAAGCGCAGCGCAAAGATCACCGCGGGCAACAACAGGACGGCGCTGTTGAGCGCCATGAAGATCGCGGCACCGGCCAGGCCCAGCAGCACCGCCGCGCCTACGGTGGCCACGCGGAACCGGTCGACCAGGCCGCCCGCCCACAGCATCAGCACGGCCGAGGCCGCGGTGCCGCCGGCATAGATCGCGCCCCATTCGCCATGGCTCAGCCCGTATTCGGCACGGATCTCGCCCGCGAAGATCGAGATGAAGAAGGTCTGCCCGAAGCTCGACAGGAACGACATAAGGGCGCCCGCCGCCAGCCAGCGGGCATTCTCGCGCAGAAAGGTCAGGAAGGCAGGCATCGGCGCTCCGGTTCGCGCGGGCATTGGCACCCGGACCGGGCCGCGGTGCAAGCGGAAATCAGGGCGGCGCCCCGCCGATCGCCGCCACCGGCGACAGGATCACCTGCGTGGCGTTCTGAACCGTCAGCACCGCGCCCGGCAACAGGCCGGTTCGCCCCGCCCGTTCCAGGGCCAGCGCGCTGTCGACCTCGGCGATACGGCCCAGGATGCGGATCAGGTCGGGGCTGGTGGCCGGCGCGAAATGGCCCAGCCCGCGCGAAAAGGCGCTGACATCCAGAAGCGTCACGTCGTAGTCGGCCAGGGGTTCGGGGTCCGACAGGTTGCCAAGGCGCTGGCGTTCGCCGGTCAGCCGCGCCGACAGCGCCAGCGCGCGGTCGCGGCGCGAGGTGAAGATCACGAAGGGCTGCGGCAAGGTGCCGATCCGGTCGGCCTGGATGCGGAACAGATCGAGGTCGAGATCGGGAGAGATCAGCACCACCCCGCCGATCCGGTCCAGCACCGCGCGATCGCCGCCGATGGCGATCTGGCGCAGGGTTTCCATCGCCAGTTCCGCGCCCATAGAATGCGCCACGATCACCATGCGCCGCGTGCCGGCGCGGGCGGTTTCCTTCAGCAGCCGTTCCAGACCGTCGCGCGCGAACAGCGCGGATTCGCGATCATAGGCATAGGCCAGCGGATTGGCGCGCGAAGGCCAGGCGTAGTGCACCAGCACGCCGGGCAGCGCCAGGTCCGCGCCGATCTGGGCGGTGCGGTAAAGCCCTTCGGCGAAGGTCGAGTTGAAGCCATGGACGAAGATCACCGCGTCGCGCTGGCCGGCCGGCCGTTCCGCCAGCGCCCGCGACAGATCGGCGCGGAATTCCGCCGCCGCGTCGAAATTCCGGGCATCGTCGGTCAGAAAGTGCCGCGTCGGGTCCGGCCGGTCGCGCGGCCAGGCAATCCTGCCGGGTTCGCGGTTTTCGGGAACCGTCACATCGTAGCGGGCGAAAAACGCCTGCTTGGACCGGCCGATCCCATAAGTCTCTGCCCCGTCGGCCTGTGCCTGTCTTGTCGTCGCGACATAGACGCTGCGGGCGGGCGCCAGTTCGGCGGCGCCGGGCAGCATCGTCACCACGCCGCGCGGTGCGCAGGCAGCCAGCGCCAGAAGCGCGGCAAGGGCAAGGTGGCGGGCCGAAACCATCCCCGCCTCTTGCCCCAGCGCGGGACGCCGCGCAAGCGGCGGGGCGCCACTGGACCTTCGCCGGGCCGCCTGATTAACTCCGCGCGGAATTCGCGAGGGAGGGTAGGGCCATGGCCACCGGCAAGAATGTTCGCACCTGGTTCGAGGGCGCCTGGCATGACGAAGACGTGATGATCATGCGCGCCGCCGACCATGGCAGCTGGCTGGGCACCACCGTCTTCGACGGCGCCCGCTACACGCGCGGCCTGGCACCCGACCTGGCCGCGCATTGCGCCCGCGTCAACAACTCGGCCGAGGCGCTGATGATCACGCCGACGGTCATGGCCGACGAGATGGTCGAGATCGTGCGCGAGGGGCTTGCCGCCTATCCCGCCGACGCCTCCGTCTACATCCGCCCGATGTACTGGGCGATCGAGGGCGGCGATCTTGGCATCCTGCCCAAGCCCGGCGCGACCGGTTTCGCGATCAGCCTCGAGGAAATTCCGATGGCGCCCGAGGATGCGGCGACGACGCTGACCACCACGCGGTTCCGCCGTCCGACGCTGGATTGCGCGGTTGTCAACGCCAAGGCCGGCTGCCTTTACCCCAACAACGCGCGGATGCTGGCCGAGGCACGGGCCAAGGGCTTCGGCAACGCGCTGGTGGCCGACGTGATGGGCAATGTCGCCGAAACCGCCTCGGCCAATGTCTTCATGGTGAAGGATGGCGAGGTCTTCACCCCGATCCCGAACGGCACCTTCCTGGCAGGCATCACCCGCGCGCGGCATATCGCGAACCTTGCCGCCGACGGGGTGACGGTACACGAGACCGTGCTGACCTTCGACGATTTCCGGCAGGCGGACGAGGTGTTCCTGTCGGGCAACATGAACAAGGTCACGCCGGTCAAGGAATTCGACGGCACCGCGTACCAGGTCGGCCCGGTCACCCGCCGCGTGCGCGAGCTTTACTGGGACTGGGCCGCCAGCGCGGGCTAGCGCCGTGCTGCTGGCCGGAAGCTGGCGCGCGGGCATCACTGTGTGGATGCTGGGCGTCTGGGCGGCGACCGGCTGGACATTGTCGCAGCACCCGTTCGCCCAACCCGTTCTGGCCCGTGGCGCGGAAGAAGCGAAACGGGCGATCGACGCCGCCGTGGCGCGGCATGCCTCGGCCGACTGGCTGGAGGCGGAGTTGCGCGCGGCCCTCGAGGCGGCGGATGCGCAGGATGCCGCGCTGCTTCTCGACATCGCCGCCGCCCGCGACCTGCCCCTGCCCGACGATCTGCAAATGGCCGCCAAGGCAATGACGGGGGCTGATGACGGTTTTCTTGCGCGGGGCCGCGAATGTGCGGCCTGCGCCTGGGATATCGCGGCCTGCCGAACGATCCGCGAAGTCGCGGTCTGCGCGTTGCCGGCGGAACTGTCGCCCCTGGGCGACGTCAACGCCCTGCGCCGCAACGGCGTGGCCTGGTGGCAAGACGAAGCGGTGGACGAACTGGAGGTCGGTCTGGCGGTCGTGGGCCTTGCCGCGACGGGTGCGAGCCTTGTCACCGGCGGCAGTGCCGCCACAATCAAGGCGGGCGCCACCCTGGCCCGGACGGCGCGTCGCACAGGCGCGCTGTCGCCCCGGCTGGCCGCCGACCTGACCGAGGCGGCGCGCGGCGCGGTCCTGTGGGACAGGCTGCCCGCGGTACTGAATGGCGCCCGGGCCGGAACGGCCCTAGACCCCGTGCACGCGGCCCGGCTGGCGCGGGCGGCGCAGGATTTGGGGCGCATCGTGGCCGCCACCTCGCCGGCCCGGACACTTGCGATCCTGCGTTTCGCCGACACGCCCGACGATCTGGCGCGCCTCGCCCGCCTGTCGGAAACGGCAGGGGACCGGACGCAGGCGGCCTTGCGCGTCTTGGGGCCGGCACGGGCCTATCGTCTGCTCGACCGCCTGTCGGGGCCGTTCCTCGCCGCGCTGGCGCTGATCGGCCTTGTCGCCGCGCAACTGGGCGGCTTGCTGGGCGGGTTCGCGCTGCGCCGCCTTGCGCCGCGCCAGGCGGGGCGCGAAACCACCCTTGCCAGCGCGGGCGGCCATCGGCCATGATCGCCGCCGGTCAGGGGGAGATCATGCGCAAGTTTCTTGTCGTGCTCGACGACAGCCGCGAATGCCTGAACGCGATGCGCTTTGCCGCGCTGCGGGCCGCGCATACGGGCGCGGGTGTCACGATCCTGTCGGTGATCCCGCCCGAGGAATTCCAGCACTGGATCGGCGTGGCCGACATCATGCGGGCCGAGGCGCGCGAACGGATCGAGGCGCATTTCGAGGTCTTCGCCAAGTGGATGCGCGACAAGCAGGGCATCGACCCCGAACTGGTGATCCGCGAGGGCGAACCGGTCTCGGAGATCCTCGACCTGATCCGCGAGGATGCGCAGATCGGCGTTCTGGTTCTGGGTGCCGGCACCGACAAGTCCGGGCCGGGGCCGCTGGTGACGCAGATGTCGCGCAATTCGGGCAGCCTGCCGATTCCGATCACCATCGTACCGGGCGAAATGTCCAAGGAACGGCTGGAAGAGATCACCTGACCGCGGTTTAGAACGGTTCCAAACCTTGACCTGAGGCCCAAGCGGGCGCATATCCGAAAGGCTATCAGGAGACGCGCGATGTTCATCCAGACCGAATCGACCCCGAATCCCGCCACGATGAAGTTCCTGCCGGGGCAGGAGGTCCTGCCCGCCGGAACCGCCGATTTCCCCAGTGCCGACGCGGCCGATGCCTCGCCGCTGGCGCGACGCATCTTCGCGGTGCCGGGCGTGACGGCGGTGTTCTTCGGCACCGATTTCGTGACCGTCACCAAGGTCGAGGATACGGCGTGGGAGCATCTGAAGCCCGCCATCCTGGGCGCGATCATGGAACATTACCAATCCGGCGCGCCGGTGATGGAAGGTTCGGCCCAGCCCGCGTCGGGCCATGCCGACCATGACGGACCGGATGCCGAGATCGTCAAGCAGATCAAGGAATTGCTGGATACCCGCGTGCGTCCGGCCGTGGCCCAGGACGGCGGCGACATCACGTTCCACGGTTTCGACCGCGGCGTGGTCTACCTGCACATGCAGGGTGCCTGCGCGGGCTGTCCGTCGTCCACGCTGACGCTGAAGATGGGGATCGAGAACCTGCTGCGCCACTTCATCCCCGAAGTGACCGAGGTACGCCCCGTTGCGGCCTGACGCGCCCGTTCTGGCCTTCGACACATCGGCCGCGCATTGCGCGGCCGCTTTGCTTTGCGGCGACCGCGTGGTCGCGCAGTGGGTCGAGGAGATGGCGACCGGCCAGGCAGAGCGGCTGATGCCGATGCTGGAAGAGGTCTTGGCCGGGGCCGGCCTGACCTGGCGGGACCTGGGCGCGATCGGGGTCGGTGTGGGGCCGGGAAACTTCACCGGCGTGCGCATTTCCGTGGCCGCCGCGCGCGGGCTGGCGCTGTCGCTGGGCATCCCCGCGATCGGCGTGACCCGGCTGGAGGCCTTGGCCGAAGGCCTGCCGCGACCGCTCGCCGTGGTCGAGGATGCGCGGCGCGGCGAAGCCTACATCCAGAGTTTCGGGGCCGATCCGGTGGCCACGCCGCGCCTGATGCGGCTTGATGAAGCTGCGGGGCCCCTGTCGGGACTGGCGCTGACCGGTTCGGCGGCGTCGTCGGTGGCCGCGATGACGGGCGGCGCCGTCCTTGACCCGGCGATGCCGCTGGCCGAAGCGACGGCGCGGATCGCCGCGCGGCGCGCCGATGAGCCGGCGCCGCGTCCCGCGCCGCTTTACCTGCGCGCGGCCGATGCCGCGCCGCCGTCGGACCCACCGCCGCGACTGATCGACGCCTAGGCGATGGAACCGGCCGATCTTGCCCGGCTGCATGCCGCCTGCTTCACCCTGCCGCGGCCCTGGTCCGAGGCAGAGTTCACCGGCCTCCTGCAAGGGGCCGGCGCATTCCTGATCGCACGTCCCGAGGGGTTCGTGCTGGGCCGCGTCGTGGCCGACGAGGCCGAGCTTCTGACGCTGGCCGTCGACCCGGTTTCCCGGCGGCAGGGCCACGCGCGCGCGCTGCTGGCCGCGTTCGAGGCCGAGGCGGCGCGGCGCGGCGCCACCCGCGCCTTTCTGGAAGTGGCCTTCGGCAACGCACCGGCGCGGGCGCTTTATGCCGCAGCGGGATGGGACGAGGCCGGCCTGCGCCGCGGCTACTATCGCGCGGCGGACGGCACGGTCGACGATGCCGTCATCCTGTCGCGCAGCCTCGTCACCGATGGCGCGAATTGCTATTGACCGGACGGCCGCATCCGGCACTATCATCGCGATCCGACAGAGATCTGCCGCCGCACCGGCGGCCCCCCGACCGGGGCAAGACAACCAGACCGGGAGACATCCAATGACCCTGATGAAGCAGTTCCTCGGCGCGGCCGCCACGCTGGCGCTTACCGCCGGTGCCGCAGCGGCCGAACCGGCGCTGATCTTCGACCTTGGCGGCAAGTTCGACAAGTCGTTCAACGAGGCGGCGTATAACGGTGCCAAGCGCTGGGCCGAAGAGACCGGGGGCACCTACAAGGAACTGGAGATGCAGTCCGAGGCCCAGCGCGAACAGGCGCTGCGCCGGCTGGCCGAAACCGGTGCCAACCCGGTGGTGATGACCGGCTTCGCCTTCGGCGACGTCCTGAACGAGGTCGCGCCCGACTATCCGGATACCACCTTCGCGATCATCGACATGGTCGTCGATCAGCCCAATGTCCGTTCGGTCGTGTTCACCGAAGAACAGGGGTCGTACCTTGTCGGGATGATGGCCGCGATGGCGTCCGAGTCCGATACGGTCGGCTTCATCGGCGGAATGGATATCCCGCTGATCCGCAAATTCGCCTGCGGCTATGTCCAGGGCGTCAAGGCGGTGAACCCGGATGCGACCGTGATCCAGAACATGACCGGCACCACGCCCGCGGCCTGGAACGACCCGGTGAAGGGCGCCGAACTGGCCAAGGCGCAGATCGCGCAGGGCGCCGACGTGATCTATGCCGCCGCGGGCGGCACCGGCGTGGGCGTGCTGCAGGCCGCCGCCGATGCCGACATCCTGTCGATCGGCGTGGACAGCAACCAGAACTACCTGCATCCGGGCAAGGTTCTGACCTCGATGCTCAAGCGCGTCGACAACGCCGTCTACGAGGCGTTTTCGCAGGGTGAAGACCTGGAAACGGGGATCGTCGTGATGGACCTTGCCGCAAAGGGCGTGGGTTACGCGATGGACGAAAACAACGCCGAACTGGTCAGCGACGAGATGCAGGCCATGGTCGACGAGGCCGCGGCCAAGATCGCCGCGGGCGAAATCACGGTGCATGACTACATGTCCGACAACACCTGCCCGGTGAACTGAGGCGGGCGGGCATGACCACCCGAAGCGACATGACGGGGCGGCAGGCAACTGCCGCCCCTCCTGCGATCGAGTTGCGCGGCATTTCCAAGGCTTTCGGGCCGGTGCAGGCGAACAAGGACATTTCGCTGCGCGTCGAACGCGGCACGATCCATGGCATCATCGGCGAGAACGGCGCGGGCAAATCGACGCTGATGTCGATCCTTTACGGGTTCTACAAGGCCGATTCCGGCCAGATCCTGATCGGCGGCAAGCCGGTCGACATTCCCGACAGCCAGGCCGCGATCCGCGCCGGGATCGGGATGGTCTTTCAGCATTTCAAGCTGGTTCACAATTTCACGGTGCTGGAAAACGTGATCCTGGGCGCCGAAGAGGGCGCGCGGCTGCGCCCCTCGCTGGCCAAGGCGCGGTCGCTTCTGGCCGACCTGGCCCGCGATTACGAACTTGACGTCGACCCCGAGGAACTGATCGAGGAACTTTCGGTCGGCCACCAGCAGCGCGTGGAAATCCTCAAGGCCCTGTACCGGCAGGCCGACATCCTTATCCTCGACGAACCCACGGGCGTGCTGACACCGGCCGAGGCCGACCACCTGTTTCGTATCCTGCGGGGGCTGAGGGAACAGGGCAAGACCATCGTCCTGATCACCCACAAGCTGCGCGAGATCATGGAGATCACCGATACCGTCAGCGTCATGCGGCGGGGCGAGATGACGGCGACGGTCAAGACCGCCGAAACGAGCCCGGAACAGCTGGCCGAACTCATGGTCGGCCGCAAGGTTCTGCTGCGCGTCGACAAGAAACCGGCGCAGCCCGGCCGTACCGTGCTGGAGGTCGAGAACCTGCGCGTGACCGATTCCGACGGGGTGGAACGGCTCAAGGGTATCTCGCTCAACATCCGCGCGGGCGAGATCCTGGGCATCGCCGGGGTCGCGGGCAACGGTCAGTCGCAACTGCTGGAGGTTCTGGGCGGTTTCTGCGAGGCGCGCGGCACGATCCGCGTGAACGGGCAGGAGATCGACGTTTCCGGCAAGCATTCGAACGGGCAGACCCGCCGCGCCCGCGGCATCGCCCATGTGCCCGAGGATCGGCAGCATCTGGGCCTGATCATGGATTTCATGGCCTGGGAAAACATCGTCTTCGGCTATCACCATGATCCGGCCTATCAGAAGAACCGGCTGATCATGGACAATGCCGGCATCCTGGCCGAGGCGCAGGCCAAGATGGAACGGTTCGATGTGCGCCCCCCGATCCCGACGCTGGCGGCGAAAAGCTTTTCGGGCGGCAACCAGCAGAAGATCGTCCTGGCGCGCGAGATCGAGCGTGAACCCGACCTGCTGCTGGTCGGCCAGCCCACGCGCGGGGTGGATATCGGCGCCATCGAATTCATCCACCAGCGGATCATCGAATTGCGCGATGCGGGCAAGGCCGTCCTGCTTGTATCGGTCGAACTGGACGAAATCCTGTCGATGTCGGACCGGATCGCGGTGATGTTCGACGGGCGCATCATGGGCGAACGCCTGCCCGAAGAGACCAATGAACGCGAACTGGGCCTGATGATGGCCGGCGTCGCCGGGAAGGAGGCCGCGGCATGACGACCAAGCTGCCGTATTGGGCCGACATCGTCCTGGTGCCGCTGGTCAGCCTGATGTTCGCTGCGATCATCTCGGCGCTGGTGCTGCTGTCGATCGGGCAAGACCCGGCGGCGGCGCTGAACGTGATGGTGGCGGGGGCGCTGGGCTCGGCCTACGGCTGGGGCTACACGCTTTACTATACCACCTCGTTCATCTTCACCGGCCTCGCGGTGACCGTGTCGTTCAACGCCAAGCTGTTCAATATCGGCGGCGAGGGACAGGCGCAGATTGGCGGGCTGGGGGTGGCGCTGGTTCTGCTGGCACTGCCGGTCTGGCCGCACTGGACTGTGGCGCTGGTCGCCGCCACGCTGGGCGCGGCGGCTTTCGGCGCCGCCTGGGCGGCGATCCCGGCCTATCTGCAGGCGAAACGCGGCAGCCATATCGTGATCACCACGATCATGTTCAACTACATCGCCGCGGCGGTGATCGTCTACATGCTGGTCGACGTGCTGCGTCCGCCCGGCCAGATGGACCCGGCCACCGCGCGGTTCCCCGAGGGCGCCGCGCTGCCGACCTTGCACGACGTGCCGGGGCTGGACCTGATCTTCACCCGCTCGGTGCCCGCCAATGTCACCTTCTTCGTCGCGCTGGCGGCGGCGTTCCTGGTCTGGGTGCTGTTGTGGCGTACCCGGCTTGGCTACGAGATCCGGGCCTTCGGCCAGTCGGAATCGGCGGCCCGCTACGCCGGCATCGATCCTGTTCGCACGATCATGATCACCATGCTGATTTCCGGCGCGCTGGCCGGGATGATGGCGATCAACAACGTGATGGGCGAAAGCGAACGCCTGGTTCAGAATGCGACCGAGGGCGCGGGCTTCATCGGCATCGCCGTGGCGCTGATGGGCCGCAACCATCCGTTTGGCGTGATCCTGGCCGCGTTCCTATTCGGTTTCCTTTATCAGGGCGGTGCGGAACTTGGCCTGTGGACCTCGATCCCGATCGAGATGCGGATCGTCGTGCAGGGCCTTGTGATCCTGTTCACCGGCGCGCTTGACGTGATGGTGCGGATGCTGCTGGTGCGGCTGATCTTCCACCGTCCGCCGCCGGAAGTGGCCGCGGCGGCCAGGGAAAGGGCGTGACGATGGATTTCCTCTCCTCGGTGTTCCAGATCCTCGATTCCACGCTGCGGCTGTCCACGCCGCTCTTGTTCGCATGCCTTGCCGGGCTGTTTTCCGAACGCTCGGGCATTTTCGACATCGGGCTGGAAGGCAAGATGCTGATCGCGGCCATGGCCTCGGGTGCCGTGGCGGCACTGACCGGGTCGGTCTGGATGGGGCTGGGTGCCGGCATCGTCGCCTCGATGTCTTTCGCGGCGATCCACGGCATCGCCTCGATCACCTTCCGCGGCAACCAGCTGATTTCCGGCGTGGCGCTGAATTTCCTCGCCTCGGGCATAACCGTCCTGGTGGCGCAGCGGCTGTTCTGGCAGGGCGGGCGCACGCCGCCCCTGACCGACGGCGCGCGGTTCGGGGAACTGACGCTGCCCTTCGCCGACGCGATCCGCCCGGTGCCGGTTATCGGCCCGTTCTATGCCGACGTGATTTCGGGCCACGCGCTTCTGGTCTACGTGGCGCTGCTGTTCGTGCCCCTGACCTGGTGGGTCCTGTTCCGCACCCGGTTCGGCCTGCGCCTGCGGGCGGTGGGCGAAAACCCCGCGGCGGTGGATACCGCCGGGGTTTCGGTCATCCGCATGCGCTACACGGCCGTTGCGATCACCGGTGTTCTGTGCGGCTTTGCCGGCGCCTACATGGCGACCGCCCTTCAGGCCGGTTTCGGAAAGGAGATGACGGCGGGCCGCGGCTATATCGCGCTGGCGGCGCTGATCTTCGCCAAGTGGCGGCCATGGGCGGCGCTGATGGCCTGCCTTCTGTTCGGGTTCTTCCAGGCATTGGCGCTGCGCCCCGACGTGGTGGCCAAGGTGCTGACGGTGCAGGTGCCGGTACCGGCGCTGGACGCGCTGCCCTATGTGCTGACGGTGCTGGTGCTGGCGGGCTTCGTGGGCAAGGCGATCCCACCGCGCGCCGGGGGCGAGGCCTATGTCAAGGAACGCTGAGGCGCTGGCCGACACGATCCGCGACCGGGCCGGTTCGGAACCTGTCGCCCTCGGCCTTGTGCTGGGGTCCGGCCTGGGCGAGCTGGCCGATGCCGTGGACGGCGTGCGCATCCCTTATGCCGAGTTGCCCGGCTTTCCCGGTTCGGGCGTGTCGGGCCATGCGGCGGAACTGACAATCGGCACGCTGGAAGGCGTCCGCGTCGCGGTTTTCGGCGGGCGGGAACATTATTACGAACACGGGCGGGCCGGCGCGATGCGTCTGCCGCTGGAGGTTCTGCGCGCGCTGGGCGGGCAATCCCTGATCCTGACCAATGCCGCTGGGTCGCTGACGCCCTTCAATGCGCCGGGCAGCCTGATGCTGCTGAACGATCACATCAATTTCTCGGGGCTGAACCCGCTGATCGGCGAACCGACCGATGCGCGCTTCGTGCCGATGACAGACGCGCACGATGTCGGCCTGCGCAAGGCCTTGCAGCGCGCCGCGCTGGCCGAAGAGGTAAGCCTGCCCGAAGGCGTCTATGCCTGGTATTCCGGCCCGTCCTTCGAGACCCCGGCCGAGATTCGGGCGATCCGCACGCTGGGCGCCGATGCCGTCGGCATGTCGACCGTGCCCGAGGTGATCCTGGCGCGGTTCCTGGGCCTCAGGGTCGCCGCCGTCTCGGTCATCACCAACATGGCGGCGGGGATGAGCGACGAGGCGATCAGCCATGCCCATACCAAGGCGATGGCCCCGATCGGGGCCGCGAAACTGCGGCGCGTCTTGCGACGATACCTGCGTGACCTGAACGCCTCACCCGCCGGATGACGGTTTGACTCCGGGACCGGCGGGGTCCATCACCAATTCAGCCGTCCCGCAAATCGGCCCCGCCCATGCAGCTTTATCTTCCCATCGCCGAGGTTTCGGCCAATGCCTTCGCCCTTCTGGGGATCGGCGGCATCGTGGGCATCCTGTCGGGCATGTTCGGCGTGGGCGGCGGGTTTCTTGTGACGCCGCTGCTGTTCTTCATCGGCATCCCGCCCACCGTCGCGGTGGCGACCGGGGCGAACCAGGTCGTCGCCTCTTCGGTTTCGGGCGTTCTGGCGCAGATCCGCCGCAAGACGGTGGATTTCAAGATGGGCACGGTGCTGCTGATCGGCGGCCTGATCGGGTCGGCCGGCGGCGTCTGGCTGTTCAACATCCTGCGCGCGATGGGCCAGATCGACCTGGTCGTGCAACTGGCCTATGTCGTGTTCCTGGGCACCGTGGGCGGGCTGATGCTGCGCGAGTCGCTGGGCGCGATGCGCCGCGCGCGCAATCCGTCCGCGCCGGTGCGGCGGCATCAGCATGGCTGGGTGCATGGTCTTCCGTTCAAGATGAAGTTCCGCACCTCGGGCCTTTACATCTCGGTCGTGCCGCCCCTTCTGGTGGGCATGTCGGTGGGGGTTCTGGCCGCGATCATGGGCGTGGGCGGCGGCTTCATCATGGTGCCGGCGATGATCTATCTGCTGGGAATGCCGACCAAGGTCGTGGTTGGCACCTCGCTTTACCAGATCATCTTCGTCACGGCCTTCACCACCGTGATGCATGCCGTCACCAACCAGTCGGTCGACATGTTGCTGGCACTGGTGCTGATCTTCGGCGGTGTCGTCGGCGCCCAGTTCGGCACGCGGATCGGCGCCCGGCTCAAGGCCGAGCAGTTGCGCATCCTGCTGGCGCTGCTGGTGCTGGCGGTCTGCGGCAAGCTGGCGCTGGACCTGCTGCTGACCCCGGCGGATGTCTACAACATCGCGGAACGGGGGGCGGCATGATCCGGCTGATCCTTCTGTCGCTGTCGCTGTTGCTGTCCGCGCTGCCCGCGCGGGCCGAACGGGTCGTGGCCAGCCTCAGCCAGGACACGATCGCGATAACCGCCAGTTTCGACGGATCCGAGGTTTTCGTGTTCGGCGCGGTCAAGCGCGAGGCGCCAATGCCCGAGGGCAAGCCGCTGGACGTGGTGATCACGTTGCAGGGGCCATCCGCCCCCGCGACGGTGCGGCGCAAGGAACGCGTGGCGGGGATCTGGGTGAACACCCAGGCCGTGGAGGTGGACCTGGCGCCCGCTTTCTATGCCGTCGCCACGACCGGCCCGTTCGAACAGGTGATAAGCCAGACCGAGGATCTGCGCCATGCCGTGTCGATCCCGCGCGCGATCCGTTCGGTCGGCGCGCCGCCCGACGTGCAGGATGCACAGGCCTTCACCGAGGCATTGATCCGGCTGCGCGCGCGGTCCGGGGCCTACCGGCTGGAAGAGGGCGATGTCGGGATCGAGGAACAGACATTGTTCTCCACCCGCTTCGTGCTGCCGGCCAATCTGGTGGAAGGGCCCTACCGCGCCCGCATATTCCTGACCCGCGACCGCGATGTCGTGGACCTGTACGAAACCGAGATCGATGTGCGCAAGGTCGGGCTGGAGCGGATGCTTTACACGCTCGCGCATGAACGTCCGCTGGCCTATGGCCTTCTGGCGCTGCTGCTGGCGGTCGTGGCCGGGTGGACGGCCTCGACCGTGTTCCGCCTTTTGCGGACCTGACCGGCTTTTCCCTGCCCCAAGGCTGGTCTAGCGTCGCGTCCGACATGGGAGGCGCGAATGGATGAATGGGCAGGGACAAGCGCGGCGGAACTGGGCCGGGCGATCGATGCCGGACGGATCGACCCGGTGGAACTGGCCGCGACCGTTCTGGACCGGGTGCGCGCGCATCCCGAGGCGGGCCGCATCTACGCGCGGATGACCGAGGACCGCGCCCTGGCCGAGGCGCAGGCGGCGCAGGCCCGTGCGCGGGCCGGTCGGCGGCTGGGCCCGCTGGATGGCGTGCCGGTCAGCTGGAAGGACAATGTCGATACCGCCGGTGTTGCGACCGAGGCGGGCAGCGCGCTGCTGTCCGGCCGGGTGCCCGCGCGGGATGCCGAGGTGTTGCGCAACGCCACGGCGCAGGGGCTGGTCTGTCTTGGCAAGACGCATCTGTCCGAACTGGCCTTTTCCGGGCTGGGCCTGAACCCGGTCACGGCGACGCCGCCCAACGTGAACGACCCTGACGCGGTGCCGGGCGGGTCCAGCTCGGGCGCGGCGGTATCCGTCGCGCTGGGGCTGGCGGCGGCGGCGGTGGGCAGCGATACCGGCGGGTCGGTGCGTATCCCGGCCGCGTGGAACGATCTTGTGGGCCTGAAGACAAGCGCGGGGCGGGTGTCATGCACGGGCGTCGTGCCGCTGGTCGAAAGCTTCGACACGATGGGGCCGCTGACGCGGAATGTCGAGGATGCCGCGTTGATGCTGGCGGCGATGGAGGGCGGCCGCGCGCCCGACCTGCGTGGCGCCACGCTGGCGGGGGCGCGGATCGCGGTGCTGGAAACCGTGGCCTTCGACGGGATCGAGGACGCGCCCGCCAACGCCTTCGATGCCGCTGCGGAAAAGCTGTCCGGCGCCGGCGCACGGCTGGAGCGGATCGCGGTGCCGGAAGTGGCGCGGGCGCTGGCGCTGTCGCCCATCCTTTTCACGCCCGAAGCCTGGGGCATCTGGCGCGAGGTGATCGAGGCCGCGCCCGACAGGATGTTCCCGCCGATCCTGGAACGGTTCCGGTCGGGGGCCGAGGCGCGCGCGCATGATTTCGTTGCCGGCTGGCGGCAATTGCATGCATTGCGCGCGGCCTGGGCCGACCGGGTGGCGGCCTACGATGCTGTCATCCTGCCGACCGCGCCGATCCTGCCACCACCGGTCGAACGGCTGCTGGCCGACCGGGAATATTACGTGCAGGCCAACCTGATGACGCTGCGCAACACGCGGATCGGCAACCTGCTGGGCCTGTCGGCGCTGACGCTGCCCAGCGGCGTGCCGTCCTGCGGGGTGATGTTCCTTGGCCCCGCCGGCGGGGAAGAGCGCCTGTTGCGACTGGGTGCGGCGGCGGAACGGGCATTGGCTTAGGCAGCGGTGCCACACTCCGGCCGCCAAGCTCCGGGATTCGGGGTGCTTTTTCTGGACCCGGCCGGGGCCCTTGGGTAGTCTGGCGGCAAATCGGGGCGTCACGATCCCGAAGCATGAGGCAGACATGACCTATCCTGAGCGGTTTTCGAACCTGCCGGACTACGCCTTTCCGCGTCTGCGGAAACTGCTCGACGCGCATGCGCCGGGCGGTGAGGTCGTGCATATGTCGATCGGCGAGCCGCGCCACCCGATGCCGGATTTCGTGGGGCCGGTCCTGGCCGAAAGCCTTGAAGGATTTTCCAAATATCCGCCGAATGACGGTGCGCCGGAATTGCTTGGGGCGATTTCCGCATGGATCGGGCGGCGCTATGGCGTGGCGGTACCGACCGACAGGATCATGGCGCTGAACGGGACGCGTGAGGGGTTGTTCAACGCCGCGCTGGCGCTGTGCCCCGAACAGAAGCGCGGCCAGAAGCCCGTCGTGCTGATGCCCAACCCGTTCTACCAGGTCTACGCCGTGGCCGCGCTGGCCTGCGGGGCAGAGCCGGTCTACGTGCCGGCGACGGCGGAAACCGGGTTTCTGCCCGATTTCGGCGCGTTGCCGGCCGATCTGCTGGACCGGGTCGCCATTGCCTATCTGTGTTCGCCGTCGAACCCGCAGGGCGCGGTTGCCGATGACGATTACCTTGCGCGGCTTCTGGCCCTGGCCGAGCTGCACGATTTCAAGATCTTCGCCGATGAATGCTATTCCGAGATCTGGCGAACCGCGCCGCCGCCGGGCATTCTTCAGGCGGCCGAGGCGCGCAGCGCCGACCCCGAGCGCGTCTTCGCCTTCCATTCCCTGTCGAAGCGGTCGAACCTGCCGGGGCTGCGCTCGGGCTTCGTGGCCGGCGGGGCCGGGGGGATCGCCCGTATCCGCCAGTTGCGTGCCTATGCAGGGGCACCCTTGCCCCTGCCGGTGCAGCGCGTGTCGGAACGCGCCTGGGCGGACGAGGCGCATGTGGCGGCGAACCGCACGCTATACGCCGAGAAATACGCCATGGCCGACGAAATCCTATCGGGCGTGCCGGGCTATGCACCGCCCGAGGGCGGGTTCTTCCTGTGGCTGCCGGTCGAGGATGGCGAGGCGGCGGCGCTGAAGGTCTGGCGAGAAACGGGGGTGCGGGTGCTGCCCGGCGCCTATCTTTCGCGCGAGGTGGAGGGGGCCAATCCGGGCCGCGGCTATATCCGCGCCGCGATGGTGGCCCCCAGGGACGAATTGCAGGCGGGGCTTTCGCGGCTTGCCGCCTGCCTGTACGGCTGAGGACGAGGACATGGCACTATTCCAGGCACGCGACCGTGACCCCCTGTTCGATCAGGGCACCCAGGCGGTGCTGGAACGGCGCGGCAAGGAACTTCTGGGCCTTGGGCTGATCGCGGGCGGGTTGGCCATGGCGGCGATGCTGGCCAGCTATTCACCCGACGATCCAAGCTGGCTGGCCGCCACCGACGCCGAGGCGCAGAACGCGCTGGGCAGGCTGGGTGCGGCCATCGCCTCGCCGCTGTTCGTGATCGCCGGGCACGCGGCCTGGGGGCTGGTGGTGCTGTTCCTGGGCTGGGGCCTGCGCTTCGTCTTGCATCGCGGGTCGGACCGGGCGCTGGGCCGGGCCATCTTTGCGCCGATCGCGGTGGCGCTGGGCGCCGTCTATGCCTCGACCCTGGTGCCGGGGGGCGATTGGGAACATTCCTTCGGGCTGGGCGGGTTGTTCGGCGATACCGTTCTGGGCGCATCCCTTGGCCTGTTGCCGCTGCCGGCCGCATGGGGACTCAAGGCGCTGTCCGTGCTGTCCTTCGCCGCGACGCTGGCAATGGGCGCCTATGTTCTTGGCTTCGAGAGGGGCGAGATGCGGGGCTTGTGGCGGTTCCTGTGGCAGGGCCTTGTGCTGCTATATGCCGTGGCGCTGATGCTGGCGGTCCGGGCCGCTTCATGGCTGGCGGGCCGTATCGGGGCCGCGGCCGCGGCGCGGCGGGATGCCGCCGCCGCGCCGGAAATGCCCGAGATATCCGAACCCGCGCCGGCCCGATCCGGAACGTTGCGGGCCGAACCGCGGCTGCGCGTGACGGGGCCCGAGGTGGAGGCCGCGCCGCGCCCCGGCCTGTTCGCCCGCGTGCCATCGGTCCTGCGCCGGGTGATGGAACCGGGCGCCGCCACCGCGCTGGAACCCGAACTCGTGGAGCGTGACCTGGCGCCGGGCGCCGCAGGGCTGGAAGCACCGTCGGACGACCGCATCCGCGCCCGTATCGCAGATGCCGTGCGCGCCCGCATGGGCGGCGACGAACGCCTGCCCGGCGCGCGGATGGAACCGCCGGTGACCGGACGCCTGCATCTGGACGAACCCGAGGCGGAGGCCGATTTCGAACCCGATGCGGAAGTGGCCGAGCCGATCCACCTGACCCGCCTTCCCGGCGAGGCCGAGGCCGAACCGCGCCGCGTCGTGCAGCCGCCGCCGCGCCGCGCGCCCGCGCCCTCGAAACAGGCCCTGGACGAGGCGCAGCCGAGGCTGGCGCTGGAGGAAACGCCGGCCGGCGCCGATTACGAACATCCGCCCCTGTCGCTTCTGGCCAGCCCGGAAACGATCACCCGCCACCAGCTTTCGACCGAGGCGCTGGAGGCCAATGCGCGGATGCTGGAGGCCGTGCTGGACGATTACGGCGTCAAGGGCGAGATCGTCAGCGTGCGCCCCGGTCCCGTCGTAACGCTTTACGAACTGGAACCCGCGCCGGGCCTGAAGGCTTCCCGCGTGATCGGGTTGGCCGATGACATCGCGCGGTCGATGTCGGCCTTGTCGGCCCGCGTGTCGACGGTGCCGGGCCGGTCGGTCATCGGCATCGAACTGCCCAACGCGCATCGCGAGAAGGTGCTTCTGCGCGAGATCCTCGCTGCCCGCGATTTCGGCGATGGCAACCAGAAGCTGCCGCTGGCGCTGGGCAAGAACATCGCGGGCGAGTCGATCGTGGCGAACCTGGCCAAGATGCCCCACCTGCTGATCGCCGGCACCACCGGTTCGGGCAAGTCGGTGGCGATCAACACGATGATCCTGTCGCTGCTATACAAGCTGTCGCCCGAGGAATGCCGGCTGATCATGATCGACCCGAAGATGCTGGAACTGTCCGTCTATGACGGCATTCCGCACCTTCTGTCGCCCGTCGTCACCGACCCCAAGAAGGCCGTCGTCGCGCTGAAATGGGTCGTGGCCGAGATGGAGGAACGCTATCGCAAGATGTCCAAGATGGGC
>Ga0180436_10002404_pt1 | contig 17816 bp, 9 predicted proteins | sample SS_ome_2_FD_132434 | JGI IMG/M metagenome (GOLD analysis project Ga0180436, IMG submission 132434) | Hypersaline lake sediment archaeal communities from the Salton Sea, California, USA - SS_3_S_2 metaG | ecosystem: Environmental > Aquatic > Non-marine Saline and Alkaline > Hypersaline > Sediment...
CAGGCAGCAGGAGTATGTCAACAAGGTGGGATATTCCGAGCGGACCGATGCCGTGATCGAACCCAAGCTGTCGCTGCAGTGGTTCCTGAAGATGGATGAACTGTCGAAACCCGCCCTGGAGCACGTTATGAACGACGATGTGCAACTGCAGCCCGCTAAGTTCAAGAATGTGTACCGGCACTGGATGGAGAATGTCAGGGACTGGTGTATTTCCAGGCAGCTGTGGTGGGGACAGCGGATCCCGGCATTCTTTTATGGCGACAACCCGGGACCAAACGACTACGTGGTGGCGCTGACGCCTGAAGAAGCACTTGCAGAAGCAATAAAGGTGAGCGGCAACGAAGCGCTGACCCTCACCGACCTGCGGCAGGACGAAGATGTGCTGGACACATGGTTCTCCTCATGGTTGTGGCCCATCTCTGTGTTTGACGGGATCAGGAACCCGGAAAATGCAGACATACGGTATTACTATCCCACCAACGATTTGGTCACGGCACCCGAAATCCTCTTTTTCTGGGTGGCCCGGATGGTCATAGCGGGGTACGAATACCGGGACGAAAAGCCATTCAGCAATGTCTATCTCACCGGGATCGTACGTGACAGTCAGCGCAGGAAAATGTCCAAGTCGCTGGGCAACTCACCCGACCCGATCGGGCTGATGAAGAAATACAGTGCAGACGGGGTACGCGTGGGGATGTTGCTCTGTTCGCCTGCAGGGAACGACCTGTTGTTTGATGAAAGCCTTACCGAGCAGGGACGGAATTTCAGCAACAAGATTTGGAATGCCTTCCGCCTGGTGAATGCATGGGAGGTGGATGACCAGCTGGAGCAACCTGCATCTTCAGAAAGGGCCATTGCATGGTTCGACGCCAGGTTGAACAAAGCCATGAAGGAGATCGATGACCAGTTCGGGAAATACAGGATCTCCGATGCCTTGATGGTGACCTACAAATTGTTCTGGGACGAATTCTCTTCCTGGTACCTGGAGATGATCAAGCCGGCCTATCAGCAACCCATCGACCGGGCAACGCTGGATGCCACCCTGGAATTTTTCGGGAAATTACTGAAATTATTGCATCCCTTCATGCCGTTCATTACCGAGGAACTCTGGCAACTCCTTGAAAAACGGAATCCTGGCGATAGCATTATGATCGCCCCGCTGCCGGAAATGCAGAAGCCGGACAAAAAACTCCTGAAAAAATTCGAGATCGTGAAGGAGATCATCACCCAGGTAAGGAGCATCCGCAAGGACAAGAACCTGGGCAAAAACGATTCCCTGGAACTGTTCGTCAGGAACAACGCGAACGGTGATTATCCCGCCGGTTTCGAACCCGTGCTCATGAAATCGGGCATCCTGACCGGCATCACCGTAACACCGGACAAGGTCGAGGGAGCCGTCTCTTTCATTGTAAAGAACGTGGAATATTATGTGCCCCTGAAAGGGCTGATCGATACCGCGGAAGAGGTCGACAAACTGGAAAAGGAGCTGGAATACACCAGGGGGTTCCTTTCAAGCGTGATGAAAAAGCTGGGCAACGAGCGTTTTGTCAATAATGCTCCTGGTTCGGTGGTGGATGCTGAAAAGAAAAAGCTGGCCGATGCGGAGGCAAAGATCAGCACACTCGAGGAGCAGATCGCAGCGTTGAAGTCAGTCTGATCAGGGACTCAGGCGTTGCCTGCACCACCTGCCGGAGCTGTCGCGCTGAAATTCAATGCGGTCGTGCAGCCGGTTTTCCCTTCCCTGCCAGAATTCAATGTTATCGGGAATGAGCCGGTAGCCGCCCCACATGGGCGGTCGCGGGATAATGTCATGGTCCTTGTAGGCTTTTTTTACTGCATCAAATTGATCCTCAAGTGTTTTCCGGTCAGATACCGGACTACTTTGTTCCGAGGCCCAGGCGCCCAGCTGGTTGTTTCTTGGACGGGCGGAATGATAGAGATCGGAATCCTTCGCCGGTATTTTTTCCACTTTTCCCTGTATCCTGATTTGCCGTTCCAGTTCGGGCCAGAAGAAACTCATGGCAGCAAAGGGATTTTCATCCAGTTCGTGGCCTTTCCTGCTTTTATAATTGGTATAGAATTGAAATCCGCCGGCATCGAATCCTTTCAGCAGCACAATCCTTGCAGAGACCCTGCCTTCTGCGCTTGCAGTAGATAGTGTCATGGCAGTGGGTTCCGGCAGGTCTGCATCAAAGGCCTCCATGAGCCATTTTTCGAACAGTTCCACAGGGTGCGAAGGAAGGTCCGTCTCATTCAGGCTCGATTTGCCGTATTCATTTCTGTAATAATAGGGATCCGACATTTAGATCATGTTTTGATAGTAAACATGATAACAGCCTGAATGTTCAAAGGTTCAGAAATCAGCTTTCAGACTCAGGTCGAGGCTCCTGACCTGGTGGGTAAGGGCACCTGCGGAGATGAAGTCGACGCCACATTCAGCATACAGCCTGAGTGTATCGAGTGTGATACCGCCGGAGGATTCTGTTTCTGCCCGGCCATCGATGAGCTGCACCGCCTCCCTGGTCATTTCCACCGTAAAATTATCCAGCAGGATCCTGTGTACCCCGCCTTTTCCGAGCACTTTTTCTATATCCTGAAGGGAGCGTACCTCCACTTCGATTTTCAGCTGAAGCTGTTTTTCAGCAATGTAATCCGTTGCACGCGCAATGGCCTGTTCAATTCCGCCTGCAAAATCGATGTGATTGTCCTTGATCAGGACCATGTCGTAGAGTCCGATCCTGTGATTTACACCACCACCGATCCTCACTGCCTCTTTTTCCATGTACCTGAACCCGGGTGTGGTTTTCCGCGTGTCGAGCACCTTTGTGCCGGTGCCTTCCAGTTCCTTCACATACCTGGCAGTTTCGGTCGCGATCCCGCTCATGCGCTGCATCACATTCAGCACGAGCCGCTCCGTCTGCAGGATGGAACGTACGCTTCCTTCCACGTGGAAGCAGATGTCGCCCGGCTTGATATGTGCACCGTCCCTGGTGCGCAATTCCATCCTGAGTCCGGGATCGAAGGTGTTGAAGATGCGTTGCGCGATCTCAATGCCGGCGATGATGCCGGGTTCCTTGACAAGTAATTTTGCTTTGCCGGTGGCAGCAGCGGGGATGGTGCTCAGCGTGGTATGGTCGCCGTCGCCGATATCTTCCCTGAGCCACAGGCCGACCAGGTCTTCGGGGGTAAACATATGCATGGGATCAGATTTTTTCAATGCTCATGGAGTAGATGATCTTCTTTTTGCTTCCATCCAGGAAGTAAAGATTGACGCTGAAGGATCCTTTCCTGGTCACCAGGGTGCCAAGTCCGTACCTGGTATCCTTCTCGGTACCTTCGTATTCGAGCTGAAAGGAAAGCGGCTGATTTTTCTTGAAAAAATCCTGCATGATCCTGGAAGCCTGGTTTTTACTGGTAACATATTCATCCTTCAGGATCTTCATTTCCAGGTTGTCGTGGAAATATTCCGCCAGTTGCCTGGCATCACCTTTTACGAATGCTTCAGTAATCCCTGTCGGCACGGTCTGTGAAATTCCGTTCATCGCCAGGAACAGCAACACTGGTATCATTACAAATCTCATCATTCCCCTGGGGTTGTTCATACTTTTTGGCCGGGTTATTGCATTAAAAAACGATTAAGCGCTATGTTTGTATTGATTGTGCAATAATCAGACCAAATCAGCATGTTTGCAAGTTAAAAAAATTCGCTGTATCTGCGGCTTTTATGAAACTGAAACTCATTCTTACCGGGAAAACGAAGGCAGGATACCTGCAGGAAGGCGTGGATGAATACCTGAAACGGATCAAAAGGTATGCGCCGCTCATTGTGGAAACGATCCCCGATCTCAGGGTGTCAGGAAAAATGAGTACCGGGGAGGTGAAAAAGATGGAAGGACAGCAGATCCTGCAACGGCTCAAGCCGGCTGATCATGTTATTTTGCTGGACGAGCGCGGGAAGCGGTTTACTTCTGAAGCATTCGCACATTACCTGGAAGGACTTGAGGGACGTACCGGGCAAACGGTTTTTGTTACTGGTGGGGCATATGGTTTTTCGGAAGAGGTATTTGCCCGGGGTGACCAGAAAATATCTTTATCAGACATGACCTTCTCCCACCAGATGGTCAGGCTGATTTTTTCCGAACAACTGTACAGGGCCTACACGATCCTGAACGGGGAACCTTACCATCATAAGTAATCAACTATGGAACCGGAGAAGGAACATATTTTTACCCTGACGACCAGGCCGCTGTTCAGACGCCTGTTCCTGTTCGTCTTTGCAGTTTGTCTTGTTGCTGTGGCGGTGCTGCAGTATAATTATTATTCCCGCACTTACAATACACGGGATCTGGATGAATTTACCACTGTATTGCATCGCAAGGAACAGGTGGTTCAGAACATCTTCAACGAGTTGTCAGAAGCATTTGCACAAGGTGCCCCGCTGGAGGTACTTGATGCCCGTTCGGAGGAATTCAGGAATCTGGCTTCGGGGGAAGACATCGGCTTCTATTTTTTCCAGGACAACCGGCTGGTCTACTGGTCGGATCATTCTGTTCCACTGCGCATCCGCTGGTCGGCCAGGTTCAGCAGCCCTGTGTATGAAACCCTGAACGGCACGTACGTTGCGCTGAACAGGGAAGTGGAGGATGGGCACCTCTTCGCACTGATCCTGGTCAGGAAGGATTACCTCTATGAGAATGATTACCTGGAACGCTCGTACCAGGAAGATTTCCAGGTGGGAGAGGAGGTCCCGTTATTGCGACAAACGGGACCCGGCCTGGCAGATGTTCACAACCTGGAAGGCGATTACCTTTTTTCGCTGGATCTTTTCTCCAGTCTCAGGAAGAATGTACTGAACATCACCCTTGCCGGACTGCTGGTCCTGCTGGGGATCATCGCACTTTTTGCCTGGTTCATATTGAATATCGATGCCAGCTCCGCCCGCCGGAAAAGGTCCGCATGGCTGCTGGGGAGTATACTGACCCTGGTGCTGATTCCACTCATCATCATTTACCTGGAGGTTCCGCGGATCATCTTCGAAGCAGAATTCTTTCAGCCGGAAATCTATGCCAGCATGACTTTCCCGTCGCTGGGTCAGCTTTTTTTCTTCATCCTGATGGTGTTTTCGATTACGCTGCTGTTTTACTGGTTTTTTGACCGGAGCGGCAAGCTGACGGCAGCTTTTCGTCGTCCGCTGACCATCGTGGTGGTCATGGCCTCCGCGGTCTGGTTCGTTTTTGCGCATCACATGATACGGTCGCTGGTGCTTGACTCCACCATCTCGTTCGAGGCCTTCCAGCTGGATTCACTCTCGGTGTACACATTTTTCGGCTTGTTTATAATGCTGATGTCGCTGATGGTTTTTATCCTGCTGTTCGATAAGGCGTTGAAGAGTGCGAAAGCACCTGCTGATCTGCGTAAGCTGGCATGGTTACTGCTGCCCGGACTGTTGGTTCAGCTGCCTTTTCTTTTTATGGATAAGTGGCACCTGGAGTGGAGTACCCCGTTGTTCTACATTGCCATTGCTTCATCGCTTATATATTTGAAAACCAGGGTAGTAAAACTTAAGTTTTCCCAGTTTTTTGTACTGATCTTCCTGGTGTCTGTCTTTCTGACCGTCGACTTGCGAAAACACTCATCAGAAAAACTGAATGCACAAAAGGAGATTGAACTGGCCAAGCTTTCCACCGAGCATGATGCGGTCGCAGAGATGCTTTTTCCCGATCTTACAAACCAGTTGCAGAGCGACAGTGCACTTGTGAGGCGGTTGTCATACGAGATCATTGACAGGGACCTGATCTTTGAATACCTGCAGCGGGTATATTTCTCAGGTTACTGGACCAAGTATGACCTGATGATCACCTTGTGCCGGCCGCCCGACAGTGTATACATCGAGACGCCGGAAGAAAAGTGGTATCCCTGTTATTCATTTTTCGAGGGGATGTTGGGAGATGAAGGTATCCTGGTGGAAGACAGCAATTTTTATTTCCTGAACAACCTCAATGGCCGGATCTCCTACCTTGGATGGATTCCCTATACGGTGCATGGCAATGAGATTTCGCTTTTCCTGGAATTGGATTCAAAGATCATTTCTGAAGAGCTTGGATACCCGACACTGCTCATGCGGGAAGGTCAGAAGCAGGGTGAAGTATTCTCGTACGCCAAGTACAACCGCGGAAAGCTGATCACAAGCAGCGGCGCCTATAATTACCGGCTGAGCCCGGATTATTACACTGAGAAGGAGAACACTTTCGAGAACATCCGGATGGGAGGGTTCGATCACACGATCTTTAACGTGGATCCTGAAAATACCGTGATCGTGAGCTTGCCTGTTGTTTCCTTTGTCGACAAGCTGATTTCGTTTTCATACATTTTTGCCTATATATTTGCATTGTTCGCCCTGACCTACCTGGTTGTTTCAGCTTCGCACCTGCGTGCAACCGTTACCTGGGATTTCAAGAACAAGATCCAGTATTCAATGATCGGGGTATTGTTCCTGACCTTCCTGGTGATCTGTACCGGGACGATCTATTTCGTGATCCAGCAGTACCGGATGAAACACCACGATACACTTCAGAATACCATGCGGTCGTTGTACATTGAGCTGGTGCATAAGGTTGAATACGAGGAAGATCTCCGTAACTGGTCTTCCGACGGCTACTATAACCTGGATGAGTTGCTGCGTAAATTTTCCAATGTATTCTACACCGACATCAATATGTATGATGAACAGGGACTGTTGCTGGCCACTTCGAGGAACGAGATCTTTGACCAGGGACTCCTGAGCATACGAATGAACAGGGAAGCCTTCGACCGGTTGTCAGGGGAGGACTATTCCGCTTTCATACATACGGAGCAGATTGGCAGGATGAGTTACCAGTCGGCCTACACCCCATTGCTCAATAACGAGAATAAATTCCTGGCCTACCTGAACCTTCCCTATTTTACGCAGCCCGAGATTCTTGCCCAGGAGGTGACCAACCTGGTGGTGGCGATCCTGAATACCTATGTGCTTCTGCTGTTGCTTATCTTGTTCCTGAGCGTATTCCTGGCCGACCGGATCACACAGCCGCTGCGGTTCATCCAGAGCAGGATTGCGCAGCTGAGCCTGAGCGAAAGCAATGAGAAGATCATTTACAAGGGGAAAGATGAGATTGCAGGACTGGTGGATGAGTACAATTACATGGTCGATGAACTGAAAAAAAGTGCTGAATTGCTTGCACAATCGGAACGTGAATCGGCCTGGCGGGAGATGGCCAAACAGATCGCCCACGAGATCAAGAATCCGCTCACCCCCATGAAACTGAATGTGCAGCACATGCAGCGGATGATCGAGGAGGATGAAGGGGATATCAGGGAGCGGATCGCCAGGGTCAGTGCAACGCTGGTGGAGCAGATCGACCTGCTGGGGTCCATTGCCAGCGAGTTTTCCGATTTTGCCCGGATGCCCAGGGCAAATTACAAGAAGATCAACATCGTGAAAAAGCTGTACAATGTGACCGACCTGTTTGAGAACACGGAAGGAGTGCATATAGCCCTGGATACAGGCGGGCTGAAAGATATACGGACCTATGGAGATCCGGAGCAGTTCCAGCGGGTGATCATCAACCTGGTGAAAAACGGCATACAGTCGGTACCAGAGGGAAGGGAAAAGAAGATCCTGATTACACTGGAGGAAGCTCCGGAACAGACAGCCATTGTTACGGTTACGGACAATGGAAAGGGCATTGCCGAAGAGGTCAGGGACAAGCTGTTCCGGCCCAACTTCACCACCAAGTCGGGTGGCATGGGCATGGGGCTTGCGATCTCTGCGAACATTGTTAAATCGATGGGTGGAAATATCTGGTTCAGAACCAGGTCCGGAGAGGGAACCAGTTTCTTTGTAAAGGTGCCCGTAGCCTGAGCGTCCGCTGTGCTCCTCTCAAAACCCTTTTCCGGTTTTCCGGCTGTTTTGTTTATGCAGTGAACAGGTTTTCAGTTATAGCAGTTATTCAGCGAATCAGATGTTATTCTGGTTCATTCAGGACAGCAGTTGATCAAATTCCCGGTGCAACCGGCATTATAAATACCAGGTCGTTAACAAAACAGCGTGTTGGCAATTGTTTTTTTTCTATCTTAGATTTCGAAATGAGCGTCACCAGGAACCTGCAATCCGTATACCGGGGAAACATCCTTTCCCTGCTCCTTCTTGTGCTGTTGGGAGGTGCGGAGGCGTATGGACAGACGATCATCAACGACAATGTCATCAACAATTATGCATCAGTTGAGATGATGTATACGTATGAATCAGGCGACAGGGATTCAGTAGTAGTTGCCGATGCTTCTGCTTTCAGCAAGGACGATATCGTGATGCTTTACCAGCCGAAAGGTTTCCTGATTGATTCGTCTACGGGAGACTGGGGAACCGTGGGAGTATCTGCAGATATTGGTGAATACGCCTTCCTGGTGATTGATCAGATCGAGGGCAATACGATCATTTTTAATAATTCCACGGATTTTGGCAGTACAAAGGATTATACTGTAAGCCAGCTGATCAGGGTGGCAGTCTATGACAGTGCATACCTGAATGGCACTGTCACCGCGCCGGCCTGGGATTCTGCCAGCGGAACCGGCGGTGTGGTTGCCATGTATGTGAAGGGCAGGTTACAGCTTGGCGCTGACATTGACGTTTCAGGCAAAGGTTTTAGAGGCGCAGTACCGAACCCGGCTGACACTTATTCGGGGGGGTGTTATGGAGATGACATCCGTTTCAGGCAACGGAATTACCCGGTCAGTGCATTTGATACGGCTGGACTCAAGGGAGAAGGAGCTGTTGCAAGCAATGCTTTATATGCAAGAGGGAAAGGGCGGGTTATGAACGGCGGTGGCGGTGGAAATGCCAGCTATGCCGGAGGTGGTGGAGGCGGAAATTTCTTTTCTGGAGGAAATGGCTATGGACAATCAAGTTTGTGCAGTGATCCGAATGGTGATGAAGCTGCAGGAGAAGGTGGGTTGGGCCTGTTTGGACTTTCACTTTATACAAATACCGGCAACCGTGCCAACAGGATTTTCTTCGGCGGTGGCGGCGGTACAGGTGTATATGATGTCGTTGGCCGGAAATCTTCCCCGGGTGGCGACGGCGGGGGGATCGTGGTGATTGTTGCAGATGAGATCTACTCCGACAACCTGGGGGGCATTTATGCCAATGGCAATTCAGTTACCCAGGTGAGTGAAGGTGCCGGGGGTGGCGGCGGAGCTGGTGGGTGTATTGTATTGGATGCCAACAGGTATTCAGGACAAATAAAATTATCGGCCACAGGTGGGTTCGGTGGTTCCACAGTTGATGGAGGCGCTGTTACCGGTCCGGGTGGCGGCGGTGCAGGAGGAGTTTACTGGTTGAAATACTTCGACAATTCAGTAGTGGATACCATTGACAATTCATCAAACTACGGCAGCACAGAAACATACATTGCACAGTCAGGAGGAAAAACAAGACTGATCACCAACCTGGAGGTGCCATTGCGCGGATTTCTTTTTAATACCCTGCCCCCTAATGATACAGTCTGTTCAGATGTCATCCCGGATCCGATCAAAGCCTCTTCCCCAAAAGGAGGTGTGAAACCCTATTCATATAAATGGATACAAAGCCCGAATGGTGAGGACAGCTGGATCGATGCGGTCGAAGTGAATGACCAGATGGATTATTCCTTTACTGCCCCAATAACGGATACAATCCATTACAGGCGGATCGTTTCTGATGCGGGAGAGCTTATTGATACCAGCACTGTTTTTACCTATGTTGTTGTTCCGCAGGTCGAAGGAAATGCCATTCTCGCGCCGGATGAGATCTGCTACGGTCTTACTGCGGAGACGCTGGAGCAGCATCCGGATTCAATCCTGGGCGGTGCTGATGTCGGGATTGATGACACTGCCTTCAGCTGGATCAGCCGGTTGGCAAGTGGCGGTGCATGGGAGGATGTACCCGGATCCTTTGCTGACAAATATACACCATCAGGAGATACAGTCAGTACACTCTACAGCAGGATTGTCTATTCCAGTGTCTGCGCCGATACAAGCAATGCCATCCAGATCACCGTGCTGCCGGAGATCACGGGAAATACAATCACGGTGGGTGACATGGATACAATCTGTTATGGCATGCAATCTGATCCCATTGTCGGCACGCAGCCCCAGGAGGGTGCAGGTCCCGGCTCCTACACCTATGCCTGGCAGGTCAGTCCCGATGGCGTCAGCTGGGGGAGCGATCCGGATTCTTTGGTAACCTCAACCAATGAGAATTTCAATCTGTCGGTCTGGGATGCGACCAGGTACATCAGGCGCGTGGTATACTCCGGCGAGGACAGTACCTGCGTCAGCATAAGCAATACACAGGTAATCAGGGTGCTGGATACCATCTCCAATAATGTGCTCATACCAGATACAGACATGATCACCATCTGCCAGTTCAACCCCTTGCCCGATGGCGGTCTTGACGGAACCACGCCAACAGGTGGCGATCCGGGCAATTATACATATTCCTGGCAGGTGCGGGACAAATCAGGTACCTGGGCAGATTCCGCCAGCCTGTCACCCGGAACAAAATTCACGCTTCAGTCATTTGATGATACCACCTACATCCGCCGACTGGTGGTTTCGGGCGATAACGATGTCTGTAAAAGCTACACCGATTCCCTGGTGGTGGGGATCGTGTGGAAGATCGAAAACAATATGCTGACTGCTGCACCGGAAACCTATTGCCAGGGCGATGCATTGTCCACAACCCTCACTGCGGGGGCATTGTCAGGAGGTGCGAACGGGATCGGTATACAATGGCAATACCGCACAGAGACAGGTGACTGGAGCCCTGCACCCGGGAACAATGCACTGCAAAATTATGATTTTCAGGAGGAGCTGGGAGAATCACTTTATTTCAGAAGGTATACATGGTCAGAACCGACGGACTCTGTCTGTTTTGATACTACCACAACGGTGAAGATCACGGTACAGGACAGTATTCAGCAAAATGACATATTGCTGATCAATGATGCAACACTTGACAATCCCTTCCTTGATTCGATCTGTGCCGGGCTGGACCTTGAGCTTACCGGGTCGGTCGATGCGCTGACAGGGGGTGATGAGAGTGCATATGCGTTCAAATGGGAAGTCAGCAGTCAGCCCGATTTCTCAGCAAGCACAACGGCTGCCACACCCGGATACACAATCCTGGATTTCCGGGATCCTGCCTTTTTCAGGAGGATTGTCGTTTCCGGGGTGTGTGAAGATACCACCGACCGGTTGCTGGTGCAGCCTATTGATTTACCTACCGGTAGACTGGTATTACCCTCCGGACAGGCAGACCAGGTATGTTCCTCGGATGAACTCCCTGTTGAATTGAAAATTGAAGACCTTTATCTTGATCCGCTTGCAAACAGCTACAATGTGTATGTCAGCTATATCTCCCAGAACAGCACCGGAAGTGAGCAATTTACCAATGTTGTGGGACAGGATCCCCTGGTAGACTTTTTTGTTTCCACCGATTCTGCAGAAAGTTATGTATATACACTCGACTCGATCATTGACGATCGCGGGTGTGTATCCGAGGTGGTTGATCCGAACCAGCCCTCCATCCTGGTTTTTTATTCGCCGGAGGTGACAATAACTGCGGCAGATACACTGGTCTGCGGTCCCGAAGTACGTCTGACCGCCACCAACCAGGGAGGGGTGCCGCCGCCGAAGTGGTTTGCATCGACAGTCAGGAATAACCTGGACGGCTCAGATACCGTCACATTTACCCCTGATGGACTGCTTGAGGCAGATGCGCAGCTGGATTTCTGGTTCAACGACACGGTGAAGATGGTGTACGGATTTTTACTGGAAACAAGCGCCGAGGTCGGCAAGGCCTGCGCAGATTCAGCGTATATCACGGTAACGCATTTTCAGCCACCGGAACAGGATACGCTCATGCTCGCAGCGGATGCTTTTTATTTTCAGCAAACCTATGACCTTACACAGCTGGAACCGGAGATCGGTGTGGGGCTGTCAACCTGGACAGTTGACAATTCGGGCGCTGGATTTGCGGATGCGGCGAACAGGGTTGCGTCCGGATTTACTTTTGAGCAGGAACACGTTTATACCTGGACCGTGGAGAATGGAAGATATCCGGATGGTTCCTATGTTTGCCCGGTCAATACAGATGAGGTGGTCCTGGTTCAGCACGATTTACGGCAATACGAAGGATTTTCCCCGAACAATGACGGCTTCAACCAGGTCTTCGTGATCCCGGGACTGATCCATGCCACCGATTTCACCTTTACACTGTTTAACAGCTGGGGAACCAGGGTATACGGTATTACAAAGGGGGAAGCCGGGATACGGCAGGTGGAGATTGATGGTGAATTGATGGAGGAGCACATTATCTGGGACGGGTACCTGGAGGGGCAGGGAACGGTGGCTTCGCCCGGGACCTATTATTATACACTGACATTTGAAATAGATGGAAGTGCCGTTGAATATGCACCGAAGCAGGGTTATATCATATTAAAAAGATAAGGCTGGAATGCGCATCTGTCTTGCAATTATATTAACAATCGTGTTGCTTCCCCTTCGGGGACAGGACCTGCCCGACCTGTCGAACTACCAGCACAACTGGCTGATATTCAATCCTGCATTTGCCGGATCCAGGGATGTGTTGAGTGTCAACCTGTTTTCACAGGACAAGGCGGTGTTGCATCCGGAAATACCGGCCCCGAAATACCTGCAGATCTCTGCACATACACCTTTTACAAAATCCCCCAATAATGCCGTGGGATTTTCCTATTTCAATGAAAAACGCCCGGGTTACGGGATCGGCGGACTTAATTTCCAGGAAGCAGTGCCGCTTGTCAGGCACAATATGGCCGCCTATTATTCGCACCGTGTCAAGCTCAATAACGGGGCCCAGCTTTCCATGGGTGTTTCGGCGATCCTGGCGCTAGAGAAAGCGGATAACAATGCATTGGATCTGAGGCAATCAAATGATCCTCAATTTATGACGGATCTTGAGCCGACGCTGAACGCGAATTTTAGTGCCGGGGTGTTGTACTATACGGAAAAAACGTTTGTCGGATTTTCGATTCCGCGGCTGGTTGCCCCAATCACGTTGGTGGACAATAACAATTACAATACTGACGGTGATGACAATGATGATGGGGAGATTGAAAGACTGGAATTGGGCCCGGTCATTTCCGGCTATAACCTGCTCCTGTCTGCAGGCAGGAAATTTGGACAGGGAGCGATCACCTATTATCCCAACTTCCTGGTCAATTATATTCCTGAAGCGGGTATTCTGAATACCAATTACATGGCCAGCATGAATATTGGGTTCATGAATGAAAAATTCTGGGTGGGGACCATCTATAAATCCAGCCAGGCGCTCGCAGTGAATATGAATTTTGAGATACTTGAGGGTAAAGGGCTGATCGGAGTCTCGTGGGATTTTCCGCTGAAAAGCACCGTCGGGTATTTTGACAATGCATTTGAGATTGTGTTCCGGTATGACAACCTGGTGAAAGTGGTAACGAAAGCACCTTATTATTTCTGACGTGAATAGAATATTTATCATATTGATCTTTTCTGTCTTCGTCCTTCAGGCCCTGGATGCGCAAACTTATCGTGTGGTTAAAAATGATGAACTCAGCAATGTGAGTGAGGCCCAGCTGGCGCCGGTACCCTATGTGCATAACGGTGATACAGGGATTGTCTATATGTCGAATATTACCATTCCCGGGACCAGCAGGTCACGGCATCAGTATGGGTCTCCGATGGATCTCTATTTTTATGATCAGACGGAGAAAAAGGGAATGAAAAATCCCAGGCTCCTTGATCCTGGTAAGAAGTTTTTTACCATCGGCGATGATGGACCGGCAACATTCAGCGGTGATTATAGCAGGGTTTGCCTGGTGCAGCCCCAGAAAGGTGCCGACGGTGAACCACTTGCCAATGGCAACGGGGGACTGTTTTTTGCAGAGTGGGTCGACGGGGAATGGTCCGAACCGGTGCCGTTTACACACAATGATCCTGGTGTCAATTTCAGCACACCCTGCCTGTCGAAAGACGGTCAGATTTTATTTTTTGCTGCCGAAGGCGACCTGGAGGGAGCATTTGGAGGCATGGATATTTACTATACAATGGAGACGAATGGTTCCTGGTCGGCCCCCGTGAACCTTGGCAATAGGATCAATACACCTGAACATGAAATCTTTCCTTATTATTACCCGATCGAAGGGACTGACAATACGAATATCAGGTTGTATTTCAGCAGCAAGGGCCATAATGCCCGTGGTGGAACTTATGACCTGTTCTATTCGGTCTTCTATGAAGGAGAATGGATGGAAATATTACCAGTACCTTCTTTAAATACATCCGATTTCGATGAGCTTGGAATATTTTTCACAAAGAATATTGGTGAAGGAATGTTGTCAAGAAGAATCGGGGACAGCTTCAATATTTATGATTTCAGATCCAGTGTGGCAGATTATGAGCCCTTTGCAAATGCAGGCCCGCCGAAAGTGGCGCCCTTGTGTTACAGGATCTATGAAAGCTCCATGGATACCATCGACCCGGTAGTGTTTGAATATGAATGGGTGATCAACGACACCCTCCGGTTGCCGGGGCATGAAGTTAAATACTGTTTTCCCGGCCCCGGATTTTATAGTATGACATTTAATGTTACCAACAAGCTGACAGACACAATTATATATAACGCGGCCCAGGTTGACCTGAGGATTCCGGAATACAAACAACCGGTGATCACTGCTCCGGATACAGTCGTTGCGGGTGAGCCGGTCTATTTCAGTGCAGCGGAATCCGACCTGCCGGAGGATTGGGACAGGTTTGAGTATTTCTGGGATTTTGGTGATCTTACCCCTCAAGGCAAGGGAGAAGTTGTATCTCATGCGTACATACAAAGAGGGGAATACAGGGTGGTCCTGGGAGCTAAAAAAGTGCTGAGCAGGAGTGAGGAGCGATTAATACGTAATAATGAGCTCAATGAAGAAGACTTCAAACAGGCAGTAATCAAGGACATTGTTGTACTGCAGGAATAGACCCGCCCGCCCACTATTGATAACTAAGATTTTAAATTGCACGAATTTTGTATATTTTTATCAAATCGTGTACAATGAAAGAAATGAGAAGACTGATATTTATATTATCTGCAATATTTTTTTGCCAGCTTTCCTTTGCACAGCCTGTTCCGAATAAGGAGGAAAACATCCCCCACCTGATGACCTTTGGGAATGAATCGGACATCAGCTGGGGGGATGATGATTTTTCGCAGGCTTTCTTTTTCCAGGTACCTGCTGATTTCAAGGAACAGGTATTTATCAGGGTGTTTGATCCTGATACCGGCGGAGCGATCGATGAAATACGGGGAGGATGGAATACCCAATGCGTGTTCGAAGTATATGGAGGTGAGGGGTGTCATTCCGAAGAAGATGCCAGGGAGACTTCACCTTTCGGCAATTACAAGAGTGGCACGCTCATGGCCATGAAAGTCTTTGGGGAGGATCCCCGGTATGATCAAAACTGGTACACCTTCGGACCGTTCAATCCTGCAGAGGGTGAATACCTGGAAGTGTTTGACAGTTATGTTTTTAAAGTGATATGCGAGGGCATTGCAGGCGATGATGGCAATATGTACAATTACTACCTCAGCACCGACGCAGATAAAAATGTACCTATTGAAGGCGCCAATGCCTTTGCCTATGAATATTCCTTCAGGATGCACAATGATGTCAATGAAACATCACACATTTATCCCTATATCATGGAAGGCACCATCACTGTGCAGATTTCTAATTTTGACTGGGACAATGACGGGAACATCCTGGTAGTGTCGACGGAGCGGCAGGGACAACGTATAGAAATATCCGGGGAGGCAAATTGGGTAGATGATCAGGTGAAGGTCATCGATGCCGAAGTGGGAGGATCCTATGACCTGCAACTGCCCAAGCGGAAGACATTTCCGCCTGTTAAGAACAATAATGTCGTGGTAAATGTAAGAAACCAGTTCAATGAGACCATGCCGTTCTATACCAGCCCCATCGGGGGAGTACCTGAGTATAAAAAATATAAGGGTAACCTTGAAGCCCTCCCGGATGATGGAAATTAATTACTGATTGATTCTCTATGAAAAGAACGATACTCTTATTGTTGATCTCCACTGCAATCACTTCGTTGCAGAGCCAGTCCTTCCAGATCATGCGGTACGGTATCGGGGATGGTCTCCTGCATGAAGCAACATATGCATTGATACAGGATGAGGATGGTTTTATCTGGATCTCCACCAGCCAGGGACTGAATAAACTGGATGGCGTCAATTTCACCTCGGTTTTTTCAGGAGATACACTGCCTTCCACCATCGCAACAAAAAGTTACAGGGACAGCAGGGGAAGGATATGGTTCGGGTACCTCGACGGACAAATTGCTGTGCTGGATGAAGGCAGCTTCAGGGTTTTTTCGCAGAAAGACACGGTAGTGTCTGCCATCGCGGGATTTGCGGAGGACAGTGAAGGGAATATTCTCTCCATGACACAGCAGCACGGAATGATCCGTATAGACAAAAATTTTCATTTTCATTATGCACGTGATCCTTTCAGGGGAACACTTGTTTCCGATTTCCTTCTTACCCCGGAGGGAAACCTGCTGATTGGTGCTTTCACCGGGGTGTTCCTGTATACGAAATCAGCTTCAGGCAGTTTTGAAAGCGCCGGGCGGATTGCCGGAATTCCCTTTACACGGATCCAGGACATTGAGCCCGGGATACAACCAGGCACTTACTGGCTTGGAACAGAGGACGAGGGCCTGTACAGGATAACAGGATCAGGAAATGATCCTGCAGGTTACCAGGCGGTGCAGACAGGCGTTGAACGGGGACTGGAATACAGCAGTATCAGTTCGGTATTTGTTGACCCTGCCGGGTACCTCTGGGTGAGCGACTATGGCAAGGGTGTGTACCGTTTTTCATTGAATGACGACGGATCACTGGGCAGGAGCCTGCTGTTTGACGAGGAGGGCGGAATGCCTGAGGAATATATCAAGGATGTGATCAGGGACGATGAGGGGAACATGTGGTTTGCTTCCCAGAGCAATGGTGTCGCTATACTTCGCGACCAGGCCTTTACTTTTTACAATGTTTCCGACGGGCGTAATGTCCCGGAAATATCGGCCATCAGTATTCATGGAGGCGACTACTGGCTGGGCGGCAGGAATGGTGAACTCTACCTGGTGAGTGTATCACTGGCATCAGAATTCCAGGCATTTAAAGCATCAGACGGGCTCCCGGGCGATCCGGTAACGGCGCTTTGGCATGATGAAAACAGGTATCTGTATATAGGTACCGAAAATTCTGGTGTGTATTCATTGGACATATCGACTCAGCGAATACGCAAATTCTTCACTTCTGAGAATTCACTGGGCAACATGATCAATAACATTGATGGCAGTGCACAATCCATATGGATTGCAACAAATGACGGCATCTATGAAATTGTGCGTTCCACAGGAGAGATAAGGCAACAGACAACACTCACGGGCCTTCCGCACAACATCATCAATGATGTGCTGGTGGACAGCGCGGGGCGTGCCTGGATCGCCACCAGGGGGAGTGGATTGTATTGTGTCAGCAATGACCCCGACAAGCTGAATTTCACCATAAGGGGGAATCCCAAGCTCGAGTTTGTTGCACTCACACAGGACAGCGACGGGGCGATCTGGGGCGCTACTTCAGAAGACGGGGTAATAAAATTCAGCAGGGATACCCTGGAAGTGTTTTCCGTTGACAGGGGACTGAAGTCGAAATA
>Ga0180436_10002407_pt1 | contig 17799 bp, 16 predicted proteins | sample SS_ome_2_FD_132434 | JGI IMG/M metagenome (GOLD analysis project Ga0180436, IMG submission 132434) | Hypersaline lake sediment archaeal communities from the Salton Sea, California, USA - SS_3_S_2 metaG | ecosystem: Environmental > Aquatic > Non-marine Saline and Alkaline > Hypersaline >...
CAGATATAGCAATGTTCATCATGGTGTAGTCTTCCTTCATGTTCTAAAAGGGCGATGTAGGATTCGCATACGATACGTTTAGGGTTTTGTTTATCCCACTTTTTAGCTGCTGAGAGAAGCAGATCGAAGTAAAATGAGTCTATGTTTTCTGCATCTTTTAGATGAGGTTCGAAACGTTTGATGAAGTTGTGCCAGAGAAGAAGTTTGTTTTTATCAAAGAGCCATGGGAAACCCATATGTGAAAGTGAGCGAAGTCTGGGAAGAAAATTGCTCCCTTCTCCTTCTACTTCAAAATCTATGAGGTTTCCAAGCTGTAAAATGGAGTGTCTTGCTCCAAAAAAACGGTAGTAGGTTCTTACTTCAGTAGGACTCAGAACAAGTGCGATAGAGTCTTCGTTTTTGGCTTTTCTGACAGAAAGTATGAACCCTTTGATAATACACCTCAGTTATTTTTTTACATTATAGTCAAAATGATGTTAAAGAAAAAGAGGAATAATTCTTCGATAGTATGGGGTGTACCCGCCCTTCAAGAGCCTTTAACGAACATTTAAGTATAATCCCGACCATTATAGGGACTCTATAATGATGTCCCAAATATATTTTTTAAGGTTGGTATATGCAAGATCTATTTACTTCATTTAAGGACAACTGTGGGTTTGGGCTTTTAGCCTCTATCGATAACAAACCTTCACACAAAAACTTGGAAGATGCTATTACATCACTTTCACGTATGATGCACAGGGGAGCAGTAGCTGCCGATGGTAAGACAGGAGATGGTGCAGGTTTGCTTCTCTCTATGCCAAAATCATTCTTTGCCAAAGAAGCTGCAGCAAATGAGGTACACCTTCCAGAGCATTACGCTGTTGCGATGGTATTCTCAAACAATCCAACAGATTTTGATGTGATCTCTAATATCTGTGACAACAATGACCTTAAGATCATCTACACACGTACTGTTCCTGTAGATACCAATGCACTTGGTAAGCAAGCACTTGCATCACTTCCAACCATGAAGCAAGTATTTGTTGCGCCAAATTCACCTGTAGCGATCAACCGTTTTGAAGCCCTTGTATACCTTTCACGTAAAGAGATAGAAGCTGCATTGATTGAGGATGAGACTTTCTATATTCCATCATTTTCTTCTTCTGTGATCTCTTATAAAGGGCTTGTGATGCCTACGCACATTAAAGAGTTCTACAAAGATCTTGCAGACCCGAACTTTGAGATCTCATTTTGTCTTTTCCACCAGCGTTTCTCAACCAATACGCTACCACAGTGGAAACTTGCACAACCATTCAGAATGATCGCGCATAATGGTGAGATCAACTCTGTCACGGCTAACAGATATAATGTTAAAACTAAAATGGCCAATGCAAAATCTACTGTATTCAGTGATGAAGAGATGGATAGACTTAGAAATGTGATCCAGGACGGCATGTCAGATTCAGCGAGTCTGGATAACTTTATGGAGTTCTTGCGTGTCAATGGTGTAGACTTTTTTAAAGCTGCACGTTCATTGGTACCTGCACCTTGGCATAATAATCCGCAAATGGACACAGAGCTTAGAGCATTCTATGAATATGCCAGTGCAACATTTGAACCTTGGGATGGTCCAGCGGCTGTAAGTATGACAGATGGTCGTTATATCGGTTGTGTACTTGATAGAAACGGTTTGAGACCTTCAAAATACATTAGAACAAAAGACAATAGACTGATCATCTCATCTGAGTATGGCGTACTTAATCTGCCTGATGAAGAGATCGTTGAGCGTGGAAGACTTCAATCCGGTGAAATGATGGGAATCGACCTTAAGCATGGTAAAGTACTTACAAACAGTGATATCAATGATTATCTTAAAGCGGGTAATGCTTATGATAAGTGGTTGACCTCTAATCTCTGTTATCTGCAAGAACATGTACCAAATACTGATGCAAATGCCTGTGAAGCGAACTATGGAGACATGGCAGCAAAACAGCGTTACTTTAACTTTACTTCTGAGGTCATTAGAGAAGTAATCAGACCAATGATCGCTGAAGGCAAAGAGACTACCGGTGCAATGGGTGACGATACACCCCTTGCTGCATTCTCCACAGAGCAGCGTAACTTCACGGACTTCTTTAAACAGAAGTTTGCACAGGTAACAAATCCACCGATCGACCCGATCCGTGAAAAAACAGTGATGAGTCTTAATACCGGCTTTGGTGAAAGTCACAATGTATTAAGTGACAGTCCTGAACATGCGAAGCGTCTTAAGACGGTACTTCCTGTCATGTCTGCAGAGAAGTTCTGTATTGTTCAAGAGTTTGGTACACCTGGAAATGATAAGTATGATCCAAGCTACAAAATTGGTAAATACGATACAACGTATAAAGGTGAATTGAAAGCAAGTCTTGATGCACTTATACAGCGTATTATTGATGATGTAAGAAAAAATGATGTCAGAACGATTATCCTGGATGACAGAAATCTCAATGCAGAGAATAAAGTGATCCCTATGCTTATGGTTGTAGGACGTTTAAATCAGGAGCTGTTAAAAGCAAATATTAGACACCTTACAAGTATCGTGGCCGTGACGGGTGAAGTATTTGATCCACACTCTGCCGCTTGTCTTCTAAGCTTTGGTGCTGCAGCGATATTCCCTTATTTACTCTACCATACAGTACAAGAGCTTGAAGAGGGTAATGAAGCAATCAAACAGATCCTTAAGCGTTTCAGAAGAGCGATGGGTGCAGGATTGATGAAGATCATGTCTAAGATGGGTATCTCTACACTTGCATCATATAGAAATTCACAACTCTTTGATGTCATCGGGTTAAGTTCTGAGATCGTTGAAGATTGTTTTAGCGGTGCAACAGGATTGCTTCCGGGTCTTGGATATGAAGATATCGATGCACGTCTCAACAGTAATCATGAACGTGCCTTTACTCATGCATTCGACGGTAAAAAGAACTCACTCTACAAAGGTGGCTTCTACAAGTATAAAAAGGGTGAAGAGTTCCATGACTTCTCACGTCCGACGATCTCTGCTATGCAAAAAGCGTCAGAAACCGGAAAAGCAGAAGATTATGAAGCGGTAAAAAGATTAGTCAATGGACGTGATAAAAAGTTCATACGTGACTTCTATGACCTTAAAAGTGACAGAGCGCCGATCAGTATCGATGAAGTTGAACCGCTTAGTGAGATCTTTAAACGTTTCTCAACTGCCGCGATGTCTATGGGGTCTATCTCTCAAGAGGCACATGAGACACTTGCTGTAGCAATGAACAGAATCGGTGGTAAGTCAAACTCCGGTGAAGGTGGAGAGTCTCCAGCACGTTACGGTACAGAGAGAAACTCAAGCATTAAGCAGGTTGCATCAGGACGTTTTGGTGTTACACCTGAGTACTTAAGATCAGCAACAGAGCTTCAGATCAAAGTAGCACAAGGGGCAAAACCGGGTGAAGGTGGACAGCTTCCAGGAAGCAAGGTTTCTCCATTGATCGCAGAACTTAGATTTACAAAGCCGGGTGTAACACTTATTTCACCACCGCCTCACCACGATATCTACTCTATTGAGGACTTGGCACAGCTTATCTTCGACTTGAAACAGGTCAACCCTAATGCAAAAGTAGCGGTTAAACTTGTATCTACTGCTGGTGTTGGTACTGTTGCAGCTGGTGTGGCTAAATGTTATGCAGACAAGATCATTATCTCTGGAGCTGATGGTGGTACAGGTGCTGCACCGATCGGTTCTATCAGATTTGCTGGTAACTCTTGGGAGCTTGGACTTATAGAAGCGCACAATGCACTGAAGGCAAACCACCTTAGAGGTCAAGTAACGGTAGAGACAGATGGTGGACTTAAAACTGGTCTGGATATTGTTAAAGCAGCGATCATGGGTGCAGAAGAGTATGCATTTGGTACAGGTGCATTGGTACTTGTCGGATGTATCATGCTAAGAGTATGTCACCTTAACACATGTGGTGTAGGTGTTGCTACACAGGATCCTCATTTACGTGAGAAATTTACCGGAAATGTAGAAAAGGTAGTGAACTACTTTACATTTGTTGCAACAGAAGTAAGAGAGATTCTTGCTGAGTTAGGTTACAAGTCACTTGAAGAGGTGATCGGTAAAAATGAGTTACTTAAAGTGATCGATGATGAGTTCGCTAAGAAATTTAACTTTGGTGAAATGCTTTATGACATCGAAGGTGACAACACATGCCAGGTACCATCTAACGAACCATACGATCAAAATGAGTATGAGAAAGAGATCCTTGCAGAGTTGATGGATACGATCAAAGATCCAAGCAAAAAGATCGTACTTGACAAAGACATCTCAAACCTTAACAGAAGTTTTGCAACACGTATCTCTGGTGAGATCGCTGCAGTTCACGGAAATGCAGGTTTACCAGAAGGAACGATCACACTGAATGTGAAAGGTACAACAGGACAGTCACTGGGTGCTTTCCTTGCTCAGGGTGTTAACATCAATGTACATGGTGCGGGTAATGATTATATCGGTAAAGGTATGAGTGGTGGTCAGATCGTTATCAGTTCTGACAATGCAGGTCATGAGTTCGCACTTGGCGGAAATACATGTCTTTATGGTGCAACAGGCGGAACACTTTACATTCACGGAAAAGTAGGTGAGCGTTTTGGTGTACGTAACTCTGGAGCAACAACTGTAGTTGAAGGAACTGGAGACCACCCATGTGAATATATGACAGGCGGTGTAGCAGTGATCCTTGGTGAAACTGGTGTGAACTTTGGTGCTGGTATGACAGGTGGTAAAGCATTTGTGTATGACATGGAAGGTAAATTCTATGAAAAAGTAAATCCGGAGCTTGTAGAGCCACTTCGTATCGATACAGATGAGTGGGATTCAGAGATGTTTGAACTCAAAGCGCTTCTGAAAGACTATTATGAAAAGACAGGAAGTAAGAGAGCAGCGTACATCTTAGATAACTTCAGAAGTGAGATACGTAAATTCTGGATGGTTGCACCGCGTGGTATAAAACCTACGATCGTTACTGGTGCAAAGGGCGAATAATAATTTTATGACACCGTTTATACAAGCCTGTATCAAAGCCAACGAAGAGATAAGTTTAGCACTCAAAGATGGTTTTGATGCTTCATGGTTTGAAAAAACGGAAGTAGGTGCCGGTGGTGATGTCAGTTCCAGACTTGACCTTTTTGCTGAAGAGATCTTTGTCAAGCATTTAGGTTCTTTTGGACAGATAGAGTCTGAAGAGAGCGGTATTATAGGTGAGGGTGAAGAGAAGATCATCATCGATCCTATAGACGGCTCTTCCAATGCACTTTCACTCTTTCCCTATTATGGCACTTCTGTTGCGAAGATCAATGCCAACGGTCTTTTAGATACAGCAGTCGTTTGTAACTTGGCCAATGGAGACATCTTCTTTAAATCTTCTGCGAGTGATGTACAACAGGGAAAACTTTTTACAGGTACTTACCATGTACCCCGCTCTACAGACCATGGTGAAGTAGGACTCTTTGAAAAAGCCTATGCAAATCCTGCAATGGTTGAAGGATTAAAAGAAGAGAATTTAAAATTCAGATCACCAGGAGCTATAGCACTTTCGCTTGCATATGCACGATCAGTTAATTTCGTTCTTTTTATGGGAACGTTTCGTATTTACGACTTTGCTGCAGGATTAGCACTTTGTGAAGGCCTTGAAGTGATTGTTGAGGCTGATTATGTTATAGTATCGAAAGATAAAAAGACTGTACAACAGATAGAAACATTGATTCATAAACGATAGAGAGATAGGAGTAAGAATGTTTGGAAATATTTTCAATAAAGCAAAATCAGCTGTAACACCAACACAAGAGACACCTAACCAATGGATAAAGTGTCCTAAATGTACTTCTTTGATGTACTATAAAGAAGTTGAAGCCAAACAGAATGTATGTCCAAAATGTAATCACCACTTCAGAATCTCTGCTGAAAAGCGTATAGCCTCTATCGTAGATGAAGGCTCTTTTGTGGAGTATGACAGTAACTTGGCACCAGTTGATCCACTCAAGTTCGTAGATAAAAAACCATATAAAAAACGTATAGAAGAGGCAAAAGCTAAAACAGGTAAAAGCTCTTCAGTGATGAGTGGTTCATGTACAATTGGCGGTCAACCTGTAGAGATCGCTGTATTTGACTTCTCTTTTATGGGTGGTAGTTTAGGTTCGGTTGAAGGTGAAAAGATCGTTCGTGGTATCAACAGAGCGATTGAAAAAGAGTGCGGATTTATCATCGTTTCTGCATCAGGTGGTGCACGTATGCAAGAGAGTACCTATTCACTGCTTCAAATGAGTAAGACATCTGCTGCATTGAACAAACTGCATCAAAAAGGTCTGCCTTTTATTTCTATTTTGACAGATCCGACGATGGGTGGTGTATCGGCATCATTCGCAATGCTTGGAGATATCATTATGGCTGAACCAGGTGCACTTATCGGATTTGCCGGTCAAAGAGTGATCAAGCAGACAGTGGGTGTTGACCTTCCTGAAGGGTTCCAGCGTTCAGAGTTCCTGCTTGAACATGGACTTATCGATATGATCGTAAATCGCGGAGACATGCACCAGACACTCTCGGATCTCTTCAAATTATTTAAGAATGATAGAAAACAGGTGATCAAAGAAGAGATATCTGAAGTTGAGTCTGTAGATTTGATAGAAGAGTAACCAATACAAGTAGGACCTGAAATTCAGGCCGCCTTGTATTTATCATTGATCTTTATTTTTTTTCTTTCTTTCTTGTAGGATCCCAGCATAGACCATCACAGCCACATAGACTACAACAATAACTGAAATAATAATACCTAACGTTGTCATATTCACCCTTTAGTTTATTATATATTATACTTTTTCTATTTATGATTAGGTTAGCGTCTTTACTTTTTTATATCTGAAACAATCCGTTGTATGGTCATTCACCATACCTACAGCCTGCATAAATGCATAACAGATCGTAGGACCAACAAAGTTAAACCCTCTTTTTTTTAGATCTTTGCTGATCATCTCTGCTATCTCAGTTTTTACTGGCACATCTTCCAAACTCTTCCAGGCATTCTGTATAGGAGTATTATCTACATAATGCCAAAGATAGGCATCAAATGAGCCAAATTCTTCTTGAATGCTAAGCACACCTTTTGCATTTTTGACAGCTGACTCGATCTTCAAACGATTACGTACGATACCTGGATCAGCCATAAGTCGCTTGATGTCATCTTCCCCATACTCTGCTACGGTTTTAGGGTCAAAGGCATTAAATGCTTTTCTATAGTTCTCTCGTTTTTTGAGTATGGTCAACCAGCTGAGACCTGCTTGTGCCCCTTCCAAGATCAAAAATTCAAAGAGAAGCTGGTCATCATGGATAGGTACACCCCAATCATCGTCATGATAGGAGACATATAGAGGGTCATTTCCACACCATTGACATCTGTTTTTCATCTCTCGTCTTTTCTATCGTACTGAAAAGTTTTGAAGCTTATTAAACTTCTCTTCATACATTTTACTCTTTTTACTGTCACCGGTCATCTTATAGTAATAGGCCAATCCTGAAACAATTTGAAGATCCCCTGTATGTTTTAAATAGGCATCTTCAAGCACTTTGATTGCACCTTTAGGATCTTTTTCTCCTATAGAGACTGCATAGACATAAGATAAACGCGCATCATTATCATCGAGCTCCACTGCTTTTTTCAACCAGGAAGTTGCTTTATCCGCTTCTTTATTACGTACATACCATAATCCCACAGCGTGATGAATGATCGCTGCGTCCGGAACATTTTTCAATCCTTCCTGCAGGATGTTAAATGCTTCTTGGTTCTTTCCTGCCTGTGACAGATATTCACTGTAGTTGATATAGGCTGGAACGAACTGAGGCTGAAGGTGCAATGCCTCTTTATAGGCTTCTTGAGCCTTGTCCTGCTTGTTTTGTTGCGTATAAAAAAGAGCCAATGAGAGTTGTGTCTCAGGACGTTCAGCAGTAAAGAGTAGAATCTTTTCGTACTCATCAAAAGCTTTGGTTAGTCTCTCTTTTGTCTTATTATCCAATTCTCCAAGCGGGAACGCAGCGAGTTGTCTGGCTGCTTCCATTCTCACTATCTTGACGGGATCATTTAACATCTCTAACGTTTTTTTGATTCTCATTTGTGGTGGGAATGCTTCAAGAGCTTGCAATGCAGATCTTCTGATCAACTCATCCTTGTTTTTGAGCATTTGAAGCGTTGTGGTATAGGTCTGCTTTGAAGGATAATTTCCAAGATATGCTATCGCAGTAGCTTTAGCAATATCAGGTGTATCACTTAGAAGTAGGTCATAAAGCTTTTTAGGTGCATCGTGGCTGTTGGTTCTAAGTGCCTTCAAAGAATGTGCAAAGTTCTGTTTACCTACAGGTATCTTTCCATACCATGACTTCATGGCATCTGCAGCCCAACTTGCATCTTTGTCCGTATGACAAAGGTTACAGGCATTAGGGATCTCTTTCATATCAACAGAGATATCCGGTCTAGGCAGACGGAAACTATGATCATTACGACTGTCTACACCCATATAGGTTCGTGCAGGCATATGACAGTTGACACAAGAACTCCCTGTACTTCCCTCTTGATGAAAATGGTGTGATGTGGAAGTGTATTTTTCTGTCTGGTGACACTGAAAACAGACTTTGTCACCTGCTGCTCTTCGGTCCAGTGAATGAGGATTGTGACAGTCTGTACAGGTGACACCTTTTTCATACATCTTACTTTGAAGAAATGAGTCATAGACATAGACTTCATCTTCTATCTTTCCATCAGCAAAATAGAGACTCTCAGCCAGTGTCACAGGTAAATAATGGTCGGTAAATTTATTTCCCGGTACAAAGTTATCATCAAGTTGAGCACGTCTTGAATGGCATTTTGCACAGACTTCTATCTCTCTGTCGGTAAGTTCTGCGCTTTTTGTTGTCGTATTGATATCCCATCTGCCGCTTTTATGTTTAAAAGAGAGAGCAAATCCTTTGTGGGGTAGGTCGGAGCTTTGGTCTTCACTCCATTTCATATGTTCAGATGCCGGTCCGTGGCATGCTTCACAGGAGACATTGATGATATCCCATGTAGTATCGTACTTTTTGGTCTCAACATCATAGTTCTTTTTCAAATTTGTACTGTGACAGTCTGCACACATATAGTTCCAGTTGAGATTGGGTCCAGTCCAGTGCAGGACATCTCCAGCTTTGATCACTTCATCCTTATGGATATGAAACCAACGCTGTCCGCCTTCCTCTTTGGACCTACTGTCCCATGCGATATCCGGTACCTGATATTTCCCATCCGGAAATGCCAAGAGATACTGCTGAAGCGGATAGACACCAAATGTATATTTGACCTCATACTCATGCAGTTTTCCATCTTCCCCATCTGTTTTGATGAAAAATCTATCACCTTTTTTATAGAAACTGCTTTTTACCCCATGCAGTTCAAAAGTGGTATTGTTGAAGTCTCCGACAACGGTTTTATCAGTGGGCTCTTTCATGGCGAGGTCATGGTGTGAACCCTGCCACTCATGCATCTCTTTGCTGTGACATTGTGCACAAGCCTTATCCCCTACATAGGTGGCTTGTTCTTGGGCAAAGAGCAGGGTAGATAGAGCGAGGAGTATAAATATCTTTTTTTTCATAAATTTCACTTAAGTATAGATTTTGTGTATAACAGTTATTTGTCTATTTTGGGAACAATAGCTGAATCTGCGCTCTTACTTGCCATTCTGCTCCATAATCATCTGGAGTGACAACATTATTGTAAACGCTTAATTGTGCGTTAATAGGCTGTTTGCCTATCCTAAAGATCTTTCCGACACCACCACCCAAAGGCACAGTCCATCTATGGTCAGAGTCTGCTTCCCAGTTTGCTGTGATGATAGGTGCAAATGTCGTATACCACCCATCTTCAAGGTTATAATTGATGAATGGTTGCCATGTAAAGAGATTGATATCGGCATCACCACCTCCTACAGACCACATATTACTTACAAGTGAACCAACGACCCATTTACCCGGCATAGTTAAAACGACAGCAGAGATCCCTGCAGCCCAAGTATCTTGTCCCAGAGCATCATCTGAAGCAGTGGGCAATAGGATAATTGGACCCACACCCCAGGTGACATCAGATGACCCGCTCGGTGAGAGAAATGCAGTAAATGTAGTATCACCAATGCCACCGACACGACCTTCTCCCGTAAGTACATCCGGGTTGGATACTACAGGTACGATAGTACGTGTGATCATATTAAAGTCATCATTAAGCGCAAAAGGCCATACGGGCTGTATATTGAGTATATTTTGTGTTTCATTGTTGGGACCAATGTTGAGATTGGTATTATTTTGAAACGGCAAAGAGATCATATTTGCAATAGGGTTCTGTGCTGCTTTTGCAAGCTCTTCTTGGCTTTTACCTTGCGCTTCATGTGATCTTACTGCTTCCTCTGAATATACTGTTTGGTCAGCCACAGGTGCTGCTTTTTCTAATTGTTCTTTTTCATCAGTGCTCATTTGATCTGCAAAAGAGAGTATAGGCAGCATCCCTAGTGCCAAAGTAAGAGATAATTTTAAGATACGCATTCTAACTCCTAATAGATTTTAAATTTTATATATTGTAACCAAAATAATCTCATTGCAATATCTAATTTCAGCCAATATTTCAAATATAGGAGAATATATTATATTTTTTGGTTCTTATTGACACTGTAGCCGTTACCGAACAATAATGCTTCGGCGAAACTTTGAAAAGAGAGTTATCGAGTGACAAGCACAACATAATTTAACATAGAATATACTGCAAGTATATAATCATCCTTTTTTGAGAATATTGACTTGTATATATTGATTGATACTCAGAAAGAAAGATATTATTCCACACTAAAAAATAGGAACATAGTATGACTTTTCTACATAACTACCAGCACAGAAAATATATCATGGGCTTTTTGCTTTTAGTAGTAATGTTCTTTGGAACTTATGCTGCCTTTGCTGATACTATCAAAGATGCACTCGATCCAGGATCTAGTAGTATATGGCTTGATATAGCTCCCTACTCAGGATATATAGCATTAGGGGCTATCATTCTGTATATTCCTCTCAATATCTTAGATAAAAGACTTTATGAAAAGGCAGTAAAAGAGCATAAAGAAAAACTCAATAGCTAAAGTAGACCTCCGTAAAAGTATGGCCATATTCGAAATAGGTAGTCACTCTAAATAGGGAATGAAAAGCTCATAAAGTTATATATTTTATAAGGTTTTATTTTCTTGAATATTCCCATCAAAATGATGGGAATCGATGAAAGTAGTATATACAAATACTTAATTATTTGTTGGTGTAGTCATTGTTTCCATGACTTTATCCAAACTAAAGCTTGCTGGTTTTTGGCGAGGTGGGAACTCTTTAAATGTGGCAAGGAATTTCCCAACATATTCTTGTGCAGGCACCAATAAGAATACATGATCAACCCACCAATCATAGTAGGTGTTTGATGTCTTTTGTGCACGTTCATATGGATCACGTCTTAAATTAAAGATAAGTGGTGCACGTAGTGGAGTAAACGGATTTGCCCATGCAGCAAATGTCTCTTCAACACGCTGTTCCATGAAGACCATTTTCCAGTCATTGTAGCGTAGAGACATTAAGTCACCATCATCAGAAAAATAGAACACCTCATTACGTGGACCTTTCTTCTCTTTTCCAGTTAGATATGGTAAGAAGTTATATCCATCTAGATGTACTTTATACTCACGATTAATGGCTTGTACACCACCTTTTTTAAGTTGTTCTTTTATGTCAGGCACTCCTGCAGCAGCTAAGAAGGTTGGCAACCAATCCATATGGTGCATGATCTCATTTGACCAAGTACCTGGTTTAATGTGACCTGGCCACTTAACCATAGAAGGTACTCTCCAGCCACCTTCCCAGTTTGTATTCTTTTCACCTCTAAATGGTGTCATCCCTGCATCTGGCCATGTGTTCATGTGTACACCATTATCTGTAGAATAAAATACAATGGTATTATCAGCTACTTTTAGATCATCCAATGCTTTAAGTAGTTTTCCAACATGCATATCATGTTCTACCATCCCGTCACTATATTCATCTTGTCCTGAAATACCACGAAGCTCTTTTTTAACATGCGTTCTAAAGTGCATACGGGTACCGCTCCACCATACAAAGAAAGGTTTTCCAGCTTTCACTTGTCTTGTCATAAAGTCAATAGAGGCTGCAACTGTTTCATCATCAACCGTTTCCATACGTTTTTTTGTTAATGGACCTGTATCTTCTATCTTTCCATCAGCAGAAGATTTTATCACCCCGCGCGGTCCATATTTTTTAAGGAATTCAGGATCTTTAGGATAGTCTGGAAGTTCAGGTTCTTCTTCTGCATTTAAGTGATATAAATTACCAAAAAACTCATCAAATCCATGATTTGTCGGTAAATGTTCATCTCGGTCACCAAGGTGATTTTTCCCAAACTGACCTGTAGCATACCCTTGGGCTTTCAAGAGTCCGGCAATTGTAGGATCTTCAACCTGCATTCCTTCTTTTGCACCAGGGAGTCCAACTTTTGAAAGACCCGTACGTAGCACACTTTGCCCCATAATAAATGAGGAACGACCTGCTGTACATGATTGCTCACCATAATAATCTGTAAAAGTAATACCATCTTGTGCAATACTGTCAATATTTGGTGTTCTATATCCCATTAAACCCTGCGTATATTGGCTAATATTTGATTGACCAATGTCATCACCCCAAATAACCAAGATATTTGGCTTTTTAGCCATAAGCTGAGTCGGTATGACTGCTGTGGCAATACCAATACCAAATGCCAATAACAATTTTGAACTGTTTTTTCTCATTACTTTATCCTTTAGAAATTTATGCAGTTTAAGCACATTTGAAAAGTATATCCCATTGATAATTAATAGAGGCTTCTACAAGAAAAAGACAAAATTGTTAAAACCTTATGATCTAACATATTTTATAAGGTTTCTCGCTGTAGCGACGTTTGCAGACCATAAATCCATACCCCATAACTGAAAACCTTATAGAATGTTCAATATAGGAGCTTTTATAATGAAAACATTGAAGTAAATATTGCTTCCCAAAAGTGACACATAAAAAAGCTACAATGAAATATGCTATGATTTACAAAGAGATTATTTCAATCAAAAAGAAGTAACAATGAATTTTAAACAATTAGATACATATATTCGTTCCAAACAAGGTGTGACCTTTGACTATCCGTTTGATGAGAAGGTTAGGGTGTATCGCATTTCAGAAAAGATGTTCGCATTGACATCAGAAGAGAGGCCCATATCTGTTAACCTCAAATGTGACCCCATTTATGCGTTGGAGCTGCGTTCTCTTTATGAAGGTATCATCGCAGGATATCATATGAATAAGAAGCATTGGAACACTGTCACAGTAGAAGATTCTGATGTGGATGATGAAACGGTCAAAGAGCTGATAGACCACTCTTATGAACTGGTGTATGAAAAGTTGACTAAAAAACAAAAAGCGTTACTGGGATGAAGATGAATCAGATACATATACAATATATACATACACCTGTGGGTGAAATGATCTTAGGTTCTTATGACGATAAACTCTGTATAGCTGACTGGCGATATAGAAAGGGAAGAGACACTATTGATAAAAGAGTGCAAAAGGGCCTTTCAGCCACTTTTATAGAAGAAGAGAGCTCCGTGTTAGTAAAAGCAAAAGAAGAGCTTGGGGAGTATTTTAAAGGTCATCGTAAAACATTTGATACACCCTTACTGTTGGTAGGAACAGAGTTTCAGAAAAATGTCTGGGAAGCGCTCATGCAGACCCCTTACGGTGCGACTGCTTCTTATGGTGAGCTGGCACAAAATATAGATAATGAAAAAGCAGTGAGAGCTGTAGCTTCTGCTGTGGGGGCCAATGCTGTCTCTATATTTGTTCCATGTCATCGTATCATCGGATCTGATGGGTCTCTGACCGGGTATGCTGGAGGATTGGATGCAAAGAGCGAGTTATTGGAAATAGAAAATAATCTCTTTAGTGTATAATCGATTTAGAATTTTTAAAGATAGATCAAAAAGGATATAAAATGGATGAAAAAAGAAGACTGCACATACATATCTCTGTAGATAATATAGAAGAGAGCATAGCGTTTTATAACACACAGTTTGGTGCAGAAGCAACAAAAGTAAAAGAGGACTATGCACAGTGGCTGGTAGATGACCTTTCACTGAATTTTGCCATCTCTACGAGAGGAGAGGAGAAAGGACTCAATCATCTAGGTGTGCAGTATGAAAGCGATGAAGCACTGCTTGAAGCACAAGATGAATTTGAAGCTAAAGGGATCAAAGGAAAAGAGGAAAAAGGCGCGATTTGCTGTTACAAAGAGTCCAACAAATATTGGGTTGAAGACCCAACTGGGTTGATCTGGGAGAACTATCACTCTATGGATGATATAGAGGTCTTTGGTATCAATAGTGAAGATACACAGGATGGATGCTGTGTTCCAACATTCGGAAAGTTTACACAAACACCTTCTAAAAGTGATGATAGTTGTTGCACGACTGCATCTAATGATTGTTGCTCATAGGGCAAAAGTGGGAAATGATGGAAGAGAAAAACTTTTTTGAATCAATATATGAAAATGCAAACCATGAAGACCTGGCTGCAATACCATGGGCGACACTTGCACCCAACGTCTATCTGGAAAAGCATCTAAGTCTACATGGAACTGTATCAGATAAAAAAGCACTGGTCATCGGATGTGGATTGGGTGATGATGCACTGATACTTGAAAAGCATGGTTATGAGGTAGAAGCTATAGATATCTCTCCTTCAGCGATAGCATTGGCTAAGAACCGTCATCCTGAAAGTACAGTAGATTTTCATATAGGTGATATCTATGCTATGCCTGAATCTTCTATAGGAAAATATGATTTTGTCTATGAAGGTTTGACCATTCAGTCTTTGCCACCCTCAGATCGAGAAAAATTGGTGAAGATCATCGTTTCTCTTGTGACAAAAGGTGGGGAACTCTTTGTATATGCCAATACTCAGGATGATGAAGACAGTTATGTTGGTCCACCATGGCCTCTTTATGATAATGAGTTTACACTCTTTGAAAAAGAGGGATTGAAAGAAGTGCATGCTCAGAAAAAAGATGTAGATGAGCCTGTCGCACGTTACGAACGTTGTGTATTGTATACAAAATAGTACATGTTAAAAACTTTTTCCCATTTCCTCTTTTTACTGTTTGTACTTTTAGGTTTTTCAGCCTGCAGTACAAAACAGCTCTATATGAGTGCAGTGGAGTATCAGCGCAGCAGTGCAGGGATGCATAAAAAGTCTCTTGATATGGATTTTGGAAAGATCGTCTATCTTGAGAATGATGCGAAAAGTGATACAACAGTCGTATTGGTCCACGGTTTTGGTGGCAGTAAGGATAACTGGACAAAAATGATAGCGGAGTGGAACAACAGGTATCATGTCGTTGCCATAGACCTGCCTGGAAATGGTGAGAGTGTTTCACACAAAGATCTAGGATACACCACGACCCATCAAGCTGAGATGTTAGATAGTTTTTTAAAGAAAAAAGGGTTGAAGCACTTTCATCTCATAGGACACTCTATGGGTGGGGCTATCGTTTTACGTTATATGCAACAGCATGCTAAGAAAGTAGATTCACTTATACTTATTGATGCGATGGGAATGGTACAAACGAAAAGTGACGGGGTCAAACTGGTTGAAGTTTCAGAAAAGAATCCGCTCTATGATGTATGTACTGAAGAGAGACTGGAGAGACTCATACACTACTCGATGTACAAAGTACCAACTTTTTTCTATATGTTTAAGCAGCCGATCTTAGAAGAGAAGTGCGACAGAAAAGAGATAGAGAAGGTCATGTATGAAGATCTCTATAAAGATGTGGATCTGGGACACGTGGCCAAGAGCATAGAAAAACCGACACTCATAGTCTGGGGAGAGAAGGACAAGATGACACATGTAGACAATGCGACACTCTTTCATAAGACTATCAAAGAGAGTCAACTGGTGATCATGAATGAGATAGGGCATGTACCGCTTTTGGAAGATCCTGAACAAACAGCTGAAGTCATAGATCACTTTATTCAAACGATAAAAAACAAAAGGTAGAACATGGGAAAACAATATGCAGCACTCACCAAAAAAGATATAGATTTTATAAAAGAGCAAAAGGTTTTCTTTATAGCTAGCAGCAGTGGTAAAGAAGTCAACCTCTCTCCCAAAGGGTATGACTCCATACGCGTACTTGATGCATCGAAACTGCTCTATCTGGATCTTCCGGGTTCTGGAAACAGAACCTACAGAGATGCAATGGCTGATGGTGAGTTTACGTTGCTTTTTAATGCTTTTGAAGGAAGTGCCAAGATATTAAGAGTATTTTGTAAGGCAGAGCCTATAGAGAAGGGAGATAGTCGTTTTGAAGATCTTTTGAACTATTTTGATGAAGAGGAGAGACATGTCAGACAACTCTTTATCTTCGATATTTATGCCGTTGAAAGCAGTTGTGGCGATGCTGTACCCTACATGAGATACGAAAAAGAGCGTGACAGTTTGAGAAAATGGGCCAAGAAGATGGATAAAAATGGGAGATTAGAAAATTACATAGCGGATCATAAAGAACCACCCTCTTTAAAAGATCTTGATTAAAGAGCTGAGGATTGTTTAAAAGTGGTCATTTATTTGTGACTCTTTTTGCTATAATTTTTCAAATTTAGAATGAAGGATAGTTAAGATGATGGATGAATCGTTGAATGTTTTGGGAGAGCCTTTAGAGCCATGCAGTCTAAAACCGCTTACAGGTTTTCATAGGGATGGGTATTGTAACACAGGTGAGCATAATCCTGCAGTGCATGCAGTGTGTATCTATGCAACAGAAGAGTTTTTAGCGTACTCTAAAGAAGTAGGTAACGATCTCTCTACACCGATCCCTGAGTACAATTTTGCAGGTGTAAAACCAGGACAGAGCTGGTGTTTGGGCGGGCATAGTTTCGTGAAAGCTCATATGGATGGAAAGGCACCACAGATCTTTATCCATGCTACGCATAAAAAGATGCTTGAGCTGATCGATCTTGAAACATTGAAACAATATGCTATAGATCTATAAAAAGAGAAGTTGTCGTAAGCCCACTCTGAGGGAGGAGGATGTTTGTAAAAACATATAATAGAGTGAGCGTACGACGACAAAGTGACATACATATCAACAAATAGTGTACAAGACGTTATCAAATCATCTGAAAGGAAGTGTTACCAGAAGATCTCATACATCTGTTCATTTTCATGTATATTTTATCACTGAGCGATAGTAACGCATAAGTGTGCAATGAATGTGTAGTCAAAATTGTTATGTAAGTATGACTAAGATCAAGGATAATTTCTTTAGCATTTTGTGATCAAGACTCTTGATCTGAACGGTTTGTAAGATTGCTGTTACACCCGATTATCGTAAGGAATCCATCGTCATCCAAATGTCCGATATCTCCTGAAACATACCACTGTATGCCATCTATCTCTTTGATCACTGAAGCAGTTCTTTCCGGGTCATTCATATAGCCTTTCATGATCTGTGTACCGCCTATGAGTATCATTCCATCCTCACCGGTTTCAAGGTTCTCAAACGTTTCAGGGTCAACGATGCGCAAGGCTGATCCAGGTAGAGGCAGACCAACTGTACCTATCTTTTGGCCTATCTGTGGTTTCCATGAGTCGAGCATCAGTACATCAGG
>Ga0180436_10002409_pt1 | contig 17785 bp, 15 predicted proteins | sample SS_ome_2_FD_132434 | JGI IMG/M metagenome (GOLD analysis project Ga0180436, IMG submission 132434) | Hypersaline lake sediment archaeal communities from the Salton Sea, California, USA - SS_3_S_2 metaG | ecosystem: Environmental > Aquatic > Non-marine Saline and Alkaline > Hypersaline >...
GGCGGATCCCAGCGGTGTCATTTGTGAAATGTCGTCTCCCATGGAGAAAATCATGTCAATCCGTCCCTTGCTCAATGCAAAGATTTGCTCTTCGGTGGGAATCACTTCACCATTGCCCTTGATGTCAATGATCAACTGGCCATTGGATGCAGCCTCTACCCATTCTTTGTATTGCCACATGTGCTTCATATTGATGTTGTCCACCGGGATCAACCCAACAGCGCTCAGCACCCGGGGATTGTCCGCAGCCTGAGACCCGGCCACCAAAAATCCCAAAATTACCAGCATCAAACCTACGGTCCTAAGTGTTCTCTTCATTTTGTGTTCTCCTTTTCTTAGTCACGGATAGTACAAAGTTAAGCTGTCATATCACCAACCGCGCACCATATGGCAACGCTTCCATCTAATTGAAACACGATATCTCTTAAAGATTTTCCAAAGCGAGTCCGCGTCGAAAAGCTTTTAGATTTAAATCGACCAGCTGAGCCGGCATTTCATCCTGAATCGTTTCCTCAAAGACATCAGCACCGAAGCCCGTCAAACCGGTACTGCATAGAGCTCCCAGCATGACAATGTTCAGGCATTGGATGTTTCCCAACTCCTTAGCAGTCGCGGATCCGGCAACTTTTTGGCAGGACCCTGTCATTGCATCGAGCAAGGTCCACAATTCCTCTTTATGAGGATACTGAAACCGTCCGGCCTGAACGCCAATGGGCATAATCGGGGTTTCGTTTACCAGAACCGTCGTACCTTTGTGGCCAAGTTGGGTTTGAACCCGTAAGGCCTCTAACGGTTCAAACGCTATCAGAATATCCAGTGTCCGCTGTGGTACGAGCGGCGGCAGCACATGATCCTTGCACCAGCGGACATGACTGGCAACCGACCCACCCCGCTGGGTCAATCCGTACACATCTCCGACGGCAACTTCCAACTCATTTTTAAGTGCCACGATTGCCAATAGCCGGGCAGCCGACACGTTGCCTTGCCCGCCGACACCTGTGATCACAATGTTGGTAGCAACACTCATGAGTGTTATTCCTCTACCTTTTCGAGTAGAATTGCTTTCTGTGGGCATACTTGCACGCACAGACCGCAACCCGTACAGACATGGTCATCGATTTGCGCGACACCGGTATTGGCGTCAAAAAGGATGGCCGGACAACTCAGAACGCGGCTGCAGAACCGGTTGCAACCACAGGTGTCTCCCAGGCATTTTTCAGTATCCACCGTGATGACAGGTCGTACGTTTTGATGAAATGCTTTGCGGAAAAAAGTGGCGCATTCGCGTCGAAATATAAGTAGGCGTACACCACCTGTCTCCAGAGCGTCCAGGACTGCGGTCGTGGCGCCTCGAACATCTGCTATCGGGTCGATTATCTCGGTTTGGACGCCAAGTCCATCGGCCACATCTTCGATTCGGAGCATCTGTTTGTCATAGGCAACAGAGGCCGGTGTTGCCGGATTTGTCTGAAAACCGGTCATGGCCGTCACGGCATTGTCCAATATTACAAAGATAGCATCGGCCTTTTGATGTACCGCGTTTGCCAATGCGGGTAGACCGGCGTGGAAAAACGTGGAGTCCCCGGCCACCGCCACCACGGGTTGGTCGAATCCAAATGCTTTCAACCGGCTGAAACCACTGGCATTGCCCATGCCAGATCCCATGCAGTGTAGTGCCTTGATGAGCTGGAATCCTGTGGTTCCGGCCGCCATCCCATAGCACCCGATGTCTCCCACCAGAAAGCCGTCCCGACCATCCATTTCAAGCGCGGTTTTAAGGGCTAAAAACGAAGCACGGTGGGAACAACCTGGGCAGAAGGAAAGCTCCCTGGGGACCAATAGGTCTGTCGCTTTGGCGAGAAGTGCTTTAGATGGTGCCGCGGGTCGTTTGGGTTCACGGCCAACGAGGCGAGATAATGCTGAAATGGCCACGTCCGTATTCATTTCACCCACACCAGGGCCATTGGATCCGGCCACGAATCCGTTATTTTTACCCAAAAACCGGATCCGACGCAAGCGGTCGGCATGTTCTGCGCAGACAACCTTGACTGTTTCTTCGAGAAACGGATCCACTTCCTCCAAGAACAACACGGTATCGGCCGCTTTAAGCCAGGACAGCGTCAGTTTGCTTGGAATTGGCCAGGGCGTGCCTATTTTTAACAAACCCACCTTGTCAGTCAGTCCCAGCATTTCGATCGCCTCACGACCGTAAACAGCACTCAAGCCAGACGCAACGACCACGGTTGAGGCATTTTCAGGCCCTGTATACCGATTCCAGCCAGCTGTCTCAAAACGGTTTCGAATTACTTCCCGTTGTTGGACAAGTCTGGCGTGATTCTTGGTTACCAGGGGGGGAAGCCCCACCTTAGGGTGCGATGTATCAAAGTGGGCTGGCTGCCCATCATTTAGGAGCGACTCGATGGTGACGGGACCCCTCCCATGGGAAAGGCGCGAAACTGTTCTGAGCATGCAGGGAATTTTAAATTTTTGGGATATATGCAGCCCGAACACTGCCATTTCTTTGGCTTCATGGGGTGATGCTGGTTCGAGCAGTGGGATATGGGCAATTTTGGCAAAGTGTCTGGAATCCTGTTCATTGCTACTGGTAAGTGGACCGGGATCATCGCATACCACCAGAAGCAAACTGCCCGCCAATTCATCCAGCGAGAAGGTGGTAAGAAAGTCAGCCGCCACGTTCAGCCCGTTTTGTTTCATGGTGACGGCAGCCCGCTTTCCCGAAAATGCAAAAGCGGCAGCAGCCTCCAAGGCAACGATTTCGTTGATGGACCACTCGATGGCCATGCCATGACGTGTTCCGATTTTGAACAGAGTTTCCAGGATTTCCGAAGACGGATTTCCAGGGTAACCGGTGGCATAGGAAGCGCCACCTTCCAATATTCCCCGGGCAATGGCTTCATTGCCAAGCATCAATATGCGGTCACTTGATGTTGTTGTCATGGTCTTCCAATGGTTACGAGCGTCAAATCGACATCTACGTACTCAGCGCTGCTTTTATGCGGCCCAGCGCCGTCTCGATCAGACTTCGATCCGTTGCAAACATGAGCCGGGCATGCCCAACACCCTGAGACCCAAAAAAATCACCCGGCACCACGGCAACGCCCGCATCCAGTAAGCGCCGAAACAAGTTTTGGGCTGAAGGTTCGACGGCCGAAAAATCAGCGAAGATATAAAATCCGCCGCCGGGTCTCGGGCAGGTAACACCCGCAATCGTGTTCAATCCATCTACCATAAGGTTCATGTTATCCCGGCAAAGTTTTTGAACATGGTCCAGGTAGGGACGACTTTGGCTGAGAAATTCAGCCAGTGCCCACTGCCCAATGGAGAACGAACACAGGGAAATGGTTTCTTTGAAGACGCTCATCTGTTTAATGACCCAGGGATCGGCGACAGTATAGCCCAGGCGCCAGCCGGTTACGGCGAAAGTCTTGGAAAAGCTGTTCACCATGATCACATGGTCGAGATGATCAAGTTCAAGCGCGCTTACGTGCTGACCATCATACACGTAATTGTGATAAACCTCATCGGAAAGGACAAATACCCCATGCTGACGTGCTTTTTGGAGGATCGCCGCGAAGCCTTCACGGGACAGCGTGGCGCCTGTCGGATTGGAAGGGGAGTTTATCACCAACAGCTTGGTGGCGTCGTTGATACGATCCAAAATGGCCTGGGCATCGATTTCCCAGCCGGGATCCTTTTGCAGTGGATACCAGCGAACAACCCCGCCCAATCGTTTTGCGATCGGTATCAAAATTCCCCATCCCGGATCTGGTAGCAACACCTCGTCGCCAGCTTCGATGAGCAATCGAAAGGCAAGAAATATGGCTTCCATACCCCCTACGGTCATCAGCAGGTTCTTCTCCGGGTCGATGCTAGCACCCATTTCACTACTTAAAAAGGACGCCACCGCGTTTCTGATTTCCGGAATTCCGTTTGTTGACGTGTAGCGGTTGTGTCCCGTTCGCATGGCCGTAACTGCGGATTCGATGAGAGACTCCGGCGCGTCAAACGCGGCTTCGCCCGCTGAGAGGTTCAGCAGGTTTGATCGCTCTTCCATCATTTTCATCATTTGTCGAATGGGCGAACTCTCAGATTCCCGTACGATGGGTGTAACCCGGTCCAGTGCTGACTTGTATATGCCGTTCATGACGCCACCTGATTGTCCAGGCGACCGATGCCCGGAATCTCAACCGTTACCGTGTCACCGGCCTTGAGAAAAATGCCACCACCCCGCAACATTCGCTCCCTGGCTTTGGGAAGATCCCCGGGGCCGAGCGTCATGCCATGGGTCCACCCAACGCCGCCACCTGTACCCAAGCCGATCACATCACCCGGCTTAAGCGTAAAAATCCTGGACAGGGCTGATATACATTTGGCAGGACTCCAGATCATGTTGTGGACACCGCTGTCCTGCATCATTTCGCCGTTTACCAGGCAGCGAATAGGCAGGTTGTCTAGATTTTGAATCTGTTCCACGGGCACGATGGCCGGACCCAGGGGCCCAAACGTGTCGCGGGCTTTACCGGCAAGAAGATCAATGCTGCCATCCGCACGCATCATGAGCCTGCGATCGGTCACATCGTTGTGGCACGTGAAACCGGCCACGAAATCCAAGGCCTCCTCGGGGTCGACATCCCTGGCCGACCGACCAATGACGACGGCAAGTTCGGCTTCCCAGTCGACATACCTGGAAGATAGCCTGATTTTCTGGCTGGGGCCGATAACACAGTTACGATCCCCTTTCCAAAAAAAATTCGGTTTAAAATCTTCGGGCACAGCCATACCCATTTCTTCGGCATGATCGTAAAAATTCAAACCGACATTCATCATTTTTCCCGGTGCGGGAACCGGTGCCAGCAACGCACACTGCGTGAGTGGGATGCTATCCTGTTCAGAATTTCCCACAAGAATTCCGGCGGCCTCCCGAAGGCACGGCAGCCACTGGTCCCATGCGTTTAACAAGGCCAGCATGGTGTCGGCCGGGGCGGTCATGCCGTTTATTGATGGTCTTGGACGGTCGATGATTTCCAGGGCACGCGTGACTTCCCATACCTGTCGGTCAACCACCAGACCAACCCAGTTCGTATTGTTCTCACGACAGGTAACCAGCGAAAAATTAGTTTGCGCCATGTTTTTCTCCTCTACCAGCTTGGCGGCGTATTGACGACCAGCACCACGCTGTCAGTGCTGCCCGGGTTGACCCAACGATGAAGTGCTTCACTTCGAAAATGTATCAAGTCACCTTCGTACAGGTGATACTCCTCATCGTTCAAATTAAAACGGATTTCCCCGCGGACCACGTACAACAACTCCTCCCCAACATGTCCGAGGGGAACCTGACGGCCCTCTCCGGGTGGATTGATATAACTCGTTGCCTGCAAAGAGACCCCACTCTTCTGGATGAGGGCTTCACATTGAGCCGTGGAACCCTCGAGGACGAACGGCAGGCCCTCCCCTTTTCGGGTGACAGTCCCCAGGCTCCGGCTTTCCTCCTCGCCGAACAAAGGGGCAATGCGGATATCCAAAAAGCGGGTGATCTTTTTTAAATTTTCGACAGAAACATTTGCTTTTCCGCACTCGAGCTGACTCAGAAAGCTGATGCTGAGCTCGGTTCCGGTCGCCATCTGCTCCAGGGAGATCCGCTTCATTTTGCGGGCCCGTCGCAGAATCTCACCCATCGGAGGTTTTTTGTACGGTTTATTAGGATTCATTTTATGTTTTATGAAATATTTCTTTTAATATATTGAAAATTATACTGTCAAGAATTTTTTACGATTCCACAATCACCCCTTCTAGTAACGTTAAGATTTGGTTAATGTCTTTTGTGCAGCTATGGATTTAAAATTTCGGTGATTCGCAAACCGCGGTCTCAACCGCGTGCTATCGTCGTATCATTTTCGTGGAATCGGCAAACTACTTTTTTTGACCTGGCTTGACGGATATACCATCGTTTTCGAGATGACCAAGTAAATCCTCTGCATCGTCATAACCGTCTCGGTAGTGGGCTCTATTTCCATCAAAGCTGAATCCGTAACAATGACACTTTGGCTCTTTATTTGTTTTCGCAACAAACGGTTCACTCAGAACCTGAAACCATTCTAACCGGACTTCGTTAACACTGAAATAAGGTACCAGCGTACAGTATTTTTCTAGTCTCTTTATGGATCTCTTTTTTCAGCTCTGTAACTATGCTTCCCTCAGGCCATAATGAAACATTTCATAAGATGTGTTGCCGCCCAGGAGGTCATCGATTTTGCTCTGGATCTCTTGGCGCGCTTTATTTTTAAGCCAGTTTTCCCAATCCTGGGCAGATTCCCAGGTGCTGATGACCAAAAAAACATCGGGCCGATCAGTACTTTTCAGGGTTTCCCCGGAGATATATCCGTCCTGAGCAGTCGCCAGCGACCGCATCTCCCTGAATAGGTTTAACATTTCTCTGCCTTTTTCCCGGGGTACCGTCCGTTTGATCAAAACCTTGACACTCATGCTGTCCTCCTTTTATGCAGTGATGTGAATACAACCAACGAGATTACCACCGACAAACGTTCTGTCACCATCGACTAGTTCTACAAACAAATTATCGTTTTAATAACAATCGGTTATGAAATTTTAGGGAAGGCAAGAACAGGGTGCAGAAATAATTTCGACTCGGGTCCAACGGAAATATTTGAAAATAGCATATACGTGTTCACCAAAATTTTCAAGGCTGAGTAGGCAATCCGCTCATTTCTCTAACACAGGGCTTCACCGTGACTGGATGGCCACACCCGGACCGGACGCGTCATCAAATTCGTATACCAGATTTGATCAAATGGATCCCCACGGGTAAACCCGTGGTCCCATTGAAATATCCGTCTTCGCCTTCGGCTTCCGTCTTTGCTCTGCAAGCTACGCCGAGACAAGACGCCGCGTCTATCCGCCTTGTCTTTGGGGTGACATCGCGCCCTAGCATTAACTTATTTTTTTGGCATTCATCCACGGGTAAGCCCGTGGTATTCTGCGAAGGCGGATATAACCTGGTCGAGCGACCGGAGATAATCCTTTCTGCGTTTAAAGCCGCACTCGCTTTGCTGACACCGCAAACACAGTTTTCTACCTGCGGAAAGGCTGATGTGCTGAATATCACCAGCCAGCACCCCGCCTGTCCCTTTATATTGATTTTCCAAATACAGAGACTGACTTTTCATCAATGTTGGTCATCAAAAATCTATTTGAACGCTTATATCATAGGTTTCGGCAAATGTCTGATGGGGAATTTAAATTTAAACCACCGATCGCAACATTTTCTTTTTAGTGAACGATGACACCTGGCATTATGAGCGGTCGAAAATCAATTTTAAAATTTTTATATTGACATCCAACTGGGATCCTAGTATCCATGTCTGCAGTATCTGTTTTTATGATCAAATCATTGGTACGCACACCGACAGACTAGTTTTGAGTCCCGTGAAACGCTTAAAAAACGTATCGTCATGAATTTACCCGATATTTCAAACCGATTCCGCCTGCGCCAACAGATTTTCGACTTTCTGTATTCCCAGATCGAAAAAGGCACCCTGGTGCCCGGATCCACAATCAACGTCAAACAATTAACCCAGGAACTCAATGTCAGCCGAACCCCCCTGAGGGAAGCATTGGCCCAGCTTGAGATCCAGGGTCTGGTGACCATCCGCCCCCAGCGTGGTGTTGTCATCAATGCATTGACCTATGAAGAATTGGTGGACATATTCGAAATCCTGGGTGCCTTGGAGTCCCAGGCCTTGGCATCTGTATTTGATCAAATTGATCATCAGACAATCAAAGCCATGGACCGATGTAACCGCGAAATGGCCCTGGCGGTTAAAAATGATCTGAGTAAACAATTTCATGAAAAAAATATCCAGCTTCACAATCTATTTTTAGATCTTTCAAAAAACTCGGTCCTTAAAACCACCGTCAGCAATCTCAAACTGCGCTTATTCGGATTTGCCGTCAAACGCTATCGCAACCGTTTCAAGGATGCCATCGTCCTGGAGCACGATATGTTTATCGACATGATACGCTCAGGCCAAAAAGAAAAATCAATCAGATTTCTGAAAGAGGTCCATTGGAAATTTAATTACCCTGAAAATTTCATTCAAGGAGGAAGCGATATCTAACTCACCAGCATATTCAACTGACGAAAACCTTACTCATCATTTTTTTTAAGGAGGCAAATTATGCAAAAAATAAAAATGACCACCGAAGAGGCCTTTATTAAAGTTCTTCAAATGCATGGTATCGATAGTGCGTTCGGTATTATCGGCTCTGCCATGATGCCGGTTACCGACCTTTTTCCCAAAGCCGGAATTACCTTCTGGGATTGTGGACATGAATTCAGCGCCGGCATGATGGCCGACGGGTTCACCCGGGCTTCCGGCAAAATGAGCATGCTGGTGGGCCAAAACGGCCCGGGCATTGCCAATTTTGTTACCCCGGTAAAAGTAGCGTATTGGAATCACACGCCCCTACTGGTCATAACAGCCCAGGCCGCCAACATGACCATGGGACAAGGCGGGTTTCAGGAGGTTCCCCAAATGGCCATGTTTGAAGACATGGTCGCCTATCAGGAAGAAGTCCGCCACCCCGCCCGGGTGGCCGAAGTTCTCAACCGGGTGATTATGCGCGCCAAACGGGCCTCTGCCCCGGCGCAGATCAATATACCCCGCGACTTCTGGACCCAGGTGATTGAAATTGAGTTGCCCCCGATTCTTGAATTTGAACGGCCGGCCGGTGGCGAAAAGGTTATTGCCAAAGCAGCCGAGCTATTATCCAATGCCAAATTCCCGGTATTTCTGAACGGCGGTGGTGTGGTGATCGGTGGTGCCATCCAGGATTCCATGGCCTTGGCCGAACGATTGGATGCCCCCGTTTGCTGCAACTATCAGCACAATGACGCCTTTCCGGGTAGCCATCCGCTTTTTGCAGGTCCCCTGGGATACAATGGATCCAAAGCGGGAATGAACCTGATAGCCCAGGCAGATGTGGTCTTGGCGTTGGGCAACCGTTTGAATCCCTTCTCGACCCTGCCCTGCTACGGTATTGAATACTGGCCCAAGGATGCTAAAATCATCCAGGTGGATATCAACCCGGATCGGATCGGCCTGACCCACCCGATTTCCTTGGGCATCGTCGGTGATGCCGGAAAGGTAGCCCGTGCCATTTTGAATCAGTTTTCCGATACCGCCGGCGATAACGGCCGCGAAGAGCGCAAGGCCACCATAGCCAAAGCCAAAGCCGACTGGGATGATGAACTGGCCAGTATGGATCATGAAATTGACGATATGGGCACCACCTGGAATGAACGCTGCCAGAAACGGGAACCGGACAAAATCACCGCGCGCATGGCCTGGCGTGCAATCATTGCGGCCCTGCCCAAGGAAGCCATCATCTCTTCAGACATTGGCAACAACTGTGCCGTTGGCAACGCCTATCCCAACTTTGAGGCCGGCCGCAAGTATCTGGCACCCGGCCTATTCGGATGTTGTGGCTATGGTTTTCCATCCATTTTAGGCGCCAAAATCGCCCAGCCCCATGTGCCGGTGGTGGGATTTGCCGGTGACGGCGCTTTTGGTATTTCCATGAATGAAATGACCGCCTGCGGCCGCGACGAATGGCCGGCCATCACCATGATTATTTTCCGGAACTACCAGTGGGGCGCTGAAAAGCGGAATACAACCCTTTGGTACCATGACAACTTTGTGGGGACCGAGTTGAATACCAAGGTCTCCTATGCGGACATCGCCAAGGCCTGTGGCATGAATGGCGTTCAGGCTACTTCCATGGAAGATTTGACCGAGAAACTCAACCAGGCGGTAAAAGCCCAGATGAAAGAAGGCCTTACCACCTTCATCGAAGTCATGACCAACCAGGAATTGGGCGAACCGTTCCGCCGTGACGCCATGACAACACCGGTACCGGTTGCGGGCATAGACAAAGCCGATATGCGCAAACAAAAACCTGCCTAAAAGGCAGCATAAAAATGGAGCCCCACCGGTCAACCCGCAATCCCGGTTACATGACCCGCCCGCGATGGTGGATGAGGATTCATATGTTGGACCAGGCCCTGGAGGCAGCTGATGCCGATACCGAATAAATCGACTGTACTGGTGGTCAACGCTGGCAGTTCTTCGGTTAAATTTACGCTGTTTCAAATCGAAGATGAAACCGTATTGGCCACCGGTATTGTGGAGCGCATCGGGTTATCCGGAACCCGGCTTGTCTACACCGGTCATACAAATGAGACGCGAACCCGGGCAGTGCATGCCCAAACTGCCCGGGATGCTGTGCTGTTGATTATTCAACACATGACAGAAGCCAAACAGGGCATAATCGCAAACAAAGACGCCCTTGCAGGTATCGGCCACCGGGTGGTTCATGGCGGCGACCAAATTCACCAATCCGTCATCATTGCAGATCCCATAAAACATATCATTGAAAATTGTAGCACCTTGGCACCCTTACACAATCCACCCAACCTGGCGGGGATTGAAGCCTGCCAGCGTCGGTTCCCGGATCTGCCCCAAGTGGCGGTGTTTGATACGGCCTTCCATGCCACCCTGCCCCAGGAAGCATTTCTCTATGGCTTACCCTACCGCTTCTACGCGGCGGGAAAAATCCGTCGCTACGGTTTTCACGGCACCAGCCATGCGTATGTAAGCCGGGAAGCCGCCAGGCACCTCGGAAAACCGCTGAGTGCTCTAAAGCTCATTACCTGTCATCTGGGCAACGGTTCCAGTATTACAGCTGTCAAGCACGGCCGCAGCATCGACACCAGTATGGGCTTTACACCCCTGGAAGGAACCATCATGGGTACCCGCTGTGGCAGTATTGATCCGGCTGTGGTCGTGCATCTGATGCGCCATCATCAAATGAGCGTGGATCAAATTGACCAGCTGCTCAACAAGGAAAGCGGATTTGAAGGATTAGCCGGAATTGGCAGCAGCGATGCCCGCGATGTGGTGACGGCCATGGATGCGGGCAACAAGCAGGCTGCCGCCGCAATTAATCTGTATGTCTATCAAATCCGAAAATACCTCGGTGCCTACATGGCGGCCATGAACGGCCTCGATGCCATTGTTTTTACGGCCGGCATCGGCGAAAATTCAGTCCGCATTCGCGAACTGATCTGCAATGGTGGCTATGGTTTGCAGCAACTGGGTATCCATCTTGATCCGCCTAAAAACGAAGACTCCGTCGACGCTTGCTTAGAGATTCAAGCCGAATCAAGTCGCGTAAAACTTCTCGTAATCCCCACCAACGAAGCGCTCGAGATTGCCCGGCAAACCATCGCACTACTATAACTGCCATGAACAAACCAACCGGGTCATTCCATTTAGGGTAGGTCCCCTAATTGCCCCCGGACAGCTTTTTGCCGGAATGTAAATTACCAGGTTTGGGTCACATTAAAAGTATATCTTATGGTTCCGGCAGATTACCCGATACGAAATCCCTAAAGGTTCGATTGATAAAAAGAAGACTTAAGGATATGACCGCCGCATGTTATCTTGACATCAAGATATATGCACTTACCCTTTAAGCATGGAATCAGGCGCACACATACGGTTGGTTTTGGCCAGAGCAGCCAAGGCGATTGAAATATTCGATCGTGATAGTATCGCCCAAACAGGTTTGAATATTAGTGATTTCGCCATATTGGAAGTGCTGCTTCACAAAGGGCCGTTGCCGGTCAATACGATCGGCAAGAAGGTTCTGCTGACCAGCGGATCCATGACCACAGCTGCCAACCGCTTGGTGCAAAAAGGCTATATCAAGCGAAAACAGGACCCAACAGATGGTCGCTTTTACTTTTTGCATCTGACTGCTGCCGGCCGCCGGCTAATCCAGAATGCCTATGCCAAGCATTCGCGTAATTTGGAAATGATTGCCGAAGTATTGACCGAAGCCGAACGCTTTCAGCTGGTTTCCCAGCTAAAAAAAATCGGCCGGTATGCGCAGGCGCTTACATCTTCGAAATAAAAAATTGACGGAACAAGACGATGGCAATAAACAATCCGAAATCCCCCTCACTCAAGACCGGGCGCTACCGGCGTTTGATAATCGGCATCCTTATGGTCGCACTCGCCGTATTACTTTGTGGCGCTGCCTCAATTGCCTTTTTTTTCGAATCACCGTCCATCATGTATAATTTCGGCTGGGACAAGATCATGCTGCGCACCGCCAAGGTCATTGGGCTTTTGGCGGCGGTCTTGCTGCTGCTGCAGGTGCCGCTGGCCGGGCGCTTCAAATTTCTCGATCGCATTTTCTCTTTGCCGGGTCTCTATAAATTGCATCGCATGAATGCCTACATTATTTTATTGCTCATTACGATTCACCCCTTCCTGGTAACAATTCCTGAAGACAGGTTGATGATTCCTTTTGAGGGGCGGTACTGGCCGGAGTGGATCGGCGCAGGCCTTCTGCTGACCGTTCTCATCCAAATTATACTGAGCCGGTGGCGAAATAAATTAATCAAATCCTACCCGCATTGGCTTCTGGTGCACAGAGTACTCGGCTGGTCCATTTTAGCTTTGCTGGTGATTCACATCCTGTACGTGAGCGAAACCTTTGAATTCGAAGGCCTGCCACGGGCAGCGATTATCATTGCTGCAGTCGCGATGGTCATACTGTGGCTTTTCATTCGAAGCCAACGCCTGCTGACCAAGCAACATCCATATGAGGTAACGCGAATTGTGACGGCCGGCAAGGACGCTCAGGCAATCGATCTCAAGCCGGTTCATGGGAAAACACTGGGCTATTTGCCCGGCCAGTTTGCCTTTTTCTCGTTTAAATCGCGTCAATTATCTGCGGAGTGGCATCCCTTTACACTCTCATCAACGCCGACGCGGCCGAATAATCTGCAGATTACGATTCGGTCCTGTGGCGATTGGACCGATCAGGTGAAAACCATTGAAACAGGTGATCTCGTATATGTCCATGGTCCCTTTGGCCGTTTCAGTCACGTGCTCGATTCGGAAAGCAAGGAAGTGATCATGATCGCCGGGGGGATCGGTATTACCCCCATGCTGAGTATGCTCCGGGCCTTGGCTGACAACAAAGACCAGCACCATGTCACATTGCTCTGGAGCAATCGCAGTGCCCAATACGAATTTAACCCGGATGAATTGGAAACGATTTCAGATCAGTTGCCAAATTTCAAATACATCCCCGTATTCACAAACAAACAAGAACCCAAAGGGGAATTCGGACGATTGGATCTTATTCGATTGAAAACGCTCTTGGCTGAGTCTGCCAGGAATACGCTCATATTTTTGTGCGGACCGCCACCCATGATTCGGCAGGTACGCCGTCATTTGATCACACTCGGCTTTCCGGCAGGAAATATAAAAGAGGAGCTATTCGGCCTCTAAGTACTTTTATTCAATAATTTTCAGGGATGTGCAATTATCGCCCGAAATTTGGACCAACAAAAGGAGGTACCTCATGAAAAAACTGAGCCAAACTATCTTGGCACTATCAATTGTAATCGCTGCAAGCGGCATGGTTTATGCTGATGCACCCAAGTGGAAAATAGATCCGGCCCATGCCGGCATATATTTTAGTATCGATCACATTTTCTCCAAGGTGAAAGGTCATTTTGAGGACTTTGATGCCGAAATTTACTTCGACCCCAACAATCTGGACCAAAGCCGAGCGTCCTTTACGGTAAAGGTGGACAGCATCGACACCAACAACACCAAACGCGATGGTCACCTGCGCTCCGATGACTTCTTTGGTGCCAAAAAGTTTCCGGAAATGCGCTTTGAAAGCGCCGCTGTCACCCATCTAGGGGGTAATCTGTACATGGTGGACGGCACCATGACGATCAAGGATGTCAGTCGCAGGGTCAAACTGCCGTTTACGTTTCTGGGGGCGCAACCAAACCCATTCAACCCCAAACAGGAGGTTGCCGGATTTGAACTGAGCATGACCATCGACCGCTTTGATTACAATGTCGGTACCGGCAAGTTTTTAGACTTGGGAGTGGTGGGAAAATATGTGGAGGTCTTGATCACCCTGGAGGTAACTCGGAAAATTTAAGCCACCACCATGTTTGCCAGAGGACGCACATCTTTGGGATTCTGAACCACGATCCAGTTCCAGGACTGACCGTTTTTGGCCGACGGTGCATAGCAGGCGATTTCCAGGAGTTTCTTTAGCTTGTCCGGTTCCACCGCTTTATTTTTATCTTCTATAGTATAGCGGGAGTATATGACCAATGTTGATTGCCAACTTATTCAAATACTGGACCCTCCAGATCTTCTCACCCAGCAGGGTGTTAAAGGAAAAATATACGGCGTTTAGATCGTTGCTGACCCATGACAAGCGCGCCCATGAACTCATGGCCGAACTGGAAGACATATACTATCGCGGGCGAAAAAGAGATTTCAATGCCGTAATCTCTCTGTGTACATCCCTTTCCCGGCTTGTGGCCCTAATTATTGCCGATTTGGCCAGGGTGTGCCCGGGCCGATATGCGGATCTGGCTGCGTTTTATAAAAAAATCGATGCCTATATCCGCCACATGACCGCTATCTCAAACTTTAGGACGACACCACCCCATGTACGCGATTTAACACAGGTCGGCCCCGAAGATCTTCAGTTGGTGGGTGGTAAGGCTTTCAATCTGGGAATTGTCAAAAACCGGTTGAACATTCCGGTTCCCGATGGATTTGTTATCACCACCCGGGCCTATCAATTGTTTATCGAACAAAACGGCCTGCGGCAGTCCATCGACGCCCACCTGGCAGCCGTCGACATCAGCGACCCGAATTCCTTGGAGACGTGTTCACGCCAAATACAGGAACAGATATTCTTAGCACAGCTTCCCCCGGAACTGGCGCTAGCCATCAACGATATACAGTCAGTCCGCAAGCAAGCGGATGGGTTCATCCCGGCAGTTGCCATGCGTAGCAGTGCAGTGGGTGAAGATTCCAAGGCTTCCTTTGCGGGTCAATACCTTACTGTCCTGAATGTTCAGCCCCAGGACCTTGGAGACACGTATCGGAAAATAATTGCTGGTAAGTACACACCCGAAGCTATCGCCTACCGCATCAGCTATGGTCTGACGGATGCGGATACACCCATGGCCGTGCTGGTTTTGAGGATGATTGCCGCCCGAGCCAGCGGGGTGATCTACACGACGGAGTTGGTGCATCCTGCAGGGGATCGCCTGTCGATACACAGTATCTGGGGACTTGGTGAACTTCTTGTGGGCGGGCAGACTGCCGCAGATATACTAACGGTCTCCAAAAAACCCCCGTTTGAAATCCTCGAAAAAAAAGTGGCAGAAAAATCCCGTCAAATGCTGGCTCGTGACGGGGGCCGCATCGAATCCCAAAACCTGACGGCAATCCGCCGGACGTTGATTTCTTTGAATGACCGCAATGCCAGAACGCTGGCGGGATGGGGTCTCCAGCTTGAAAAATATTTTCAACAAGCCCAGGACATCGAGTGGGTTGTCGATGACCACGGAAAATGCTTTATCCTGCAATCCCGGCCATTGAACACTGCCCACAAGGAACCCCAGGAACGCGTTTGCGTGTTTGACAACGTTCCCAACGAAAAGCTTTTGACCAGCGGCGAAACGGCCGCCTCCGGCATTGCCGCCGGCCCGGTATATAACCTCAAACAACAGCCAGACCTGCACGAGATTCCCAAAACAGCGATTTTGGTCGCGCCCAACGCACTGCCACGATATACCCAGGCCATTCACCGCTTGGGTGCCATTGTAACGGACGCCGGCAGCCCGGCCGGGCATCTCGCCTCGGTGGCCCGTGAATTTGGCATTCCCATGCTGGTCAACACGGGCAGCGCCAGCGATCTACTCGCTCATGGCCGGCATGTGACCGTCCACGCAGACGATAGAAGCATTTACGCCGGCACGGTCACGGAAATGCTGGAAAGTGCGTGCGCCCAACCGGACCTGATCATAGACAGCCCGTTTATGCGCAAACTGGAATACCTGATGAAGTTTGTGGCCACACTGGACCTGGTGGACCCGCAGGCCGATACATTTGCACCCCAATATTGCCGGTCCTTACATGATATTATCCGATTTGCCCATGAGAAGGCCGTGGCCGAAATGTTTCACGTATCCGACAATCGCCTCAGAAAATTGAGCCTGGCCCGAAAACTCACTTCCCATATTCCCATGCCATTTTTCGTACTCGACGTGGGCGGGGGGCTGTCTGAGAAGACAGACGGTCTCACGGAAATAGCCATCGAACAGGTTGAAAACGACGCCATGCGAGCCTTATGGGGGGGCCTGACCCATCCCGGTATCCATTGGGGTGATTTCAGTCATTTTGACTGGGAAGCCCATGACCGGACGGTTATGAGCGGGGGCATCGCCAGCCCGGACGCGACCATGTTTGCCAGTCATGCGGTTATTTCAAACGATTATATGAATCTCAACTTGCGCTTTGGTTATCACTTTGTCATTGTGGATGCCCAGTGCGGCCCCGAAACAGCCGACCATATCATCCTGTTCCGTTTTTCCGGCGGTGGGGCGGATATGGACCAGCGTATGCTGCGGACGGATTTTCTCAGCCAGGTGCTGCGCCGGCTTGGATTTGATGTAACGGTGGTCACCGATTTAATTGACGCGCGGTTCAGTACCCGTGATCAAGCGAATGCCCTGCAGGTATTGGATATGATCGGACGCTTGCTGGGGGCTACGCGTCTGATGGACATGTACTTAAAAGATCCGGACACAATTGAAGGCTTTGTGGACGATTTTATGCAGGGCCGCTATCATTTTGCATCCACGGAAATGTAATGCCGTACGAACTCAAATGGATAAATGACAACTTAGCCGTGGGCCATGCTCCCATGATGGATATAGACCTGGATGTACTCAAGGAGCACGGCATTGACGCCATCGTCAATCTGTGCGGTGAGTTTTGCGATCTGCACGAAATTCAGATGGATTCCGGCTTCCATGTGTACTACTTCCCCATAGCGGATGAGTGTGCGCCCGATACGGCCGGCATGGAAAAGGCTTTCCAATGGCTGGATCAGACCATCGCGGACGGACATAAAGTTCTGGTTCACTGCCGCTTTGGCGTCGGTCGCACGGGAACATTTGTCACCGCCTATCTCATGCAACAGGGTCTCAGCATGAAAGCCGCTGCCAAGGCTCTCAAGCATACCCGGTCCAACCCCACGCAGCATTGCCAGTGGAAGATGCTACGGTCCTATAAAAAGAAACTCAAGCGCACGTAACAACGACTATTGTTTGTTATTAGATTCGGTTTTTTATAAGGTCCTACAGGGCACTATTCTCTTATCAGAGGTTTGATTGAATTTACGATCCACAAAAAAATAACACAGTTGGAGAGGAAAAAAATGATGGCAGATATGGATCCCCACGGGTAAACCCGTGGTCCCATTGAAATATCCGTCTTCGCCTTCGGCTTCCGTCTTCGCTCTGCAAGCTAGGCCGAGACAAGACGCCGCGATTATCCGCCTTGTCTTTGGGGTGACATCGCGCCGTAGCATTAACTTGTTTTTTGGGCATTCATCCACGGGCAAGCCCGTGGTATTCTGCAAAGGCGGATAAATATTGGGTTACCCCAATATATGGTGGTGTGCAGTCAGACAGAAATTAGATCCAACGAGAAAGATATGTAGAGTAGCCCCGGCCAATTGCTCAACCGAGGCCCTCGCCAGATCCGTACAAGGACGATTCGACCATACGGCTCCACCGCTGATACGTCTCATGGAGATTCCCAGATGTTTACATACA
>Ga0180436_10002410_pt1 | contig 17784 bp, 23 predicted proteins | sample SS_ome_2_FD_132434 | JGI IMG/M metagenome (GOLD analysis project Ga0180436, IMG submission 132434) | Hypersaline lake sediment archaeal communities from the Salton Sea, California, USA - SS_3_S_2 metaG | ecosystem: Environmental > Aquatic > Non-marine Saline and Alkaline > Hypersaline >...
CCCACCTCCACCGATGGCCCACGTGCCTAGCCCTAGGGATGTCAGATGCAAGTCGCTAAATCCCAACTGATTGGTGTCCAAGAAACCTCCTCCGTCCCTCGAAAGCTCGTCATCCCACTCACCCACCGCGCGGTGCCTTCCCGCCCCGCATTTCTCACGGCCCCACGCGTTCTTGAAGCATCGCGAGATCCCGTCCTCCGGACCCCATCCCCATACCCCTTCGTGCTCTTCGTGACCTTCGTGCCCTTGGTGGTTCCCTGGCGGGCCTACTCCCCGCTCCCACCCTCCGCCAAATAGGACTCCACCGTCATCCCATTCTGCAGAATCTTGTGAATCGGACACTGATGGGACACCCGGTACAACCGCTCCCGCTCCGCATCAGACAGCTCTCCCCTCAACGCAATCGCCTCGTCAATGTGCTCCTGATACGTCTCGATATCCTCACACTCTGCACAATCCTCGGCGAAAATCCGATCGTACGTCATATCAAACGAAACCTCGTGCAGCTCAATCCCATGATGGTGTGCATACGTGTGGAGCACAATCCCCGTGCACGACCCCAGGCTCAACATCATCATCCCATACGGTGTCAGCTCGTGGACGTGATGGACCTCCTGCAGCTCCTCGGACTCAGGCCTATGCGGATCCGCTGCCTCCACGGTCGTGATGAAGTCTCGATCCTGCGTTACAACGACGCGCTCTCCCATAGCTTCCTCCCTATTGATGTCGTCTACGATGAGCAAGAGGCCAGCCACACAGTCCGTCCCCGGCTGGCCCCCCGATCCTGATCACCTTCAAGTCCTACTTCCTCTTCACGTCAATGTGAACTGTCTTCGCCCCTTCATCCTCTTCCTCCGATGGACAGAGCTCACATTCCGCGCTCTCCGCTTCATTCAACACACACACACAGCCTGCCCTATCTGGATGACGGCAGATCAGCGTCCGCCGCAGCACGCCCCGTGAATACGAAAAGTGCTGCTCACACTCCACGTACGGGCAATCGCAGACCACCTCGACGACCTGTCTCGCACTCACTCGAAACCTCCCTTCTAGCCGGCTCTCCCCCACCTCGACAAACACCACCTCTAAGCGTCACCGCCGATCCGACCTGATGTGCGTCGACAATCCTAGGTAGGCCTCCGCCGCCTCGGCCTCTGTCTCGGAAAGGGTGGGATGGGGATGGATCGTCAGCGCCAGATCCTCGGCCACGGCTCCCATCTCCACCGCGAGGGCTCCTTCTGCGATCAGATTCTCTGCGCCCCGACCCACAATACCCACACCCAGCACCCGATCCGTCTCGGCGTCCAAGACGAGCTTCGTTAGACCCGAGGTCTCGCCCATCGTCAACGCCCGTCCTGAAGCGGTCCATGGGAAGCTCCCAATGCCGACCTCGCGCCCCTGTTCCTCGGCCTCCGACTCCGTCATCCCACACCAGGCAATCTGAGGATCAGTGTACACCACCGCCGGCAGGCACCGCACGTCGAAGGCTGCCGCCTTACCCCCGATCACATCCGCCGCCGTCTTCCCGTCGCGCATCGCCTTGTGTGCCAGCATCGGCCCGCCTATCACGTCGCCAGCCGCAAAGATCCGATCGTCGTCCGTACGCCGCTGCTCGTCCACAACAATGAAGCCGTCCTCGTCGACCTGAACGCCCGTGTGCTCCAACCCCAGGTCCTGGGAGTTGGGCCGACGCCCAATTGCCACCATCACTCGGTCGAACCTCTGCTCCCGGTCCTCCACGTCGCCCTCGAAGCGGACCGTTACGCCATCCTCGCCCTCTTCCATGGACTCGACGGTGGTGTTCAAGTGTATTGCCTCGAGGATCCGCTTCAGTCTTCGAGCGAGGTGCTTCACCAGGTCCCGGTCCATGCCAGGCAGGATCTCGTCCGTCATCTCCACGATAGTGACTCGACTGCCCATCTCGGCGTACGCCGAGCCTAGTTCAACGCCGTTGTAGCCTGCACCCACCACCAGCAGCGACTCCGGGATGTCCGGCAGCGCCAGAGCGCCCTTCGAGCTCATAATCCTGCCCCCGTTGGAGAACTCGGATCCCGGCAGCGGCACTGGTGTCGAACCAGACGCCAGAATGGCGTGGTCATACTTCACGTGCGCCACGTCCGCCTTCTCACCCTGCAGCCGCACCTCGTCGGAGGCCTCAAAGACCGCGCGGGCCTGGATGATTTGTATCTCCCGCTGCTTCGCCAGCTGCCCCAGTCCATTCACCAGCCGTTTGATCACCAGGTCCTTACGCTCGCGCAGCGCATCTACGTCGATCTCGAAGTCGCCGTAGTTGAGACCCCAGCTCCGCGCTTCCCGTCCGTCGTGAATCAACGTGGCGAACTCCAGGAGCACCTTGGCAGGGATACACCCTCGCAGCAGGCACACGCCCCCGAGCCGCTCCTCCTGATTGATCAGAGTCACCTCAAAGCCCAGGTCGGCAGCCCGAAAGGCCGCTGCATAGCCGCCGGGCCCTCCCCCTATGACCGCAACCTCGGTCTCCAGCGTCTGCTCTCCCATCACCATATCGGACACCCCCTAGACCGTCTGCGCCTCACGCAACCCTTCGTCGCCCCATCCCCCTGAGGAGACGCCGCACGGCCCCAACTCTCGACCTTGTAGCACGAGAAAACGCTACATGGTCAACAACAGACGTTCCGGCGTCTCCAGAGCCTCCTTGACCACCCCCACGAAGCGGGCCGCGTCGGCGCCGTCCACCACCCGGTGATCGAAGCACAGCATCAGCGGCAGCATGTAGCGGGGTTCCGTCTCGAACGTACCCTCCTCGTCCCGCCGCACCACCGGCTCCCAGCGCGCCCTCGCCATTCCCAGGATAGCCACCTCCGGGAAATTGATGATCGGGAAGAACGCGGTGCCGCCGAGGATACCGATGTTCGTGATCGTGAACGTTCCGCCCTGTAGCTCGTCTAGTGACGCCTCACCTGACCTCGTCCGCTGGACCATCTCGTAGAGCTCGATGGACAACTCCCTGATGCTCTTTCGATCGACGTCGCGAATGACCGGCACCAACAGGCCGCGGTCTGTATCCACCGCGATCCCCAGGTGGTAGTACTGCTTGAGAATGATCTCCTCAGACTCCGGGTCCAGACTCGCATTGAAACGCGGATGTTGCTTCAGCGCAGCCACCACAGCCTTCATCGCCAGAACCGTGGGCGTCAGCCGTCCGCCCTCCCCCTCGATTTCCGCCTTGTGCCGCTCGCGGAACCGCTCCAGCGCCGTGATGTCCACCTTGTCTTGATGATTGACGTGCGGCACCTGCGACCAGGACAGCGCCATCTGCTTCGCCGTGGCGCGGCGGACCGACCGGAGCGGAATGCGCTCAACCTCCCCCCAGCGCTCGAAATCCGGTAGCGACGGGACCCTCCCGTGCGGAACAACCTCTGGCACCTCGACCAGCGGGGCCCGAGCCGCCCTCTCCTCGCCCCCAGCTGCCCCTTTCTCCTCCCGCTCCTCCCTCTCGGCAAAAGCCCGCACGTCCTCGGACGTCACCCGTCCGGCGGGCCCGCTGGGGGGTACCTCGTGCAGATCCACGCCCAGCTCCCGCGCCAGACGCCGCGTCGACGGGGCCGCCGGCACGGGCCGCTCGCGATCGTGCGGGACCTCCTCCTCGCCCTCAGCAGCCCCAGTCTCGGCCTCTTCTTCCTCAGGAGCCTCAGCCTCCCCCTCTTCGTCTTCGGGTGGCGGCTCCTTCTCCACCTCCGCGGGTTCTTCCTCCTCCTGGCCCTCGGCGGGAGCCACCTCGCCCTCGGCAGGAGCCTCCTCCCCGCCGCTGAACCTCATAATCTCGTCCCCCACGTGGACCAGATCCCCCGCCTCCACCTCAATCCCAGTGACCTCTCCCGTGTAGGGCGATGGAATCTCTACCGAGGCCTTGTCCGTCTCGACGACGACGATATCGTCTCCCTCCTCCACCTCGTCGCCCACCGACACGAGCACCTCGATAATCTCGCCCTCGTGGATCCCCTCTCCCAGGTCCGGAAGCTTGAATGTTCGAGCCATCTTCTCGCCGCCTCCCCACTACCGCCCTCCGCTCAAACCATCGTTCCCAACGGCACTGCTCAAGAACGCCGCCCAGCTTGGCCTTCGTCGCGCCTTGGTGACAATGTCCCCCAGGTTTCGCCAACCCTATGCCACTGTCGCAAGCGTCTCGCGCGTCGCCTTCAGCACCCGATCGGCGCTGGGCAGATACACCTTCTCGTAGGCAAAGAGGGGGATCACCACATCGTACCCCGTCACCCGGCGCACAGGCGCCTCCATATACCAGAACGCCTTCTCCACCAGTCTAGCCACGATCTCAGCGCCAGGACCGAAGCTCCGCGGCGCCTCGTGCACGATCACCACGCGCCCCGTCTTCTTCACCGATTCGACGAATGTCTCGTGATCGAGAGGTGAGATCGTCAGAATGTCGATCACCTCCGCCTCCACGCCGTCCTCTTCGCGCAGCCTATCCGCCGCCTCCAACGTGGGTCGCATCATCGCGCCGTAGGAGATCATCGTGACGTCGCTCCCCTCACGGACGACCCGGGCCTTCCCCAGCGGCCACGTCTCCTCCTCCTCCGGCACCTCCTCCCGGAAGGCCCGGTAGACCGCCTTCGGTTCGTAGAAGATCACCGGGTCCGGGTCGCGAATGGCGCTGAGGAGCAAAGCCCGAGCATTGCGCGGCGTCGACGGGATGACCATCTTGAGACCAGGCGTGTGGGCCCAGTACGCCTCCCGGCTCTCCGAGTGATGCTCCAGAGCCCGCACACCCCCGCTGTACGGCGTGCGCAGCACCATCGGGACCGTGTAGGCGCCCCGCGACCGCCAGCGCATCCTTGCTGCGTGGGCCTCCAACTGCTGAAAAGCCAGGTAGCTGAACCCCGAGAACTGGATCTCCGCCACCGGGCGCAGGCCTGAAATCGCCATACCGATGGAGGTCCCCACGATGCCCGCCTCCGCCAGGGGCGTATCCATCACCCGCTCTTCACCGTACGCCTCCAGGAGTCCTTCCGTCACCCGGAAGACCCCTCCGTCAACCGCCACGTCCTCGCCCAGGACGATGACGCTCTCATCCCGTTCCATCTCCTCGTGGAGGGCGGTGTTCAAGGCATCCACCATCGTCATCTTAGCCATCGGTTCCCTCCTTGGCCTGCAGCTCGTCTGCCAGCTCCTCCCGCTGCTCCTTCAGATACGGTGGCATCTCGGCATACATATGCTCGAACATGGAGAGTTCTTCGCCCTCAAGCTCCTTCATCCGCCTCTCTGCCGCGTCCACCGCGTCCTGGATCTCCGCCTTGATCTCCTCCTCTGTCTTGGCGATGTCGTCGTCAGAGAGCAGGCCCTTGTTCTTCAGGTACGTCTGGAAGCGATGAAGGGGCTCACGCTTCTGCCACTTCTCGACCTCCTCCTCCTCGCGGTATCGCTTGGGATCATCCGCCGTGGTGTGCATTGACAACCGATACGTGATGCACTCAATCATCGTCGGTCCTTCGCCAGCGCGCGCCCTCTCCGCCGCCTCCTCGGCCGCCGCGTACACAGCCAGAATGTCGTTCCCGTCCACCTGCAGTGCTGGGACGCCCTGGCCCAGCGCCTTCTGCGCCAATGTCTTGGAGTTGGTCTGATGCGCGCGTGGAACGGAGATGGCCCACTGGTTGTTCTGGCAGACGAAGATCGTCGGTGTCTTCCACACACCGGCGAAGTTCAGCGCCTCGTGGAAGTCCCCTTCCGACGTTGCGCCGTCCCCGAAGAACGTCACCACCAGGTCGTCCTCCCCCCGATGCTTGATCCCGTAGGAGAGCCCTACGGCATGGAGAGGCTGCGTGCCCACCGGGACGGCCACCGGAAGGTTCCGCGTGCCCTCAGGGATCTCGTTCCCCTGGTAGAAGCCACCGTAGACGAGCAGAAAACTCTCCATCGATTGACCGCGCCAGAGCGAGGCTGCCTGCTCACGGAAGGAGGGCACCATCCAATCAGTATCGCGCAGCGGCGCCACAATCCCCATCTGGGCCGCTTCCTGGCCCTTGACCGGCGCAAACGTCCCGATGCGCCCTTGCCTCTGGAGCTGCAGCATCCGCTCGTCAAACCGCCGGGCCTGCAGCATCACCCGATGAAGCCTTAGGAGCCGCTCCTCAGGAATGTCCGGCTCGAGGTCCTCGTCCAGCAGGTTCCCGTCCTCGTCCAGGATAGATAGGTATTCCACCTGGTAAGGCAGGTCCACCACCTCTCTCGGCATCAGTCCCCCCCTTCCGCACGAGCCCTCGTGCGACGTTGTTCTCGCCAGGTGGGAACAACGCCCACCCACCTGGCATCTCATCACATGATCTCGGCCCGCAGCGCCTCCACGTCCTCCTGCCCCAGTTCGTTCAACGGCTGCTTAACCAGCGGTCCCGCCTTCAGCGCCGGCACCTGTTCCTCATAGCTAGGAACCGACGAATCTCGATACAATACGCCCAACGGGATCCGCTCGCCCCATTCCTGCGCCTTCGCCCACGCTGCGTCCCAATCCGTTGGATCGTACCCCTCCTCGTCCTCCAACTTGTAGACCCGATCCTTGTAGAATCCATAGGCGTACGATCGGTTCCACGTCACGCACGGCTGCATCACGTCCACCAGCGCATATCCTGGGTGGTCCAACGCCTCGCCGATCAGCCGAGCCAGATGCTGGAGCTCACCGGAGTACCCGCGGGAGACGAACGTCGCCCCCAGTGTCATCGCCAGCGCCGGCGGGTTCACCGGTCGCTCGATCGATCCGGCCGGCGAGGTGGGCGTCCGTTTCCCTTTCTCGCTGGTCGGCGAGTACTGCCCCTTCGTCAGGCCGTAGATCCGATTGTCCTGGATAAGGTCCACCAGATTGACGTTCCGCCGCACCGTCTGCACGAAGTGATTCATCCCCTCATTGAAGCTGTCGCCATCGCCGTGGACGGCCACAACAGGGAGTTCGTGATTCGCCAGTCGTGCACCCGTCGCCACCGCCAGCGTCCGTCCATGCAGGGTGTGAAACCCCGTGCTCCGCATGTAGTGGGGCAGTTTGCTTCCGCACCCGACGCCGGTGACAAAAAAGACCTCGTGAGGTGCCAGGTCGCGCTCGGCCAGCGCCATCTTGATGGCGCTGAGGATAGCATAGTTGCCGCATCCCTTGCACCACGTGGGCAGTGTATCCGTGTTGAAATCCATAAGCGATACCATCTCACACCTCCTGATCCACATGAGCGACGATGTATTCAGGGCTGAAGGCCCGACCGTCGTACTTCCGAATCGATCCGTCCACGGATAACCCCGTCCGCGCCCGGATGAGCGTCTCCAGTTGGCCGGTCACGTTCCCCTCCACCACAATCGTCCTATTGCCCTGCTCCAGAGCCTCCTCGGCCTCAGGGGGGAAGGGATGGAGTGTCGTGAAGTGAAGCATATTGGCGCGGCCCGGGTTCTGTCCATTCAGTCGGTCAACGGCTTCTCGCACCGGCCCGAACGTCGAGCCCCAACAGACTAGCGTCATCTGCGCATCCTCCGGACCGAAGCGGTGCGGGCCGTCCACCTCTCCCGTCATGCCCTCCATCTTCCGCATCCGCTTTTCCGCCTGCTCGATTCGATTACCGGCGTCCTCGCTCACGGCACCAAATTCATCGTGCTCATTCGCCGTCGAAACCCACACCGCGTTGGGATGCCCGGGCGTCGCCCGCGGCGAGATGCCCGACTCCGTCACCCGATACCGCTTGTACGGTTCCTCCAGTTGATCCAGGTCCTCTTCCGTCAAGAGCTCTCCACGGTCGATCTCCACCTCATCGAAGTCCAGCGCGTCCGCCTCCACGGTCCGGAAGGCGGCTGCCAGGTAGTGATCGCTCATGACCAGCGTCGGGGTTTGATACCGGTCGGACAGATTGAAGGCTTGCCACCCGACGCGGAAAGAATCCTCGATGGTCCCGGGTGTCAGGATGAAGCGCGGGAACTCACCCTGTGACGCATGCATCATGAAGAGCAGGTCCGCCTGCTCCGTTCGCGTGGGCAACCCAGTTGCCGGACCCGGACGCTGGGCATTGTAGATCACCACGGGGGTCTCCGTGATCCCCGCCAGCCCCAGGGCCTCCACCATCAACGAGAACCCTCCGCCGGACGTGGGGCACATGACCCGCGCGCCTTGGTAGGCCGCCCCAATCGCCATATTGATGGAGCTGATCTCGCTCTCAGCATGCTTGATCACCGCGCCATACTCATCCGCGTGCGCCGCGAACCAGTGCAGCACGGGGGATCCGGGTGTCATCGGGTACGTGGCGACGAACCGACATCCTCCGGCCAGCGCCCCCATAGCGAAGGCCTCATTGCCATTGAGGATCATCCGGGCCGGGGCGTCAGGCACTGCGTCGATCCCGAAGGGGAAGTCATCCTGGACCGCTTGGGAGGCATCTACGCCTGCTTCAACGGCCCGCAGGTTCGCGTCGATGACTTTGTCCCCCTTGGCCGCGAAGTTATCGCGTATCACGCTCTCCAAATAGCTCGGGTCGAAGCCCATCAAGCCAGCGGCCACGCCGAATGCCACCGTGTTCCTCATGATGGCCCGCCCACCCTTCTCCTCAGCCAGTTTCGTGAGGGGCACGGGGAAGAAGGACACCCCGGAACGCCTGAGATCCTCTGGGATCTCCTCGCCTTCCTCGTACACGACGGCGCCGCCGTCCACCACATCCTCAGTGTGCCGGCGCACGGTCTCCATGTCGAGCGCGAGCACCAGATGCACGGGCTCGGCGTGGGATACCAGTGGATCGGAGGAGATTCGGATTGAGAAGAAGTTGTGTCCGCCTCGGATTCTCGAATAGTAGTCAGGGAGCCCAAAGGCGTAAAGCCCACCCCGGGTCAGGGCCTTGGCGAATCCGGCCCCGCTGGACTCCAAACCCATCCCGGCCTCGCCGCCGATACGGATGGTAAGCTCGTTGTTCGACTCGGTCGACATCGTCTCTCCTTGTTGGGTAATGGTTTGCGGTGGCAGACCCTCTCATCCGCGGATCGTGGACCGCGATCCACACGCGGAATCAAGGACCCCATCGCAGCGGGACGGCGCCCATCAACGTGGAGCAGCGCCAGGGTTCCACCAGGCACGACCCACACGCGACATAGCGCCCCTATTCTAGCATAGAAACCGTAACCTTTATGCTGCGCTTCGTTGCAGCCACGTTTGTCTTTGGTTGGAGAAGGTTGGAAACGGGTTGGACTCGGGGTCCAAGCGAGGGTTAGAGCGTCAGGATCTGATACCCCTCCTCCGCATACGTCATTAGACTGACGTGCCCTGAGGCGTCGTACACCAGACGCAGTCCCTCCTCAGCTGCAGCCTCCACCGCCTGGGCCTGTACGGCACAGGCCTTGCAGACGGCGTCGATCAAACCCATCTCTCTGACCTTACGGTAGAGATTGTGCCGCCCATGGTCGGGGTTCGGCAGTTCGTGCAGCCAATGCGGCGCCTCACCCTCCAGGACGATCTTGGCGTCGCCCCCTCGGGACGCAATATCCAGAGCCCACAGGAACGTATGGGTCATGCGACAAGGCATGTCCAGGCCGCCCAAGAGAACCAGCACGATTCTTTCTTTCATAGAACCTCCTCGACTAAGCAGGCTTCCCCACTACGGTCATGTAGATCGCACTCTCACGTTCCCCGTCCACCCCAAGGAGCGCGTTCGCCTCCTCATCATAGAGCGCGGCGATCTGACAGCTCCCCAGTCCTAGCGCTACCGCGGCCAGAGCTACGTTCTGCGCGATGTGCCCAGCATCTAGGTAGACGTACCGGTAGGCCCGCTGACGATACTTCCATGTCGAACGCTCAAAGACGGCCGTCCACACAAAGACTACCTTTGCCAGACCCGCCATGCGCTGATCCAGCGCGGCGCGGGCGATCTCCCGACGGAAATCGCCTTTCTCCAATTGCTCAAGCTGGTGACCGCTGACGTCGTAGTGATAGATGCCCGCTGGCACCCCCTCCACATCGTGGACCACCACGTAGGTCTCCACCGGGTACAACGCCCCGGCCGACGGCGCCGTCCGGAGCTCGATGCCTCGCCTGCGCTCCGTTATCCCCTGGGCCGCCCACAGGAGTTGCGAGAAGTCCGATTCGTCCAGCAGCACATCCTGGAACTGCCTCCGGCTTCGCCGCTCATTCAACAGCTTCCAGAGGGATGGCCCGTCACCCACCTCCGGTGAGCTTAAGGCAATCGTTGGAGCATCAGGGTAGCGCTTGTACGTCGCGGGTTTGTTGCTCCAGTCAAGCCGGCGGCCGCGCAGGGTGCCGCGCCGGTACACCGTCTCCTCTTGAAAGGTCCTTCCGACCTCTTCAGCGTCCGCGGGATGCAATCTCACCTCCAGTCTCCGGTAGAAGGCTGATACCCCTCACCTACCTGCCGGCCCTCTGGAGCTCAGGCGCTTATGGAAAAGACCAGTCGATCCCTTTCCCCACCTAGAACCCCGTAGGCCCGCCGCCTGCACCGCAACTCGCCGTCAGAACGGGGCAAACCCTACATCCAGTTTGAAGCGGTCGGCCAGCAATCGGTACTCCTTCTCCAGAACACCCCGATGCCCCCGCTCCCAGTCGGCCAGGTCTTCGTACATCGCCTTGGCTGCGGGCTCGTCCGTATCTTTCGCTGCCTTGCTGTAGAACACCACAGCGTTTTGCTCGATCAAGAACGCCATCCGCAAGGCTGAAAGCTCCGATGTGTAATCAGACACTCCGTTCTGCACGCGCTCCGGTGAGAAGACTGCGCCTGCGGCATCCTCTGTCTGGACCGGCCACTCCGACTCCTCCACCGGACTCCAAGCCTCCTCCCTCTCCAGCGCCTCAAGTCGCGTTCTGATGATACTCTCGTGGGCCCTCTCGTCCTGGGCCAACCCGTTGAAGAACGACTGGGCTTCGGGTATCTCCGTCTCCTCGGCCGCTCTCTCGTAGAATCGGTAACCGTTCTGTTCGATGCGCAGCGCCATCATCAGGGCCCCAACAGCCTTCTCAGTCTCCATCCGCATGGTCCACCCCCTCTCCCGTATGCGCTGCCTGGCCGACCCTTAGGGTCCCAGGGACCCCAAGGATCGCCGAGGCTACGTACGGTGACCCTGTACGTGCGGTGACCCGTACGTACAGGTCACCGTACGCACCGTTGCCCGTACATACCGTTACCCAATGAAGAAGGGCCGCTCCGTACTGTCCCACCATGTCTGATGGTTCACCAGGTAGTCGCGCGTGTTCTGGAGCAGCTCATAGTGCTGCTCCTCCTGCTTGACAAGGAACTCGTATGCCTCCTTCGCCGTCTCATCATCCGCCTGCTCCACGCCCTGAGCGTAGATTTCGCGAGCCAGCACCTCCGTCTCGAGGCCGCAGTCCAATGCCTCGATGTCCCCCTCGAGCGAGCACTCCCGCTTGGGGCTGAACACCGGCATATCCTCCATCGGCGGTTCCTCACCGGGAAGATCCGGATTCTCAGGATCGATCTCCAGATCGCGCTCCATCGCCTCTTCATACGGAATCCACCCCTCGCCGGACTCCAGAGCGCCGTACTCCACCAACAGCAAGTGGAGGTGATCCACCTCTTGATACGCCAGGTCGCGGAACATCTCCTCACCGTGTTCCTCTGAAGCGCGCTCCGCCGCCGCCATATAGAACGCGTAACCGTCGCGCTCGATGCTCATACCTCTTCGCAAAATGCCCTTGGCCGAATTCCAGTCCATGGTTCTATCCTCCTTAACTGTCTTGCAAATCTTCGTAGTCCTTCTGCGTTCCCCGTGCCGGTGCGCGCGGAATACCCCGCAGGCCCTCCCGGTCCACGGTTCAAGATCACACTCCCCACCCCATCACTTGGCGGGCAGTGTCAGCGCGAATTCCACACCCTCTTTGACCCACCGTTCCAGATCGTCGTCGGAGGCGTGACCCAGGGATTCCACCACCACCCATCCGGTCATCGGACGGCCGGTGATGTCCAGGGGCTTGGTATGCGGCTCCATCACCGCCTCCTCGTATCGCTCTCGACCAACCCGCACGATAAGCCCGTCCCCAAGTACACCCCACGCCATGTTCCCTCGGACCATAAACGCCACGCCGCCAAACATCTTCTTCTCAATCAGCTCCCCTTGCCCGCTGAGCGCGTCTCTTAACCTCTCAACGAGCCCCGCGTCGTAGGCCACCGCGCCTCCTCACCTCTAGATCCGAGCCCCCCAACTCCGTCAGCCGGGCGCGCGCCTAACGTCCGGGAGGATCGGTCCAGTCGATCGGACCACGCGCGAACCGCTGCGCTAGTCTCGGCAGCACGACCTCACCCCACGCATGCTCAAAGTACGCGAATGCCTCGTCCCACTGGCCGCCCGCTCCCCATCCGCTGTGAATGAGCGTGACCAGCACCCTGTTCGCGTCCTCCGCTTGAATCCAAATCTGTACGTGAGTGAACTGAGCCCGCACGCTTGTCAGGTTGGGCGGCGCGTTCCACGTGAAGGCGACCATCCTCGGCGGCTGAAGGGCCAAGATCCGCGTACCTTCCGCGCCGCGCTCCCCCTGGGGAGCGGTTGGATCGAACAGGATCTCGTACGCCCCACCCACATGGAACTCGATGTGCGAGGCCGGGGCGAAGAAAGAGCGCACACCCTCCTCCGTCGTCCACGCCTCCCAGACATCCTTCACTGGAGCGTCGACGGAGACATCCTTACGGATGACACGCCAAGGCACTTCCGCGCTCACGACTGAATCCCTCCTGATCTCGTGCGTACGGATACTAGCCCAGTTGCCCCTAAACCGTGGATTCCGCCTGCGATCGGTTCAACGCGACTGCCTGGCGGAGCAAATCCCGAAGCACATCGGGCCGTACGTCCTCAGGGCCGGTGAGCTTCACGTGCCGCATCTGCTTGCCCGTTCCCTCCAGGACGCCAGCTTTGTCCTCCAACTCCGCGCCCCGTGAGAATCCGAGATTGACGTGGTTCTTGAAGGCCATAAGGTAAGCCAGCGGGCCGCTGTCCTCGTAGACCGGCCGGGACCATTTGATCGACTCCTTGGCATCCGGATCGCACTCCAGGATCAAGTCACGCACCTCAGACACAACTTCGCCCCGCCAGTCATCCAGACTCGCAGTATACTCCTCCACGTTCTTGACGTCGTCCACGGCCCGCTCTCCTCCTCTCGCTTGCCGATGGGCATGCCCGTCCGACCTGGCCTCGCCCGCTCGGCCTGAGGTCACCGTCGTCCTCACGGCAAGCCTCGTGGCCGTTCCTATCGCACGCCACGAGGCCCCAATCAGAGCCTGTCCGCCTAGTCGAAACGCCAATCCTTGTTTCCAGAACCGGACGAATCTCGCCGCAGACAGGTTGATGGCGTGCCTGTAGTCCTCACAGCCATTACCACCCGGCGGTTCCGGGCGGACCCTTGAAGGGACCCACAACATCGTCGGTGATCCAGCCGCCGTAGAATCCCCCAGGCTGCGCTCGAGCGCGTTCGCCGTCCACGAAGCATCCATCCATCGCTTCCGGATAGAACGCCACGTGGTCCTTGATGGAGCGGTACCCCTCTCGCGGTTCGTCGTACGTCCAGGCCGATCGCGTCGCCTCGCCCCCATCCACGATCACGTCATAGTAACTCGCACGCCCCTTCCACTCGCACCAACTCGACCCCCGCGTATCGTGCAGATACGCCATCCGCACATCCTCCGGCGGGAAGTAGTACACCGGCGGGTGGCTCGTCTCCAGGACTCGTTTCCCGCGTTCCGTCTCAGCAATGACGACGCCGTTGAACACCACCTTCAAGTGTCGGGAAGTCTCCTCGACATGCGGAGGACGGGGGTAGTCCCAGACCGACTCCTGCCCCGGGCCCGGCTCCATCCGTTCCGTCGCCATCATACCACCTGGCTCGTTCTCGCCGCCCAATCTAGTCACTCGCCGACGGCGAAACCGATCCGCACGGTCACCTGCCACTCGGTCACATCACCCTCGTCAATGCGTCCCCGGATCTCATCTACCTCGAACCATCGCATATTGCGCACCGTCTCGTCCGATCGCTTGATGGCATTCTGAATCGCGTCCTCGAGGTTCATTTGAGACGTGCCGATCACATCAATCTTCTTGTATACCTTGTTCGTCATGGTCTTCCTCCTGGGTGTTCTCATTGTTAGGAACCACTGTCCCCGTCCGTGCGCGCGTGTTGCGCCTCAGCTAGGGAAAGATGCCGCGCCCGGTGTACACTTTCTCCAGACGCGCCAGCGCCACAACGTACGCCGCCAACCGCCAGTCCACGTCGTAACGTTTCGCCGCCTCGTGCACCCGATCGTATGCGTCGCTCATGATCTTATGCAGCTTCGTATCCACCTGATCCAGATCCCAGAACTCGCTCCGCTTGTTCTGGAGCCATTCGAAGTAGCTCACGATCACGCCTCCAGCGTTGCAGAGAATATCCGGTAGCACTTCAACGCCCTTCTCCCGAAGAATTCTGCCGCCGTCCAAGTTCGTCGGACCGTTTGCTCCCTCCGCAACCAGATCCACCTTCAGTAGCGGCGCCGTCTCCGCCGTGATCTGATTCTCCAGCGCCGCTGGAAGGAAGATATCCGCCTCGGTCGCCATAAAGGCCTGATGATCGATGGGTGTCGTTCCTGGGTAGCCCGCTATCACCCCGTTCTCCACCACGTGATCGGCCAGGTCATCCGCATCGATCCCCTCCCTCTTCATGATGGCCCCACTCACGTCCTCCACGGCCACCAGCTTTGCTCCCAGGGGTTTCATCAACCGCGCTGCCCACGCACCCACGTTGCCGAACCCTTGGATGAAGTAGGTCGACCCGCTCAGATCGAAGCCTCGATCCTCAGCCCACCGCTCGATCATGAAGACGATACCCTGCCCCGTCGCCTTGTCCCGCCCAACGCTCCCCCCTAACTCGATGGGCTTCCCCGTGACCACGTGCAGGGACCGATTCCTCTCCTGCGGGCGGAGCGTCGACAGGTACGTGTCCAGTATCCACGCCATGATCTGGGGATTCGTGTTGACGTCTGGCGCCGGAACATCATAGTCGGGCCCGATGTTGCTCCCCAGGGCGAAGGTGAAGCGCCGCGTGATCCGCTCCAACTCCTGGGTCGAATACGCAGAGGGCTCGATCTGAATGCCGCCTTTCGCCCCGCCCAGCGGGATGTTTGCGATAGCCGTCTTCCACGTCATCCAGGCAGCCAGCGCCCGCACCTCGTCGATATCGACCGCGGGATGGTATCGGAGACCTCCCTTGTAGGGGCCCAGGGCGTTGTTGTGCTGCACCCGGTATCCCCGAAACATCTCGATCCTTCCATCATCCATCTTTACGGGGAAATTGACAGATATCTCGTTCTTGGTCTCCTGGAGGATTTTACGCACGTCTGTGTCAAGCTCCACCAGGTCCGCCGCCTCGTTGAAGCGCTTCGCCACATTCTCGTAGATGCTTCGCTTCTCAGCCATTGTCGTATTCCCCCGTAGAGACTCTCCAGCAAATTCCCAGACGCTAGTTCTTCAGCCTGTCCTCGTGCTTCTTCCGGAACTTGGCCACCTTCGGCGAGATCACAACCCGGCAGTACGGCTGCGTCGCGTTCTCCCGATAGTACGCCTGGTGGTAGCCCTCTGCCTCATAGAACGCCTCCAGCGGTGCCAGCTCCGTCACGATGGGATCTTCCCATCGGCCCTCCTCCTCCAAATCCTCCATGACCTCAGCTGCCGTCTCCCGCTGTCCCTCGTCGTGGTAGAAGATCACCGACCGGTACTGCGGCCCCACATCCGCGCCCTGCCGGTTCAACGTCGTCGGATCGTGGATGTCGAAGAAGACCTCCAGAAGCTGGCCGTACGTGATCACCTCCGGATCAAACGTAACCTGCACCACCTCGGCGTGGCCCGTGTTTCCTCGACAGACCTGCTTGTAACTAGGATTCGGCACCTCGCCTCCCGAGTAGCCCGACACGACCGCATTCACGCCCTGCAACTGCTCGAAAACGGCCTCCAGACACCAGAAACAGCCGCCGCCCAGCGTCGCCACCTCGCATCTCTCAGCACTCACCATCTATTGTCCTCTCCCCGCCAGCCCACACAGTTACGCTCCCGCCACCAGGAGCGCCCCGCCGATCAGCAGCACCGTCCCTGCCAGCAGGCGCACCACCTCAAGATCCCTGTACTCAGCAAAGAGCAGCAGCCCCATGCTCACCGTCACCAGCACGTTCATGTTATACAGAGGCGTGAGCTGCGAGATACTCGCCTCGTGCCGAATCAGCGCGTAGGAGATCAATCCTGCGCCCAGGCCGAACGTCACGCCCGCGCTGAGGGCAAACGACGCGGGACGGAGTGTGATCGGGGGCTCCGGGAGGATCACGTGGAACACAACACCCACGAGCACCGTCCCCAAGCCCAGGAAGATCAGATACATCCCGGATCCTCCCTTGGCATTCGCGCTCATCTTCTGCAGCACCCCGGTGACGCCGTAGAGAAGTGCCGGCAGTGCCCCCCCGATTAACATACCTCTCAATTCCGATGACATTGACAGCATCCTGATGACTACAATCCCACGACCAAGGGCAGACCATACGGCTACCAGAACCGGTCGAATCGTTCCTGCTTCGCCTTGCAGATCGGACAGCGCCCGGGCGCCCGCTCCCTGGCACACAGGTAACCACATACGCGGCACCGCCACACGGGAATCGTCTCCTCGTCCTCAGCGCTCGCACGGCCCGGCTTCGGAGGGGCTGGCGCGGCAGTCTCCTGCGGTCGCTCACCCTCCGGGGGACGCCGCTCAGGAATCGGCTGGAGCTCTTGCTCTCCGTCCAACACCTCGTCCGAGACGTAGAGCGCGCAGTAGCAGGCCCCCCAGTCTAGCAGATCTGGATCCCGGTAATCGCACGGGCAGATGATGTCGAGATCCTTCTCCTTCTCACCCGACGCCAGACGGCAGGGACAGGCCCAGTACCCGTACCGCTTCTCATTTACCAACAGCCCTCTCACGAGATCCTTCGTGAACGCTGTGTCCGGGTTGAGATGGTACCCAGCCGCCTCGGCCTCCCGGTTCAGGCGCTCATAGACGGCGTCGACCTCCTCCTGGTTGATGGACTCAGGCGTGATCTCCTCTGTGCCCCCCCTCTCGTTCACAGCCCAAGCGCCTCCTTGATCTCATCGGGCTTGTAACCCACGATGCACGCTTCTTCGCCCACGACCACCGTAGGGAACGAACCGGCCCGGTTCCACTTGCGCACCTGCTCGATCGTCTCCTGCTGCTCCTGCCCATGGAGCAGGTCCACGTAGGTGAAGTCGAACGCCACGTCGTTCTCTTCCAGCAGTTTCCGCGTTCGCTTGCACCAGACACACGTCGAGAGCCCATAGAATTTCACCGGCTTCTCGTTCCGCGATCCCGACACACTTCCTCTTGCATCTGCCATACCATTAACTCCTTGAACCTATCGAACTCACAAGACACGCTGGGCCACTGGCATCGATCAAGTGGACGCTCCACCGCACTAGCCGTGTCCTATCTTTGGATCGACGTTCTCCGGCCCGCCGCAATCCGGTCGGTAGCACGTCGCGTCAATGAAGGCGCACTGTTCCTTACAGCTCGGACAAGCCTCAGGCGGCGCCTCCGCCTTAAATGTATAGCCGCAGTTCGAGCACTTCCACCATGTCTTCACTGCTGTCATAAGCACTCTCTCCCTACGGCCCGTAGGTCTCCGCCAGGTAGTCGACCAGGACCGTCTTCTCGTCCTCGTTCAGTTCCGCGCCCTGGTTGACCATCCGGCTCACAGTCGCCTCCCACTCAGCCCGCGTCTTCTCCTGTGACGTCGTCCGGTCCAGGCCGTGGCACTC
>Ga0180436_10002412_pt1 | contig 17758 bp, 16 predicted proteins | sample SS_ome_2_FD_132434 | JGI IMG/M metagenome (GOLD analysis project Ga0180436, IMG submission 132434) | Hypersaline lake sediment archaeal communities from the Salton Sea, California, USA - SS_3_S_2 metaG | ecosystem: Environmental > Aquatic > Non-marine Saline and Alkaline > Hypersaline >...
CAGGTACAGAGCGACCTGTTCCCCCTCCTGATGGCCGACCAGATCGAGTGGGTCGAGGACCTCTACAGACCGCTCGTCGAGGACACAGGCTTCCTGGACCACCAGCCGGCACTGATCAACGGTGACCTCGGCTGCTATCACCTGCTGTGCGACCCCGAGACAGACGCCCTCTCCGGCATCATCGACTTCGGCACGGCCGGAAAGGGCGATCCGGCCGGCGACATCGGGATGATGATCAACCAGTACGGCGAGAGTATGGTTCGTCAGCTCTCCTGGACCTACGAGTTCGTGCCTGACCTCATCGAGCGCGCACGTTTCTACGCGGCCCAAGTGGAGCTCTTCTGGATGCTCCGTGGGCTGCAGACCGGCGACAAGTCCTGGTTCGCCGTACACCTGTCTCGTGCCGGGGACGCTCTGCCTGTCGGCAGCGGCTGGCCCGACGAGTGAGTATCCTGATACCCCGCAGCCCGCGTCTGTGCTGCCGGCAGCCCCATTGATGGGGCAGGAGCCCTGTGACCCGCACCCCGGTCTGCCGGGGCGGGGACCTCATCCCCGGGCGGCCTACGAGAGCACCGCCCCGCCACCATAGAAATCAGCCCAGTTCGGTCCCCAGGCCCTCGTTGCGCGCCTTGGTGTAGGCCAACCGTGCCGTGGTCAGGTCGAACAGCGCCATGCCCACGGACTTGGAGAATGTCGTGCCGTGAGCCCCCCTCTCCGGAGACCTGCCGGACGCGATGAAGTGGCCCAGCGTCTCGATCTGCTCATCTCTCAGCAGCCCTTGCGCCAGCGGCACCTTCAGCTCGCCCGATTCCTCTCTGGCGAAGTCGATGTCGATCCACGCCCAGTCTACGACTGAGAACAAGGCGTCCGGATACTCGCGCACGTCCGGCTCGAACGAGCCGATCGCAACGCAGTGCTTGCCAACGAACAGGTCAGGGTCATCAGGGAAGACGGGGGTGCGGGCTGTCGTCGCCGTGATGACGACATCGGAGGCCCTCAGCAGGGCCGCGGTCGAGCTGGCGACCTCAACCTCGATGCCCGGGTTCTCGCTGCGCAGCCTGTGCGCCAAAGATGCAGTGGCCGCGGGACGGATGTCATACAGCACGATCCTGGCGATCTCGCGGACCGTACAGGCATAGAGGAGCTGATAGTATCCCTGCACCCCACAGCCCACGAGCCCGACCGAGGTCACGCCTTCGCGCGACAGATGGGCTACGCTCACGCCGGTCACCGCACCCGTTCGCATCGCCGTGATAGCCTTGCCGTCCATCAGGGCCAGTATCTCAGCGGTCGCTCGATCGTAGAGAACCACCAGCCCGTCGATCACCGGTCTGCCCTGCGCCGGATTCCCAGGGAACACACTGACCAGCTTCGTCACGATGTGGTCACCGGCGACACATGGCATCAGCAGCAGGAGGTTGCCCCCGCCGCAAGGCACCGACATGCGCTCAGGCATCTCGTACGTCTTGGCTTCGTAGATCCAGAGCGCTTCCTGAACGGCTTCCATGACCTCATCAGGGCTCAGGGCTTCAACAATATCGTCTGCACTCAGGTACAGCATAGGCTCTCCACCTACCCTTCATCGTCCCGCGATCGACGCTGTTAGCTCAACCTTCTCTCGATCTCTTTGGATGTTCGGGTGATCGAAAGACCGCCCAACGCCGTGCAACGCAGCGCGCTGGGCAAACTCTTTCCCACCCTGAGCATCGTCTCGATGACCTCATCCAGTGGCACCACGGCGTCGAATCCTGCCAGCGCCATGTTGGCACAGGCAAGCGCATTGCTCGCTGCCATCACGTTCCGCCCCAGGCACGGCACCTCAACGCGATTGGCCACCGGATCGCAGATCAGGCCCAGGATGTTCTGCAGCGCCGTCGAGGCCGCACTCACAGCTTGCGCCGCCGTCCCGTGCGCCAGCGTGACCAGCGCCGCGGCCGCCATCGCCGAACCGGCACCGCATTCAGCCTGGCAGCCGGCGACCTCCGCCGCAAAGGTCGCCCGTGCCGCGATGAAGACGCCGATCAACCCGGCAGCCAGCATCGCCCGCGCGGTCTCCTCCTGGGATGCCCCCAGCGACGTTGCGGCACCGATACACGCACCGGGCAGGCCGCCACAGGCACCGGCTGTCGGAGCCGCGACAAAGACGCCGAGCGAGCTCTTCACCTCCATCAATGCCGTGACATAGAGGATCATCCGATTCAGGAGGCCTCCATCCAGCAACCGACCGCGCTCCATCTGCTGTTTGAAGCCACCCGCCTGCGGCCCCAGAATGCGGTCCGCATACTCAGTGCCGTCAAGGCCCCGCTGAATCGCCGCCTGCATGGTAGCGACGATCGCCTCCATCCTGCTCAGGACCTGCGCCTCCGTCAGGTTTCCTCGGGCGCTCTCATAGCGAAGTGCCAGCTCCCACAGCGCCAGCCCCTTGTCCCGATTGTAGGCAGTCATCTCGGCGCAGGTCACGAAGGGAACAGTGAGGTCAGCACGCGACATCACGGGTAGCACGGGCGCCAGAGATCTGATCCGGCAGATGGCGTATTCGGCCTTGATCCGCGCAAGATTCTCCTGTGTCAACGCGCGCTGTGACCTGATTTCGACGAACCCGGTCCCGGTACCCTCGTGGGACAACACAGCATCAGCGTCCAGCCACTCGCGCAAACCCGCCACCAGCGGGTCGCCGGCGGTCTGCGTGTAGACCAGCGTCTCGTGATAGTCCCCGCGTATCGACACGTCTGCGCCATCAATCTCGATGACTTCGATCATCCCCCCGCCAGTGGAGATAGCGGTCAGCGTGTGCGTTTTAGCCGCGTTGCTGAGGGTGAGTCCGTACGTGTTAGGATGTGTGGCACCGATGTCCTCGACCCTATACGTGAGAGCGATGCCCGCCTCCCGGACCGCTGCCGTCGACGACACGAGGCGCTCATCTGTGGCCTCCCATCCCAGCAGGCCACCACAGAGCCCCATATCCGAGCCCTGACTCGTGTGCGTGGTTGCCAGAGAGCCTGCCGGGTCGAACTCGACGAGCACCTGCGTCAGGTCGCCGTCCATCAAGTCCCGCGCCAGCCGTCCAATGCGCAACGCTGCCGCACAGTGAGAGCTGGAAGGGCCGCGCATCACCGGCCCAATCGCATCGTTGAAGATGCTGGGAGTGTCCCTGGTCGCAGATTGCGTATCGTGGTCTTGCATTGCCATACCCAAAGCTATCACCTTCGTCTTCGCAGCTCAGCCAACGACAGCGTTCTCGAGAATCGAGAACGTCCGCGCATCGCAGTCGATCTCGGCCCGCACCCCATACGGCAGCACCATCATCGGGTCCGTGTGGCCGAAGTCCATCCGCGCCACGATCGGCAGGTCGCCCAGTCTCTCCTCCTCCGTCACCACCTGCAGCAACACGTCCTCGTACTCACCGAACCGCTCAACCGGCACCCTCCCCCCGGGCCGCCCCAGGAGGATTCCCGCTACCCTCGCCACCACACCCATAGCCGCAAGGCTCCGCAGGATGCGAAGCACGCGCGTCGGCGTCGGCGCGTCTTCCGACGTCTCCAGGAAGAGGACGGCCCCATCCCACTGGGCGGGCTCGGGCCACGCCGGCGTCCCACGCAGCCAGTCCAGCACCTCAATGCATCCGCCGATCAAATGCCCGCGATGGACACCGCTGCCCTGCAGATACCGCCATGGCACGCGCCGCTGCAGCGCCCGCTTCCGCGCCTGGTTCGCGGGATCGCCCCACTCCAGATACTCGTCGGTCCATCCATCCTGGTTCTCCGGCACGCGTCCGATCGGTTCAGATGAGAACACCGTCCTCTGCACAGATTCGACCAGGTACGGGTGCAGCCCGCCGTTCTCCCCGAACCCCGACATGATCGACGGACCGTAGAAGGTGACCAACCCCGCCTTGTATCCCGCCAGCAGCGTGACCGTGGTGTCCGAGTACCCCATATACACCTTAGGGTTGCTTCGGATCACGTCGAAGTCCAGGTAGGGCAGCAACCGAATCGAGTCTGCGCCACCGATAGTCGAGATGATCCCCTTGACCGAGGGATCGGCGAACGCCCCCATCAGATCCTCCGCCCGGGCCTTGGGATTGCGCTTCAGCCAGGCGTCATCGCAGCACGTGTGTGGCGCCTCGACCACCTCCACGCCGAACACCTCCTCGAGCTGCCGCTTCCCCGCCTCGTATCTGTGCGGGATCGTGCCAGGACCGCCCCACGACGACGACACCGTCACAACCCGATCTCCGGGACGAAGCATCCGTGGCTTGATCATCTCCATCACCAGTTCGTCACTGATCCATCCAGCCGCCGCTGGTGCGGTAGCTCCGTCATCTGCATCGGATGCGCCTTCGCGGCCTCACGTTCGAACTCAACACCCAATCCCGGTGCCGTCGTCGCCAGCAGGTAGCCGTCCTCCCAGACAGGCTGTACCGGCACGACGTCGGTCAACACCGTCCCCGTCTTGCGTGGCTGCTCTTGGACGCCCACCAGCGGCGAGGCCAGGTTGAGCTGCAGGCACGCAGCCGACGAAATCGGCCCCAGCGGGTTGTGGACGGCGAGCTTGATGTAGTGCGTCTCACACCAGCCGGCGATCTTCCTCGCCTCAGTGATCCCACCCGCGATGCACAGATCGATGCGGGCGTAGTCGATCCACTCTTCCTCGATCAGCTGCCGGAACTCCCACTTGGAGCTGAACTGCTCACCCGCTGCCAGCGGCACGGTCGTTCGCGTGCGCAGCGTCTTGAACGAGTCGGAGTTCTCGCTCCTGAGCGGATCCTCCATAAAGAACGGTCGCACGGCCTCGGCCTCCTGACACAGCCAGAGTGCGTCCGGCAAATCCAGCCGTGTATGCACGTCGAAGCAGATTTCGATCTCGTCACCCACCGCCTCGCGCACCGCGTGGAGCTGGGCGATCGACGCCAGGACTGCGGGACGCGGTTCCAGGATGTCGCCAGTCTGCGGCAGTCCAAAGCGCACGAACTTCCAGCCCTCCTCCTTGGTCTCCAGACACGACGCCACCAGCGGCTCGATCGCCATCTGGTGGCCGCGATTGTGCGGATAGCACACCACCTTCTCTCGCGCCAGCCCACCCAACAGCTCGTAGACCGGCACCCCCAGCGCCTTGCCCTTGATGTCGTAGAGCGCCATATCGATCGCGCCGATGGCTGACGTCAGGATCCGCTGCGCCGGGAAGAAGCCTCCACGGAACAGCATCTGCCAGATGTGCTCGATACGGAACGGGTCCATCCCGATCAGCAGCGGCTTGAAGTGCTCGATCCCACCGATCACGGCCAACTCACGTCCCGTGATTCCCGCCTCGCCCACGCCATAGATGCCCTCGTCGGTGTCCACCACGACGAAGAGAAAGTTCCGGTAGCCACCCCAAACCGGGTAAGTCTCAATGTTGGTGATTCTCACGACACAGCTCCCTTCGGTCAACGATCAATGCTCTCAGTAGCCTACCGAGCTAGCGCATCCTCCGCGCTGTCCAACGGCATATAGCCGACGACGTCACGGGCGTGGTCGAGGTCAACCCAGTTGTACGCGTTGTCCGACATCCCATAGAAGATGTCGAAGCGCACGTCAGCCGGCGCATCAACGCAGCACTGACACAGCTGCGCGATGTCGCGCCGGCTGCACCACTGGTTCCTGCCGCGGTCACTGGGAGGACGGTCCTCCTCGACCACCCAACCAGTCCGGATCGCGAAGCATGACATCCCGTGGGAGTGAGCATACACATGCGCGAGCTCCTCCCCCCATGCCTTGCTGCTGCCGTAGAGGCTGAGTGTGCGCGGCATCGCCGTCTCTGTCAACAGCGGGATCGCCGCCGTGTCCACCTCATCGTACCGCGCCGCCAGCAACGTCCTTTAGGGTTCCGTATCCCGGTACCCAAAGACGGTCTGGATCTAGCTGGCGAATACCACTCGCCTGACCCCAGCATCGCGCGCCGCCTCGAGGAAATCGTATGCGCCGATGAGGTTGCTGTTGAGGCTGCTGTTGAGGCTGCTCTCCCATCCCCGCGCGCCGCTGGGATCTGCAGCCATATGGATGACCGCGTCCATCCCGGCGACGGCTCGTCGCACGGCGTCGTAGTCCTCCAGGTGCGCCAGGTGGAACCGCGACGCCGGCACCGCCAGCTTGTTCCCCTCGGAGATTCGTGCCGACGACCGCTCTCGGCGCGATAACCCGTGCACCTCGTGGGAGGGTTGTCCCTGCCCGTCCCGCCCCTCCACCAGCCGCCGATAGACCACATTGCCGATCAGCCCATACACACCCGTGATCAGAACCCGATTCACTCCGCTCGCTCCATCCCCATCACTCTCTCCCGCAGAACCCCGATTCCTTCCTGGCACGATTGCCCTTGGCGGTTCGCTTCTCTCCCTACAGCCGGAATGGCTTCTCCGGCGAGTACACGCCATCGAAGAACCCCAGATACGGGATCTCATCCTCGATGCACCGGATCAAGTACTTCAGATGCGCCTGGTCGTCCGCGTCAGGGTCGTCCAGGTACTGCGCGAAGTGCAGGAACTCCTCCACCTGAACCAAACGCAGGAAGAGTGGGAGCCGGCCCAACCACGCGTCCGGCAGCGTGTTCTCCAGACTGTAGCCCGCCATCACCTCATCCATGTAGCTCCCCATGAAGTCCTTGCGCGCTTGCAGGTCACCGAACATCGTGCGACCGATCCCGCCTTCCCACGCCGCTGCCAGCTCGTAAACGAACCAGAAGTGGCAGCAGTCATCGAAGTCGAAGACGGTGATGTCTCCGTTGGTGTAGTCCACCGTGAAGTTGCCGTCGTTGAAGTCACCGTGGATCAGCCCATAGGCGTCGCGATCGTGGGGGAGCCGCCTGACCTCTTCGAACAGTGACTGGATGCGCTCCCGGACGAGCCCCAGTCTCCCCGGTACGCGCGTCGCGACAAGACGGTTCGATTCGTGCAGCTCGAACCAGCTGGGTCTTCGCACAACATCCGCCGGCGGCGCGTAGTGCTTCGCCAGTGCGTGCATCTGACCCAGCACCCGCCCCCAGTTGCGGTAATACTCCTCGATGGGTGCGTCATCGCGATAGCAGTACCCGTTGTCCGGCACCCGCATCCCCCGGCCCCTGACAAAGGAGACAACGTGCAACGGCAGGCCATCAGCCGCGACCGTCTCCAGCAGGTTGCCGTCCACCGACTGCACCGGCCTGGACACGCGCACACCGTGTTCGGCCAGGTATTCCACGAAGTGAAGCTCCGATCGAATCATCTCCGCCGACCTATCCGAACGGAAGGAGACGCGCAAGACCAGCGGCCTTCCCGCCCGCTTGTAGAGGTACACCAGATTGGCACATCCCTCGTAGCCCGGCACCAGCGTCAGCGCGTCTCGCGAGACACCATACCGCAGGCAGATCTGGTCAATGACCGCGTGACCGACAAGCTGCTCCCTGTCCATATCCCTCCAGCCCACCGCAAGCCATCCCAAACGGGGCCATTGTACGCCCCGCAGGACCGTCGGCAAAGACCGCCTCACGGTGGGCGCCCGCCCCCGCTTGTCCCTAGCATCGAAGAGCGCTAGACTAGCGCCACACTACCGTGGAGAACAGATGCACTACCTTGGATGAGAACGTATCGACTGTGCGGCTGAGCCTGGGTTCGGCCGTCGTGCTGGGCCTACGGACAGCCCGCATGGACGCACGCCCGACGACTCTGTACGCGATGCTGGGCGATCACTGCCTCGGCGCCTGCCAGTTCTGCGCGCAAGCGCGCGACAGCAAAGCCGACGGCAAGTTCCTCTCCCGCGTCGCCTGGCCCGAGTTCGACCTTGACGAGGTTCTGGATCGCCTGCCCGATGCGCAGGGTATCGGTCGCGTCTGCCTGCAAACCTTGCACGCGCCGGGACTTCCTGCCGCCCTCCTCAACGCCGTCACCCGCATCCGCGCGGTCTCGGACCTGTCTATCTCTGTCTGCATGAACCCCACGGCACCCGGCTGGCTCCCCAAGCTGAAGGCAGCCGGTGTGGATCGTGTCGGTGTAGGGCTGGACTGCGCCACGGAGGCGACCTTCTCACAGATCAAGCCTGGATTCGACTGGCACCGCTACCACGCTTTCCTCGACGAGATCGTGGAGGTCTTCGGGACCGGATCGGCTCATCTGATCGTAGGGCTGGGCGACACCGACGAGGAGCTGATCCGCGCGATGCAAGACGTTCGTGACCGCGGCTGCACCGTGGCGCTCTTCGCCTTCACGCTGGTGCGCGGCGCACAGCTGCACCTGCCGCCGCCCGATCTGGGCCGCTACCGCGCGCTCCAGCTCGCGCGCTACCTGATCGTCAGCAAGCGCGCCCGCATCGACGACATGCGTTTTGGGGCTGGACGTCTGACCTGCATCAACGTGCCATCCCAGGTCCTCGACCAGGCAGTGGCGAGGGGCACACCGTTCCGCACCAGCGGCTGCCCCGACTGTAACCGTCCGAACTACAATGAGCGCCCTGGCGGCCCGATGTTCAACCACGCTGTCCCACTGGACGCCGGCCAGGTCGCGCTGGCTCGCGACGAACTCCAGACATACCTGCAAGCTGTGCCTCTGCCGGCTTGCTGATTCCCTTGGGGGGCCTATGACCAAGACCTGGCGCTTGCTGAAGCACGGCGCGCGCAGCGCATACGAGAATATGGCGATAGACGAGGCCATCCTGCGGCACGTCGCCGAGGGTTCGTCGCCGCCAACGTTGCGCTTCTATCGCTGGCGGCCCTCGGCTGTGTCCGTCGGCTACTTCCAGGGCATCCACCAGGAGGTCGACCTGGCGGCCTGCGAGGAGGAGGGCGTGGACGTGATCCGGCGTCTCACCGGCGGCGGCGCGGTCTACCACGACTATGACGGCGAGATCACCTACTCGCTAGCTGTGCCCGATCCCTATCCCGGCATCCCGCGCAACGTGCTCGCATCGTACGACGTGCTCTGCGCAGGGCTGGTGAACGCGCTGATCGCGCTCGGGATGGCGGCTGAGTTCAAGCCCATCAACGACATCGCGGTCAACGGCCGCAAGATTTCGGGCAACGCGCAGACGCGCCGGTTCCACGGCATCCTGCAGCACGGGACCCTGCTCTGCGAGGTCAACCCGCACCTGATGTTCAGGCTGCTGCTGGTGCCCGACGAGAAGATTCGCGACAAGATGATTGCCGCGGTGGAAGAGCGCGTGACGTCCATTAAGCGTGAGATGGGCACGGTCGACCGTGAGCGCGTGACGGACGCGCTGGTGGCCGGCTTTGTGGAGGCTCTGGGGATCAAGCTGGTGCCCGGCGAGCTTCGCGATGAGGAACTGGAACTGGCGGAGAAAGTGAGAACGGAGCGGTACGAAAGCCATGACTGGATCTATAAGCGCTGACTACAAGGTGCCCGGCGGAAAGCTCCTGCGGGCGACGCTCACTCTGAACGAGAGCTTATCGCCGCCACGCATCGCCACAATCGCTCTCCACGGCGACTACTTCATGCACCCTGAGGACGCCATCGATACGCTGGAGGCGCAACTCACCGGCGTGCCTTGGTCGGCGGACGCGCTCCGCGAAGCCGTTCAGGCATTCTTCGACTCCGGTGTCGAAGTCCTCGGCGCCGATGTTGCCGGCATCGTTCACGTCATCCTGGCGGCAAGATGAAAGGACAGGATACTAGGGCACCAAAGGAAGAGGGCAGGCCCCTGCCTTCTCCCGTATCCGCGGTCCCCTAGGTCCTACCTCAACGTGATCCTGAAGACCTACTACCCACTACCCAAGTTCCCGCCCATCTCGCTGTCAGGGACCACGTGCCGGCTCAACTGCAGGCACTGCAATCGCGAGTACCTGCGAGGCATGGCGCCGGCAACGACGCCGGAGACACTGACAGCGACCTGCCACGAGTTGGCCGCCAAGGGCGCAATCGGTGTACTCCTCAGCGGCGGCTCCACTCGTGAGGGCGGCATCCTGAACATGCGGGAAATGGCCGACGCGGTGCGGCGGGTGAAGGCGGAGACCGGGCTCATCATCAATATCCACCCGGGCCTGATGTCCGATGCCACAATCGAAGCGCTTGGCGATAGCGTGGACTTCGTGAGCCTGGAGATACCCAGCACGGCGACCGTGCGCGAGGTCTTCGGCCTCGACGCGACGACCGACGACTATATCGCTGCGTACCATCGGATGCGCGCCGCCGGTATGACCGTGGTACCGCACATCTCCGTCTACGACGGCACAGAAGACCGCCTGCTGGCGCCACTGACCGCGTCCGCGCCCCTCGAGGTGATCGTGGTCATCGTCTTCACGCCGACGCGCGACACACCGATGGCAACCGAGGCCGCGCCCACGCCGGGGATGGTTGGGGGCGCAATCGCGAGGGTGAGAGCGATGTTTCCGGATACGGAGATCTCGCTGGGCTGCATGCGCCCGCGCGCCCGCGAGCTGCGGACCGCCATCGAGCTAGCCGCCCTCGACGCCGGTGTGGAGCGAATGGTACTGCCGTCCCGCCGGACGCTGATAGCGGCTCGCGACCGCGGCCACGAGATCATCCGCCTCGACGCCTGCTGCGCCCTCCCGGCCTCCCAGGAGCACCTGGCCGCTCACCGGGCCACCTGAAACCCAAATCCCGTGACACGGGAGCAACCAAAGTCCTCGTTGGCAAGATCCGCTTTCCACACGCGGCTGGTGTGGTCGGTTCCCAACGCTACCGGAACGCCGCCGCCCACCCTCGAGTCTGGTATCCGCTCCGCATGCGCCACTCGCGCAGCACGTCCAGCAGCTCCCGCTTCTTCTCCAGATACGCCGGGTCGCCCCACAGATTCACGACCTCACCAGGGTCATTCCCCAGATCGAACAGCTGACCTTCGTTTGAGTCCAGGAAGTGCACTAGCTTCCACCCCCGACCCCGCACCATCGTCATGAACGCCGTCTCGCGAAGAATTCCGTCACGTCCGTGCTCGGCGAAGACGTAGTCGCGCCCTGTCCAATTCGCCCCGTCCAGCGCCGGCAACAGCGACTGTGCCTCCATCGTCTCAGGCAGTGGCACGCCCGCCACTTCCAGGATTGTCGGGCCCAGATCCATCATCTGACACAGGCCTTCGCGTACCTGCCCACCGGCGAACCTGCCCGGTGCCCACACAATCGCCGGCACCCGTGTGATCGTATCGTACATTGTCCACTTCTGACTGTGCCCGTGGTCACCCAGGCAATCGCCGTGGTCCGACGTGAAAACCACCACGGCATCGTCCAGGTAGCCGCGGGCATCCAGCGTCTCCAGCACCCGGCCCACTTGCTCGTCGATCATCGTCACGTTGGCCAAGTAGTAGGCGCGCTGCCGCTTGCGCTGCGCCGGCGTGGAATCCAGGAGATGCAGGATCGAGTCGTGGTCCACCTCGGCATTATGCTCTCGCATCGCCTCGAAGACCCCCGGCTGTCCGCCCAGGTCACCCTCAGTCACCTCAGCAATGGGCAGATCACGCGCCATGTAGGGCTCCACATAGCTCTCAACGGGATCGTACGGCGGGTGTGGCCCAGGAAACCCGATCTCTAGGAAGAGCGGGCCATCCGGCTTGGGCTTGGTCTCCAGCCACCATGTCGCCAGTCCACCGACGAAGACGTCGGAGTGCAGGTCTTCAGGCAACTCCCACTCAAAGGCACCCAGCCGCTCGCCATAGTCATCCCGTAGCCGGTAGAGTTCGCGCTGCTGCTTGACATAGCCGCGGGCATGCAGCGCCTTGTCCCACTCGTCGAAGTAGTACCGTCCCTCCAAATAGCGATCCTTGTTCTCGACCACGTAGCGCTCGTGAAAGCCCATCGGGGCCTCGAACGGCATTGTGTGCATCTTACCCACGTTGATGCAAGTGTACCCGCTCTCAGCCAGCGCCTCCACCCAGCCGTGCTGCCACGAATCGCCGTTCTTGAGGATGCCCGTGGTGTGTGGGTAGTAGCCGGTGAACAGGCTGGCGCGCGAGGGCACACACGAGGGCGCGGTGATGAAGCAGTTGGTGAAGCTGGTGCCCTCGGCGATGAGCCGATCCAGATTGGGCGTATCCATATGGGGGAAGCCCAGACCGCGGATCGTGTCGAACCGCTGCTGGTCCGTGATCATCAGGATGATGTTGGGGCGACCGTCGGGCATCGTCGTCTCCTCTTGTTGAGTACGGCTGACAGGCTATCGCATCGCGGCGGCGAGCAGGTACCCGATGGGCGCCGGCTGTGACAGCGTACGGAGGTCCTCGTAGCTGACCTCGGTGCCGGTGGCGATGCCCTCGGCCACGCGCACGCCGCTCTGGATGGCCGTCGCGATCCCCTCGCCCATATCCATGGTAGCCAGCCCAGCCGCATCGCCGGCGACGAAGGCATTCCCCACCCGGATGGTCCGCCCTCGCTCGCGCAGATAGTAGGCGTGCCCCTTTGGGGCGTAGGCGAAATCCCGCACCAGTCCCAGGCGGTCCAGCTCGGCCACGACACAGTCCCAGTGCCGCTGGATGCGATCTCCGCGAGCCTTGAGCTTTGCCGCGCTGCCGCCAACGCCCACGTTGACATAGCCCCCCGCCTTGGGCACGTACCAGGCGTAGCCCGGCAGCCCGTGCTCAAAGAACCAAAGGTGGCACATGGAGCGGCGCTCGCCGTCGCCGATGGGGTAGGCAAACTCCTGCTCTTGCGTCACGATCAGCGAGCCCGCCGGCCGTGGATTGGCGTCCGCAAACAGCGTGCGGGCGACGGGACACTGCGTCCCGCCGGCGCCGACCAGGCGGCGCCCCCAGAACTCACCGTCGACGGCGTAGCCGTCGTCCCTCTGGGTGATGCTGCGCGCGTGGTGCTGGTGCACCGGCACGCCGGCGCGCTTGAGCAGGAAGTCATCGAACTCGACACGTCGGATCGCCATCGTGCGCGAGCGCAGCCGCAGTCTCAGCCCACCTACTGACACCCGGAGGCGCTCCAGCCGCGTCAACCCATGGGGGTACGCGTTCGGATCTAGGTCGATGGCCTCCAGCGCATCTGGCGTGATCCAACCCGCACAGAGCTTGACCCGAGGGAAGGTGGCCCGCTCCAGCACCAAACACGGGACGCCCTGTCGCCGCAGAGCCCACGCGCAGGCGGCGCCGGCGGGACCCCCACCGACGATGAGCACCTCTGTGCGGATCACGGTGGGCCTAGCTGAACCGACAATCGGGCTGCGGCGTGCCTTGCCGCGTCATCACCACCTGCCAGAGCTGTTGCGCCCGCGCGCGGAACCCGCCCGCGCTGCTGAGCAGGTAGTAGCGCCACATGCGGTAGAAGCGCTCGTCATAGGCGTGCTTGAGCTCGGGCCAGGCGGCCTCGAAGTTGGCGTGCCAGGCCATCAGCGTCGGATCGTAGTGCGGGCCAATGTTGTGCCAGTCCTCCACCACGAAGAGCCTTTCCATCGCCTTGCCCAACTGCGCGATCGAGGGCAGCATTCCATTGGGGAAGATGTATTTGGTCGACCACGCGTTCGCACCCGTCGTGCTGAAGTTGGCGCCGATGGTGTGGAAGAACGCGATGCCGCCGTCCTTCAGCGTACGGTCTGTCGTTTCCATGTACGTACGATAGTTCCGGTAGCCCACGTGTTCCATCACGCCGATGGAGATGACGCGGTCGTAAGTGCCTTCGACATCGCGGTAGTCCTGCAGCCGCAGCTCCACCGGCAGTCCCTTGCACCGCGCCATACCCAGCGCGACCTGCTCCTTCGAGACGGTGACACCAAGGACCTCAGCACCAAACTTCTCGGCCGCGTATTGGGCGAAGCTGCCCCATCCGCATCCCAGCTCTAGGACGCGCATCCCCTCCTCGAGTCCGATCTTTCGGCACACCAGCTCCAGCTTGGCCTCCTGGGCCTCATCGAGGGTCGTGGCATCCTTCCAGTAACCGCATGTGTAGTTGAGGCGCTTGTCGAGCATCGCCTCGTAGAGGTCGTTGCCCAGATCGTAGTGCTGCTCGCCCACCTCGAACGCTTTGGCCTTGGATTGCAGGTTGAAGAGCCGCGTCTGCAGCGCGTGGAGCATCAGGCGCCAGTTCCCCTTCAGCTTCGACGCCAGGTCGGCGAGGAAGATGCGCGCGATGAGCTGATCGATCGCCTCGCAATCCCACCAGCCGGCCATGTAGGCCTCGCCAAAGCCCAGCTCGACCTCGCGCACGATCCGATCATAGAGCTTGTCGTCATTGACTTGGAGGTCCCACGGATTGGCACCGTTGACCTCGATCTCTGCCGTTTCCAACAACTCTCGAATCAGCGTCTCCGACCGTGATACTGCCATACGGTGCCTCCCATATGAATGACAAAGGCGACAAAGATGAGAGTCAGGGGGTGAGAAAGCGAGGACCAGGATGGCTGAGAAGATACACCGTGCTCCAGCCAGCTGTCAAGCGATCTCTACGCCAACTCCTTCCGCAGCTCGGCGCCCTGGCCCAGCAGCGTGTGCTGCAGCAGCGCCACATCCAGGTCGCGCGGGTGCACGCCCTGGCTAGCCGATAGCGCCGCGGCCACGCCCGCAGCCTGCCCGATTGCCATGATTGGGATCATCGCCCGGTGGGACTCGTAGGGCTGCTGCTCGCTGGAGATACACCGTCCCGCGATGAGCAGATTGTCCACCAGCTTGGGCACAAGGCACCGGTAGGGGATGTCGTAGCCCTCGTGCTCCAGATAGCGCCGGTACCCGTAATAGTGGATGATCGCACATGAACTGATGGCCACCACATCATCGAACCGCCGACCCTCGATCGCATCCTCCGCGGTCAACTTATGCTCACCCTCGATGAACCGCGTCTGTCGCACGCCCAACAGCGGCGGCGTCTCCAGGACGTAGGCGTCGACCAACTCCGGATCGCGGGTCTTCTTGGCTTCCAGGTCCGCATACACCCGTAGACGGGTATCGACCTCGGCTGCAGAGAGCTGCTCGGCGTCGGTGCCATCGATGGGCTGCGCGGACGGCCCCCAGAGAACCGCGTTGGTACCGAAGTCGCACCCGTGCATGGCCTCGGGCCGGCGATGCCCGAACCCAATCCTGTACATCAGCGCGTCGTTGAGGCGCGGGGCCTCGGCGCCCACAGTCTGCCAGAACGGAGCCCCAGCCCTAGCTGCCACGTCGCCGTCGCCGGAGGCATCCACGACCACCTTGGCCAGCATGGCCTGCCGGCCCGACTTGTTCTCCACAATGATGCCCCGGATCACACCATCCTCGACGAGGCTATCGGCAAACCACGTGTGGAACCACAGATCCACGCCGGCGTCGACGCACATCCTGGTCACCACATACTTGAGCTTCTCCGTGTCAACGGCGTAGCTGTATTCCATCTGGCCCGGCGTCGTGGCGTAGGGCTTCTGAGGATAGGGGCTGGTGCCAAGACCGTCGATCTCCTTCAGCGCCAGCACGATCTCCTCCGCGATGCCGCGCACAGTCTGGGTGAAGTCCGGCTCCACCTGATTGCGGAACCCGTTGATGCATGCCATCAACGACGCCGTCGCCGTGCCGCCCAGATATCCGAACCGCTCCACGAGAACGGTCCGCGCTCCAGCCCGCGCCGACGCGATGGCGGCTGCCAGCCCCGCCGGCCCGCCGCCGACCACGACCACGTCCACATCCCTGACGATCGGTAGCTCCCGTGACGGTTCAACGATCATCCCGACTTCCTGTCCAGGTCTTCCAGTCATCAGTCACACCTCCCTGACCGCACGCACCATCGCCTCATAGTTAGCCAGCACATCCGCCGAGATGTTCCGCCCGTACGGACACGCAGACGGCATCAGCACAAACCCACGCCCGGTCCCAGCCGTGCCATCCGTCACCGCCCGACGCACCCGAGCCTCAAACGCCAGCGGTGCCATGCCCTCGATCTCCGAGGACTCGATGTTGCCGAAGAGCACGGTGTCGCGTCCGATCTGCGCGCGCAGCTCCGCCAGCGTCATATCACCCTGCGGTGGGGGCTCCAGCGGATCCAGTCCATCGGGTCCCATGGCCGCGATCTCCGGAAGGATGTCACGCAGCCGACCGTGTGAGTGGATGCGCGCAAAACCACCGTGCTGCTGGATCGCCTCGACCATCGGTCGTGTGTACCGCGAGGCATACTCGCTGTAGAGTCGCGGCGGCAACATCGGCGGCGATGCGTACTCGGACCCCACCACACGCCACAGATGCCCGGCGAACTCGCGTGCCACGGTCTCGACCTCCGGGTAGAGGCCCTGCGCAACCTTCTGCAGCAGACAATGGAAGAGCGCAGGCTCAGTCAGCGCGAGCACCGTGTAGTCGGCCATCGAGAACAGGCCGGCAACAATACACAGCGGATCACCGTAGTCCACCATCACGATACCGGCATCGCCCAGATCCTCTTCGGCGGCCACAAGGTTGTCCACACCGACATCATAGGCGAACGCCTCATCGGGCAGTCGCAGATAGGCCTCGGCATCCTCGGGCGTTTTGAGAAGATGCTCCAGCTCCCACGTCGTCGCTACGTCGCGATCCCTCCGCGAGAGCGATGTCAGCGTGCGGTCGCCCGCATCAAGGGTCACCCGCGTGAAGCGCGACCCATCCTGCTCCCAGGTCTCGACCCGGCGCAGCTCCGTCATCGGATTGTCGGCAGCCGGCGTGGTCTGCGGATGGACCATGCGAATGAGGTCGGTCTCCTCCTCGGCGAGCTGGATCAGCTCACGCCAACCGGGTCCGGAGAAGACGTTGTAGGGGTCTGAATCGTCGGGGTCCAGCTTCCACCCGCCAATCTCATAGAAGCTGACAGGGGGGCGATCGACACTCTCGCCACGCAGCGTGGCCATCAGGCGCTCTCGTCGGGTCGTCATGCGGAGGTTGTAGCGTAGAAGGGCAGCAAGAGCAAGCGGAGGACCGACAGCTGAGGGTTAGTCGTCTCCCCGCGTCAGGCCGGCAATACCCTGCCATAGATAGAGCAGTCCCCCAACCAGGCCCGCGGCAGCGGTGACAGCCCAGACGGAGAGCGTCCAGGCGGCGACGGTCGCCTCGGGAACCACATTCGGCCCCAGCAGCATCTGAGCGACCCAATCGCGCGCGCCAAGTCCGCCCACCGACAGAGGAATCAGCAGCGTGAGCGACAGAAGTGGCACCAGCACGAAGTAGAACGTGAGCGGCAAGTGGATGCCCACTGCCAGCGCGCAGAGCCAGTGGACGCCGATGTTCATCAGATTGAACAGGGTGGAGTACGCCAGTGCCAGGAAGACGGCTCGCTTGCCACTGCCTACGACTGCGACGTAGATCTGGGCGAGCTTGCCCTCACCCGCAAGCGACAGCTTCCCCGGTAGCCGCGAAGTCAGGCGTCCCAGGCACTTCCCTTCGAGCAGTAGACCTCCCCCGGTCAGACCGCCCACCGCGACCAGCACGAACAGCCAGCGCAGCCACTGGGCCAGCTCCGTGGCAAAGGGAAGCACAATCAGCCCCAGCGCCATCAGGGAAAGGATGCCCGTGAGCCGATCCACGAACACCGTGCCCAGAGCAGCGGAGCTGTCCTCGGCCTCCCGGCCCAGCTCAAGCACGCGAACCACGTCACCGCCAAAACCGGAAGGCAGGAAGGCGTTGAAGAAGCCACCGATCACATATAACTTGAGCAGCAACCAAAAGGGCGGGCGTAGCCGCAGTCCCTGGAGCAACGCCCGCCATCGAAACGAACGGACCACAATCCCTGTGAGGAACAAGACCCACGCCAGGGCCAGCTTCCCGAAATCCGCCCGCCCCAGTGTGCCGAAGACATCAGACCCGCCGACCTCACGAAACAGGAACCAGAGCGCCAGCAGGCTGACCGCCATCCGCGCGAGGTTGGACAG
>Ga0180436_10002415_pt1 | contig 17749 bp, 15 predicted proteins | sample SS_ome_2_FD_132434 | JGI IMG/M metagenome (GOLD analysis project Ga0180436, IMG submission 132434) | Hypersaline lake sediment archaeal communities from the Salton Sea, California, USA - SS_3_S_2 metaG | ecosystem: Environmental > Aquatic > Non-marine Saline and Alkaline > Hypersaline >...
GAATTGTTACTGCAGGATTGCCAGCAACGTCGACGGCCAGATGCCGAGCCACAGGATGACGGCGAGCGTGGCGGCGAGGGCGAACGTCGCTGCGAAAGGTACGGCGGGCAGGTCCGGGGCGTCCTCCGACGCGGGCCTCATGTACATGGCGATGATGACCCGCAGGTAGTAGAAGATGCTGATCACCGAGCCCAGCACGAGGATCAGGACCAGGGTCCACTGCTCGACCCCGACGCCGGAGCGGACCACCAGGAACTTGCCGATGAACCCCGCGGTGAGGGGGATCCCGGCGAGGGACAGCAGCGCCACGGTGAGCAGCCCGGCGAGCACCGGACGCCGTCGCCCGAGACCGTTGTAGCCGGCCAGTCGGTCGAAGTCTCCTTCCGGCGAGCTGAGCACGGTCACCACGCCGAACGCGGCGAGGGTGGTCGGCAGGTAGGCGGCGAGGTAGAAGGCGACGGCCTCCGCCCCGCGCGCGCCGCCGGCGACGACGGCGATCATCAGGTACCCCAGGTGGGCGATGGACGAGTAGGCGAGCAGCCGCTTGAGGTTGTCCTGTTGCAGGGCGAGGAGGTTCCCGACCAGGATCGAGGCGGCGGCGAGCAGCGCCATGAGCCAGACCAGCTGCGGCGGCGGGGCCCCGATCTCGGCGAGGAGCCGGAGCAGCAGGGCCGCCATGGCGGCCTTGGAGACGGTGGCGACGAATGCGGTGACGGGAGCCGGCGCGCCCTGGTAGACGTCCGCGGTCCACATGTGGAAGGGGACGAGCGCGAGCTTGAAGCCCACCCCGACCATCATCAGCGCCGCCCCGGCGAGGATCAGCGGCGACGCCTGAGCGGCGACGGCGGCCAGCTCCATGCTGCCGGTCTCGGCGTAGACCAGCGCCATCCCGAAGAGCAGGAAGGCCGAGGACACGGCGGCGAGGACCAGGTACTTGACCCCCGCCTCGAGGCCGGAGTCGTCGTCGCGCAGGTAGGCGACCATGGCGTAGAGCGAGACCGACAGCACCTCGAGGCCGAGGAAGAGCGAGACGAAGTGAGTACTCGCCGCGAGCACGCAGCTGCCGACGGCGGCGAAGAGGAGCAGCAGGGAGAACTCTTCCGTCGTGCAGCCCCGCCGCCGGAAGTAGTCGTGGGCGAGCAGTTTCACCGCTGCGGTGGCGGCGATGATCAGGCCGATGAAGAACAGCGACGGAAGGTCGATGCGGAGCAGCGAGCCCACGTCGCAGGGCGCCACCCCGCGGGCGACGAAGAGCGCCGCGAAGGAGACCGCGAGACCGGCCAGGGTGATGACCTGCGACCAGCGGTCGCTGCGCCGGATGGATACCGTCGCCATGAGCACCACCGAGGCGCCGGCCAGGGCGATGACGGGGAGCAGGGCGGTGAGCTCGGCGCCGCTCATGGCAGACCTCCCCCGGTCAAGGCCGGGACGAGGTGGAAGAGCGCCTCCATGGCCGGCTCGAAGGTGGCGATGACGGTGGACGGCCACAGGCCGAGCCAGACGATGACGATGATCATCGGCGCCATTATCACGAGCTCCCGGCGGTTCATGTCGTCGATCTTCACGGAGATGACGACCGGTCCGTGGAAGGTGGTCTGGATGATCCGCAGCGAGTAGATGGTGGCGGCGACGATGCCGAGCAGGGCCGCCACGGTCACCGCGATGTTGACGGGGAAGACGCCGAAGATGATCAGGAACTCACCGACGAAGTTGCCGGTGCCCGGCAGGCCGAGGGAGGCCATGGCGAAGACCATGGCCACCCCGCCGAGGCGGGGCACCTGGGTCCACAGGCCGCCCATTCTGGTGACGTCGCGGGTGTGGATGCGCTCGTAGAGCATGCCCACGATGAGGAAGAGGGAGCCGGTGCTGATCCCGTGGCAGATCATCTGCATCACGGTTCCCTGGAGGGCGAGCTCGTTCCAGCTGTAGACCCCGATGAGGACGAAGCCCATGTGGCTGACGCTGGTGTAGGCGACGAGGCGCTTGAGGTCGGTCTGGGCGAAGGCGAGGACGCCCCCGTAGATGATGCCCAGCACGCCGAGCCAGAGGGCCCACGGCACCATGGCTGCGGAGGCCTCGGGGAAGAGCGGGACGACGAAGCGGATGAGGCCGTAGGCGCCGGTCTTGAGCAGCAGGGCCGCCAGGATCAGGCTGCCGGCGGTGGGCGCCTCGGTGTGGGCGTCGGGCAGCCAGTTGTGGATCGGCACCGCGGGCAGCTTGACCGCGAAGGCGACGAAGAACCCCAGCATGATCCAGAACGCCGCCGGCGACGCCACCGGGGTGCCGAGGAGCTCGCCGTAGGCGAAGGTGAAGACCCCGGTCTCGGCGGCGTGGGTGAAGGTGAGCGCCAGGATCGACACCAGCATCAGGAGCCCGCCGACCAGGGTGAAGATGAAGAACTTGACGGCGGCGTAGATCCGTCGCTCGTGTCCCCAGACCCCGATGAGGAAGGTCATGGGAATCAGCATGACCTCCCAGAAGAAGTAGAAACAGAAGAGGTCGAGGGCCATGAAGACGCCGGTGATGCCGGCCAGGACCCAGAGCAGGCAGGCGAAGTAGATCCCGACCCGGCTCTCGATCTCGCGCCACGAGACGAGCACCGCCATGACGCCGATGAAACCGGTGAGCACGATCATCAGCAGGCTGAGCCCGTCCACGGCGAGGATGAAGGAGATGCCGAGCTCGGGGATCCACGGGCGTTGGACGACCTCGAGCCAGGGGCCGCCGGATCCGGCGTCGGCGCCGAAGTGGCGCGCCCAGAGAGTGAGGGCGAGCAGCAGCTCGACGAGGGTCGCCGCCAGCGACAGCCAACGGCTGAGATCGGCGCTGCGGCGGCCGGCGATCCAGGCGGCGAACCCGCCGATGAGCGGCACGAGGATCAGCAGCACCAGCGTCATGTCAGCACCACGATGGCGACCGCGATGACCGCCCCGACACCGATGCCGAACGCGTAGGTCCGGATGCGGCCGCTCTGGGTTCGGGACATCGCCGAGTGGCCGGACTCGGCCACTCGGGCAACGGTGGCGGAGATCTCGTCGAAGGGGTCGCCGCGGAGCAGCTGGGCGAGCCCCTTGAAGGGACGAATGAAGAGCCGGTCATAGAGGGTGTCGAAGCCCCAGCCCGACAGCCAGAACCGGCTCAGCCAGGCGCCGAGGGGGGTGGCCTTGACGGCGGTCGGGATGGACGAGGGCCTGAGGTAGAGAAGGTATGCGGCGAGCACCCCGAGAAGGGTGATCCCGGCGACCACCGCCTGCAGCCGGTGCTCGACGTGGTGGTCGGTAACCGCCCAGTCCACCGCCGGCAGGGTCGTCTCCGTGAGGTTCGAGAACGCCGTGACGTGGCCGAGCCACCCCGGGGTCTCGACGAAGCCGCCGATGACGGAGAGGGCCGCGAGCACCACCAGCGGGATCAGGATCTTCAGGCCCGGGCGGTGCTCTACGTGGCCCTTCTCGTCGCCGAAGAAGACGATGAAGACGAGGCGGAAGGAGTAAAAGGCGGTGAGCAGGGCGCCGAAGGCGCCCGCAACCCACAGCCACGGTGCGCCGGCCGACGAGGCCCAGGCGGCCCAGAGGATGAGGTCCTTGGAGTAGAAGCCGGCGGTCACCACGGGCAGCGCCGCCAACGAGGCGGAGCCCAGCAGGAAGGTCCAGAAGACCACCGGCAGCCGTTTCCGCAGACCGCCCATCCTGAAGATGTCCTGCTCGTGGTGCAGGGCGAGGATCACCGCCCCGGCGGGGAGGAAGACGAGGACCTTGAATAAGCCGTGGGTCATCAGGTGGAAGAGCGCCGCCGACCAGGCGCCTAGTGCGACACCGAGGCACATGTAGCCGATCTGGCGGATGGTGGAGTATGCCAGGACTCGCTTGATGTCGGTCTGGACCAGCGCGCTGCACCCCGCCAGCAGCAGGGTCGCCGCGCCGACCACGGCCACCGCGGTCATGGCCGGCGGCGCCAGCAGGAAGACCGCGTGGGTCCGGGCGATGAGGTAGACCCCGGCCGTGACCATGGTGGCGGCGTGGATCAGGGCGCTCACCGGGGTCGGTCCGGCCATGGCGTCGGGCAGCCAGGTCTGGAGCGGGAGCTGGGCCGACTTGCCGACGGCGCCGCCGAGCAGCAACAGCGCCACCGCGACGGCCATCGTCGAGCCCGGCGCCCAGTTCTCGGTGGCCCAGGCCATGGCCTGCCGGACATCCAGCGTGCCGGCGTGCGTGAACAGCAGCAGCAGGGCGACGGCCATGGCGGTGTCGCCGACGCGGGTGACGATGAAGGCCTTCTGCGCCGCGGCGCCGTTGGCGGCGTCGGTGTACCAGAAGCCGATGAGCAGGTAGGAGCACAGCCCGACGCCCTCCCACCCCAGGTAGAGGAGGAAGAGGTTGTCGGCAAGGACGAGCATCAGCATGAAGGCGACGAAGAGGTTCATGTAGGCGAAGAAGCGGCTGAAGCCCTCGTCGTCGGCCATGTACTCGGTGGAGTAGAGGTGGATGAGGAAGCCGACGAAGCTGACGACGAAGATCATCACCAGCGACAGCGCGTCCAGGGCCAGGCTGAAGCCGATCTCGAAGGAGCCGACATCGATCCAGGTCCAGACGGTCTCGATCCGTACCCCGTCGGCGGGTGGGTGGCGGAGGAAGCACGCGGCCACGCCCAGGGTGGTTGCCGCCGACAGCCCCACCGATCCGGTGCCGATCACCGCCGCCCAGCGCCTCGGCAGTTGACCGCCGACCACGGCGAGCACCACGAAGCCCACCGCCGGGAGGGCGGGAACGAGCCAGATCGGCAGCGAGCAGAGAAGATCGTCCATCTCAGCCCCTCATCGCGCTCACTGCGTCGCCGTCGAGGTCGCGGACCCGTCGCGAGACCCGCAGCAGCAACGCCAGACCGACGGCGACCTCGGCCGCCGCCATGACGAGAATGAAGATGAACATGACCTGGCCGTCCGCCTGGCCCCAGCGCGCTCCGGCGATGACGAAGGCCATCCCCGCGGCGTTGAGCATGATCTCGATCGAGAGCAGCTGGAAGAGCAGGTTGCGGCGGACGAGCACGCCGATGAGCCCGATGACGAAGAGGATGCTCGCCACCGCGAGCCCGTGCCCGAGCAGCACTCCGGCGCTCATCGATCGCCTCCCGAAATGCGCGCGCCGGAGCCGAGGTAGGCGGCGCCGACGAGCCCGGCGAGCAGCAGGAACGAGGCCACCTCCACCGCGACCACGTAGGGCCCGAAGAGCGCCAGGCCGACCTCGCGGGGTCCGATGGCGGCGCCGGTGACGCCGTCCCCGGTTCCCGAGATGATGACGACGAGCTCGGCGAGCAGGATGGCGGCGAGACCCCCGGGCACGATCCACATGGCCGGCGTCAGGAAGCCGTACTCGTCCCGGACCGCGCTCGGTCCGAGGTTGAGCATCATCACCACGAAGACGAAGAGCACGATGATGGCGCCGGCGTAGACGATGATCTCCAGCGCGCCGGCGAAAGGAGCCCCGATGGTGAAGAAGACCACCGCCACCGCCAGCAGCGAGACGACGACGTAGAGCAGCGCGTGGAAGGCGTTGCGCCGGCTGATCGCCATGGCGGCGGCGACCAGGGCGACGGCGGAGGCGAGGTAGAACAGGGCGATCATGGCATGAGGTCCCTGAGGTCGATGGGCGGGTCCTCGCCCTCGGCCTCTCCCTTGTCCTTGCCGGCGACGGCGAGGCCGGCCACGCGGTAGAAGTTGAAGTCCGGGTACTTGCCGGGTCCGCTGATCAGCAGGTGCTCCTTTTCGTAGACCAGGTTGTTGCGGTCGTACTCGCACATCTCGAAGTCGGGGATGAGCTGGATCGCGTAGGTCGGGCAGGCCTCTTCGCAGAGGCCGCAGAAGATGCAGCGCGAGAAGTTGATCCTGAAAAACTCCGGGTAGCGCCGTCCAGAGTCGGTTGCGGCGGCCTGCAGGGCGATGCAGTCGGTCGGGCAGACGACGGAGCACAGGTAGCAGGCGACGCAGCGCTCCTCGCCGTCCGGGTCCCGGCTGAGAATGATTCGGCCCCGCCAGCGGGGCGGGATCGAGGGCCGCTCCTCGGGATACTGGACGGTCTCCCGCTTGCGGAAGGCGTGGGTGAAGATGTGCGCCATGGACCGCATGGAGTTGAAGATCGTCTTCATGACAGCACCACCGCGCCGGTCACCAGCAGGTTGAGCAGGGCGAGAGGCAGCAGGACCTTCCAACCGTAGGTCATGAGCTGGTCGAACCGCGGCCGGGGCAACGACGCCCGCAGGAGGATGAAGATCGCGATCACCGCGAGGGTCTTGAGCATGAACCAGACGATGGGCGGCAGCAGCGGCCCGCGCCAGCCGCCGAAGTAGAGCAGCACCGTCAGGGCGGAGATCAGGGTCACGCCGAGGTACTCGCCGACGAAGAACATGCCGAACTTCATTCCCGAGTACTCGGTGTGGTAGCCGGCCACCAGCTCCGCCTCGGCCTCGGGCATGTCGAAGGGCACCCGCTTGGTCTCGGCGACCCCGGCGACGGCGAAGATGAGCATGCCGAAGAACTGGGGGACGCAGTTCCAGAGTCCGGCCTGGGCGTCGACGATGTCGATGAGGCGGAAGGAGCCGGTGAGAACGACCACCCCCATGAGGCTGATCCCCATGAAGACCTCGTAGCTCACCATCTGGGCGGCGGCGCGAAGACCGCCGAGCAGGGCGTACTTGTTGTTCGAGGCCCAGCCGCCGAGGACCGAGGCGTAGACCGTCATCGACGACATGGCCAGGATGAAGAGGAGGCCGATGTTGGAGTCCACCACCCAGATGTCCGGGGTCAGCGGCACCACCGCGAACGACATGAGGACGGCGGTCATGATGGCCATCGGGGCGAGGATGAACACGGTGCGATCGGCAAACGGCGGGACCCAGTCCTCCTTGAAGAAGATCTTGATCATGTCGGCGACGACCTGGCCGAGGCCGAAGGGGCCCACCCGGTTGGGTCCGTAGCGGTCCTGCCACAGGCCCAGCAGCCGCCGCTCGTACCAGATGAGCAGGGCGGCGGTGGTCAGCATCAGACCGAGCACGATGCCGACGTTGACCAGCGGCAGCAGACGATCCGTCACGGCGACCTCCTGAGCCTGGCCCACCGTCCGGCGGGGAGGTCGGCGACGCCCGGCAACCCGTCGCCCAGACCGGCGCATCCGGCGGGCAAGCCGTCGATGATGCGGAGCGGCAGCCGGTGGGCCTCGCCGCCGATGGCGATCTCGAGGGTGTCGCCGGGTGCGACACCGAGCTTGCCGGCGTCGCCGGCGCCGAGACCGAGATAGGGCTGCGGCGCCTGCTCGGCCACGCCGGGCGTTTCCATGCTCAGCGCCTCGCTGCCGTGGAGGTGGTACAGCGGCGCCAGGAACCACTCTTCGTCCTTCGGGGTAAAGGCCGCGGGGGGGCTGCCGGGAGGCTCGTCGGTCCCGCCCGCCCGGTCGTCGAGGAGCCGGACGCCCGGGTCGCCGCCGCGGAGAGGTCCGCCGATCTCTTCCTGGTACATGGCCAGGGCCTGCACCGAGTTCCAGCCCGGAGACCAGTAGCGAGCGATGAGGTCAGCCGGGGGACGGCGTGGGCTGCCCTCCATGGAGAAGGCCATGGGAGACTCGTGGTCCTCGGGCGGCTTGGGCTCGCGGATCTCCCGGTGGGCGTTGACCGAGGTCCGGCCGGTGGCCCGGTGGGACTGGCGGGGGACGCGGTGGGCCGGCCCGTCGGGGGGTTCCGGGGCGAGGTCGGTTACGGGTCCGAGGACCGGAAGCTCCTCGGCCATGGATTCCGCCAGCTCGTCGGGCCCGGCCCACGGCGCCGAATCGTCTCCGTGAACCCGCCGGCAGATCTGCCCCAACCACTGCCAGCTCGCCCGCACTTCGCCGGCGGGGACGAAGACCTGATAGAAGCGTTGAGCCCGCCCCTCGTTGTTGACCACGGTGCCGTTGCCCTCGGCGAAGGTCGCCGCCGGGAGCACCACCTCGGCGGCCTCCGAGAGCGGGCTCTCGAGGTGGTCGAGCAGCACCGCGTGGGCCGCCCGGTCGATGACCGCGGCGAGCTCCGCCCGCCGTTCCCGGGTCGAAGGATCGGGCTCGAGGACGATGACGGTATCGATGTGATCCCGCGCTCCGGCGTCGCCGAGACCGGGCGCCCCGAAAAGCGCCGCCCCCACCGAGTTGCAGTCGGGAACCACCAGGCTCAAGGCGGCGGCCGGGTTGGCCGCGGCCACCACCCGGGCGAGCTTCCCGGCGGCCTCGATGACGGCGCGGCTGCCCGAACCCATGCCGGCGATGATCAGCGGCCGCTTCGCCTTGATGAGATCGGCCGCAGCGGTTCCGGCGGCGCGGTCGGCGTCCGGCCCCGGGAGATCCGGGCCGAGGGTCTCGCCGGCGATGATCGAGGCGACGGCGGCGGCGAAGCGGGCGATGTCCGGCGGTGCGGCCCTGACGGTTTCTCTGGCGAGCCCGTCCAGTGCGGTCGGGGCCGCCGTCACGACGTGGAGCGGTCCGCAGCGGCCGTTGACGACGAGCCGGTTGACGACGTCGTTCCAGTCGGGAATGCCGAGCTTGCGGGTCTCCTCCATGGGCTCGTTGAGCACCGCCCGGCGAACGGCGAGGTCGAGCAGCGGCGCCGTGTTCGTGACATCCTCGCCGAGGATCAGCACGGCATCGGCCCGCGCGGCCTCGTGGAGGGTGGGCGTTCGGGTCGGCCCCGACTCGAGGAGCTCCATCACCGATCGCAGTCGGTCGGCCTCGTCGGCGCCGACCCCCATGAAGAAGTTCTCTGCGCCTACGAGCCGGCGGAGCGCGAAGTTGGCTTCGAGCGAGGCCCGAGTGGACCCGATGCCGACGGCGTCGCCGCCGGAGACGAGGCCGGCGACGTGATCGACGACAGCCTCGGCCTCGGCCGTTCCCGGCGCCGCGCCCGTTCGGATCACCGGCCGGCGGATCCGGCGCGGCGAGTTGACGAACTCGACCCCGAAACGGCCGCGGTCGCAGAGGAAGTAGCGGTTGATCTCGCCGTGGTAGCGGTTGCGGATCCGTCGGAGAACGCCGTTCCGCTCGCCGGGAATGGTGTTGCAGCCGAGCCCGCACAGCATGCACACCGAAGGCGCGGTCTGGAGGTCCCACGGACGGACGGTCCTCGCCTTGGCGCTCTTGTCGGTGAATACGCCGGTGGGGCAGACCTCCACCAGATTGCCGCTGAAGGGGCTCTCGAGGGCGCCGTCGGCGACCCTGCCGAAGTAGACCCGATTACGCGAGCCGAAGACGTTGAAGTCGGCGCCGCCGGCCAGGTTGCGGTAGAAGCGGACGCAGCGGTAGCAGGCGATGCAGCGGTTCATCTCGTGGTTGATGAACGGACCGAGGTTCTGGTTGCGGTGGGTCCGTTTGTTGAATCGGTAGCGGCGGTCCCGGTGGCCGGCCATCACGGTCATGTCCTGCAGGTGGCACTCGCCGCCCTCGTCGCACACCGGGCAGTCGTGCGGGTGGTTGGTCATGTACCACTCGAGGATCGAGCTTCGGAACTCCTGCGCCTCGGGGTCGTCGATGGAGATGCGGAGGCCGTCGCTGACCGGGGTCATGCAGGCCATGATGATCATGCCGGTCTCGTCGTCGGCGTCCCGGAACTGCTTGACCGCGCACGCCCGGCAGGCCCCCATGGAGCCGAGGGCGGGGTGCCAGCAGAAGTAGGGCAGGTCGTAGCCGAGACCGAGCACGGCTTGCAGGAGGTTCTGCCCCTCTTCGACCTCGTGCTCCCTGTCCTCGACAAAGATCTTGACCATCAACCTACCGCCTGATTCCCATTACCCTTCATCCGAAAACTCATAACTCATAACTCATAACTCATAACTCGAATCAATACGGACATTTCCCGTCCCTGATGTGCGTTTCGAAGTCGTCTCTGAAATGCTCCAGTGCGCTCGCCAACGGGTCGACGGCGCCGGGTGCGAGGGCGCAGAAGGTGTAGCCGGGTCCGAGCATCTTGGCGTGGCGCTCGAGGATCTCCAGGTCGCCCTCCCGGCCGTCGCCGTTCTCGATGGCAGCGAGCGTCTTCTCCACCCACGGCAGCCCCTCCCGGCACGGTGTGCACCACCCGCAGCTCTCCTGTGCGAAGAAGTGTTCCATGTTGTGCAGCATGCCCACCGGGCAGGTCCGGTCGTCGAGAATGATCATGGTGCCGGTACCGATCCGGCTGCCGGCGGCCTCGACGTGGCCGAAGTCCATGGGCATGTCGAGGTGCTCTGGCAGCATGAAGCGGGTCGACGCACCGCCGGGTAGGAAGGCGCGGAGCTTCAGGCCGTCGCGCATGCCCCCGGCGTGCTCCTCGACGATCTCGCGGATGGGGGTGCCCATGGGCAGCTCGAAGAGCCCCGGGTTCTTCACCTTGCCGCTGACGCCGTAGAGCTTGGTTCCGGCATCTTCGGTGAGCCCCAGCTCCCGGTACCAGTCGGCGCCGTTGGCGATGATGTGCGGCACGTTGCACAGGGTCTCGATGTTCTGGACCACCGAGGGGCGGCCGTAGAGCCCCACCACCGGCGGGAAGGGGGGCTTGGTCCGCGGATTGGCGCGGCCGCCCTGCAGGGAGGTCAGCAGCGCGGTCTCCTCGCCGCACATGTAGCGCCCCGCGCTGACGTTGACGTGGAACTCTAGGTTGAAGCCGGACCCGAGGATGTCGTGGCCCCAGTAGCCGGCCCCGTGCGCCTCGGCGGCGGCGTGGCGAAGGCGCAGGAACGCGTCGCGGTAGGCCCAGCGGATGAAGACGTAGCCGAAGTCGGCCTCCATGGCGTAGGCCGCCAGCAGCACGCCCTCGATGAGCTGGTGCGGGTTACCCTCGATGAGCAGGCGGTCCTTGAACGTGCCCGGCTCCATCTCGTCGCCGTTGGCGACCAGGTACCGGTGTCCGGTATCGCCGTTCCTCTCTGGGACGAAGCTCCACTTGAGTCCGGTGGGGAAGCCGGCCCCGCCGCGGCCGCGGAGTCCCGACGCCTTGACTGTTTCGATGACCTCGGAGGGGCTCATCCCGCCGAGGGCCTTGCGCAGCGCCTGGTAGCCGCCCATCTCCTCGTACTCGGGCAGGCTGATCACCGGGCCGTTGGGGATGATGCCCGCGGTGAGGGGGGTCGGCGCAGTCACAGCGAGTCCGCCGCGACGCAGGCGTCGAGAACCTTGTCGATGAGCTCGGGGGTCAACGGGCCGCAGAGGACCTCGTCCACCATCATTGCCGGCGCCATGTCGCAGGCTCCGAGGCAGGGAATGGTCAGCCAGGTGAAGAGCCCGTCCGGGGTGGTCTCTCCGAGGTCGATCCCGAGCCGCCGCCGGAGGTGGTCGGCGACAGTCTCGCAGCCCATGATCCAGCAGCTGACGCTGTCGCACATGAGGATCACGTGCCGGCCCACCGGTTTGCGGAAGATGAGGCTGTAGAAGGTCGCCACGCTCTCGAGGTCGGCAAGGGGCATGTCGAGCTTGACCGAGAGCCACTCCATGGCCTCGTCGTTGACCCAGCCACGGCGGTCCTGGATGAACTTCATCGCGGCGACGCAGGCCGACCGGGGGTTCTCCTCCAGGCTGAGGCCGTGGTCGAAGAGGGCGAGCTCATCCGGGGTGAGAACCACGGTCACACCTCAACGATCCACGTCCGCGAGGACGAAGTCGATGCTTCCCAGAATGGCGAGCAGATCGGCGACGAAGACGCCGCGGCTGATCCAACGAATGGTCTGCAGGTGGGCGAAGGACGGCGCTCGGATCCGGGTCCGGTAGGAGCCCGTGGAGCCGTCGCTGATGAGGTAGTAGGCGGTGAAGCCCTTGGGCGCTTCGATCCCCTGGAAGACCTCGCCGGGAGGCATCACCGGGCCCCAGCTCACCGACAGGAAGTGATGGATGAGGGTCTCGATGTCGGCCATGGTCGCCGCCTTGGGCGGCGGCGTGGCGAGGGGGTGGTCGGCCTTGACCGGGCCCTCGGGCATGTTCTCGAGGCACTGGCGGATGATCCGCAGGCTCTGCCGGATCTCCTCGATCCGGACCTGCCCTCTGGCGTAGCAGTCGCCCGCCTCGGCGGTGGGCACGTCGAAGTCGAAGTTTTCGTAGCCGCCGTAGGGCTGCTGGCGCCGGAAGTCCCACTCCAGGCCGCAGGCGCGGAGGTTCGGGCCGGTCAAGCCCCACTCGACGGCCTCGTCCTTGGAGTACTGCCCGACCCCCTTGGTCCGCGCCTTGAAGATGCGGTTCTTCATGACCACCTCGTGGTACTCGTCGAGACGGGCCGGCAGGTAGTCGACGAAGTCCGAGACCATCCGGTCCCAGCCCTCGGGCAGGTCGTGGGCGACGCCGCCGATGCGGAACCAGCTCGGGTGCATGCGGCCGCCGCAGACGGCCTCGACGATGTCGAAGATTCGCTCCCGGTCGACGAACATGAAGAAGACCGGTGACAGGGCGCCGACGTCCTGGGCGAAGGTGCCGTACCAGACCAGGTGGCTGGCGATGCGGAAGAGCTCGGCCATCATCACCCGGATGGTCATCGCCCGGTCGGGGATCCGAATTCCGGCGAGCTTCTCGACGGCGAGGACGTAGGGGTAGTTGTTCTGGACCCCCGACAGGTAGTCGATCCGGTCGGTGTAGGGGATGAAGGAGTGCCAGGTCTGGCGTTCTCCCATCTTTTCGGCGCCGCGGTGGTGGTAGCCGATGTCCGGAACCGCGTCGACGATGAGCTCGCCGTCGAGCTGGAGGGCGACGCGGAGCACGCCGTGGGTGCCGGGGTGCTGCGGGCCGAGGTTGAGGAAGAGAAAATCGGAGTCGTCGCCGCGGCGCTGCATCCCCCACTCTTCCGGGTTGAACCGGAGGGCCTCCTGCTCGGCGTCCCGGCCGTCGTCGGTGAGCTCGAAGAGCCCGAGCTCGGTGGCGCGGGCGGGGTGCTCCTTGCGCAGCGGGTGTCCCTCCCAGGTGGGGGGCATGAGGATCCGGCGCAGCTCGGGGTGGCCGTCGAAGCCGATCCCGAACATGTCCCAGACCTCGCGTTCGTACCAGTTCGCCGCGGGCCAGACGTCGGTGGTCGTCGGCAGCGACGGGAACTCGCCCACCAGGGGAACCTTGAGGCGAATGTCCTGGTTCCGCTCGAACGAGAAGAGGTGGTAGACGACGGTGAAGTCGGCGTCGGGTTGACCGTCGCGGTGGGTCCTCTCCCGTTCGTCGATGGCGGTCAGGTCGAGCATGGTCGTGAAGGGCTGGGGAACCCCGCTGCGGAGGAGGCGGCTGACGTCTGGCAGGCGGTCCGGAGTCAGCCAGAAGGTGGGGATGTCGTCGCTGGTCCGCTGCACCGTGGTGGTCGACGTCCGGAGCTGCTCCTCCAGCTCCCGGTTGTTCTCCACAGCGAACGTCATGCGATCAGACCTCCCGACGATTTAATGGTTCACTCGATGCCTATACTCCGTCCGGTGTTTTCAGCTCGGTCATCTGCGACCGGCGTTCACGTTTGAGATCTCTCATGCTCGGCGGCGCAGGCCGATGCACGTCCTGTGAGCCGACCACCCAGGTCAGCGGCCGCCGCTCGGTGCCGACGGCGTGCTGCAGCAGCTGGAGCGCCTCCATGAAGGCCTCCGGGCGGGGCGGGCAGCCGGGGACATAGACATCCACCGGGAGGAAGGAGTCCACCCCCTGGACCACGCTGTAGATGTCGTACATCCCGCCCGAGTTGGCGCAGGATCCCATGGAGATGACCCACCGGGGTTCCATGAGCTGGTCGTAGAGGTGCTGAACCACCGGCGCCATCTTCTTGAAGACCGTGCCCGCCACCACCATCAAATCGGCCTGGCGCGGCGAGCCGCGAATGACCTCCGAGCCGAACCGCGAGATGTCGAATCGACTGGTCAGACTGGTTGCCATCTCGACGAAGCAGCAGGACAGCCCGAAGGCGAAGGGCCAGATCGAGTTCTTGCGGCCCCAGCCGACCAGATTCTCGAGGCGCGCCGTGAGAACGCTCTTCGAGACCGCGTCCTCCAGCGATCGGGTGTCGAGCTCCCGGAGGATCTCTGCTGTGGTCGGGAGGGTGCGATCGCCGCTCATGCGTCACCGCGGCGATCCGCTGCGAGCGCGACGGGGAACTCTCGGCGGGTCGGACCCCAGCCGAGGGCGCCGAGGCGCCAGAGGTAGACGAGCGCCAGGAGCAGGAGCACGATGAACACGGAGATCGCCGTGTAGCCGACCCAGCCGAGCTCGCGAACCACCACCGCCCAGGCGAAGATGAACACCGCCTCGAGATCGAAGATGACGAAGAGCATGGCCATCAGGTAGAACTGGGAGGTCATCCGCACCCGCGCCGATCCTTCCGAGACGATCCCGGACTCGTAGGGGTCGTCGGTGGCGCGGTCGCGGTGGCGTTGGCCGAGCACGAACGAGAGCCCGACCATGACGAGCACGACCGCGGCGACCGCGGCGACGTACGCGACAACGGGCCAAAGCGAAACCGGCTCGACCGTACCCATGAATGTTGTTCCCTTTTCCGCGATTCTCGTTTTTCTTATCATAGTATTGCTGATATACTCATTTCAACAATTCTTTTGATGAATCCGGGATTTTCCCGTACTCGATGTAGGTGTCCGATGGAGCAGCCGTTTCATGGTGGGTGTTTGTCGCGCCGTTTGGGGCTGGTGGGCTGGTCACCGGGACCGCCGAGCTCCGTCGCAAGACTGAGAAACCGGATCATCACCCCGCTGCGGTCCGCTCTCCGTACCGGGTGGACGGGGTGTCGAAACGAGCCGAGGAGTTGGTCTCCGCGGCCGTAGAAGGGAGGAAGAGATGCTGGTGGACGCGCCGACCGTAGGAAGCGTGATGAGGAAACCGAGCCGCACGATCGATGTGGACCAGCCGATGCCGGAGGCGGCAGGAATCATCGCTCGATCGCCGGTCCCGGCGATGCCGGTGGTCGACGCGGACGGCGACGTGGTCGGTCTCCTGACCGAGAAAGACTGTCTGCGAGCTGTCGGCAGGTGGGCTTACGAGGGCATCTCGGGCGGTCTGGTGAAGGACTACATGTCGCCGATCTCCGCTCGGCTGACGCCGCAGATGGATCTGCTCTCGGCGTCGCTGGTGTTCATCGAGTCCAACTTCGCCTGCCTGCCGGTGATGGATGAGGACAAGCTCGTGGGCCGGCTCGAGCGGCATGAGCTGCTCAACGCGCTGGAGCTCTGGGCCACCGAGATCAACAAGGAGCTCAAAGGCCGCGTCACGGCGACACCGGAGCACCAGCGGCCCTCGGCGATCCCGCACATGCTCAAGGTGGTGAGCTCGGCGACCCGCGAGCAGATCTCTCAGATCTTCCGCAAGAACTGACGATTCATCGGATGAATCGTGGCGGCGCCTCTGAGGCGCCGATGCATCACAGTTCATCGCAACCCGATGTGGAATAGGTGGACCAGGGGCGGGTGACGATCGCCTGCGATTTTCGGCGCGAGAGAAGTGTGGGAAGTCAGCGGTCCGCCCACCCTTTCCGGTGAGCGGCGGTCAGGCCGCAAGATCGAATCAGTGGAATTCTGACACCACATCGAAGTTCCCGAGATCCCTGCGATGGATCGGCGCGTTTGACGCGCCGCCGCAATTCGTCCGACGAATTGCGGTAGGATCACCACGCGATGGAACTCGAACAGCTCCTGCCGTGGATCATGGTCGTGGTCGGCATCGTCGGCCTCGGTCAGGGCGCGTCGTGGCTGGTCGACGGAGCCTCGAGATTGGCTCTGCGCCTCGGTGTTTCACCCATGGTGGTGGGCCTCGTGGTGGTCGGCTTCGGGACCTCCATGCCCGAGTTCGCAGTTTCGGTGCGGGCTGCCCTGGTCGGGTCCGGGGGGCTGAGCCTCGGCAACGCGGTGGGCTCCAACATCATGAATCTCCTGCTGGTCCTCGGGGTTGCGGCCCTGTTGCGTCCGATCTACGTGGTCGGCGGCGAACGGGTGCTGAGGCAAGATCTGATCTTCGGACTGGCGCCGGCGCTGCTCATCATGGCAACCTCGTGGAGCGGTTTCATCGGTCGCGCCGAAGCGGTGGTCCTGCTCATCATCTTCGGCGTGTTCATCGTCCAGGCTCTGCGCCAGGCGCAGAGCGGGCAGTCCGGCCGGACGGTGGTCAGCGGCGCGCCGCTCAAGCACGTGGCGCTCACCGCCGTGGGGATCATCGTGCTCGTCGCCGGCTCGGAGATGATGGTCCGCGGCGGGATCGAGCTCGCCCGCCGATTCGGCATTTCCGAAGCGGTGATCGGGCTCTCGCTGGTGGCCTTCGGCACCTCCCTTCCCGAGCTCGCCACCTCGGTGATCGCGGCCCTCAAAGGAGAGTCCGAGATTTCCATCGGCAACGTGCTGGGCTCGAACATCTTCAACCTCGGCCTCGTCGTCGGCACCGCCTTCACCATCAACCCGGCCGCGGTTCCGATCTTCGTCATCCGCCAGGACATTCCGTTGCTGATCGTCGCCACCTTCGTGGTCGGTATGATCGTCATCCGCGACGGCAAGATCAGCCGCGGCGAGGGCGGGATGATGCTGGCGCTCGTGACCGCGTACGTCGTCTTTATCGTGATCCGTGGCGGGTAGGGACTTCGCAACGAAGTTCAGTCCTCAGAATTCGGTTTTTTCAAGATCCAGCGTCGCGCCGCGGCGCGACGCTGGATCTTGAAAAAACCGAATTCTGAGGCGTAAAGCTCGTATTTAGAAGGGAATCCCAAAGCTCAACCACCACTCTCCGGTGGATTCGCCGGGCTCTCGGTCGAGCTTGAAGCCGTACTCCAGGCGGATCGGGCCGGCGGGGGTGTCGTAGGACAAGCCGAGGCCGGCGCCCCAGCGGATGTCGCCGAGGCGGACGGTGTCCGGGCTTTCCCAGACGTTGCCGGCATCGACGAAGACGTGGGCCGAGAACAGCCCGCTCAGCTTGCGGACGTACTCGGCGTTGATCAGCAGCAGGGCGTTGCCGCCGACGGCGTCGCCGTCGGCGTTGATGGTCTGGCCGGGGATGCCGAGGGAGTCCCAGGCGAAGGCGCGGTGGGTGGAGGCGCCGCCGGCGAAGAAGCGGGTGTTGATCGGGACCAGCGCATTGGCCGGCACTCCGCTGCCGGAGATCAGGGGTTCGATGGCGCCGAGCCGGACGCCCACCGCGCCGCGGCCGTTGGCGATCGCGCCGTAGAGCGTGGTGCGGGCCTCGAGCTTGAGGAACTCCGCGTCCGCCTGGAAGAGTGGAAAGGCGTACCCCAGGGAAACCTCGCTGTAGGTGCCCTTCGTGGGGACCAGCGGGTTGTCGCGGTAGTCCCACTCGAGGGTGGGAGTGATGGACGAGATTCGCGCCTCCTGCTCTTCGTGATCGCCGATGGGCGGCGGGTTGTCCGGCTCGACGATCTGGTACTCGTAGCGCCACCACGAGCGGAACGGCAGCTTGTAGCGATCGCCCACATCGAGCCACAGGCCGCGCCGCCGCTGGGAGTAGGTGGGGAACTCCTCGAAGGTCTGGTAGACGACGAAGTAGGCGGGAAGGTCGAGCTTGGGGATCCGCGGTTCCCGCAGACCGAGCTGGAAACGCTTCTCGCGGGCGGAGATCTGGGTCTCGGCGGAGAAGGCGTGCGCTCCGCCGAAGAGATTCAGGTGGTACCAGCCCAGGGTGACCCGGAATCGATCGGTCTCGTTCCAACCGAATCCGACCAGGTAGCTTTTGTGGAGCCCTTCTTCGAGGAGGACGACCAGCCCACGCTCGGTGTGGCGCTCCTGACCCGGCATCGGGACCAGCTCGACGCGGCGGAA
>Ga0180436_10002418_pt1 | contig 17747 bp, 10 predicted proteins | sample SS_ome_2_FD_132434 | JGI IMG/M metagenome (GOLD analysis project Ga0180436, IMG submission 132434) | Hypersaline lake sediment archaeal communities from the Salton Sea, California, USA - SS_3_S_2 metaG | ecosystem: Environmental > Aquatic > Non-marine Saline and Alkaline > Hypersaline >...
GCGCCGCTCTCCGCGAGGTAGGTGATGCGTGCGGCCTGTGTGCCGTCGGTCTGGGGCCGCACGGTTTCGCGGTAGATACCGGGGAGTACTCGAACGGTGGCGCCGGGACCAGCCACGCTCGCCGCCTTCTGGATCGTTCGGTACGCAGTAGCGGGGGTCAAGCCGTCATCGTTGTCATGCCCACTGACGGCGTCAACATAGATGTCATCGCCCGGTGCGTGGAGCGCACGTGGATCGATCAAGTTGGGCAAAGCCTCGGCCGGCGCCGCAGCAGCTTCCACGTTCCGATCCAAGGACAGGCCGGGCTGCGACGAGACCACGCCGGTGTCAGACCAGACAGCGCCAAGCCCTGCCCCAAGCAGGCAGAGGACAACTCCCAGCTTCCTCATTCGCCATCATCCTTTCAGTTCCCACAGTATAGGTTCGGACGAAGGGTATGGAGACGGTAGTGGCTGCAACTGAGTCGGGGATTCTAACCAGATTAAAATCTAATGTCACCTACTCTAGCGCACTTGGGACCCACTGTCAAGGGTCGCGCATGCGCCGGCAGGCCCCGGCAACGTTGACCCAGGCCGACGTCTGCCCTATAATGCGCGTAAATTGGACGGTCCATCGCGGCCACAACACTCATATGCGTCCTGCTCTGCAAGTCAATACTGTTGCCCGGAGCAATAACCTGAACCTCTCCTTCGTCCGAGCGAGATGGGTCGTCGTTGCCCTCTTCTTCGCGGGTTGTGCGGTCACGCTCGCCTATAATGGCCCCTTCTTCGATGAGGGCATCTATATCGTCGCCGGCATCCGCACCTTCGAGGGGCACGGGATGACCGACGGCTACCTCACCTGGTTCGCCGGAACGCTTCTGTGGCCTATGCTCTCGGCCATTGGGTGGCGGGTCGGCGGCATCGTCGGTACACGCGCCATCGCTGTGTTGTTGGGCACCGCGAGTGTCGCCGCCGCGGGTCAGGCAGCAGCAAACCTGTACGGGGATCGGGTCGGCTTCTGGGCAACCCTGAGCCTCGCCCTCAACGGCGCGCTGATCTCCCTTGCACGCCTTGGCGTCTACGATGGCCTCGCCCTCGCGGGCATCGCCGTCAGCTTCTGGGCGATCACCGAGCTGGCACGACAGGATCACCGCCTCTGGCTGGTCACGGCCACGCTGGCCTGGGTTGCGGCAGTCTTCGCCAAGTACCCCATCGGCCTCATGGTGATTCCACTGCTCGCCTTGCTGCCCATCTTGCGAGGCAAGCGAGGCTATGCGGACGCCGCGCTCTTTCTGTTCATCGCCGCCGCGCTCGGTCTGGCCCTCTACATGCCGCTCAGGGACCAGATAGGCGGCTTCTTCGACTGGCGTCTCCAGAACAAGCCCGGGTTTGGCGTTCCGCTGAAAGTCATCGCCTACGCCATATTCTACCTGAGCACCGTTCCGACCGTGATGGCGATCATTGGTTGGGTCCTCTCCAAAGAGCGCCGGCAGATGGCCACTTTGCTCCTCCTCTGCCTCGCCATCTGGCCCGCCTACCAGCTGCTCGCCCAGGATCCCGTGGGGACTAACAAGCACATCGTCTTCGGCTTCCTCCTTGCCTCGCCGCTGGTGGGCGTCAGCCTCTCGCGGCTGTGGGACCTCGCACCGCGCGTCCCATGGAACAAGGCTACGGCACTGCTGGTTGTGGTTGGTCTGGCATGGTTGGCGCTCGGCCAGGTCACGCGCGTGGACCGGGCGTGGCCAAACCTCAGCGCTCCCGCGAACTACCTGGCACAGGAAGTGGAGCCCGGCGATCACATTCTGGCCAGTGAGGGATGGCCCATCACGCTCGAGCTTTATGATCGGGGCCGTCTCCAGTCGCCCTGGGACGTGTACGACCAGTACCGGCTCTCCACTGAACCCTCCGCACCCGATGTCTGTGACTTCGACTGGGTGGTGGACACCGCCGGCTCCTATGCGTGGTCTGAGGGAACGAGGGGCCAACTGGCTGCGTGCCCCAGCTACGTCCAGGTAGCCGAGCACACCAGCACCGTAGTCAACCCAGGCGCAGATCTCACCTACGTGGCTTACCCGGTCACGACCAGAATCTGGCGCAACGCCGACGGAGATCGATGAGATGAGACAGTGGCGGTCGAGGGCGTCAGGACTTGCCTCTGTGGCGGCCCTGGGGTGGTACATTCCCTGGCTGCTGGCCAACCTCAATTGGGAGGCGCCCTGGCTGTCGGTGCCCTTCGCGCTTGCGGCCCTGCTGATGGCCAGCATGATTGTCATCACATCCATCAACCACTGGTCCTCAGATCGCGGCACCTCGCGCCCCATCGACGTCGCGCACGCACCCGACGTCGCCGTGATCGTACCCACCTATGGTGAGCCGCCAGAGATGGTCCGCAGGACTGCTGAGTCGGTGCTCGGGCAGGACTACCCGGTTGAGCACCTGAGTCTCATCATCAGCGACGACGGTCACCGGCTGGCCATCCGAGAGCTGGTCGCTCCCCTGGGGAGGGCCTATCCGGACGCGACCATCTACTACCACGAACCCCCGCTCCGAGGCGATCCCCGCAGGGTCGGCGAAGCGAAGGCGGGCAACCTCAACTCCGCACTTGATTTCATCCAGTCAGGCGTCAATCCCCCGCAGTTTGTGGAGACGCGCGATGCTGACGACCTGGTCGGCGACCCCAGCTTCCTGGCCTGCGCCATGGAACAGCTCACCTCGGATCAGAATCTGGCCTTTACCCAGTCGATCAAAGAGGCCCAGGTCAGCCCCGGAGATCCGTTCGGCAACCTCGAGCCCCTCTTCTACCGGAACGCACTGCCCGCTCGGAATGCAGCCAATGCCGTCTTTCCCTGCGGGTCCGGTCTTGTATGGCGTCGGGCCGCCTTGGAGCAGATCGGGGGATTCCCCGCGTGGAACCTCGTCGAGGACCTGCAATCTGGTGTTGAGGCGTTGCGCCGCGGATGGCGGGGCGCCTATCTTCCGATCGTGGGAGCCATGGGACAGACCGCGCCAGAGGACACAGCCAATGCGATCAAGCAGAGAGGAACGTGGGCCCTCGACACCATGCGGCTCACCTTCTGGGGGGACAAGCAGGGCCTCACGCTTGGGCAGCAACTGCAGTTCGCCGAGCTGGGGTTCTTCTACCTCTTGAGCTTCGCGGTGTTGGCCTTCGCCATCACCCCTATCGTCTCACTGCTCTTCGACATCTACCCGATCGTGACCACCAACGCGCGCTACGCTCTGCACTTCTGGCCCCTGGCCACGGCCATCGAGCTGTTCTTGGTCAGCCTGGCAGGTGATCTCCCCTTCGAGTCACTATGGCGGGCGCGGCAGACCTGGGTGGGTATGGCCCCTGTCTATGCCCGAGCCACATTGATCGCACTTCGGTACGGGCCTAACCGCAAGCCGACCTACCGCGTCACGAGGAAGGAGCACGTACACCGGCTCTACTGGCGCGAAGTGTTGCCCCAGGCCCTCCTGATGGCGGCGCTGACTGTGTCAGCCGTCTACCATGTGCTCACGCGTTCACTGCTGCACACAGCCGACCTGGGCAGCCTCTTCTGGGCCGCTTTCTACGTCCTGGCCCTCAGCCGGACCGTGATCAACGCCGCCCGTGGGGTCAGCGTATCGCAGGTTGTCGAGCGAGCGAGCGGCGCCGTCGTCAGCCGCCGCCGGCGCGGGTCGGCTCGTGCTGGTTCCCACGTGGATGGGCTGCCCCAAGGGAGACTCCAATGAGACGCGTGAACGGATCGCCGATGTACCGACGCCTGAGCCTTGCCGTGGTCGGGTCCGCCGTGCTCCTGTTGTCCACGCTCGTCCTGCTTGCGGGGGAGACGCGCGCCCAAACAGGTGACATCTCGGGCGCCGTGACCTATTACGGCAGCCTAGCCGGCGTCATCCCCATTCAGCTCTCGGTGTACACCACAACGGTGCAGCCCCTACCACAGCCCGTGAGCACCACGCAGGCCACCAGCGCGGACAGCGCCTACACATTTCCCGATGTGGAAGATGGGACATACTTCGTCTTCGCTTATCTCGATATCGACGGGGACAGCATCCTGGATACCGGTGTGGAGCCGTTTGCCTGGTACGACTATGAGGGCAACGGCCAGCCCGACCCCGTCGTGGTCCTGGGCGGCTCAGCCGGCAGCATCGACATCCTGCTGACAGATGTCTGGCAGCCCCTGGGCGGCCCCCTGGGTCAAGTCAATGCCCTGGTGGGTCCCGCCGGTCCGGACGGCACACTCTTCGCTGCCGTTGGACATCCACACGGGGGAGGACAGACCGTTGTCTATACGACCACGCCCGGGACCGAGGGCTGGACCCGCGTCTACTCAGGGACAGGCAGCACGCTCCACGCCATGGCCGCCTCCGGGACAGCCGTCTACGCAGTCGGGGAGACGTCGACTGCCAAGGGTACGGTCGTTGCCAGCCAGGACGGCGGGATCACGTGGGCCGAGGCTTACACCGATACATCCGGCGACAACCGCGCATTCCGCGCGGTGACGCGCGCTGCGGATGGACCGGGCACGGTCTACGTTGCCGGCGTCGAGCAGGGCCCCAGTACATCGTACTCCAGGAACGGCGTTGTTTACCGATCGCACAACGGCGGCGCGGTCTGGTCCCAAGTGCTGACGGTGACTGACGGAGACCTCTATGCAGTCGCCGCCAACCCGGTGACGCCGACCACCGTCTACGCCGGCGGGTACGCGCAGCAACCGGACGGTCAAGTGGCAGCGGTGTATCGCTCTGAGGATGCCGGCGCGCACTGGACCCTGGTTCTCACCGACACGTACGGCGCTAGCCAGCAGTTCACGGACCTGGCGGTCCACCCGATGACGCCCACCCTAGTGTATGCTGGGAGCCAGACGCCCAAGGCTGTCTACCGGTCCAGAGACAGCGGATTGACGTGGACGCGCGTATATACCGACCGCGGCTTCCGCCTGGCGCTGGATCCACCCTCGGGGGTCTACGCTGCCGACGACTGGCGGGAGCTCGCCTACAGCGCGGACGGCGGCGACACGTGGACACCGCGTGTGGGAGGGACACTGACCCCCGATGTGATGCAGGCGCTGCTGGTCGACACCACAAGTCCATCGCGAACGGTGGCGATCGGCACGCGCAAGGACGGAGCCTTTCAGTCCACCGACGGCGGACAGACTTGGAGCGACTGGAACGAGGGAATAGCGCCCTCGACCGCTCCGCTGGATATCGCTGTCGATCCTCAGACGTCACAGCGCATCTTCGTTGCGGCTGGGTGCGATGGGGTGTGGAGAACGGCCGACGGAGGGGGCACCTGGGAACGCCGTAGCGGCGGCTGCGTGAACTCTGTGGCCATACACCCCCAGGACAACAGCATCGTCTATGCCGGCGTGGACGCCAGTAGCGCAGACGCGCTGCTACGAAGCGCCGATGCCGGTGACACGTTTGGCGCGATAGTCACCGGGACGGCTGATATCACGGCGATAGCGGTCTCACCGGCCGACACCGACAGGGTCCTGGCCGGCGGCAGAGACGGTGGGGCATCGCTGCTGCTGGCGAGCGACGACAACGGACTCACCTGGAGCCCAGTCTTCACGCAGGAAGACTCCGGCATCACGGCGCTGGCCTACGATCCGGCAAGCCTCGACACGGCCCTCCTGGGATTGACAGATACAGGCGTCGCGCCTTCCACAGCCGGCATCTACCGGACGGCGGATGGCGGCACGACGTGGGTCCTGGTCTACGGAGCTGGATCAGGCAGTATCCATAGCATCGCCTTCGACAGCCAGCAAACCGGCGTCGTCTACGCCACGGATGACCACAGCGTGCTCAAGAGCGTGGACGGGGGGCTCACCTGGCTCCCGCCTATCCGCTCCTTCGCTGAGGCCAACCGCAACCTGCTGGCTATGGATGAACGTCTGGCCGGTCACCTCTACCTCGCCGGACCGGGGCACATCGCCGAGACAATCGACGGCGGGCTGACGTGGAGCGACTGGAGCGCCCCGATCAACCAGGGAACGGAGGGGCAGACTGCGACAGCTCTCGCGGTCGGCGAGGGCAGTATCACGCAGACACTCTACGCAGGCTTCTCTGGCGTGTGGGTCTACACGAGACCCTCTCCCCGGGCCTCCGACTTCACCACCGAGCGTGTGCTCGGGGGTCTCTCCCAACCGACGGCCATCGACTGGGCTCCCAACGGGCACATGTATATCGCTCACCAGGGTGGCCGGGTGCTGACATACGTCGACGATACGCTAACGACCTTCATCGATCTCTCCGGCGAGGTCAACAACAACTGGAACCGTGGGCTCATCGGCATTGACGTGCACCCGGACTTTCCGACCCAACCCTATGTCTACCTGCTCTACACCTATGACCCGCCCGAGTTGCCGGGGGCCCCGGGGACGGTGGATGGCCCCGACGGCAACGGCGCCCGCGTCAGCAGGTTGGTTCGAGTCCAGGCCGATGCCTCGCAGGACTACCGGACCGCAGTCCCAGGCACCAAGCAGGTCATCCTGGGCGCGAACAGCACGATCACGACGACGGGTGACCCGGCCGACGCTGGGGGCGAAGACGGTACCAGCCCCGCATGCACCGAACTCGACGGCTCTGCCACCCTTAATTGCCTACCGTCAGAGGGTCCATCGCACAGCATCGGATGGTTGGAGTTTGGTCACGACGGCTACCTGTGGGTCACCAACGGCGAAGGCGCCCCCTACATCAATCCGGAGACGCGAGCTGTGCGTTCGCAGGATGTTGACAGCCTCGGAGGCAAGATCCTGCGGATCGACCCGGTCACGGGCGAAGGTGCACCCGGCAATCCCTACTACGAGGAGCTGGACCCAGGCAGCAACCGCTCACGCGTCTGGGCCTTGGGCCTGCGCAATCCCTTCCGGTTCGCGCTCCACCCGGTCAGCAACACCATCTATGTCGGCGACGTCGGCTGGTACTCCTGGGAGGAGCTCAACTTCGGCGGCATTGGCATGAACTACGGCTGGCCGTGCTACGAGGGCGGCGCCAGCGGGAACGTCCGCCACTCCCTATATGAGAGCTTCGCCGGCACAGCCGGCACTTGCGATCCACTCTACGACGCGGAGCCGGACAATGGCGTCGACGCCCCGCTCTACAGCTACCAGAACCTTGCGGGCGCCGCCATCGTTGTCGGCGACTTCTACACAGGGACACGCTACCCCAGCACGTATCTGGGCTCGCTCTTCATCGCCGACTATGACGAGCGCTGGATCAAAGTTGTCACGCTGGGCGACGGGGACACGGCAACGGCGCAGACGCTCCTCGAGGACATCTCGGCGCTGGGCGGGCCCGTGCAGCTCACGCTGGGACCGGACGGGTACTTCTACTACGTTGCCCTCAACCCCGATCCCAGCGGGGAGAGCGAGATTCGGCGCGTGCTCTACACCAGCGCGCCATCGGTCGAAGTCGGCGCCGACCGACTATATGGACGCGTGCCCCATACCGTCCGCTTCACGCGTACCCTTTCCTCGGAGTCGCAGCAGCTGGCACATCTGTGGACCTTCGGCGACGGTGCCTCAGCTACCGAGCCGGCACCGGTTCACACCTACACCTTGGACGGTACCTACACCGCGATCCTGACGATCACGACACCGCAGGGCAAGTCGAGCAGCGACGCGCTCACCATCGTTGTGGGAGATGAGCCTCCCACAGTGACGATAAACGCCCCGGCTTCCGGATCTGTCTACACAATGGGCACGCAGCTGGCCTTCAGCGGGAGCGCCTTCGACAGCAAGGATGACCAGTCGGTGCCCACCGCCGATCTGCAGTGGAACGCCCGCCTCCTTTACAACGGCCACTTCCATCCCGATTTCTTCACGCTCGCCGGCGTCGCAGCCGGCACAATTGACGTGCCTCTCCACAACGACAACACGACGCTTTTTGTCTGCCTGACCGCGACGGATAGCGCTGGCCTGGCGGACACGGAGTGTGTGGAGCTACTTCCTGAGGCAGTGCCCTACACCTTCGGAAGCGATCCCGCAGGTGCCGCCATCAAGTACGATGGCACGACCTATACCGCGCCGTTCACGATCTCCATGATGGTGAACGCGCCGCGCACGATCGAGGCATCGGCCGCGTTCGCCTCGCTCCCATTCGCCTCCTGGTCCGACAACGGCGCCATGATCCACACCATCGTGGGCCAACCTTCGCCCCAGAGGCTGACCGCACTCTACCGCCTGCGAGCATGGCTGCCTCTGGTCCTGCGTAGCGCAGGACCCTGACACAGATCAATGTCGTTGTCCAAGCGTCGCCGGTTGCTCCACCTGCCGTCAGTCGCGGCTTTCGTACAGATCGGGCTGACCAGCCTACTCGTCGCCGGCTGCGGGCCTGTGGCGGGAGAGTACCCAACCGTAACGCCGTCGGCAACTCACACCTCAACCGCGACAGCGACGGTGACAACCACGCCAACGCCGACGGCCACGCCCACGGTCACCGCAACGCCCACCGCGACACCGACACCGACGCACACGGCCTCCCCCACGCTCACGCCGACACCCACATCCACGCCGACCATCACACCGACACCGAGCCGGACCCCGCTGCCGCCGCCGGTCGCCACGCTGAATCCGCAGGGCACCGTCGGACTCGGAATCTATACAGTCGATGTCCCCTACGACAACTTCGACTCGGTCTACCGCTTCGAGTCGCAGGTGAGACACAAGATGTCCTACGTCCTGTGGTTCCAGGCGTGGGGCGACGGGGACAGCGCCTTCGCGCGTGGGCGCATCTGGGATGCGCACCGACGCGGCCTGATCCCCGTCATCACGTGGGAGCCGTGGCGCCGTGACTTCACGAATACTGTCGCCACCCAGCCGGACTTCACCCTCCAGGCGATTGCCGCCGGCCTGCAAGACGAGTACATCCGCTCATGGGCACGGTCCGCAGCCACGATGAACGTGCCGATCGTCATTCGGTTTGCCCACGAGCAGAGTACGGAGCCAGGAGTCAGGTCGTGGTATCCCTGGCAAGGCGATCCCGTCGGCTACCGAGAAGCCTTCCGGCACATCGTCGAGGTCTTCCGGGAAGAAGGGGCCGACAACGTGGAGTTCTTCTGGAGCGCCATGTGGCTCCACCAGTGGGCCGACGAATACTATCCCGGCGCCGATGTCGTCGACTGGGTGGGTACGACAATCCTGAACCACGGCACGGAGATACCCGAGGACTGGGCTGAGTGGCGAACGTTCAGCCGGCTCTTCGACGTGCAGTACCAGGCTGCGCTTCAGTGGAACAAACCTATCATGATCGTCGAACTTGGCACCGCGTCAGCCGGAGGCGACAAGGCGCAATGGCTGAGGGACGCCTTCACAGCGCTCCCCGCCAGCTATCCTCAGGTGCGCGCCGTCTTGCTGTTTGAGGTGAGGTCCGACCGCGAGTATCCGAGCATCAACTGGTCCATCGCGGAGACACCAGCGAGCCTGGCAGCGTTCCGCGAGTCAGTCAATACGCCGTACTACCGGTGAGTCTCGGAGGGATACGATGACAACCTGCAGGAACTGTGTAGCTCAGCTGTTGGGAGCGTGTGACGGCGACTACTGCCACGCCGAGCGCGTCGGGTTGATCGAGCAGGTCGAACGCCTGGCAGCTGACCGAGGCCACACCCTCTCTCCCTTCGAGAAGACCAAGGGACACCCGCTCTGGACCGCACACTGCGAGGTCTGTGGCCTCCAGGTCATGTACACGCTCGACCCGGAACCGGGTGTGATGGCCATCCACGGCGACCTGATCGAGTCTGATTGCTCAGGCGCGCTCTCCGGTGGCCTCTAGGCAAGCAATCTCCGCCGCCGCGGCAGCCCAGCAGCCCTCGCAGCGAACCACCCATGCACGGTCCGGGTCACCGTACCATCGGCCAGGATCGAGTTCATCCTCTGTGCCGATGCGTCGCGCATAGGTCGGTAGTACACTGGAAGCACAGTCACCAGGATCCCAACCTTCGGGAGGTACGAGATGGCGTGGATTGCGCCGATTGTGGCAGCGGCAGATCAGCAGAAGCGTGAGGAGACCCTCCTCGCCGAACTAGTGGCCCAGGACAAGGAGGACAAGTACGAGTTCAAGGTCCTCAAAGGGTATCTGGGTGCGTTCCGCAAACCGGAGCGGCTCCAGCAGGTATTGGAGGAGGAGCGACGCGCCCAGTGGGAGATGGTCATCAAGCTCGACGACGAGCGCCTGATCCTGCGGCGTCCCAGGCGAGCTCAGACCTATGATGCGATCGGAGCGTCCGGCACCGATCCCTATCGCACCCAGATCGGTGGGGCTGGATCAGCCGTGGGCCAGAAGATTGCGGTCCTGCTCGGGCTGCTGGTCCTGGCAGCGGGTGCGGGGTTGTTCTTCATAATGAGGGGAGGTTCCGCGTCTCTGATGGATGGTGTCGTCTGGTCACCCATCGCAGCCATCGTCGTCACCATCTTGGTCGTGATGATGGTCTTCCTCAAGAGGAGTCGTCGCTAGGCGAACCTACCGAGACTACAGTCATCAGGCGGGCAGTACGGCTCGAGCCGTACTGCCCGCACCTAGCTGCGCGGGTTGTAGAGGGGCAGCGCCAGTACCTCTTCACGGGTCGCGGACAGCGTAACTCCACCTTCTCCAACGTCCAGGATCAAGCCTACAGGGATGATGTGATACTCGTTCCTTAGGCTCCGCTTCACGACCAGGTGTGTGATCTGACCCTCTGCACAGTCCACTAACACATGATCCACTTCCCCAGCCCCACCCCGGACGCAGTGCACCTTAGTGCCGCGTCCGATGACCTCAGAACCGAACGCCACCCCTTCCTTGACCCGCTGGCGTGACGCAGGCACAACGCCTTTCACGTTGGCATCGTGATACGATGTCATCCAGTAGCGAACGTCGTCAGGTCTGTGGGTCGACGATGACCAACCCACCTTCGGCACGCGGAACTCCACCTCCCGATACTCGGGATAGTCAGCCAGTCTGCTACTCTGCACGCCAAGGTGGATCTCCCCCCCTTCCATGCGCTGGATGGCGCCGATGGGGACAACTCGATCGTGCTTCTGGAAGAGGCCCCGCTCGACGACGATGTCGGTCACGTCGTCTGTGGCAGGGTCGACCACAAGTCGCACCAGCTTCCCACAGGGCCCGTCCTCGCAGTGCGTCCGCGCGCCAATCTCAAAGTTGATAGGAAGCTCACACCCCTCCCCCATCACAGGAGTCTCCACGCTACCATCCCGCCTCACGTCCGTGTCGATTGACACTGCCATCGCTACCCTCCAGTGTGTTGGTCAGCCCGTCAGTATTTCGCGCAGAGATCAGGGATCACCAGTCGACCCCGAACAACACCTTTCTCTCTATATGTATCATTATAATATCCATTTCTAATGACCATGTCAAGCTCGCCGCCGCGTGGCTCGCGTGCCCCAGACGCCAGCCCGATAGCTGGATCTCTTGAGACGAGTATAATTGCGGGAGATTGCCAGTAGGGATCGAGTGGAGGGGCTGTGCTGACTGGACGGATGAGACCGATCGACGTGGGGTTGGTGGCGATACTGCTGCTCCTGGTGGTTGCGGTGGCTGTCCTGCTTCAACTGCCGGAGCCCACACCACCGGCCGTCACCGAACCCTTGAGCACGCCAGCTGCCACCACGGCTCCCACGCCGACAAGCACACCCACCACGCCGCCGTCGCCAACCCCTACGGTAACCCCCAGCCCAACGCCTGTGCCGCCCACACCCACGGCTCCGCCGCCGACACCGGTGCAGCTCGTCTTCACGCCCAGACCCACGGCACCAGCCGGTTCGACACCCACACCCTTGCCCCTGGTCGCGCAGACCGTTCCGCTCCCCCGCAGCGGGCTCTACATCCGGCGTCACAACCAGCGGTCGAGCACAGTCGGTGCTGCGCCGGCGGCAGAGGGCCCTGAGCAGATTGATGTGGCGCCATTCGCTCTACAGGATGGCGTGCGGCTGCCCAGGCCGCAAACTGACGGCGGCGCTTTCATCCTCAGCTTCGGCCTGACCGAGATCCCCTGGGAGCAGAAACGCGATGCAGCCGCCACACACTACCTCGAGGTCGCCCTACGCACGCGGGTGGACGGAGATCCAGCCGATCGGGTCGCCGCAACGGCGCCATCGGTCGCTTACGTCTTTGTGGTCGACACGAGCGGGTCCATGTCCGGCGCGAAGCTCGAGGGGGCCAAGTCTGCCATGCGCTCGTTGTTCACCGAGATGCACCAGGAGGACGTCCTGGGCATTGTCGACTTCGACGACCAGGTCAGCACCGTTCTCCCGCCCACATCCTTGGCTCAACTCCAGCTCTCAGATCTCGATGCCGCCCTCGCCAAGCTCCTGCCCCAAGGCGGGACGGATCTCGATCTCGGCCTGTCGACCGCCATCAGTGAGGTGCTGTCGGTCGGCGGCGACCTCGGCACGGTCAGCCAGGTCGTGCTCTTCTCCGACGGCAACCCAACCGACCGTGTTGTCGACTGGATGCAGATTCGCGCCAATGTGGTCACTGCCATCGGCGGAGCTGCCGTACGCCTATCCACGTTCGCATTCGGCGCCGACGCCAACGCCCGAGAGCTCGATGCTTTGGCCGGTGTGACGGGCGGCAGCTACGACCTGGTCACCGATCCCGCGGCCGTTGGGCAGACGTTGGTTAGCGATCTAGCCCGCCGAGGCCGCCTACTGGCAACGGACGTTCGACTCAACCTGGATCTGCGACCCGACGTACAGATTCGCCACCTCTTCGGCCACGACCAGGTCGGACAGCCAATCTCAAGGGCCGCCGTCGGGGAGACAGCCGGTGATACATCCGCGCCGTCGGCTGGGGCCGACGGCGGCCTCTGGATTGTGGTTCCCGATGCAGCCGCAGGCGATGCCTACTGGCTGGTGCTCGAGATCGCCGTGCCGCCCGGCACGGACAATCTGGCGATAGGCCAGCTCCGCGTGACCTACGTGGACACTGAGACTGGGGACCCGGCCGAGGCCGTTCAGGCGCTGACGACCGGCACCTCGGCCACAAGGCTCCCTGCTGATCTGGTGCTTCAGCACGCCATGGCCGCGTGGACCAGCGAAGTGGCCTACTACGCCCTGGATGACCTCCGAGAGGGCGACATGGTCACGGCAAGCCAGCGGGTTGGCGCGCACCTCGCCGCGCTCGAGGCGGGAAACGCCGACCGCCCGGCGACGTGGCTGAGCATCGAAGCTGGGAACCTGGCGCCCCTTGGGGCAGCCGCCGACGAGCTGATCGATGCCCCACCGGCATCGCGGCAAACGCGGCTTCGAGTAGAGGCGCTGGCGACGGCGCTGGGCATACTGGCTCGCTCACGCTCCGGCATCTGGCAGCCCTAATCCCCGATGCCGCGGACGCCTTACCCACAACTCCGGGCCCACTCATACTACACTCTGCTTGGAGCGATAGCCTCTCCCGAGGAGCTTGCCGCACGCGCCGCCGCGGAGGGTGTACCCTCGCTGGCACTTGCGGACGTCAATGCCCTGTACGGTGCCGTCACCTTTGATCGCGCCTGCCGGGCGGCCGGCGTCAGCCCGGTCATCGGGATGACCGTCTCTGTGGCCTGGCCCGAGGCTCTGGGAGCTTCTCCCGAGGCAAGCGGGTCACCCGGGCAGCTGGTACTCCTGGTCAGGAATCCTGCTGGGTACCGGTCGTTGTGCCGTTTGACCCACCGGCTCAAGGGCGACGCCCGACGCGAGACCCTGACCTCAGCGGGACTGTCGCTTGCCGACCTGCGGACGGCGAGCGACGGCATCATCTGCGTCACCGGCGGTCGGCTCGGCTTCCTGTACCGATGCCTGCAGACGCCATCGGCGCCGAGCGACAGGGCAGTCCACCGCTACCTCGGTCGACTGTCCGGCATCTACGGACCCGAGAACACCTATGTCGCACTCGAGCTCCACACCACGCGCGATCGTGCCGCGGCCGAGCACCTCACAGAGAAGGCCCGGTTCCTCGGCCTCCAAACCGTCGCCGTCTCTCCCGTCTATGCGTTGACGTCCGGGGATCGAGAGCGCCTGACGCTGCTGGCTGCCATCGACCGCAACTGTCGCGTGGCAGATGTGCCGGCGGATGCCCTACCCGACAGAGGAAACCTCGAAGTCACCCTGCACTGGCTCAGCCCGGATCAGCTCCGACAGCGGTACGCGCCCTTCCCCCAAGCCCTGGAGACCACCCACGAGATCGCCCAGCGGTGCGGCGACGGGGTGCTCCCTCACGGTAGTCTCCGGTGGCCGACCCTGTCGCTGCCAGACGGGCTCGATCCCGCAGCCGCCTTGCGTCACGAGGCGTTGGCGGGCACAGAGCGTCGCTACAGCCCACCCGTGTCGGGGGAGGTCAGCGCACGGCTCGAGAGAGAGATTGCCCAAGTCAGTCTCCAGGGCTATGCCCCGCTCTTCTTGGTCGTCGCCGACATCGTCCGGTACGCGCGCCAGAGGGGCATTCCGGTGAGCACACGAGGCAGCGTCGCCAACTCCCTGGTCGCCTATGCCCTGGGGATCACCACCGTCGATCCTATCGAGCACGACCTGCTTTTCGAGAGGTTCCTGAGCCCCGGGCGGGCCGACCCGCCCGACATCGACCTCGACTTCTGCAGTCGCCGTCGTGAGGAAGTCCAGAACTACGTGCGCCTGACCTACGGCGAAGACCGCGTCGCACTGGTGGGTGCGATGAGCACCCTGCAGTTGCGCTCTGCCGGGAGGGAGACTGCCAAGGCTATCGGCCTCGATGAGAGCAGGACCAAGCGACTACTGGCACAACTGCCGCGCCACTACCACCCCAGCCAGAAGAGGAAGTCGAAGGAAGAGGTCCTGGCCGAGATCAGTGATCCGGCGATACGGAGCGTGGCCCGCGCCGCCTACGGAATCGCCGGCTTCCCCCATCATCTCTCCATCCACGCCGGAGGTCTCGTCATCACACCTGGTCCCCTGACCGACCTCGTGCCCGTGCAGATGTCACCCAAGGGCTTCCTCACCACCCAGTACAGTCACGGCGACTGTGAGGCTGTCGGACTGCCCAAGCTGGACCTGCTGGGCATTCGCGCGCTCACGGTCTTGGCTGATGCCGTCGCGGCCGCTGCGGAAGTGAGACCGGGCTTCAGTCTGGACACTGTCCCGCTGGACGACCCCGCGACAGCTGACGCGCTTGCAAGGGGAGATACCATCGGCGTCTTCCAGTGTGACTCCGTCGGCGCACGGCGTACGCTTCGGAAACTCCGCGTGCGCACAGTCAAGGACCTGGCCGTGGCCAACGCATTCTTCAAACCGGGACCCGCCACAGGCGGGCAGGCCGACGCCTTCGTGAGCCGCTATCGGGGCGAGACCCAAACTCGCTACCAGCACCCTGCCCTGGAACCCATCCTGGAGCGCACCAAAGGCGTCCTCATCTTCCAGGAGCAAGTACTCCGCGTGGCAACGGAGGTCGCCGGACTATCGTGGAGTGAGGCAGACCACATACGACGCGGGATGAGCAAGATGAAGCCGGAAGAGATGCGGGATCTTGCCGGCGCCTTCATCGCGGGCTGCCAGCGACCGGACGGTCCAGGCCTCAGCCGTGAGCAAGCGAGGAGTCTCTGGGAGCAAGTATCGGCGTTCTCCGGCTATGGCTTCAACCAGGGGCACGCCACAGCCTACGCCGACGTCAGCTACCGCTCCACCTACATGAAGGTGCACTTCCCGGCCGCCTTCTTCTGGGCCCGGATCCGGAACTACGGTGGCTACCACCACCCAGCAGTCTACATAGCCGAAGCAACGCGCCTTGGGATAGCCGTCCGGCTCCCCGACATCAACCACAGCGTGGCCCACGTGACGCTTGATCGCACCGACAACGCGCATCCGGTGCTGTGGTTGGGGCTTGACCTCGTCCGCGACCTACGGCGCACCACGGTCGACCGGATAGTCCGCGCGCGCGAAAGATCACCGTTCACGGACCTGCGAGATCTGCTAGTCAGGGTCTCGCTTCAGCCCAGAGAAACCACTCACCTTATCAAGTCTGGCGCGGCGGACGGTTTGGGCGTCAACCGCCAAGCCATGCTCCAACAGGCCACCACATTGGGGCGCGCAGGGGACGCTCGGCAGCTGGCCTTCGACTTTGCAGCCGGGTACGCCGCTCCAGCCACCGCATCCCAGCGCCTGATCTGGGAGAAGCGGCTCGTCGGCTACCCCCTCCAGTCGCTACGCGAAGTGCTTGGGGCCCTCCAGATCCTCTTTCCTGACGCGATAGGCGTCTCTGACCTCAGGAAGCGCCATGGGCCGGCGACTGTCGCCGGCGTGCGTATTCCAGGCTGGCACCGTGGTGGCTTCGCCCTGTGGGACGGCGCCGATTGGTGCTGGGCGCGGTGCGATGACAGTCTCAAATGGCCGCCTGACTGGGAGCCAACCGTCTTCCAGGGTCACTGGCAACGCGATCGCTGGGGTATGGGCAGCATGATGGTAAGGGCTTGCGAGGCGGGCACCCTCTAGGCCGCGGCGGCCTCGCGCGCCGTCCGCAGGAATGCCAGGAAGTTCTCCGCCGGCGTGCCGGTAAGCACCGCGTCCGCCGTGGAGTGGATGTGCCGGAATCCACGGACTGCATCCACCATCCCCCGTGTCGCGTGCGCCACCTGATCGGGTGTGCCGTCCCGGAGCAGCATCAGGCTCAGGTTCCCCTTGGTGCAGATGGCTGGGGCCAGCGACCGTCTGGCCTCACCCAGATCGTTGTCTCCTTCGGGCGGGGGCGCCAGTGTCTCGATCACATCCGCGTCGAAACTGTGGAACCGCCCCGACTGGATCAGGTCCCGAGTCAGCCCACAGTTGTGATACCAGAACAGCCCTCCGCGCTCGTGGGTGAAGTCCGCCAGCGCCTTCAGGTAGGGCACATCCACACGGTCAAAACCCGATGGTGATGTCATCTCCAGACCCGAACAGGACTCGCTCATGAAGTCGATACCCTCCTCCATCGCGATGTCGAACACGGAGAGAGCTGCTCGGGTGATCGCCGCCATCGTCCGGTGGAATGCGTCGGGGTAGTCGTGCTGATGGAAGATCAGGTTCCGCTGGCTGACCTGGTAGCCGGCCCATGTCACGTGGGGATGCCCGATCACGATCACGCCGTTCGCCCCCACCCTCTCACGCCAGCGTCGGAAGTAGGCCCGCACCTCTCTCTTCCGCTGGTCAATGCTGTCGGCGACCGCGATCAGGCGCTCGTAGTCGGCCTCGGTCCTCACAGGGAAGCCGTCCTCATCCCCCCACACACTCAGACGCCGTGACACACGCCGCGACCAGACGCCTTCCGGCGTCTCCATGGACATCATCAGCCACGACGCATCCGATCGATCCGGGTCCTCCAGCCACGGGAAGATCAGGCCCGAACAATCAGTCATGAACATGGGCTCATAGTCCGTGGCTCGTGCCAGGCGAACCTCATCCTCCACCGGATCCCCGGTCACCGGCAGCGCCAGATACGCCAGCGTAGCCTGAACGACGTCGGCGTGCGGCAGAAACGGCGACACCACCGGCCTCGCCCCCGGTTCACCCCGCACGTAGTCCAAGAACCTCTGCCTTGCCGTCGACACTCGTCGCCTGCTTTCACGCTCGCGGGCCCGGCGTAGTAGCGCCGGGCCCGAAGTCTGAATGAATCGCGAATAGTGGATTGTGAGTCGGTGGAAGCCCCTCACTCATCACCCGTGACCTGCTACGCCTCGTAGTGCTCGAATGTCGGCAGGTGCTCCCGGTTGATCGCCAGCATCTCGTTCACCATCTGCTTGATCTCGGCCAAGGAGAGCACGGAGGCCGATAGAGGCGCATACGCTATGGA
>Ga0180436_10002419_pt1 | contig 17744 bp, 13 predicted proteins | sample SS_ome_2_FD_132434 | JGI IMG/M metagenome (GOLD analysis project Ga0180436, IMG submission 132434) | Hypersaline lake sediment archaeal communities from the Salton Sea, California, USA - SS_3_S_2 metaG | ecosystem: Environmental > Aquatic > Non-marine Saline and Alkaline > Hypersaline >...
GACAGGCCGGGGGAAATAAGCTGCACCAGCAGTCATTTGCCTGTTGCTAATTTTGTCGTTCCATAAGGTATTCAGCGAAGGCAAACAATTCGGTTTTGCGCTCCATTGGTGTATTGAGGTGGTTCAGGCTCTCCAGTGCCTGCTGGTAATAAGTATTGATCTCACGGTTCACCTTCTCTTTCACATGCAGTGCATCAAACAGCTGCATTACCGCCTGCACTTTTTCCGCCGGGTCAGCATCCTGCGCAGTCAGCCAGCCGGTCAGCTCCTTTTTCTGTTCCGCGTTCGCATCCCGAAGGGCGATGATCATCAGCATGGTCTTCTTGTTATCGACGATATCCATTCCCGGTTTCTTTCCGAATAATTCAGGATCACCATACGCATCCAGCAGGTCGTCCTGCAACTGGAATGCAATGCCAAGGTCGCGGCCAAAATCATACAGATCGGCAGCATCCTTCTCTGCCGCACCGCCCAGCATGGCTCCTATTTTCAGACTGGCAGCAATGAGCACCGCCGTCTTCAGTTCAATCATTCGCAGGTACTGCTTCTCGGTAACGGTCAGCATGTTCTCAAAATTCATATCCAGCTGCTGGCCCTCACAAACCTCGATGGCTGTTCGGGTAAAAACATTGTGCACACCCCTGAGAACTGCTCCCGGAGCCTCATTCATAAACCGGCTGGCCAGGATGGACATGACATCTCCCGACAGGATGGCCGTATTGTCATCCCATTTAACATGTACCGTTTGCTTCCCGCGCCGCAGTTCAGATTTGTCCATGATATCGTCATGCAACAGGGTGAAATTATGGAAGATTTCGATGGCTGTGGCAGGATGGAGAGCAGATTCTACCGAGCCGTCAAACATGTCACATGCCAGCAACACAAGTGCAGGCCGGATCCGCTTGCCCCCTATGGAGAGGATATAATGCACCGGTTCATACAGCTCGGGAGGGTCTTCCGGAAATTTTATGTTTGCGAGGTGCTTTTCAATCAGCTTCTGCGCTTCTGTCAATGTATACATATCTGCTGCATATTTTAAGTAAATGTAATCCTATACAGATCGAATCAACTAAGGTAATTCCATTTTTCAGGTGCACCAAGGATTGCGACATATTTTTGCCAACACAGGCGTTTGAACAATGGAACAGGAATTAACGTTTAAATTGCAATTTGATTGGGCAGGTTATTGCCTTATTATGATTAAATTTGGACTTTCAATGAAACAATGATGGTAAAAACAAATAAAATAGTTCATTTTCTCACTTTTGCACTCATATTTCTGACAGGTTCATCACACGCACAAGGGTATGAAATCAAGCTGAAGGCTCCTGATTTTGCAGGGGGGGAAGTGATTCTTGCCGAATACTTTACCAACCGGATGGTTCCCAAGGACACCGCACAGATCAGCCTGGAAGGTGAAGCGGTGTTTAAAGGGGAAGTGCCATTCGATGGGGGAATGTACGTGATGTATTTCGGTTCCAGTTATTTTTTCGATTTCCTGATGGACCGCGACCAGTTTTTCAGTATTACCACCGACAGTTCCGATCTTGTTAAACACACTGTTTTCAGTGGGAGTACCGATAATCAACTGTTTTACTCCTACAAGCAATACCTGGCAGATCAGCGCAAGTTACAGCAGCAGTATGAGGCGCAGCTGGCGGCTGCAGAAACGATTTCCGATTCAAGCCTGATCAGCAGGAATATGGAGGAACTCAACGAGCAGATGACCGCGTATATCGACGGGATGACCATTAACAACAGGGAAACCTTTTTCAGTACTTTCCTGCTGGCAATGAAAGAGCACCAGGCCCCGGAAAACATCCTGAACGGGACCAGGCGGCAGCAGGACTCCATCCGGTATGTCTATTACAAGGACAATTATTTCAACACATTCAATGTATCGGACGTCAGGCTGCTGCACACCCCGCTGTATGAACCGAAGATCAAGACCTACATCAACAGGGTGGTGCCCCAGCATCCCGATTCGCTGATTGCAGCGACGGACATGCTCATGGCGCAGTCAAGGTCAGACGAGGCCATTTTCCGCTACATGCTGATCACCCTGTTCAACAATTTTGCCGAAAGCAAGCTGATGGGCATGGACAAGGTCTATTTTCATATTGCCGAGAAGTACTATATTCCCGAGGCAACCTGGAGCAGCGAGGAATTCCTCAGCAAGCTCCGCGACAACCTTGAAAAGAGCAAGCCCACATTCATCGGGAACGTGGCGCCCGATTTCGAACTGAAAGGATTGCCCGCCAACCATTTCCACCTGGCACAAATGGATACTGCCATTAAGGGCGATCCGCATGTAGGATACAATTTCATGCTCTCTGAAATACCTGCAGAATTTACCCTGCTGTATTTCTGGGAAGCCGACTGCGGACACTGCAAGAAATCAACGCCTGCATTATACAAGGTATTTGAAAAATACAAGGACCAGGAAGTACAGGCAGTTTCCGTACATGTGATCAATTCCGTGGAGGGTAAGGTGAAATGGGTCGATTTCGTGAATGAGCACGGGCTGTATGACTGGGTCAACTGCTGGAGTCCCTACGACAATGAATTCAGGAAACAATACAATTTGCAGAGTTTCCCGCAGTTGTTCCTGCTCGACAAAGACAAAAAAATTATTGCCAAGCAGCTGACACCTGAGCAGGCAGATGACATATTGAACCGCTTTCTAAAAAGTTGAACCCCTTAAATCTTGATGATGGAATATAAAAAGATCCGGCTGAAGCTGGAAGACGGAAATGAATTTGAAGGCTATTCATTCGGATACGAAGGCAGCACTGCCGGCGAAGTCGTATTCAATACCGCCATGACCGGTTACCCGGAAAGTCTGACCGATCCCTCCTACCGCGGGCAGATCCTGGTGCTCACCTATCCGATCGTTGGTAACTACGGGGTACCCAACGAAGATGAAGAGAACAACATGTTCCTCTTTTTTGAATCGCACACCATGCACATTTCGGCGCTGATCATCAGTGACTATTCGGCCGAATACTCCCACTGGAATGCACAAAAGAGCCTTGGCGACTGGCTGAAGGAAAACAAAATTCCCGGCATCTTTGGAGTAGACACCCGTCATATCACCAAGCTGCTGCGCGAAAAAGGTTCCATGCTCGGAAAAGTGATCTTCAACAACGAAGAGCCTGAATGGTACGATCCCAACCAGGAAAACCTGGTGGAGCAGGTCACGATAAAAAAAAGAGAAGAATACGGAAACGGGAAGTACAGGATCCTGCTGATCGACTGCGGAGTAAAATACAACATCATCCGGTACCTGCTGGAGCGGGATACCACTGTGATCCGTGTGCCATACGACCACGATATTACACAAGAGGAATACGACGGCCTGTTTATTTCAAATGGTCCGGGTGATCCCAAACTCTGCAAGGCCACCATCGATCAGCTGGCTGTTGCCTACGGCAAGGATACGCCAATATTCGGTATCTGCCTGGGGAACCAGCTGATGGCGCTGGCTGCCGAAGCAGACACCTACAAGCTGAAATACGGTCACCGCAGCCACAACCAGCCTGTGCTGCAGGTGGGCACCGATACAGCCTATATTACTTCACAGAACCACGGATTTGCCATCGACAATAACACGCTTGGAAAAGACTGGGAACCGCTCTTCATCAATCTCAACGACAACACCAACGAGGGGATGAAGCACAGGAGCAAGCCGTTCTTCTCCACGCAGTTCCATCCCGAAGCTTCGGGCGGACCCACAGACACGGCACACCTGTTCGATGAATTCATCGCGATGATTGAAGCCTCCAGGCAACAGGGTTAACCATCGGAAATACTTCCCCTGGATTTACTGTGCCGGCATGGCTTTGATATGGGTTAAAAAAAGCACTTCCTGTTCAAATATTGATCTGAACTGATGTATGGACCTTGCGGACCCATCACTTCCGGATCTGTCCATTACCATAAATTACATACTTGGTGGTGGTCAGCTCCTTGAGTCCCATCGGTCCGCGGGCGTGCAGTTTCTGGGTGCTGATGCCGATCTCGGCACCGTACCCGAACTCGAAGCCATCGGTGAACCGGGTGGAAGCATTCACATATACGGCAGCGGCATCCACGCGATCCAGGAAAAACTGTGCATTCCCGTAGTCCGAGGTCACGATCGATTCCGAGTGCGATGATCCATAGGTATGAATGTGCGTGATGGCCTCCTTGAGTGAGCCGACTACTTTAGCGCTGATGATATAGTCGAGGTACTCTGTGGCCCAGTCCTCTTCGGCAGCCTCCCTGGCATCCTTCAGCAGGCTGCAGACCTGCGCATCCCCGCGTACCTCCACGTTTGCATCGAGCAGTGCCTGGCCGATCAGCGGGATCGCCTTTTCAGCAATATCTTTATGGATCAGCAGGCTTTCGGCGGCATTACACACGCCCGGACGGTGGGTTTTGGAATTGACCACGATGTCTCTTGCCATTTCAAGGTCGGCCGATGCATCCACGAACACATGGCAGTTGCCCACCCCGGTTTCGATCACCGGGACGGTACTGTTTTGCACCACGGCCTGGATCAGTCCGGCTCCGCCACGGGGGATCAGGATATCCAGGTACTCATTCAGTTTCATGAGGGCATTGGCACTTTCCCGGGTGGTATTGGTGACCAGCTGGATCATGTCCGGGTTGTACCCCATTCCGGCAACCACATCCCGGAAGATACTGACAATTGCCAGGTTGGAATTGAATGCCTCTTTTCCACCGCGCAATACACATACATTCCCGGTCTTGATACACAACCCGCCCACATCGGCAGTGACATTGGGCCTGGATTCATAGATCACACCCACCACTCCCAGGGGAACACGTTTTTTCCCGATCATGAGCCCGTTGGGACGTTTTTTCATTTCCAGCACCTCTCCCACCGGGTCTTCCAGTCCGGCGATCTGCTCCAGTCCTTCGGCAATGCCCCTGATCCTGTCTTCATTCAGGGTCAGCCTGTCGACAATGGCTCCCTTCAGGCCCATTTCCTTTGCATGTTCCAGGTCCTTCCTGTTTTCCTCCAGGATCGATGCCGTTGCTTTCACAAGGTTTGTTGCCACACCGCGCAGGATACTGTCTTTGGCACTGGTCTCCAAATGGGCCAGTTCGTATGCTGCTTCCTTCGCTTTTTTTCCTATCTCAATGATCTCTTTCATCACTATATATCTTAGTTATAGTATTAATTTACAAATTGTTACTTGTTTCTGTCTTACTCATGGCAACCAGCTGCCTCGCAGCAAAATCTTATTTAAAGTCAATTGATATAACCAGTTATAAATTTCATTTTCCCCAGAGGTGAGTTATTCGTCCTCCTTCGTCGGACCCATGAGTTCCACTTCGCTCCGCCTTTTGGCAGCCGGACAACGCAAGCATCTATTACAATGCTGATTTGATTCCTGTGGATTTACTTACGAAATGGGTACCCTGTTTTTTACCGGCAAGAATGTCGAAGAGAACATCGGCATCTGATCCTTCTGCGATCACCACATCAATATTGTTTTTCCGGCAAATTTCAGCCGCCCTGATCTTCGACTGCATTCCGCCCGAACCCACGTCGGATGCTCCTTCTGCCACGATGTTCTTCAGATCCTTCTTTGCTTCCATCACAGTGGAAACCTGTTTTGCATCGCTGTTTTTGTGTGGATTGGAAGTATACACACCATCGGTATTGGTTAAGATGATCAACAGGTCGGCACTGATCAGCTCAGCAACCCTGGCCGCCAGCATGTCATTGTCGCCAAATTCAATTTCCGCTGTGGAAACAGCATCATTTTCATTGATTACCGGAATCACGTTCATCTCCAGCAGTCGGTTGATGGTATTCCTTGCATTGGTGCGGCGTGTTTCATTCTCTATTCCGTCACGGGTCAGCAGCACCTGGCCGATCACCTGGTCATATTCATTGAAAAATGTCTCGTACATCCGCAGCAATGCCGCCTGACCGATAGATGCGAGTGCCTGTTTCTCAATTATCCCGGTTGGTTTTTTCTCAAGTTTCATGATGCCCATACCGGCACCTACCGCTCCAGAAGTCACCAGGATCACTTCCTTGCCGGCACTGATCAGGTTCGATATTACGCGGGCCATTTTCTCTATCCGCAACAGGTTGATTCTGCCGTCCTCCTGCGTGATCAGGGCCGTCCCCACTTTAACAATGATCCTGTGCTTGTCCTTTAAAATAACTCTGTGGTTCATTTTTTCCTGTTAAATAATGCAATCTGTTCGCGATAACTTAAACATAATGTTTTAATTCTTCAAATATTTTTTCTGCAGGCGTGATCTGAAGTGCACCCCGGACCGCCTGCATTTTCGCCGTGATCAACTCCAGTCCCGGATTTCCAATACTCCCCGTGTGTGTATATTCCGTATTTCCATCGGACTGGTAGGTTCCTGATTCGATCTCCGCGGCCACTTCCCTGTATGCATCCCGGAAAGGTGTTCCTGCCATCACTTTCCTGTTCACAGCTTCAACGGAAAATACGAGGGCATATTTCGGATCATCCAGGATGTGGTCGCGGGGAACCATACTGGAAGTCATCAGCGCCATCATTTGCAGGCATTGTTTGGTTTTGCTGATCCCCGGCACAAGGATTTCCTTGGTCAGCTGCAGATCGCGGTGGTACCCCGAGATCAGGTTGGCCGTCAGTCCGTTGAGGGTCCCTGGCATCGCCATGATGGTATTGCAGTGCGCCCTTACCAGTTCGAGTACATCCGGGTTTTTCTTGTGTGGCATGATGCTGGAACCGGTGGTCAATTCATCCCTGAAGGAAATAAAATTCAGGTCCTGGCTCATAAAAAGGATCATGTCTGCTGCCAGCCGGGACATCGTATTTGCCAGTGACGATAATCCGGTGGCCATGTGCATTTCCATTTTTCCACGATTGAGCTGAGCGGAAACAGCGCTTACCTGGAGTGCACTGAATCCTGCCAGTCGCGTGGTAAACTCACGGTCGACAGGGAAAGAGGAGCCATAGCCGGCGGCGGACCCAAGCGGATTCTGGTCGATCACCTTCAGGATACCCGACATAAGCTGCAGGTCGTTCACAAGTGATTCGGCGTAGGCGCCGAGCCAGAGTGCGAATGAAGAAGGCATGGCCACCTGGGTATGGGTATATCCCGGCAGCAGGTATTTGTTATACAGCTCTGCCTGACTGATCAGCGCATCGAAAAGTACATGCACATCTTCCAGGACCAACCGAAGCTCCTCCTTCATAAACAGCAGCATAGCTGTCATCACCTGGTCGTTTCGTGAGCGAGCCGTATGTATCTTTTTACCCGGGTCGCCAAGGGTACTGACCAGGTGGTTCTCCAGGTGACTGTGGATATCCTCATCATCCGGGTCCAGCGCGAAGGACGGATTTTTTGCTTTCGGGTAGTAATCAGCCAGTTCCAGGAGGATCTGCTGCGCCTCTTCCTGCTTCAGCAGCCCGGTCTTACCCAGCATAATGGCGTGGGCCATCGAACCGATGATGTCATAGGGAGCCAGCAGTTTATCAAACGACTGGTCGTTGCCCACGGTGAATTTCATTACCGCTTCCTCGGTTTTCTTTTCCTTGTCCCACAGTTTCATGTGTATATCTTGGTTAATGTAGTATGGTTTATTTCGTTACAAATTTCATTTTTCTCCAGGGGGTTGTATCCGACCTCCTTCGCCGGACTTAGGAGCGCCGCTTCGTTCCGGCTGTAGCTTCCTAACTGCTATCTGAAATAATGAAGGGTACATCATGCGCTTTTTAAGAGTCGTTCCAGGAAAGCTGTATAGCGATCGATGGCTTCTTCAATTTCCGCAATAAAAATATACTCGTTCGCAGTATGAGAGCGGGCTGAATCACCCGGGCCGATCTTCACCGCGGGAAAGCTGAGCAGTGCCATGTCTGATAATGTGGGTGATCCGAAGGGTTGCATCCCAAGGGTTTCAATCACCCTGAACGCCGGATGCTCTTTTGAAAGCGATGAGCTCCTGAGTCGCATGGAACGGGGCACCAGCTGCGAAGCACACTCCACCGTCAGTATTTCAAGCAGGCGTTCGTTGGTATACTTGTCGTTGCTCCTGACATCGATAACAAATTCGCAGGTGTCGGGCACCACGTTGTGCCCGGTACCGGCCTGTATCATGGTGACGCTCACCGACGGATCCCACAGCCAGTCGGAATGCTCATTGAATTTGAGTCCCCTGATTTTCTCAATATCGTCCATGGCATGATAGATGGCATTCTCTCCCTCTTCCCGTGCAGCATGTCCCGAAATGCCTGATGCTGCTGCATCGAGCACCATCAGGCCACGCTCTGCAACAGCGGGTTGCATGCCGGTGGGCTCGCCCACCACGGCAAATTCCAGGGCGGGGAGCAGGGGGAGAACGGAGGTGATGCCATGTGTCCCGCTGACCTCCTCTTCTGCGGAGATGACCAGCACCACCTGGCCGGCCATCCCCTTTTCAACGAGGTGCCGGTAGGCAGCGATCAGGCTGACAACAGAAGCGCCTGCATCGTTGCTGCCCAGTCCGGTGATCCGGCCGTTGCCGTTCACCGGAAGGTACGGGTCTGTTGTCCATCCGGCCACCGGCGCAACCGTATCCATGTGAGAGTTGAGTAAAAGTGTGGCCTTTGCGGGATCGTTGCCCCCGGTAATCACCAGGTTGTTCCGGTTACGGATCACCGTGAAACCCTGCTTAACGAGCCAGCGTTGCAAAAAGGCTGCACGGGTCTCTTCGTTTCTGCTCATCGCAGGGATAGCCAGGGTCTGCACCAGCAGGTCGATATGTTTCTCCAGCACCGTCATTTCAGGTCGCTGATCCCGGCATGTGAAGTAATGATTCCCTTGATCAGCGCTGAGCTCAATCCGTAGTGCTCCATCTCGTTCAACCCGGCGATGGTACAGCCCATGGGAGTGGTGACCTTGTCGATCTCCCTTTCCGGGTGATTGCCGGTACTCAGCAGTATCTGTGCCGCTCCCTTGGCTGTCTGTGCAGCGATCTTTCCTGCCTCTTCGGCGTGAAAACCGATCTGGATCCCACCCTGAGTTTCGGCACGGATGAACCGCAGGAAAAAAGCGATGCCACATGCAGCCAGGATGGTTGCTGCAGGCATCAGTTTCTCGTGAATGATCATCGTGGAGCCCATCGGTTCGAACAGTTGCATAATCAATTGTTCAGCGGCCTGGTCGTTCCCGGCGATGCAGGTCATGGATTCCCCGTATTCCACGGCAGTATTGGGCATAATCCTTACCACGGGAACCTTGTTACCGATCCAGGATTCGATCTCGCTGATGGAAACTGCAGAGACCACGCTGACCAGTACCTTCCCTGCCTGCAGTTCGTGTTCGATCTCCTTCACCACCTGCTCTGCCTGTCCGGGAAGCACGGCAAGGATAATGATATCACTTTCGGCGGCAAGTTCGGTGTTGCTCGTTTTCACAGTGAGGCCCAGTGCACCGAATGCATTGAGCAGTTCCTGCTTACGCCGGGAAATGAGCACATTCTTTCCATCAAAATTCCCATGCTTCACCAGTCCCCTGGCAATCGCCCCGCCGATATTACCGGCACCTATGATTCCTGTTTTTTTATTCATTGTATGCTGTATGTTTTCAAGGGTTGTGGTCCATCCGTTCCAGGGATAATTGTTCCAAAAAATCTATTATTCAGGGCGAACAGGGAGTGGGGATATTCCTGCCCGCTGCCGGCGCGCACAAAGAAGCCGATTGTCAGACAGGACCCTGGTTAAAGAAATATATATTTAGAAAGCTATTTATATATATATTTTAATACCTGTTTATATATATATTTCTCTTACCGGTTGTTTTTCCTGTGCCAGATCCTTTGCTGGTTGCCCATCAGTTTGGTAAATCCGTCCACATCTGCAGCGCTCCAGTCGCGGTTCTCCTCGCCATAGGCTGCAAATTCAGCATCCATGAGGTCAAATTTGCTTGTAACACCGGTAACCACATGGTTGTATGGCCTGAGGCGCAAAGTTACTGATCCTGTGACATTATTCTGTGTGGAGGCAAGGAAATCTTCAAGATTTCTCATTACCGGCTCCAGGAACTGTGCTTCGTGGACGAACATGCCGTACCAGCTTCCCACCTGTTCCTTCCAGTGCAGCTGCCACCGGGTGAGCACATGTTTTTCCAGGGCAAGGTGGGCATCAATAAGCATTCTCGGTGCAGGGGCTTCAAAACCCACGCGTCCCTTGATGCCGATGATCGTATCGCCCACGTGCACATCGCGGCCGATGGCATAGGAAGCGCCAATCTTATCCAGTTGACGGATTGCCTCCACGGGCTGCAATTTCTCACCATTCACGCCAACAGGTTCTCCTTTTTCGAACAGGATCTCCACTACTTCGGTACCTTCTTTCGGGGGTCCGGAAGGAAAGGCACTATCGGGGAGTTCCTCGTGACTGGTAAGGGTTTCTTTTCCTCCCACGCTGGTACCCCACAGTCCCTTATTGATGGAATATGCCACGTCCCTGGCTTCCATTTTTATCCCGTTATCGGCAAGATAGGCAATCTCCTCCTGCCGGGAAATCTTCAGTTCGCGGATGGGGGTTACCACTTCGATCTCCGGTGCCAGCACGTGGATTGTCAAATCGAACCTTACCTGGTCATTGCCGGCTGCCGTGGATCCGTGGGCGATCCTGGTGAAGCCCTTTTTCCTGGCATATTCCACAAGGGCAATGGCCTGGAAGGACCGTTCCGAACTTACCGACAGCGGGTAATTCCTGTTGCGCAGGGAATTACCAAAGAGCATGAACCTGATGCAACGCTGGTAATAATCATCTGTCACATCCAGCACCTCGTGTGATGCCACGCCAAGCCGCCTGGCATGTGCCCCGATCCGGTCCAGTTCCGCTGCATCAAATCCTCCTGTATTGACGATGGCCGAATGAACTTCATAATGCTTCTCTTTTGCAAGATACACAGCGCAAAAGGTAGTATCCAGCCCGCCACTGAGGGCCAACAGTATCTTTTCTTTTTCTTTCATGGTATTTTCTGGATTTTCTATGCTGCTTTGCTGCTCCCTGCGTCTTTATCACCTTTGCTTTCACCCGGCTTTTTTGCACCCGTTTCTTTTGCCCGTTTTGTTTCAGCCGGACTGGGTTTCAGCATAGCGGTGCACAGGCAGTGTGACCTTCGTGTGCGAACCAGGATATCATAGTATGGGCAGGACTGGCAACCCTTCCAGAACTCCTCATCGTCGGTCAGTTCCGAAAAAGTAACCGGCTGGTATCCCAGGCTGCTGTTGATCTTCATCACTGCAAGGCTGGTCGTGAGACCGAATAACCTGGCTTCAGGAAACAATGCCGCTGACAATTCGAGTGCCTTTGCCTTGATCTGCCTGGCAAGGCCCAGTCCCCTGTAATCGGGATTCACCACCAGTCCGCTGTTGGCAACGTATTTATTGTGGCCCCATGATTCGATGTAACAGAATCCGGCCCAGGAGCCGTCTTCATGAACGGCAATCACAGATTTTCCCTCCAGTATTTTCTGCGAGAGGTACTCCCTGCTCCTGATGGCGATTCCCGTTCCTTTTACACGGGATGCATTGTAAATGGCCTTTTCCACATCTTCCAGGTACCCCAGGTCCGCCTCTTTTGCTACGTATATATTGATCTCAGACATTGTGTTTGTTTATAATGGTTTGAAAAACGTTCTTGCTGTGTCCTGCGCCCCGGCAGGCAATTTCCATTCCCTGGATGCTAATGCACCTCCTCCCGCCTGAATCCCGGCATTTTTGTCCTCAGCAAATTGGTCAGGTCTCCTTTGGTCACCCCGTCACGGGGAATGATCAGGATGGTATCGTCCCCTGCAATGGTCCCGGCGATCTCGTACGAATTGAGATTGTCGAGCGCATAGGCAATGCTGCTGGCATGGCCCGGCAGGGTTTTCATAATGGCCATGCCCTGTGCAAAATCAATGGAAACAAAGCCGGTGATCGGTATATCTTCATTTTCTGAAGGATCGTTCAGTTGCCGCTCCGTCAGCATATAAATATATCCCTTTTCGCTGTCAGGCATTTTTGCCACCCTCAGGTATTTCAGGTCCCTTGACAGTGTTGCCTGGGTCATGGAAAATCCCTGGCGCTCGAGCAGTTCCTGCAACTCCTCCTGTGAGGAGATATTGGAACCATTGATCAGTCGCCTGATCGCCATCAATCTTTCATTCCTGTCTCTCATATTGTATATTTATACATATTCTTTGCAAATTTATACATTATTTATTCACAAATGCAATTAATATTGTTTTTTTTTCTATTTTTGGCTCCCGGATCGATGTGAACCGGACCTGCAAAAATGACCGGTCTGTTCCTGTACGAAACTTAATACTGCGATAACATGACCGAAAAAATCAACAAAGTACTTATCCTTGGATCCGGAGCACTGAAGATCGGTGAAGCTGGTGAATTTGACTATTCAGGATCACAGGCGCTGAAAGCCTTGCGCGAGGAGGGTGTTAAAACGGTGCTGATCAACCCGAACATTGCCACGGTTCAGACTTCCAGTGAGGTGGCCGATGAGATATATTTTCTCCCTGTGACCCCGCATTTTGTCGAAAAAGTCATTCAGAAAGAACAGCCGGAGGGGATTCTCCTGGCCTTTGGGGGCCAGACAGCCCTGAACTGTGGTGTGGCGCTGTATGAATCCGGGATCCTTGAAAAATACAATGTAAAGGTCCTGGGCACGCCGGTACAGGCGATCATGGACACGGAAGACCGTGAACTGTTTGCGGGTAAACTGAAAGAGATCGATGTTAAGACCCCGAAAAGTATCGCAGTAACCACGATTGCCGATGCACAAAAGGCTGCTGTAAAACTCGGTTTTCCCATCATCGTCCGGGCAGCCTACACGCTGGGTGGTCAGGGAAGCGGGTTCTGCAACAACCCGGATGAATTGCAGATCCTGGCCGCCAATGCATTTTCCTATTCCAAACAGATCCTGGTGGAAGAATCACTGAAAGGATGGAAAGAGGTGGAATATGAAGTAGTGCGTGACAAGTACGACAACTGTATCACGGTGTGTAACATGGAAAACTTCGATCCGCTGGGCATCCATACCGGTGAAAGTATCGTGGTAGCCCCGTCGCAGACCCTCACCAACAGCGAATACCATAAACTCAGGAAACTGTCTATCCGGATCATCCGGCACATCGGGATCATCGGTGAATGCAATGTCCAGTACACCCTGGATCCCTATTCTGAAGACTACCGTGTGATCGAGGTAAACGCCCGTCTTTCGCGCTCTTCCGCACTTGCTTCCAAGGCAACGGGTTATCCCCTGGCCTTCGTCGCGGCCAAGCTTGCCCTTGGTTACGGTCTGCATGAATTAAAAAATTCCATTACAAAAACCACCTCGGCCTTTTTTGAGCCGGCACTCGATTATATTGTCTGCAAGATCCCGCGCTGGGACCTGAACAAATTCACCGGGGTCTCCAGGATGATCGATTCAAGCATGAAATCGGTGGGCGAGGTCATGGCCATAGGAAGAACATTTGAAGAAGCGATACAAAAAGGCATCCGGATGATTGGCCAGGGCATGCATGGTTTCGTGGGAAATCACAACCTGGAATTTGAAGATATTGAAAAAGAGCTGGTTGAACCCACAGATATGCGGATCCTTGTGATTGAAAAGGCATTCGAAAAGGGTTACAGCGTGGACCAGGTACACGAACTCACAAAGATTGACCGGTGGTTCCTGGTCAAGCTACAGAATATATTCAATCTGAAAAACACGCTGGAAAAAGTTCCTTCTCTGGAAAAGCTGGAAGACGACTTGCTCTTGCAGGCGAAAGTGGCAGGATTCAGTGATTTTCAGCTGGCACGGATCATTCTCAACGGCAACGTGTCGGAGGAGATGCAGCTTGTCAGGGAACACAGGAAAAAGCGCGGGATTGTCCCCAGCGTAAAACAAATAGACACACTGGCTGCTGAATACCCGGCACAGACCAACTACCTGTATCTCACCTACAGCGGCAAGGAACACGACGTGGAGTTTTTCAATGACCATCATTCGGTGGTGGTGCTGGGTTCGGGGGCTTACAGGATCGGCAGCAGCGTGGAGTTCGACTGGTGCAGTGTAAACGCACTGAAAACGGTCAATGAACAGGGTTACCGTTCGATTATGATCAACTATAATCCCGAAACGGTATCAACGGACTATGACATGTGCGACCGGCTCTATTTCGATGAATTGTCGTATGAGCGGGTCATGGATATTCACGACCTTGAACAACCAAAAGGGGTGATTGTCTCCGTAGGCGGCCAGATTCCCAACAACCTGGCCATGCGTCTCCACAACTCTGATGTACAGGTACTGGGCACCTCCCCGGTCGCGATCGATAATGCCGAAAACCGACATAAATTTTCCATGTTGCTGGATCAGCTGAACATTGATCAGCCACGCTGGCGGGAGCTCACCAGCCTGGAAGGGATCAAGGAATTCGTAGTGGAGGTGGGTTATCCCGTATTGGTGCGTCCCTCCTATGTGTTGTCGGGAGCAGCGATGAATGTCGTTTCCAACAGCGAGGAACTGGAGCATTTCCTTACCCTGGCGGCCCGGGTATCCAAGCAATATCCTGTTGTGGTTTCTGAATTCATTGAACAGGCCAAGGAAATCGAGATCGATGCTGTTGCGAAGCACGGTGAACTGTTCTCTTATGCCATCTCAGAGCACGTTGAATTTGCAGGGGTGCATTCAGGTGATGCCACCATCGTTTTCCCTCCCCAGAAAATCTATTTCGAGACCGTCCGCCGCATCAAGAAGATTGCAAAGCAGCTTGCGGAGGCACTGGAAATCTCCGGACCGTTCAACATGCAGTTCCTGGCCAAGGACAACGATATCAAGGTCATAGAGTGCAATCTGAGGGCTTCAAGGAGCATGCCCTTTGTTTCCAAAGTGTTGAAATCCAATCTCATCGACCAGGCTACCCGGATCATGCTCGATATGCCGGTGGAAAAGCCGCATAAATCGAACTTCGACCTGGACTACATTGGTTGCAAGGCACCGCAATTTTCTTTTTCAAGACTGAAAAAAGCAGACCCTGTCCTGGGTGTGGACATGTCTTCCACCGGGGAAGTGGGATGTATCGGTGATAATTACTATGAAGCGATCCTGAAGGCAATGCTCTCTGTGGGATATACCATTCCGAAGAAAAACATTCTTCTTTCCACCGGACCTATGCGTTCCAAGGTGGAAATGATCAATTCCTGCAGGATGCTGGTGGAAAGAGGATACAACCTGTTTGCCACGCATGGTACCCATGAGTTTCTGAAGCTGAACGGCTTTGAATCCATCGACCTGGCCTGGCCCGATGAGGATAAAAAACCCAATGTGCTGGACCATATTGCAGGGGGACAAATTGACCTGGTGATCAATATTCCGAAGAACCTCACATCACATGAGCTGTCGAACGATTATACCATCAGGCGTTCGGCTGTGGATTACAACATCCCGCTGCTCACCAATGCGCGGCTCGCCAGCGCGTTCATTTATGCCTTCTGCAAGATCGACCTGGAGGAGATTCCCATCAAAAGCTGGGGAGAGTATAAGTAGTGTTTGTCCATAAAGTCCGCTATCTGCGTTATGCTCGTCCTCAAATTGCTCATTTACGTCCAGTAAACTCTGCATTTTCGGACTTCGCAAGCCTTGATATCGAACTTTCTGATCCAAACACTTTACTATATGGACAGAATCTAAAAAGTGTTTATCAGCCGTTCAGGGCTTCCGCACCCCCGACAATCTCGATAATTTCGTTGGTAATGGCTGCCTGTCGGGCCTTGTTGTATTCCAGGGCCAGGTCCTTGAGCAGTTCCGTGGCATTGTCTGTGGCTTTATGCATGGCGGTCATCCTGGCGCCGTGTTCAGAAGCATAAGAATCCAGGATTGTTTTGTAGAATTGCATTTTGAGTGATCTTGGAATCATTTCCTCCAGGATGTAATCCTTGGAGGGTTCGAAGATATAATCAACGTTTACCGTTACTTTTTTGTCATCGGCCAGTTCACCCATCCTGATCGGCAGAAACTGTTCGGTGGTCAGGATCTGGGTCGCAGCATTCCTGAACTGGTTGTATATGATATCCACATGGTCGTATTCTCCTTTAACATAATATTTCATGACCATTTCAGCGATCAGTGTGGAACGTTCAAAGGTGAGGTCATCAAAGATGTCGCTTGCATTGTAGATGACATTATAGCCATTCCTTCTTAGGAAATCATTTCCTTTTTTTCCGATGGCGATAAAATGGACCTGCCCGGCCATCATCTGGTAGGAATAGGTCTCCAGTGCTCCCTGGATCGCTGCCTTGATGGCATTGCTGTTGAATGCACCGCACAATCCCCTGTTGGAAGTGATCAGCACCAGCAATACGTTCTCCTCCTCCCGGTCCTGGGCATACAGGTTCCCTTTGTCCGTCCTGATGCTGCCACTGAGGCTTCCCAGGATCTCCTGCATTTTTTCAGCATAGGGCCTGAGTTGTACAATGGCATTCTGTGCTTTTTTGAGTTTTGCTGCAGCGACCATTTTCATTGCACTGGTGATCTGCCGCGTGGATGCAACTGATTCTCTTCTTACCCGTATCTCTTTAAGATTTGCCATGCCTCAGTCAGTTGTTGAACTTTTCAACCCTTGATTTTCTCTACAATATCCTTTGCAACCTCTTCCAGCACGGAAGTGATCTTGTCATCGAGCTTTCCTTTGGCGAGCTGTTGCAATACATCCTTGTGTTTCAACTCCAGGAATTCGAGGTATTCTTCCTGGAACTGCTGTACCTGGTTGATCTCAATGCCAGTCAGCAGGCCTTTTGTTCCGCAATAGATGATGGCGATCTGCTTCTCAACGGGGAAAGGTGAATATTGTCCCTGCTTGAGGATCTCCACATTTTTCCTACCCTTGTCGAGCACTGCCTTGGTAGCTGCATCGAGGTCCGAGCCAAACTTGGCAAATGCTTCCAGTTCACGGAACTGTGCCTGGTCAAGCTTCAGCGTACCGGCAATTTTCTTCATTGACTTGATCTGGGCGTTTCCTCCCACCCTGGAAACGGAAATACCAACATTGATTGCCGGCCTGATTCCTGCATTGAACAGGTTGGATTCCAGAAAGATCTGGCCATCGGTAATAGAGATCACGTTGGTTGGGATATAGGCGGAAACGTCGCCCGCCTGGGTCTCGATGATTGGAAGGGCCGTCAGCGATCCGCCGCCTTTCACCAGGTGCCTGATGGAATCCGGAAGGTCGTTCATGTTTGCGGCGATCTCATCAGATTGAATGATTTTGGCGGCCCGTTCCAGCAGCCGTGAGTGCAGGTAGAATACATCGCCGGGGTATGCTTCACGTCCGGGTGGCCTCCTGAGCAGCAGGGATACTTCCCTGTAGGAGACAGCCTGCTTGGACAGGTCATCGTAGATAATCAGTGCCGGACGTCCCGTATCACGAAAATATTCCCCGATGGTGCACCCTGCGAAGGGGGCATAAAACTGTAGTGCGGCAGGGTCCGACGCAGTGGCTGAAACGATCACTGTATAATCCATTGCACCGTTGGCTTCCAGTGTTTTAAGCACATTTGCAACGGTGCTCCCCTTTTGTCCGATGGCTACATAGATACAGTATACCGGTTCCCCCTTGTCATAGAACTCTTTCTGGTTGATGATCGTATCGATGGCGATAGCGGTTTTCCCGGTCTGGCGGTCGCCGATAATCAACTCCCGCTGTCCTCTTCCGATGGGGATCATCGCATCGATCGCCTTGATTCC
>Ga0180436_10002421_pt1 | contig 17730 bp, 14 predicted proteins | sample SS_ome_2_FD_132434 | JGI IMG/M metagenome (GOLD analysis project Ga0180436, IMG submission 132434) | Hypersaline lake sediment archaeal communities from the Salton Sea, California, USA - SS_3_S_2 metaG | ecosystem: Environmental > Aquatic > Non-marine Saline and Alkaline > Hypersaline >...
AGCCAAATAACCATAAAAAGCACGCATTTTATGACCTTTTGGAGCAATATCGTAAGGCTCAGTTACCTGAATATCAGCATCTGGATAATATGAAGTAATTTGCTTTTCTATTAATTCATAATAATGCTTATAAGTAACTACATAAAATTCAACCAATTTATTTTGAGCAACAAGTTCAAAAGAAACTACATCTAAATTAAATATTAAATTTCGAATTTTATTTCTAAAGTTTAACTCTCTGATCTCATGTATGTTTCTATAAAATTGCTCCATTATCCCAATTTTTTCTCTAAAATCCTTTTCAACCTGCTTTTCTTTATCTTTTTGAGTTTCAGCTCTAGGAAGTGTTATTCTCATATAAACAAGATCTTTGCTCCATTTAATTGCAACTAGATATCTGAACAGCCAAACACCCCTTTTCATAAGGAAAAACAGTACTAACAGCAGTACGATTATCAGAAGCCAGTTATTTATCAGAAAATCAATCATTTATTTTTATTTATTTTTCTTAATATTTTAGCACAAATAAGCCAAAAGATCAATTCTGTTAGGGTTCCTAAAAGCTAAAATTCTATTGTAGTTTTTTTTCTAAATATTCATCTAAATCAGATATTTTTACTCTATCCTGTTTTAATGTATCTCTATCTCTAACTGTAACTGATTTATCCTCTAAAGTATCATAATCTATAGTAATTGCATAAGGTGTTCCTATCTCATCTTGCCTTCTATATCTTTTACCAATAGAACCGGTTAAATCGTAGTCTAATGCATATTTTTCTTTAAGTGTATCAAATACTTCATCTGCAACTTCAACTAATTCAGGTTTTTTCATTAAAGGGAGTATTGCAGCTTTAAAAGGGGCTATCTTTGGTTTTAATTTAAGTAATACACGTGTTTCACCTTCAACCTCTTCTTCTGTATATGCATCTAGTAATACCATTAATAATGTTCTGCTTAAACCAAAGGTTGGCTCTAATACGTGAGGGATATACTTTTCTCCTGCTTCTTGATCAAAATAAGTCATATCCTTACCACTTTCTTCTTGATGCTTCTTCAAATCAAAATCAGTTCTATAAGCTAATCCATAAAGTTCTTTCCATCCAAAAGGAGTATTGTATTCAATATCAACAGTACGTTTTGAATAATGAGATAATTCATCTTCTGTATGTTCTCTGACCCTGGTATTTTCTTTAGAAATACCTACCAGCTCTAACCATTTGTGCATTTCCTCGAGCCAATAATCAAATTTTTCTTTCCACATATCTTCTTTAATAAAATATTCAAATTCCATTAAGTCGAATTCTAAAGTTCTAAAAATAAAATTACCTGGAGTTATTTCATTTCTGAATGCCTTACCTGCAGATGCAATTCCAAAAGGGATCTTTTTTCTACTAGTATCAAGGACATTTTTAAAATTTGTGAACATACCTTGAGCTATTTCACCTCTTAAATAAACAGGCTCTGAATCATTAGCTGTTGGACCGATATTCGTTTGAAATAAAAGGTTAAATGTTCTTACTTCTGTGAAATTTTTAGATCCACAGTTAGGGCATTTGATATCATTTTCATTAATTAATTTACCTAGATCTTCAGTTGATAGGCCCTCAACTTTAACATTTTCTAAAGCATCTTCTATTAAGTGATCAGCCCTATGTCTTTTTTTACAATCCTTACAATCAACCTGGGCATCATTAAAATTATCAACATGCCCAGAAGCTTGCCATACCTTTGGATTCATGATTATAGCTGAATCTATACCAACAATATCTTTTCTTGAATGAACAAAAAACTTCCACCAGGCTTGCAAAACATTATTTTTTAATTCAGCACCAAGAGGTCCTAAATCCCAAGTATTAGCTAAGCCGCCATAGATATCTGATCCTGGAAATACAAAGCCTCTTCTTTTACATAAAGAAACTATTTTGTTCATAAGATCGTTTTCTTTGGCGTTCATTTTATATAAGGGTTATTAAATCGACTATGATTCTAACATAAAAGTTACTGGACCGTCATTTGTTAATGATACATCCATCATTGCGGCAAATTCACCAGTTTCAACTTTTAGTCCTGTTGTTTCGCATTTATCAATAAATGTTTCATATAGATTTTTTGCTTTAGCTGGATCTGCAGCTTCTCCAAAATCAGGCCTTCTGCCTTTTTTAGTTGAACCATAAAGTGTGAATTGAGAAATAATTAATAATTCACCGTTTATGTCTATAATTGACTTATCCATTGGTTTTCCTTTGTGTGCAAAAATTCTGAGTTGAGTAATTTTATCAACTAAATATTCGATATCTTTCTCAGAATCTTCGTGACCAATTCCTAAAAATATTAAAATACCTTTATTAATCTGCCCTTTGGTTTGGCCATCTATGCTAACTTTGGCATTTGAAACACGTTGGATTAGAGCTTTCATTATTCTTCTTTTTTATCTTCCTTATTCTTATTTTTAAAATCCAAAACAGCATTTGAAAGTATTTTTAGCAAACTCTCTGCAGCTGCATGATTTAAATTAACTCTACTTACAACTTTTAGTGTAGTTGGTTTTACATTTGGAATTACATATCCAAAATCTAAAACAATCTCATTTTTAGTTAAATGAACTGAAGCAGCGTTGCTATAAACTCCGGTTTCCATATCATTATCATATTTGATTTGGAGTTTCTTTTTTTCATCATTCATAGGTGTTGTTGATTAGTATACAGCACAATTTTACCTTAATTTTCATTATTTAAAAGCCAAATTTTATAAACTGCGCTTTTATTGACAAAGTTTTGCATTATACTCTGTTTACGCGCTCGCAACCAATGATGATATGTACATTCTTGTGTTAGCAGAAAATAATATCTCAGCTTCATTTATATCGCGTGGTCTAAAATATGAAAATATTCTAAGTGAAGCAAAAACTTTTAATGAAGATATCCTTAATAGTTTTAACATAAATGATTTTGATTGTGTTGTAGTTAGGATGCCTGTTTCACCGAGCAAAAGTAAAAACTGGCTGCAATTATTAAGTAAAGCAAAGATTTCTAAACCATTGTTTATTCTACTGGATAGAGAGTTCTTTCTATTGAATAGTACTAGAATAAATATTCCAACAAGGTTTATTTATCCGCATAATATTTCAGTAAGATATCTGGCATTTGAAATTAAAAGAAATATCCAAAACAAAGTTATTAATGAAGGCCCATCGATATTAAAAGTTTATGATATGAAGCTAAATCTTGATTCTCGTGAAATAACAAGATTCAATAAAACACAGTTTTTAAGAAATAAAGAATTCCAATTATGTGAATATTTAATGAGAAATACAGATATTTTATTATCAAGGCAAATACTTTTAGAAAATGTTTGGGATAGAAATGCTCATTTGATCACTAATACAGTTGATGTACATATAAATTCCCTTAGACGTAAAATTGACAATAAACCTGAATTAAGGCTTATTGAAACAATTCACTGCAATGGTTATATAATGCATTCAAAACCTTTTTGTAATAATTAGAAATGTTTTCGGTTATAAGTAAACCCTAAAAACTTCACCTAGTTTTTAGAATACACTATAATTATTTAGTAATTGCAAATTTGATAGATTCACGTTTTATTTTTTAATTATTTCTTCATGGATACATCACAAACTCCTGTAAAAACATTTCAGAACGCACAAAAAATTGTGCAAGATCTGCTTATTCTTTTATCACAAAAGGAAAAACACGTAATCAAAAGAAGATTTAATCTAGATAATACTTACAGGGCTACTCTCGAAGAAATTGGAAAGCAATTTAATGTTACACGTGAAAGAATAAGACAAATTGAAAAAAATGCACTTACAAAACTTCAAAGAAATGTTGGAAATACTGATCTTCAACAACTTAATGAATTCATCAAAGACCTATTAAAAGAAAAAGGTGGAGTAATGACTGAAGATAACTTGTTTGCTGCATTAATAAGCATTTTGAATAAAAGCGATGTTGAGGTAAATAGAAATGCAATTAATTTATCACTTACTTTAGACAAAGAATTAGAAAGAGTTCCAAATACTATTAATTATCATCCATATATTAAGTTTGCTGACATTGAAGACGGACATATTAAACAAGTTACTACTAAAACTATAAGCGTTCTTAAAAAGAAAACCGATATCTTAGCTAACAGCAAAATTTTTGATGATTTAAAAAAGAACATTAAAACTCTTGATGCTTCAATGCTTCCTCAAGTTATATCTTTATTTACTTTAGATAAGAGACTAAAACCTGTTGAAAATGGTATTGGACTTGCTTCATGGAGACACATCAATCCAAAAACACTTAGAGATAAAATCTATTTTGTTCTAAATAAGAACAAAAAACCTCTTCATTTTATTGATATTGTTAATAAAATCACTGAGCTTAAATTTGATAATAAAAGAATCAACTTACAAGCAGTTCACAATGAGTTAATCAGACATGATCAATTTGTATTAATTGGACGTGGTATCTATGCCCTTAAAGAATGGGGATATGTAGAAGGTACTGTTGCTGACATCATTAAAGACGTTCTAAAAGACGGTAAAGCTAAATCACAAGACACAATCATCAAAGAAGTTCTTAAACAAAGACAAGTTAAGAAAATCACTATCATTCTTAACTTAAAGAACAAACCAATGTTCGAACGTGTTGGTCGTGAACAATACAAACTAGCTAAAAAGTAATTAGAGTCGAATAAACTCTTTTGGCATTTCTTTCTTTTGCTTTTTGAATTTGTTTTGTAGTTCTTTCATTCTGGGAAACAATTCTTTTGATAATTGCTTGTCAAAATTTTTACGAGCTTTATCTAAAAGCTCTAAAGCTTTAAAATTTTCTTTATCAACTTTTACATATTCTTCTAAAGCTTTAATTGCAGCTTCGTATTTCTTTTTTTGATATAGAATTTGAATTTCTTCAAATGATTTATACTCAAAATCCATTTTTTCGAATTTTCGTGCCATTTCTTCTTTTTTTGAAAGCTTTTTAATTAAACTTTGTATTTGTTTTGATTCCGGATTAATTGACTTTAAATGTTTAACAAACTCAGCAATCTTATCAAATTCCTTACCTTTTAATAAAAATTCGTTATCTTTAATTTCCTGAGTGATCCTAAGCTCTTTTGCTTCTTTGAGCAGTTGTGATGCTGGTTCGTAATCAGGAAGCTTCATAACTATTCTTTTCAATGTTGTAATTGCTGCTGCGTAACTTTTATTCTTCATATGTTCTTCAGCTTGTCCCATATATTGCGTAAGAACATTTTTCTGCATGTGTTTTTTATTTTTTAACTGAAGTTTCTGTGCTTTCTCAATTTCTTTCGTAACACCGGTATAACCAGGTACAAATTTTTGTAATTCAGTTAGCTTTTTAATGATTTCATCATATTTTTCTTCTTTCCATAAAGGTTTTATTGCTTTCATATCTTCTTTAACCTTTTTTAAATTTTCTTTAAATACTAGCTTTTCAATTTTACCTTGAAGCTTGTTCAACCTATAACTTTCAGGGAAATTAAGTAAAAGTTTATAACAAATATCATAAGCTTCTTTAAGCTTATCCTGAAGAATTAATGCTTTAATTTGCTCAATACCCTGAGCTTTTTCATCCATTAATGTTTGTATTTATTATATTTTATTATACCACAAAATTGGCTAAATGTTAATTGCTGAAAGCCAAAATTAGTTTTATTAAACTGTGTTCTTTACACTTTTTGGATGTAGATAAGTTTTTACTTTTTTGTAAATTGTATCTACCATTTTTTGAAGTGATCTAACCTGCCCATCAGGACACTTTACATTCGCATCATAAACATCGTTTGCTTCATCAGAATCCAAAACTCCATCAAACAATCTTTTAGTTTTAAGAACTTTATATTTAGGATTTCTTTTAATCTCAGCTACTAAGTTCTTACCGATTGTTTTTCTTAATTCTTTATCTGACAATTTTGATAGTGCTGCTTTAACTTTTGGATTTTTATCAATTTTAGAAATAACCTTGGTTGATAATTCCTTTACACTATCTTGTTTTGGTCCCTGAGAAGGTGTTTTTGTTAGAGGCATTATATTTTTGTTTTAATAGTAATATAATATATTATAACATAAAAATGACCTCTGGGCAAGCATGGGCTACTTAATGTGGTTATTCTATTTTCAAATTTATAATTCTGAAAGCTCTTTTTGAATTTTCTTAATTGATTTTTGAGTTTCAGCTAGGCGTTTCTTTTCTTTTTCAACTACTTCAGTAGGTGCGCTATTCAAGAATCCATCGTTTTTAAGTTTGCCTTCTAATGCTTTTTCAAACCCTTTTAGATTAACTAATTCTTTCTCTAATCGCTTCGTTTCTTTTTCTGAATCAATTAATTCTTGCAAGGGTAAATAAACTTCGTAATGTGGTGTTAGTAGAGCTATAGCTTTTTCAAGTTTGTCTCCTTTTTCAAGTATCTCTAACTCCCCTATTCTAGCCATTCTCATTAAAGGTTCGCGCTTTTCTTCTAAAAAGTCTTTATACTTGCCAGCATAAATTACTGCATGAACTTGCTTTACTGGCTCTACAGCATGCTCAGCTCTTGCGCTTCTTATATCGGATATAATTTGATGAAGGAGTTCCATTTCTTCCACTTCAGTATTGAAAATTAATTCTTTATTGAATTTAGGCCAATCTGATTCAATAAGCATTTTTTCTTCTTTTAGATTTGACCAAAGAACTTCAGTAACAAAAGGTACAAATGGATGCAATAGTTTTAGAAGATTTTTTAGAACATATACTAGTACATGTGGATTTAAATGTTCACCCTTTGATAACTCAACATACCAATCGCAAAGTTCTCCCCAAGTGAAATTATAAATTTTAGTTCCAGCTTCAGAAAAAAGGAATTTATCCATATTTTCAGTTGTATCTTTTATTAGATATTGAAGTTTTGTAATAATCCATTTGTCGGCTTTTGAAACGATATGCTTTTTAGGATCAAATTCTGTTTCTAAATGTTCATTATTAACATTCAATAAAGAAAACCTTGAAGCGTTCCATATCTTATTAACGAAATTCCTGTAACCTGCAATTTTCTCTTCATAAAGACGTAAATCGTTCCCAGGAGTAGATCCAATAACCATACTTAAACGAAGCGCATCAGTACCATATTGGTCAATCATATCTAAAGGATCTATACAAGTTTCTGGTTTAGATTTTGACATTTTCTCCCCATTTCTAGTTCTGATAAGACCATGAAGATATACTTTTTCAAAAGGGATCTGATTAATTCCATAAGTAGTCATGATAATCATTCGGGCAATCCAAAAGAAAAGAATGTCATATCCGGTTTCTAATACCGAAGTTGGATGAAAATAATCAAGTTCTTCAGTTTGTTCTGGCCATCCTAGAGTCGAGAAAGTCCACATCCCTGAAGAGAACCAGGTATCAAGAGTGTCAGGATCTTGTTTTAAATTTTTTGATGAACAGTTTGTACATTTTTCAGGGGCATCAACAGAAACTATTTCTTCATTACAATCCTGACAATACCAAACAGGAATTTGATGACCATACCAAAGTTGTCTTGAAATACACCAATCATGAAGATTTTCCATCCAATGGAAATATGTTTTATTAAATCTTTCTGGAATTATTTCAATTTCTCCATTTTTAACAACTTCTACTGATCTTTCTTTTATTGTTTTTTTCTTACCATCATGTTCAATAACAGGTTTATCTACATCAACAAACCATTGTTTACTTATTAAAGGCTCTACTGTGGTTTTACATCTATAACAAACAGATAATTTATGATCATAATCTTCAGTTTTTTCCATTAAGCCCATTTCCTCCATATCTTTAACAATCGCTTTTCGGCACTGTTCCGTTGTCATTCCTTCATATTTACCGCAGTTTTTCATCATCTTTCCTTCTTCATCAATTACTGACTTTGCTTCGATTCCATGTCTTTTCGCAATATCAAAATCAGCAAAACTATGAGCTGGTGTAACTTTAACCGCTCCAGAACCAAATTCAGGATCAACTTCTTTGTCAGCAACTACAGTTATTTCAAAATCACCCAAAACTCCTGGAATCATATATTTTTTACCGACCATATCCTTGTATCTATCGTCATCTGGATGCACTGCAACAGCAGTATCCCCAAGTTTGGTTTCTGGTCTTGTTGTAGCCAAAACAAAAGGTCCGTATATAATCCAGTAAAGTTTATCTTTAACCTCTTTATATTCTACTTCATCGTCTGCCAATGTTGAGCCACATCGAGGACACCAGTTTACGATTCGATCTCCACGATAAATTAATCCATCCTCGTACATTTTTACAAACATAGTACGAACAGCACTTGAAAGTCCTTCATCTAAAGTGAATCTTTCGCGTGACCAATCGCATGAAGATCCCATTTTTCTTATTTGTGATCTAATTGTTGATCTTGATCCTTCAACAAATTTATGAACTTCTTCCAAGAATTTCTCACGGCCTAAATCATGCCTGTTCTTACCCTCTTCATTCAAATTTTTCTCAACCCGATGTTGTGTAGCAATAGCTGCATGGTCAGTTCCTGGCAGCCATAAGCTAGAAAATCCTTGCATTCTTTTATAACGAATCATAATATCTTGAATTGCAAGCATAGTTGCGTGACCTAAATGCAAAGTTCCTGTAGCATTCGGCGGCGGCATTGAAATAGTGAAAGAAGGCTTATCTTTATCCACTTTTGGAGTAAAGACGCCACTATCTTCCCACTTCTTATAAATTGAATCTTCAAACTGTTTCGCCTCGTAGGCCTTTTCTATTTCTTTCACTGCAATTTAGGTTATAATCTTGTATAGATATATCATAAACTTCATTGATAAAAAAGCCAAAATCGAGTATAATGTAATGATGTACTAATAGAATCTATGGCAGATAATAAACAAAATATCGGACCAGCTGCACCGGAAGCTCCAAAACCTCAACCAACTGAAGCACCTAAACAAGTGCAAGAAGGTAAAGAGGTAAAAGAAGCTAGTGTTTCTGTTATTAACGAAGCAGGTGAAATTATAGAAAGTGCAGAAGAAGTAAGTGGTCATGTTTCTGAATCTGAACAAAAACGCAAAGAAGGAGATTCAGGTGGTTCAATGAAGCAAGGATCAAAAAAAGCATCAATAAGATCTACAAAACAAGCTTTTCCGCCTGTAACTAAAATGTCATATCAGGTAAAAAAACAGTTAAAAAAGGATATGAAAGTTTTAAATAAAAAAGTGAAACAAGTTTTAAAACAAAAAGATATAGATGCAGAAAAACTGAATAAGCTTGTAGAGGCATTAAGAGAACTTAAAAGAGTTCTTTCTGATTTAGCATCTGCAACTGCAGATACAATTAGAAATCTTTGGATTACCCATGTAAAGAAATCTTAAGAAAGTTCAAACATTCGATCCAGCGCTAATAATGCGCTTTTTTTTGTATCTTCTTCCACTGTAATTTGATTTACTACTTCATCTTTTTCGAGATTTTCCAACACCCAAAGCAAATGCTGTGGAGAAATTCTATCCATATGTGAACACATACATTGCGGTCCGCCAATTAATTGTATGTTTTTATCTGGATGTTGTTTTGCAAGCCTATTCACTAAATGTATTTCAGTTCCAATTGCCCATTCTGATCCAGGTTCTGCTTGTTCAATTGTTTTTACAATAAATCCAGTTGAGCCCATTAAATCTGCTTTATCTGCCAATTTCCTTGGCACTTCCGGATGAACCAAAATTTTAATATTTGGATTTTGCTCGCGCAATTGATCAATGGTTTCTTCTTTAAATCTGATATGAACTGGGCAATATCCATTCCAAACAAGAATTCGGGCTGATTTTATCTGATTTTCAGATAATCCGCCGTTCTCCTCTCCCCTTTCCCATATTTGAACTTCATCAATACCCAATTTGTGAGCAATATTTGAACTTAAGTGCTCATCCGGAAAAAAGAAAATCTTTTTACCTTGATCAAAAGCCCACTTAATTATCTTTTCTGCATTTGCTGAGGTGCAAACTAAACCATTATTTCTTCCACAAAATGCTTTAGTTTCTGCTGTGCTATTAATATATGTAATCGGGATATAATCATTTACATTTTCAATTTTTTCTAATTCTTCCCACGCTTGTTCTACTTGGCTTATTGAAGCCATATCTGCCATAGGGCATCCTGCTTCTAAGTCAGGCAAAATTACGGTTTTATTCTCAGTAACAATATCTGCTGTTTCTGCCATAAACATAACTCCACAAAAAATTATATAAGGCGCAGTAGATTTCACAGCTTTCATTGAAAGAAAAAGGGAATCCCCTACTTCATCAGCAAATCTAACAACCTCGTCTCTTTGATAATGATGTGCTAAAATCATCACCTTATCCTTTAATTTATCTTTGGCATCTTGGATTAAAGTAATGGCTTGCTCATCAGATAACTCTTTATATTTATCAGGAAGCATGATATAAGAAAGTTGTTAGTCCGGTGCCAAATCTTACCATGAAAAAACAACGTGCTCAAATAGCTAGGCAACTATTCAATCAAAAGGAGAAACTCACTCTTGATAACCTCGTATATAAACAATGGGTATTTAAATTTACCTTTCTTGAACTTGAAAAAGATCTTGGTGAAAATGGAGACATTACAACAAATAGTTTAATACACGAAAAACGCCAAGCTACGGCTCGAATATATGCCAATGAACCAGGAATAATGGCTGGTTCAGCTGAAATTGTATACTTTCTAATGACAAGTGATACAAAATTCAGACCTCGATTAGAAAAACTAGAAGTTATAGCTAATTTTATTGATGGTAGTGAATTTGAAAAAGACGACATACTTTTAGAAATTAAAGGTGATATCAAAGAAATTCTTAAAGTTGAACGAACAATACTTAACTTTTTACAACATATGTCAGGTATTGCTTCTCATACAAAAATCCTTACAGATAAAGCAAAAGAAGCCAATCATGAAGTATTAATAGTTCCAACGCGAAAAACAACCTGGGGACTTCTTGATAAAAAAGCAGTAAGTTTAGGAGGAGGCGGGACTCATCGACTAAATTTAGAAGATGCGATTCTAATTAAAGATAATCATATAGCTTTCAATAATAATGATATCTTAGAAACTTTAGAAAATTTTGATCCTCCAAAATCTGAATATAAATTCTTTGAACTAGAAATTGATGATAAAACACAGGTTTTAAAAGTTGCCAAAATGCTTAAATCAATGCAAAAAGAAGGCAAAATCCCAAAACCAGCAGTTATCATGTTTGATAATATGAAACCAAAGGAGATCGAAGCTCAAATCACCAAATTAAAGAACAATGATTGCTATGATGAGCTTTTATTTGAAGCGTCAGGTGGAATCAATTCAAAAACACTTCAACAATATGCAAGAACAGGTGTTGATATCATTTCAATGGGTGCTTTAACTCAAAATATTAAGCCGATTGATCTTTCATTAGAGATAGGCTTATCTTAGTGCCCCATCAAATGCAGGTGAACATGAAATATAATCTGTCCTGCTTCTTTGCCAACGTTGAATAATAGCTGATACCCTTTGCATTCATGCTTTTCAGCTAAATCTTTAGCAACTTTGATCAAATGACCAATTATCTTTTCATCGCCTTCTTCCATATCAGAAATTTTTGCAATATGTTTACGTGGAACAATTAAAAGGTGAATTCGAGCTTTAGGGTTGATATCTTTAAAAGCCACACAAGTATCATCCTCGTGAACTATTTCAGAATCGAGCTGTTTATCGATGATTTTGCAAAATAAGCAATCTTCCATATTTTTATTATTGAGTTCGCCCATGGGCTCACAGTTACGCTCGCGATAAGTTTTCGCTCGCGGGAGATTCGCATACGCTCATCTCTGCTATTTTTTCTTCTTATCAAGAGCGTACATTGCACGACCTACACGAACAAAGTGATCGTTTTTCTGTAAATTAAGTGAGATTGTACCTTTCTTTACTTGTCTTTGCTTCATTACTCCATCAATAATTTCCTGTTTGCTTAATGGGCTTTTCTTTTCAAGCAAAGCCTCGATTACATCAGCTACAGTACCTTTTTTGAATCCCCATTCTTTAAGTGCATAAAGTCCACGTCCAACTAGAACAAATTGGTCGTATCTAATAAGTTCATTGTGAACTGCTTGAGTCGTAACAACTTTCTTATCAAAACCTGCTTCTGAAATTTTATTAGCTATTTCAATAAAATGTAGTGGTTCTTTTTTATCTTTTAAGATGATATATGCTTTATCTCTGATTGATCTTGGATTGATATGTCTCCAACTCATTAATCCGAATCCGTCTTTAAGACGCTTAATTCGTTGATCTACTTCTAGTGATGAAAGGATTGTTGTTGTTTCTACATTTGTATTTTTAGTTTTTAGTGCTTTTTGGATATCTTTTGCTAAATCATCATGATTTATTACGTCTGAATTCTTATTCATTTGAGAAATTCCCGTATCAACTATTGCTTTAACTGTTGATTCTGCAATATCCTGGGTTGTCCAAAAAGGATAGTAAATATTGCTTTTCTCAGTCTTTTTAAGTTCAGGAGTGATATTTAGAGCTAATCTTATGATATTTGCATCAACATCTTCAGAACTTCCAATAATATTTAGGATTTCGCTAATTAAACCAGTTTCAGTGCTAACACCACCTTTGTTTTTGATAATTTCAAGTGCAAGTTCGCTAATTTCATTTAATTTAGTTGATTGTACTGTTCTTTTTAGCTTTCCTAATGCGATTTTTTCAATTTGTCTGATTCTTTCTCTGGTTACTGAAAATTGTTGACCAATCTTCTCTAAAGTCATTTTAGGTTGATTGTTAAGACTAAAACGCTTAACAATAACGTCTTTTTCTTTATCAGTAAGAACTAAAAACATATCTTCTAAAATCTCAGCAAGATTTAACTTGCTTAAAGTAACGCTACGTGAGCTTTGTTGTGATTTAGATGTATTCATAATTAAGGGGTTTTTTGGCTAAGGTGCTAGTAGAATATTAGTAAAGTAATATAATGTCAAGCAAGAATATTGATTATGTTGCAAAATTGTTTTAAAAAGTAATTTGGTCAACTATATTAGTCGAATCTTGACTGTTTGTCAAATCTTTTTTTTGTTTTTTTATAAGTGATATTTCGGGTGATTTTATTGACGAAAAAACATTGATTTGTTAAATTAATCGAGCTGTTTGAAATATGCAAATATTATGCCGGGATGGCGGAACTGGTAGACGCGCTAGTCTTAGGAACTAGTGGAGCAATCCGTGGAGGTTCGAGTCCTCTTCCCGGCACCAACAGCGGAGCACCGAAGGTGCGGAGCTGTATGGAATGAGCGTAAGCTAATGGAGCGTTGGAGCGAGCTGCAGAGCGGAATCCAAAATAAAAAAGCCCCACCAATTTAATGGAAGGGCTTAATTTTATTAATATTTTTGAAAAAGTAACTTAGTCTACTATCTGTTATTCAGTCCAGTTAATGAAATCAAATTCTAAGTCATTAGTAAATTGTGCTTCATCATAAGTTACTTTATCACCATCAGGATTTTGTAAATCCAGAGAAGTAATCATAGTATGGCTGTATAATTGAGCATCTGAACTAAAACCACAATTAATATCATTCATTGTTATTACTAAGATATATTCTTTTCCTGGATCCAATGTTTCTGTTCCTTTATTTTCATTTAAATCACCGTAGTTAAACAATCCATCTTTATTAACATCTTCAAAAAGTATTTCTTCCTTAACTGTGCCATCAGAATCTTCATATAACAATATTGCTCTCCATGCACCTGTACCTGCACAGAAATTATCAGTTAATATAGTACTTGTACCATCATCTAATAAAAAGTTTCCTTCGGTTTTGATATTTATATTTCCTAAAGTATAATAACGGTCGTCGCCTTGTGGAGTTATTTTGATAGCTGCAACAGCTTGCGCTATTAACTGATCATGGTCTCTAGCAGTATAAAGATCTCCATATCTAGTAAAGTTTAGTGTTAGATTCTTCCCGTTGATTGTTGCAAGACCTAAATTATCTACATATGAAATACTAGTTAGTGGTGCTAACATTTTCATATCAGTTATTGCCAAAGGAGCAAATTTGAAGGTTCCTGCTGAACTATCTTCATCAGGGGTTGTTTTAGAAGTATCGTCTAATGCACTAAATTTATCGTTATCTAAAAGCATTTCAACTTTACTTGTATCTTTTACAGCTGAAGCATCTTTAACACCATCCTTCAAAACATCCTTTTGAGCATCAGTTAATCTATCTGACATATCAACCATGCTTCGTTGAGTTTGGCAGTCATTACTACAAGCATCGGTATCTACTTCATTTCCATCATCACAAACTTCACCTTCTTCAACTTCTCCGTTGCCACATACAGGTGCAACAGAAGTTAAAGTACAATCTGCCTCACAATCAGCAGTACCATCACATTCTTCATCAGAATCAACTACCCCATCACCACAAGATGCAGCAACACAAGTTGTTCTACATGCATCTGCTACTGTGTCAGAATTTGCAGTTCCATCATCACATGCTTCTCCTGTATCTACATTTCCATCTCCGCATATAGGAGGTGCAACTACATTCCCTGCATCTGTATTATCTTGTGTAGAATCGTAATCACCAGTTGTTGCTTCACCTAATTTCAACCAAGCCATTTTAAATTCTCTAGTATTTGTTAAACTTTCTGGATTAGTAATTTTTTCAAATTCATTTGTATTTTTTTGAGCCCAGATACTTTTTATTCTTCTGTCTGATAAATCCATTGTTTGAGCTAATGGATGCATAGTCCATCCATTAAATTGAGGAATTGTTAATGATGCTGATAGTGTTTTTGCATCAGCAATCATATTAGAATCGTATTCATAACTATCACTCGCAATGATTGCAAATCCTCTACCTTTTGCAATTGATGTAGTTGATAATTCAGATTCAGCAACTTCACATGTATTTTCATAAGGTCCTACAGGATATACTTCAAAACAACCTAGTTTTATATCACTAGATGTAGTATTACCTGCCCAAGGTTCTTCTGCATTATAAAATGCAACTAAAATCTTAAGATCATCTTTAGGATTAATGCTTTTTACAATTGCATCAAAACTCATATTTGTTTTTGGATAGAAGTAACTTACGCCTTTTTGTGCATTTTTAAAAGTTGGATTTGAAGTTCCTTCATAAGCATCTCCAGAATCAAACTGTAAGAAACCGAAAGTAGTCTCTACAGATTTACCCTGAAATTGTCCGCCTCCTAAAGAAAGCGCTGGTGGAACATCATCTGAATCTCCAAAAAGTCCAGAGTCATAAGCATACCAACCACCGAACCCGATGATTGCCACAGCAAATACTCCAATTAAAGCTTTGATTAAGCCTCCACCTTTTTTTGGAGTTTGCGAAGTAGGTGCCGGCGCTGGAGCGCTAGCAGGATTTGGATTTGCCTCTTGCGAAGGCATTTGAGTGTCTTCCATTTTGATTTTTGTTATTTATTTTAAATTTTTATACCTTAATTATACTATTTTTTGACAAAAAAGTAAAGGGCTTTGCTACCCAAAGGACCTTGCTAAGCAATCGACTTTGCTAAGCAAACGACTTTGGTTCGCCTTGTAAAAAAAGACAGCTAAGGTTATTATCTTCGTACCCAACCTAACCTTTTTGATATGTCTTTTGTACATCTTCATGTGCACAGTCATTATAGTATGCTCGATGGCTTAGGAAAGCCAAAAGAATTAGCTGCAAAAGCCAAAGAACATGGCTCTCCCGCTATTGCTTTGACTGATCATGGAGTTATGTATGGGGCGATTGATTTTTATAAAGCTTGTAAAACCGTTGATATTAAGCCGATTATAGGTGTTGAAGCTTATATTGCACCTGAATCAAGATTTGATAAAGAAGGGGGGCTCTCAAACAAGCCATTTCACATGGTTTTGTTAGCTCAAAATAAAAAAGGATATGAAAACTTATTAGAATTATGCTCAAAAGCACAATTAGAAGGTTTTTATTATAAGCCAAGGATGGATTTTGGGCTTTTAAAAGCACATTCTGATGGATTAATAGCAACGACTGCTTGCTTAGCAGGAGAAATCCCAAGACTTATACTTCAAAATAGCGAAGAAAAAGCTATAGAATCTATAAAACGCTATCAGCATATCTTTGGAAAAGAGAATTTCTATTTAGAAATGCAGTATCATCCTGAAATTGAAAATCAAATGATTGTTAATAAAAAAATTATCGAACTTTCAAAGCAAACAGGCGCACCTATGATTGCTACTAATGATGCTCATTATGTAAATAAAGAAGATGCAGAAGTTCATGATGTTCTTTTATGTATTCAAACAGGTAAAAATGTTCAGGATGGAGATAGAATGAAATATATTGGAGATTTCTCACTAAGATCTCCAGAACAAATGATGGAATCTTTTAAAGATACTCCAGAAGCTATTACCAATACAGTCGAAATCGCAGAAAGATGCAATTTAGAACTTGAATTTGGCAAACATTTACTTCCAGCTTTTCCAACTCCTCAAAACGAATCACCAAAGGAATACTTAAAAAATCTTTGCGAAAAAGGATTAAAAAAGAAATACAAGGAAGAAGAATTGCCAGAAGCGCGAGAGCGTTTAGATTTTGAGCTAAAAGTTGTTGATGAAATGGGATTTAATACTTACTTTTTAATTGTTCATGATTTTGTAAGATACGCGAAAGAACAAAATATACTGGTAGGACCGGGACGGGGTTCAGCAGCAGGATCGATTATTGCTTACAGCCTTGATATAACAACAATTGACCCTTTGAAGTATGGTCTATTATTTGAAAGATTTTTAAATCCTGCACGTGTATCAATGCCTGATATTGATATTGATTTTGCTGATTCAAGGCGTGATGAAGTATTGGATTATGTAGTTGAAAAATATGGTCGTGATAATGTTGCTCAAATAATTACTTTTGGAACAATGACTGCAAAAGCTGTTGTAAGAGATGTTGGTCGTGGTTTAGGTTATCCTTATGCGGAAGTTGACCGATTGGCAAAGCTAGTTCCACCAACGGTTTTAGGTAAACATGCACCTTTAAAAGAATCAATTCATAATGATCCTGATTTGAGTGCAGTTTATGAAAGCGAAGATCGAGCACAAAAGCTCTTAGATATTGCAGCAAATTTGGATGGCACAGTTAGACATGCAGGTACGCACGCATGCGCAGTTGTGATTTCAGATAAACCACTCGTTAATTACACAGCATTGCAACGCTCCCCTGCCGATGAAAATGCAGTTATCACTCAATATTCAATGAAGCCGATTGAAGAAATCGGATTATTAAAAATGGACTTTTTGGGACTTAAAAATCTTACGCTTTTAGAAAAGGTAATCAAAATTGTAAAGCATACAAAAGATGTAGATTTAAATATTGATGATATCCCATTAGATGATAAAAAAACATTCGATCTCTTCCAAAGAGGAGAAACATCAGGTGTCTTTCAATTGGAATCCCCAGGTATGAAAAGGTATCTAAAACAGCTTAAACCAAACAAATTTGAAGATATTATTGCTATGATTTCTCTTTATAGACCTGGTCCTATGGAATGGATTCCGGATTATATAAAGGGAGCACATAATCCTAAAAAAGTTAAATATCTACATCCGACTTTTGAAAAGATTTTAGATGTAACTTATGGAGTAGCGATTTATCAGGAACAAATCTTACAAATTGCCAGAGATTTTGCTGGTTTTTCCCTTGGAGAAGCT
>Ga0180436_10002422_pt1 | contig 17729 bp, 11 predicted proteins | sample SS_ome_2_FD_132434 | JGI IMG/M metagenome (GOLD analysis project Ga0180436, IMG submission 132434) | Hypersaline lake sediment archaeal communities from the Salton Sea, California, USA - SS_3_S_2 metaG | ecosystem: Environmental > Aquatic > Non-marine Saline and Alkaline > Hypersaline >...
AATCCTGTAATCCGTTCCATTGGGACATTTTTCCAGAGAGGCAGCAAATTCTCGTCGATTGAAATAAATGATTCCAACCAAACCCGGGTGATCGATGAGTTTGGTGTAGGTATCCTCTAACCAGATATTTTTGTCACCGCCTTCAGCCACCGTACCGATTTCGGCGATAAATATCGGTTTTTCCGGTGCCATGGCATACATACGATCCAGGTAGGGTTGATAAATATCCTCGTAGACCTCCCATTTTGGCCAGTTCGAACAATCTCCAAAATTGAAAGAACTAAAACCGATTACATCCACCACATCATCACCAGGGTAATATAATTCAAACTCGTTTCCCTCTTTACTCCAGCCATTGGGAGCAAAGACCCAGCTGACTGCTTCCGGGCCTACCCCAGCTTCAGCAAAGATCCTCTGAATCCTATCATATGCCAGTTTGAAATTCTCCGGATCCTCTGCATAAGTTGTCCAATAACCATTCATCTCTTGTAGCGGAGCAATCAGAGCCCATTTCTTTCCATCCTGGGACCAGGCTGCAAAGGCATCCGCCCAATGTTGAATTTGAGCATCTAACTCACCTTCCGCGATCTCTTCCGCTGTGTACGGATTGTGATAACCAACTGCGAGATTCACAAAGGGAACATACCCATTTTCCCAGGCGGCATCCAATTCAGCAGGCAGAAAATTTCCTGGATCGGGATCTTCAAGATCCATAAAAGTTGCCGCAAATGTGGTTCTTTTTCCGGTTGAGAAAGTCCAGTCATCCAGGGCTATTATTTCCTCCACTTTGTATTGAATGAATCCAGTTGGATAAATCCCCAGTAAGACAACTCTCTCATCTTCTATGGCAGTTGGAATTGGTGTAGATTCAACCTCACCGGCCTCTGAAGTTGTGCTGCTGGTTATTTGGGTTTCATCAAGTATTTGTGTATCGACTGATTGCGATGAAGGGGTCTGTTCTGGCTTCGGGGCCGAACAACCCATCAAGATCAGCACAAATATCAGTCCAAATGCTTTCCAGGCTTTATTCATTCGATCACTTCCCTCATCAGAGTATATTTCCGAATCACTGTAGAATGAGCATTATTCCCTAAATCTTGCATTTTACAGGCATTACAGTTATGATAGGAACCCGATAGTAGCCCAATTATATATTAAAATCAAACTAGGGAAAAACGTAACCTTGAAGATCTTTGATTAGTGGAAACTGCTGGTAGTGTGGAAGAACAAACATATGAAAAAGAAAATCCTAATTCTGGTCGTATTATTAACAGGTTTAGCCTTTAGCACAAACAGTGCTGTTGCTGCTTCCTCGAAGGTCTTGCTCGGTGTATACCCAAATCTTGACCTGCAGTCAGGCATAGATGAATTAGTGGATATGGATGCCTGGCTCTCAAGAAATGACGCCAGTAACATTACGATCGCTGGTGATTTTATAAGTATTACCTACAACAACAACCCTTACCCGGCCTGGAACAACGTCATCCCAGAACTGAACGCGGCCTGGAACAACGGCTACATCCCGTTTGTCAACCTGATGCCATCCAGACCCTGGGAAGGAACATATTACACAACATCCTGCGATGATGCCAACGATATTGCCAACGGAAACTGTGATAGCTATTTAAGACTCTGGGCAGATTTGTACAAAGAGTGGGCTGGAACGACGAAAATGGCCTATATTGCGCCCCTCCCTGAAGCCAACGGAGATTGGGCCCTCTACAGCACAACGGGGTCAACATTCATTCAGGCTTACCGAAGAATTCAAACAATTTTCGAAAACCGGGGTGTACCCTCAAACACTGTGAAATGGGTCTTTGCACCCAATGGCTGGCATGATTCAAAATTTGATTGGCGAAAATTCGAGAACTATTATCCTGGTGATAATTATGTCGATGTTGTCGCTTTCAGCTCTTACAACTACGGCGGCTGCCCGAAAGATACAGAGTATCGGAAATGGACTGAATACACAGTGGGGTTCGAACCTTACCTGGTGCGCATGACCGCTATGGCGCCCACCAAACCAATCTTTATCTCCCAGACCGGCACTGTGAATCTTCCTGAAGACTCTTCCGATCCCACCCAGAATAAATCTGACTGGGTAAGAGAAGTATTCAACGACCTGGCTAATTATCCCAATTTAAAGGCAATCCTCTACTTCAATAAATTAAAAGCTGAAGGACTGCCCAATTGCCCAGTTACAGATTACCGGCTTTTCTATCATGGTCAACAATCTGGAGAGCCAGGGCTGATCGATATGATGTCTGATCCCCGCTTCAGCATGGATTATATTTTTGCAGACGTCCAGCCTGTAGATCCAGATTCCGGAATGCAAAACATTTGGTACTATGATGCGGTTCATACTATTTATAACAACGGCATCACCAACGGATGTTCTCAGAATCCGCTGATGTACTGCCCCGACAATCCAGTCACAAGAGCAGAAATGTCGGCCTTCCTGTTAAACAGTATGGAAATAACTCCACCACAAGCAAATAGCAGCCACCCCTTTTCTGATATATCAGGCCACTGGGCGGAAGGCTATATTGAGGAACTTTACGATCTAAGAATTACAGGTGGTTATCCAGATGGTACTTACCGTCCAGATAATACTGTTACCCGGGCAGAAATGGCAGTATTTTTATTGAATAGTCTGGATATTTCAGTATCCCCCGTTGGATATGTCCCCGACCATAATTTCATTGATATCACTGGCCATTGGGCGGAACCCTGGATAAACGAATTAGCTAACCTAGGCATCACGGGCGGCTATCCGGATGATACTTACCGCCCAGGAAATCTGGTTTCACGGGCTGAGATGGCAGTATTCTTAGTAAAAGCTTTTGATCTTCAATAATAGGACCCAATCCTGATATCAAAAAACATCAGAGAATGGAGAGTACCCTATAAGGTGGACAAATAAACCCTCTCCAGGTAATCATGCAAACTGACGCTTGAATTCAAAAGGCGTCAGTTTTGCTTCTAGTAAGGGGAGATTGAATTCACCATGGTGGTTATTGCCATGATGTCACTGTCATTGCGAGAAATCGGAACAAAGTGAAGGAGACGGAGCAATCTGAACTATTTCCATCTGAAATTTTCTTTTATAACATCAAATCATGGAGGAAAGGATTTATTATGTGTATATTCTGACAAACCTGCATAAAACTACCTTATATACAGGGATAACTAATAATCTGGTCCGCCATGTGGAGGAACACAAAGAAGGAACAGGAAGTGTTTTCTCGAGGAAATATCACTTAGATCGACTTGTATATTATGAAGTCTATAGAGATATTAGAGCTGCTATTGCCAGAGAGAAACAGATCAAGGGAGGGTCTCGGAGCAGGAAAGTCGATTTGATCAATTTCTTGAATCCGGACTGGCGCGATTTGAGCCTGGAATGGGATCAATAAATGTTGATTCAGATTGCTTCGTTAGTCGCTTTTTTCCCACTTCGCTTTCCTCAGTGCCGCAATGACAGTTAGAGAAAACAACATCTGCTGAGGAAGTAGTATCCCTTCCCTGATCAGCACTGAACGATATGGAACAGAAAACCCTTTTTGATTTCTAGTTCTTCCTCAATTGAAGCACCTCTCGTATGATCAAAATACGAGAGGTGTTTTATTTCGTGTCCTGTTTTGGGGGTTCAGCTCATGATTCTGGCGTTTTTATTTTAATAATAAAACAATCCAGTTCTAGGAATCTTATCTCTAGGAGTCTATCAACTGTCCTTGTTCATATTCCATAACTTTCTCTAATATTTCTTCTAATACCAAAGTTGGTTCATATCCAGTCAGTGCGTTGATTTTTGAAATATCCGGTAAGCGGCGGCGCATATCTTCAAATCCCTCCTTATAGGCCTCTTCGTAGGGAATGATGACTATTTCTGATGAACTTCCGGTCATTTTCTTTACCAGCTGAGCAAGTTCCAGGATCGAGATATCCCGATAATTCCCAATATTAAATACCTCTCCTACAGCTTCCGGGGTTTCTGCAAGCTGGACCAATCCCTGAACGACATCGCCTACCCAGGTGAATGACCGCCGTTGTTCTCCATCTCCATAAACAGTGATCGGTTCTCCCGCTAAAGCTTGTTTTACAAAACGGGGTACAACCATGCCATAACGGCCTGTTTGTCTCGGTCCTATGGTATTGAATAATCTGCATACCACTACCGGCAGCCCTTTCTCCTGATGATAGGCCAGGGCTAAGAACTCATCCATCATTTTTGATCCGGCATAGGTCCAGCGGCTGTTAACTGTGGGGCCGAATAAAACATCATCGTCTTCTTTAAAGGGAAGTCGGTCCCCTTTTCCATAAACTTCTGATGTTGATGTGATGATCACTTTTGACCGGTAGCGCAAGGCTGCTTTCAGAACAGCTTCAGTTCCCTTAAAATTTGTCTCTATCGTTAAAACTGGTTTCTCAACAACTAATTGAACACCAACAGCTGCTGCCAGATGGTAAATGACATCACATTTACTGGCTATACGATCAAGGACATTATTATTCGTGATCGTATCTATGGCATAGTGGAAGTTGGGATTCTCAACCAAATGTTCAATATTCTCAAATTTACCGGTAGATAAATCATCGATAATGGTGACTTGATGACCTTTCACCAATAATTCTTCTGAGAGGTGAGAGCCAATGAATCCTGCTCCACCAGTGATCAAATAATGTGTCATAGTTCCTTCCCGGTATTTCGAATATATAAGAAAATATGTCCTGATACTTGACTATATTTTATCAGCTGTTAGATTCCTTTCTGATGCAAAACATAGAACGAAACCTCTATATCCGACCCTGCTTTAATAATAAGTCTACAATCCTTGCAGCTGTTTTCCCATCACCATACGGATTTACTGCGCGGGACAATTTCTCATACTCATCAGCATTTTCCATTAATATAGAAAACTCGTTGATGATCTTTTCCTGGTCTGTTCCTACTAAGCGTACTGTCCCGGCTTGAACTGCCTCCGGTCGTTCCGTTTTTTGCCGCAGCACCAAAACCGGTTTTCCCAATCCCGGAGCTTCTTCCTGGATACCTCCAGAATCCGTCAAAACCAGATAGGATCTTTTCATCAACTGAACCAGCGGCAGATAATCCAATGGTTCCAGTAAGGACACATTTTTCACATCTCCCAGTAAGGCCTGAACCGGGTTCAATATATTGGGATTAAGATGGACCGGGTAAACAATATGAATTTGGTCCTGATATTTCTCGGCAATTTTCTTGATCGCTTCGCAGATATCGCGGATTGGCTCACCAAAGTTTTCCCGGCGGTGAGCTGTGACTAATATAATATCCTTTTCCCAGGGGATGCCAGCCAAGGGCCCCTCAGTCAAATCATAACTCATCTCTGCTGTCATTTTTAACGCGTCAATTACCGGATTGCCTGTGATAAATATGCTCTCTTCCCGAACCCCCTCCTTTATTAAATTATCATGGGAAATCTTTGTCGGCGCAAAATGGAAATCAGCGATAACACCCGCTATTTTCCGGTTGATTTCTTCCGGGAATGGACGCCATTTATCAAAAGTTCTCAACCCTGCTTCTACATGACCCACCTTGATCTGGTGATAAAAAGAAACCAGACTGGCTGCCATGACTGTTGTTGTATCCCCCTGCACCAATACCCAATCCGGTTTTTCATCCATTAGTATAGGATCCAGGTGTGTAAAAACCCTGGCGGTGAGGGCTGAGAGAGATTGATTGGGCTGCATTAAGTCCAAATCAAAATCCGGCTGGATTTGGAATAACGCAAGAACCTGATCCAGCATTTCTCGATGTTGAGCCGTTACACAAACTTTAGAGATAATCTGCTCAGGGTGCTTTTCCAGTTCCTTAACAATCGGTGCCATTTTGATTGCTTCAGGTCGCGTTCCAAAAATGGATAACACTTTCATTTTCATATTGGATGATTTCCTTATTCTTCCAAGACCAAGATTTTCCCCAGCCCAAGTCTATCATAACAATAGCCTCCCCACAACATCGGCCAAATGGGTGAGGTTCTTGTTCAAACCAGAGACAAGCTGAACCCTAACTTTTGAGAAGCTATTATAATACTTCTATCATTGCAAGCGAAGACTAAGAAAACAGGAAAGAATGGTACCCATAAAAATCCTATTCCTGAGTGCAGAATTTGCTCCCCTCGTTAAAGTTGGCGGCCTTGGGGATGTTGCTGGCTCCTTGCCAGCCGCAATACAAGCTCTGCCTGAATTACCTGAGGTTCGAGTTGTTCTCCCTCTTTATCCACAAATAAAAGATGCTGACATAGAATTGACCCCGGTTAGAAGATTTTCGCTCATGCATAACGCAGATCCCCTGCTCAGCGAGGCATTTGAGGCTGAGATTAATGGCGTAACAACTTATTTTATTGACGGTTCTCCTGTGAATAGTTCTCCAGCGATTTATAGTGGTGATAATATTCAAGATGGCACAAAATTTTGTTTCTTCTCACTGGCAGCCATGGAACTGATGCGGATTCTTGGATGGCAGCCAGACATTATCCATGCCCATGATTGGCACGCTGCACCTGCGGTTTATCACCTTCGTTTGATCAAAGAAAGTGACTCTTTCTATAAGAACACCAAATCTCTATTAACAGTCCATAACCTTCCCTTCCTTGGATATGGAACCGAAACAGCTTTACAAGCATTCGGACTACCCCGGGCGCATATGTCACCCCTTCCAGATTGGGCAGAAGGTATCCCCTTACCGCTGGGTTTATTAACTGCAGACAAGATTAATACTGTCTCACCCGGGTATGCTGAAGAAATGCTCACACCCGAGTTTGGTGCAAACCTGGAAGATTTTCTTATCAGCCGCAAAGATGACCTCAACGGTATTCTGAATGGGCTGGATATGGAATCCTGGGATCCAGAAACTGATCCCAATCTCACTTCGAATTATTCCGGTAAATCTCTGGAAAAGCGAAAAGACAACAAAGAAAGACTCCTGGAGGATTTGGGACTGATCCCAGACCCAAAGGTTCCTCTCCTGGCAATGATTAACCGCATGGACTATCAAAAGGGAGTTGACCTTGTCCCGGATGCCCTCAGGTCACTCGACGACCTGGATTGGCAGGCAGTAATTCTCGGTACCGGGGATCAGCAGTTGGAAGTATCAGCCCGAAAACTGGATGAGGAATATCCTCATGTCCGTACAATTCTTAAATTTGATGGGGCGCTTGCTCGTCAAATTTATGCCGGCAGCGATCTTATCCTGATTCCATCTCGTTATGAACCATGTGGCTTAACTCAGATGATCGGCATGCGCTATGGCTGTGTTCCTCTGGCCAGGGCAACTGGAGGGTTGAAAGATACGATTATTGATTATCAAGATACTGGAGCAAGAAGCAGTACAGGTTTTCTATTTACACACCCAACCTCAGCTGCACTGGCAAAAACCCTCCGCCGGGCGCTGAAAGTATATCAAGATCAGCGTCGCTGGCAGGGAATCCAGAGGCGAGGAATGAAATTAAACTTTTCCTGGGAACGATCAGCGAACGCATATTTTCAGTTATACAAAAAAACTATTTCCGAACACTCAAATTAGGATTGATTATTTGATCTGGACTTATTTCACAATACCCATAAATAGCAGGGCTCAATAACCATCAATTAAAGATAAGAAAAATTGTCCCAGATAATATAAAGACAGAAATTATGACTTTCACGCGCTCTTCTGGCATTCTCCTGCATCCCACCAGCCTCCCTGGTCCTTATGGTATAGGCGACCTTGGTCCCGCGGCGAAGCGCTGGATAGATTTTTTATCGAAGACGGGGACAGGTTTATGGCAAGTACTTCCTCTTGGTCCTACTGGTTATGGAGACTCTCCCTACCAAACTTTCTCCACTTTTGCCGGTAATCCCTACCTGATCAGTCCAGATATTCTTCTCCAGCAAAATCTGCTGCATGCCAACGATTTGGCCAATATACCTGATTTTCGTCAGGATTCGGTTGTTTATGGAGATCTAATCTACTGGAAATTGGATCTATTAAATAGATCCTATAATCATTTTCGCTACGCCGGCAAGAAACTTCACAAGGATGCGGGGTTATTCTATTCCCAACACCATGATTGGCTGGATGATTATGCCCTTTTCATGGCATTAAAGGAATACCATGGAGGGAAATCCTGGACATCCTGGCCCCCACAATTTCGCGATCGAGACCCTGATGCGCTGAATGATTTTCAGGAAGAACAAAGCTTTGCTATCCAAAGACAAAAATATTTTCAGTACTTGTTCTATCAACAATGGAAAGATCTCAGGGAATATGCTAATGATCGAGGCATACAAATCATTGGAGATATACCCATTTTTATCGCCCATGACAGTGCCGATGCCTGGGCTAACAGAGAGCTCTTTTACCTTGATGAGAATGGAGAACCAACCGTGATTGCCGGTGTCCCGCCAGATTATTTTTCCAAGACTGGACAGCTTTGGGGAAATCCGCTCTATAATTGGGCTCATCATGCCCGGGATGATTTCCAGTGGTGGATAAAACGTTTACGGTCTGTCTTTTCCTTGGTAGATATTGTCCGGCTGGACCACTTCAGGGGTTTTGCGGGATATTGGGAAATCCCAGCCGATGCAAAGACCGCTGAAAAGGGGCACTGGGTTCCAGGACCTGGAGAGGCTTTTTTCGAACGGGTCCTGTTGGAATTCGGTAAACTGCCGATCATTGCTGAGGATCTGGGAGAAATTACGCCAGATGTAATTAAATTGCGGGATCAATTCCAGCTGCCAGGAATGAAAATATTATTATTTGCTTTTGATAGTGGTGAGAGTAACATTTTCCTTCCTCATCATTATAATGAAAACTGCATTGTCTATACAGGCACGCATGATAATGATACTGCCGTGGGTTGGTTTAAACGAATTGAGGAAGGTGAAAGGACGTTTGCGCAGCGCTATTTAAAAACTTCTGGCGAAGATATCGCCTGGGATCTTATCAAAACTGCCTGGGCTTCCAAGGCCATCTTTGCAATCAGCCCTTTACAAGATTTGCTCAGTCTCGATAATCAGGCCCGCATGAATTATCCTGGCAATCCGCAGGGGAATTGGTGTTGGCGATTCCCGGAAACCGCGCTTACAGACAATCTGAAAAAGAAATTAAGTGAAGTGAATTATTTATATGGACGAAAAAGGCAACAGAAGGTATAAACCGGGGTCAAAGAACTGAAAATTTATTTTCGTAAATGAGCGTTGGCTTTATCCTGGCAGTTCCTTTCGAATTCCAACCTGTTTGATAATTTTCTTGGGGCGAATTTTCTCGCTAGTTACAAACAATCTTGTTATATAGATTCCTTCTCCCAAATTAAATCCAAATAATTAATTGGTTCAAGTTGGGATATCAGAAAACATACCTCTCTCTCCGATATATTCTAGCAAGAAAAATCACCTCAACCACAACCCACTAAAAAATAATATCCCACCTACCTACCAGATCTATGACTTCCTGCTTCATTAGATATCGAGGTTAATCAATATCAATGTACTTAGTCCCCGGCCCCGGTCATCCCTCTCTAATTTGGTTGATGGAAACACTCTTATAGACTATTTTTTATTTTCCTTCTCCACTTTCTGTTTCGCTTCCTTTTTCTCTTCCTTTGGGGGTTTATACTCCCATGAAGGTGAGGCATGGAGCAGCTGTTCTTTGGAGACCTTATTGGTTTTTTTACATTTGGGACAGCCAAAATCAAAATGGACAAGGTTTTCTTCATGAATAATATTCAAAGCTTGGTCAACACTAGCTCTCCCAATGGATATGGGCATTTTACAGTTATAACAACGGATTTGCATATCTACCTCACAAACTCTAAGTTTTTTACAACAGTACAACAATCAAATTTCAACAGATCAATATTTATTTACTGAGATATATCACATTGAGGTCCATCACAGCTGAAAGTATCTAACAAATCAGCATCAATTCCCTGACTAAGAACAAGAATGTGAGAAACCTTAAAATATCGTCCATATAATTTGTCGATCTTGTTCTTCATTTTTTCCATTTGGTAAGATCCGATCAAAACAACTTTGCTTTCATTTGGGATCTCATGATCCAAATCGCTGGTAGGCAGTGCGGTCCAAATATTATCTGTTCCAGTTAGATAGAATTCCAGCCTGGAAAATGAGCTGTCTGGCAAAGTCCCTTGACGGTGATCAACATGTTGATCACCTGCTTGGAAGAAACTTGGATATAAAACTATTCCAGATAATGCACACAGTGTATCAGGCTGCTCATCACCTGAGCAAGGATGAATACTTTGATCGATAAGTCCCTGGTTGCCAGTTAAGTCTTTCAGCTTATTATTTAACGCGTTTACTGTATACACCTGGGGCTTGACATTTTCATATATTGGCAGTGACAAGCCCACGATGAATATTAACAAACCGGACAACACAATAGGCCAATTTTTAGATTCTTTCTGAATAAAGTCAGCAGAATTTTCCCGAGCTGAACTATCCCTGAAGATACTTGCTATTGGATAAATATCCAGGAGCATCTTGCCGATCACCTCAACTATCCCTATGCTAAAGAATACCAGGGTGATCCAATCGACTACATAGATAGTTCTTCCGCCTGATCTTCCATAAAGTGAATATGCAAAGATATAACTTAATAACGTCGTAATAAGAAGATAGCTATAAAATCTGTGTTCTTTTATTGTTGCCAATAATCCTATGGCAATTAGCAAAATCGTAGAAAATACTGGTAAGTAGGATCTGAGTGCAATCTGCCCGTTCCAATTTGTCCTCCAATAAGGAAGACTTCGCACATATCGTTCCATATATGGATCTGAAAAAAGACCATTATGGACTGATGCTTCCTCAGAATCAGGATTATTTATATTGATGATGCTGCCAAAAGTTAGTAAGGGTTGGTGATTGCTCGGTAAATAGAGAATAGTTTGCTGAAGATCATTTACAAAATGATTATAGAATTTATCCGTGGGTGATTTGTCATTTTGAGGTGTAACCTCTACCGGTAGAGCCGGTTGGGCATTTTTATAATAACTGACCCGGATTTGTTCCAGGTTATTTCTTTCAAATATCTCAAAAACCTCTGGATCACCTTCTATTCCCGGGCTGATGAGGTCTTTTATTCTCTCAACAATCTGCAGTGAAGACTCATACTTATCAATGAACAACAACCCAGTATTTTGCCAATTGCGTATCATCCACGGAGAGACAATGATGAAAAATGCACAACCAAAAGAGAGAACTCCCTGAAACCAATATTTATAACGAGATTTAAAAGCAGGTATAACGCTCAAGAAAAGAAAAGGTAAGATAGAAATTATCTCGAAGCGAATCATCACCAGTATGCCAAACAATCCCCCGGCAGGGATTAATATCTTCCCCTCTTGATTGGTTTTTTTGACCCATCTCATGAATATGATCAGAATGAGTAATAAGAACAAAAGGGATATTGATTCTGTCATGATCAGTTTTACATTGGTTACAGTGATCACTTCACTTAATTGAATGCTGTTTCTTTCCCTTAAAATGAATAAAAGACTAACAAGCAATCCTGCATAGCGGGAGTGAAGAATTCTGACCAATTGATACAAAAGAACCGGAATGAAGCTCAGCAACAGAACCTGAGCGAAGATGATCCTGGGAAGCTCATCACCAACAAAAAGTTTAATAATTGCCAACAAGAAGATATACATCGGGTGTTCAACAGTAGATTCAAAACCATTACCAATATTCAAGCGATCAGCTTGAATTGAATAATACAAAGAATCAGAGATTGGGTAAATCTCATAATTAGGGGGTGTTGGTTCTCCAATTAAAGGATTCGGATCCAATCTGATATTATTCCAAATTAATGCTGCCACTAAAAAAAGGAAAATACTGATAATGATATCCAGGTTAGAATTTACTTGTTGGGGTCCTTTTTTTCTTCTGTAGTAAGAAACTACTCCCCAGATTCCAAGGGACAGGATAAGCACAATCATTACGTGGATACCCGGAAGGGGAGCATTTAGGGGTAGGAACACTCCCAGTCCTAGTTTATTTTCTTGGAATCCAAAATCCAGGAAAGTCGATGAGAATAAGATCACACCAAAGAACAAGAGTATTATCCAAACACCAGGTTTATTGAGATTGGCAAAATAGATCAGTTTTGATTTGATGTCCTTTAAAAATATGATCAGGATCATCCCGATTATGCTAATCACACAAAGAAAAAGGACAAAACTGTAATTATTTAATATTAATACTCTGTACGCTTTGTAATGGATTTCCCTGAGACCTGCTTGAACAAATAAAAGATCTTCAAAGGTTTCAACAAAAATAAAGAAAAAGAAGACCAGAAGATAATTGAAGAAACTTCTCTCTCTAACATATCTTTCAATTTTTTTGAAAATCCTATTTGAACGAAAGGAGAAATAAAGAAAAGATATTGCAGAAAGAAGAATGATCAGGATAAAAAATAATTCAATATAGGAAATCAAATCAGGATTTGAGATCAGTTGTATGTGAATATCGCCAGCAGCAATGATGCTTATTAAAACAATTATTACTGATGCGAATTGGAAGAGATAAATTAACATAACATCAGTGTGCAATATTGGTCATTTAAACGCGTTTGATATTGGAATAGATCCATGATCCGATAGCCATAAAAAAATAGAAGGCCAATATTCTCTTTGTCATTTTATCATGGTTAGCTACGGCCTAGATTTACAGATAAAATGGGATCAGAAAATCGAAACGAAAAAAAGACTATATGAAAACCAATTTTCTAGATTTTTCTCCGCTCTACAAAAAGAATTCCTCAATGCAATTGACTGGTTATTCCTTCAATCCTGCGAATTTCCCCAGACTCATCTTCTTCTAAAACGATCGCGTTTTCGGCGAGAAAATAGGGATGGAATCCCGCACTGAGGTCCGTTTCAGAATTGCGGGTTAAATTTCCCAATAGAATAACATCCACTCCATGGGGAAAATAGGATGGTGCTACATCCGTTGGGATAGAAACCCATAAATTTTCCATTCCTACCAGATAGAAAACCAAACGGGATTGGTCGGAGTCAGGCACTCTCCCATTCCTGTCATCCTGCACTATTTCACCGGCCTCATAAAAACCTGGATAGAGTGCTTTTCCATATATCACGGTTAATGGATTTTCATCAGGGTCACGGAATTTTTGAACAAGTACTTCATTAGAAGAGATACTTGCTAACCGCTGATTTAATGACTCTTCAGTATATCTGGGCGGGATGATGGATTCAATAAGAGGCATTGATATCCCAATTATTATACAAATTGAAATACCTGCAGTTATTAGCCACGGTTGAAAAGTTCTGTTAGGGGGGTCCTGATTCAGGGATCCTGGCATTATTTGGTGAACAGCTTCGTTGCTTTTTTTGTTTGATGGTTGAAAAAAATGAACAGACCAGACCGTTGTCCAGCTAATTCCAAGGCCAAAATACAATAAAGTAATCCAATCCACCACTCGTATAAATCGTCCTCCCGATCTTGAAAAAAGCGCATAACTAAATATATGAAAAACCAAAATCAGGAATGGTGTTAGGGCGATTAGACGGTTCTTTTTCCAGACGAACCAAAATCCTGTCAAGCACAAAGTTAATACAAATAATGAAGGTAAGATTGATCTTTCCGGGATATAACTATCCCAATCTCTCCACCAGAAAGGAAGGATTTTAACATAGGTTGTTAAATAACTCTCCGAGAAGACACCCCCTTCTTCCAATAGCAAACTATCTTTCTCAGGCATTAATTTTAAAAAGTTGTCCAGACCGCCCAGTGGTTGATGATTGACCGGGAGGTAAAGGAAGGATTCTACAAGAGAATTTTTTCCATGTAAGTACACTTTTGAAATCACATTAAGATCGGGCGCTTCCCCATCTAGGTCTGGTAAATCAGTTTGTTCAGGGATTGGATCATCTACCTGGAAAATATTTGCCAGATAAACCTGAATGGTTCTTTGGAAGAATTTACCTTTATCCAGGTTGAACTCTCCCGTTCTCTGCCAATTCCTAGTCATCCAGGGAAGAATAATTATTAAAATAGCACTCACCAGTATCAGTGATTTAATAATCCAGACCTGCCATTTCTTCCAATAAATAATTATGGTCAGCAGGATTGTGACGATGGCCAAAGATAATAGCTCAATTCTCAATAAAGCCAAAACACCTATCTGACAGCCAATTAATATAAGCATACCCTTTCTTTCATGAGGGGTTTGAAGCCAAACGATCAGAGTGTAAACTACCAAGACAACACCCATGAGTGCTACAGTCTCTGTCATGAGAATATTAACTGTTGATAAAGTGATGGTATCACCCAAGACAAGGGCGTTATATTCCCTTAGAATATAAAGCCCGGCGATAAACCAACCTGCATAACGATTATAGAGAAGACTGGCCAATTTATATAAAATATAGGGGGTGAAAGCCAGAAGCGCAACTTGAAGCAGATATATATCTTGGAAATGATCACCCCTCAATATATGAAAAATACTCAGGATAAATCCATAAAGGGGATGTTGAACTTCATCTAAAAATCCCTCGCCTGCAAGATAACGATGGGCTTGGACATCATAAAAAATGGAATCAGATAGCACGTTATATTGAAAATTCGGTGCCCTGGGAACATCCACAAAATAATTACTTTCCAGGGGAACATTAGACCAGATTATGAATGCGATTCCCCACAAGAACAACAAAGCAAAAATGTCAAAAGGAAACCCCTCGTTAAATAAATCCCAGCGGAAACCTACATATCTCAAACCGAGCCAGATCAGTGTAATTACCAGCCAGACGATGATCACCTGGATCATAGTCAAAGGTGCATTTGGCTCGGTAAAGTTTCCTACCATATCAGCAATTTTCGATGAGTGTGGTATATATCCTGATCCAGTAAACAAAACAAAGATAAAAAACAAAGCGGCTAGAATAGCCAGCCATAGCCATTCTGGTTTCTTCACTCTGAATATCTTTCCTGGTGAATTATGCAATTTTCCAAATATAAGAAGGAAAAAACTCTGGAGACTGAATAAACTTGCCCAATATAGGATCAAGATGCCTTCAGCCAGGAATTTTGGATAATAATCTGCTGATAAATCTGCCCCTAGAAATAAAATATTCTGCCCGGTTTCAATCGGAACTAAAACAAATAAAAAAAGGAGTCCCCAAAACCAATTTTGATCCTCAATGATCTTATGAATGAATTGCGAGACACTATTCTTCTTGAATTCCAAGAAGAATAAGATTACGATCCCAACACTCAACAGGATTAGAAAGACCAGAAAAATCTGATTTACAAGTGGAAAAACTGGATTTAAATCACTTCCCGCCTTGATACGTTGACTGAGTTTCCAGGAAGTAACCCCGTTTTCGACTAGAATAAAAAGCAGATAGAAATAAACTAACCATTTTTTCATAAAGAGCTGATTCTAACTGTATTACAAATAATTACCGACAAATCATAATATCACTTGATATCAAAAATATGCTGTCATTTTATCATACGCACCTCGGGGAAAGGTGCAGCCATCCTTCTATCAGGTATAATCCAAACATGAAAAAATTCTACACTTCCAGGGGAGATCAAGGAAAGACAGATCAGCTAGGAAAGAACCGAGTATCAAAATCACATATCAGGATCCAGACAGTGGGATCCCTCGACGAAGCCTCTGCGGCTCTGGGATTTGCACGAGCCCAGGCATCTGACGAGACAATAGACCAGCTCATCAAAACCATCCAGACAGATCTGTATCAGATCATGGCTGTAGTCGTTCAAGAAGAACCGGAAACCTTGAATATACCGGACCTTGAAACTGATCGTGTCACCTGGCTGGAATCTGCGATCAATGAGTACGGATCACAGTCCGAGACTCCCAAAGGCTTCATTCTTCCCGGCGAAAACCTGCCATCAGCGACTTTTGGCTTGGCCCGCACAGTTGTCAGACGAGCTGAAAGGGATCTTGTTGCACTCAATGAAGAAGGATTATTATTTTCAGAAACCGCCCTATCCTATCTAAACCGGTTGTCGTCACTCTGTTTTGTCCTTGAATTACTCTACGCTCAACACCCAATTTCCAATATAAAGAACCCATCATGACAGGAACCATACTCAATACAGCTACCATTATCATAGGAGGATTATTAGGCCTCCGTTTCGGTAAACTGCTCTCCGAAAAGACCAGGGAAACCATCATCATCGGCCTGGGTCTTTTTACGATCGGGATCTCTATCAGCATGTTCCTGGAAACGAATAATTCCCTGATTGTACTGGGAGGTATCCTCGTAGGAGGTATTCTGGGGGAATATCTGGCTATCGAGGACCGCATCAATAATTTGGGTGAGATCCTGGAAAACAAGTTCAATCATGGCCAATCCTCTTCGCCAACCAGGAAGGACTTTGTGGTTGGTTTTATGGCCAGCTCGATCCTCTTCTGCACTGGGCCAATGGCTATCCTGGGAGCTATTCAAGACGGTCTGGTAGGTGATTTCCAGCTGCTGGCGATCAAATCAGTTATGGATGGTTTTGCTGCCTTCGCTATGGCTTCTACTCTTGGGATTGGAGTGCTTTTCTCAGGCCCAATGGTATTTATCTACCAGGGTTTTTTCAGCCTTTTGGCAAGTCAGCTGCAAAGCATAATGACACCGGATATGATTGCTGAACTCACAGCAACAGGTGGCCTATTATTGATCGGATTGACATTCAGCAGTTTACTGGAGATCAAACCCATCAGAGTGGGTAATTTTCTCCCCAGCCTGGTAATCAGCCCCTTGATCGTCTTTCTATTATCTTTATTCTAGTTTCAGACCTTATTATCTCCCCTGGTCTTTCTCATTGATTTCAGACTTTGCACTGCAAAACTGGATAGGTTTCTTCCAGCATATGAAATCCAAATTTCTGATAAAGATCAAGGGACGCCTTATTATCGGATTGAGTATTCACCGTGACCTCAATAATCCCCTGCTCCTGAAAAGTCTCCAATAGGTCTACCATCAACCGCGTGGCATAGCCTTGTTTCTGATATTCCGGATCCACGGCCAATCTAGCCAGATGGCCTCCTTGCGGATTGGTTGTGCTGACTTGATATGCGACCACTTTCCCATCTTCCTCGATCACTGTTGCAGAAAACGCTTCCTGGTAGGCGGCTAGCTGCTGGCTCATACTGTTGCGCCAGATCAAGCTAAACGCACTCAAATCTATCTCGTAAACTCGCTGGAAGTCTTCAGGCAGCATTTCCCGAACCTCAAGATCAGATTTGCTTTCAGGCCAGATCGCATGGGTTATGTCCCAGACCAGGACAACCACCTGATAGGCTTCCTTGAAACCAGCCCGGGAGAGTATCCTCTCCATTTTATTATTCATCACCAATGAATTTATCAACACGCCAGGGAAATGGTCCTTCATCCAGGAATTCACAACCGGCCAAAGATTTTTCCAGGCCTCTTCCACCTCAAAGCCGGGGCGGACAGCAAATAATCGCAGCCAGGTGATATGATCCTCGTCTGGAGGGCACGCCAAGGCTGCCACAATACCCTGTTCTGATTCAAGAATATAGAATGGGTCCTTCTCTAGCCAGGCCAGGGGAGAATCCCAGCCCAGGTGGCGGTGTATGAATGATTTTCTTTCTAAAAGATGGATCAATCCCTGCTGATCAGCAGGGTCTGCTTTCCTGACGAGAAGGTCTTGCCAAGCATTTAACATAATAAAGGTCCAAA